>Ga0194126_10002953_pt1 | contig 27291 bp, 25 predicted proteins | sample TA2KigC150mmetaG_FD_148641 | JGI IMG/M metagenome (GOLD analysis project Ga0194126, IMG submission 148641) | Freshwater microbial communities from Lake Tanganyika, Tanzania - TA2015035 Kigoma Deep Cast 150m | ecosystem: Environmental > Aquatic > Freshwater > Lake | place: Tanzania: Lake... | reverse complement strand
CGGCTACCAGATTCTGCACATCCTGGAAGGCATCACGCAGGGGCGCGGAACCCTGCAGGATCTTGACCGACTGATCCTGATCGCGCGGGCCATGAAAATGGGTTCGCTGTGCGGACTGGGGCAGACCGCCGCCAATCCCGTGATTTCGACGCTGACGTATTTTGAGGATGAGTACCGCGAGCATATCGTCAACCGCCGCTGCCCGGCCCGCAAGTGCAAGGCTCTGCTGCAGTTCAGCATTATCCGGCACCAGTGCAAAAAATGCGGGCTGTGCGCACGGGCCTGCCCGGAGAATGCGATAACCGGCGACCGCGAACACGGCTACACGATCGACACCGACAAGTGCATACATTGCGGCATGTGCTTTGATGTCTGTAAATTCAGCGCTGTTGAGAGGATTTAAGCATGATACAGGCAATGATCAACCGTAAACCCGTCAGCGTACCCGAGGGCACCACGATTCTTGAGGCCGCCCGTCAGGTGCAGGTTAAAATTCCCACGCTGTGCCATCATCCCGACCTGCCGCCCACAGCCGCCTGCGGCATCTGCATCGTGCGTCTCGAGGGCACCAAACGCATGCTGCGGGCCTGTTGCACACCGATTGAAGACGGTATGAAAATCATCACCCATGACCCGGAAATTGTTGAAGTGCGGCGCACTGTGCTGGAGCTGATTTTGTCCAATCACCCCAACGACTGCCTCAAGTGCGGCCGCAATCAGAGCTGCGAGCTGCAGAACCTGGCCGCTGATTTCGGTATCCGCGAAGAGCTGTTTGAAAAGTTTATCGGCAACATCCCCAAGGATGATTCCACCAATGCTTTTGTGATCGAGCCTGATAAGTGCATTCACTGCGGCCGCTGCATTGAAATCTGCCAGGAGATTCAGGGCGTCTGGGCGCTCTCCTTTCTGGGCCGGGGTTTTAATTCGCGCTTTGCTCCGGCGGCCGGCCAGAAGATGGGCGATTCGCCCTGCGTGGTGTGCGGCCAGTGCGCCTCGCACTGCCCCACAGGCGCTATTTTTGAAAAAGACGATACGCTCAAGGTCTGGCAGGAGCTGCAAAATCCCGATACCTTCTGCGTGGTGCAGATCGCACCGGTTGTGCGCGTTGCCATCGGTGAGGCCTTCGGCATGCCTCCCGGCACCAATACTACCGGCAAGCTCTATACGGTGCTGCGCCGCCTGGGCTTCAACGCGGTGTTCGACACTACGTTTGCCGCTGATGTGACCATCAATGAAGAGGCCACCGAGTTCGTCGAGCGCTTCGTGCATGGCAAAGGGCCCCTGCCGCTCATCACCAGCTGCTGCCCGTCCTGGGTCATCTATCTTGAAAAGCAGGTGCCCGACATGGTCGACTATTTTTCATCCTGTAAGTCGCCCCAGCAGATCAGCGGTCTGCTTACCAAGACCTATTATGCCGAGAAGATGGGCATTGACCTTTCCAAAATTGTGGTCGTGTCCATCATGCCCTGCACGTCCAAGAAAACAGAGCTGAGCCGCACCGAGGAAATGTTCGCTTCCGGTTATCAGGACGTTGACTATTCGCTGACCACCCGCGAGCTGGCGCGCATGATCAAGCAGACCGGCAAGGACTTCGTGAATTTGCCCGACAGCGAACCCGATCATATGCTCGGCGAATATTCGGGGGCGGGGGTTATTTTCGGCACCACCGGCGGGGTCATGGAGGCGGCTCTGCGCAGCGCCTATTCATTTATCACCGGCGAGAAGCTGGGCACGCTCGAGTTCGAGGATATCCGCGGACTCAAAGGCGTCAAGGAGCTGAGCATTGAGATCGCCGGCCGCACGGTCAATGTGGCTGTGGCGCACGGGCTGGGCAATGTGATGAGCGTGCTCAACCGCGTGCGCGACGCCCGCGCCAAGGGGGAGCCGTCTCCGTATGATTTTATCGAAGTCATGGCCTGCCCGGGCGGATGCGCCGGCGGGGGTGGACAGCCCTACGGTGTAACCGATGACATCCGCACATTGCGAGCCCAGGGCCTGTATCGGGATGACCGTGAACGGCCGTTGCGCCTTTCACATGAAAATCCCTATATTCAGAAGCTCTATGCCGAGTTTCTGGGCGAGCCCCTCAGCCACAAGGCCCATGAACTGCTGCACACCCATTATGTGAAGCGTATGAGCGGCTGAGCCCCGGCCGGGGGAGCAGTTCATCAGGGGCGCGCTTATTGATAAAAAGCAAAGATTTATCAATCGGTTCTGTTTTTCTTGCTTTGTTTTGCGCAAGTATGTTAAAATTCCCGGCCTTGCGTTCTTTCGTATGGATTGCAGGAACAGCCGGTGACAGCTGAATTGGACGAACACTACATGCGCCTCGCCCTTGACGAGGCCAGGGCAGCGCTACGGTTCGGCGAGGTGCCGGTTGGGGCTGTTCTGGTGCGCGAGGAGCAGGTTCTGGCGCGCGGGCATAACGGACCGATATCGCAGAGCGATCCCACGGCCCATGCTGAAATCGTGGTTGTGCGTGCGGCTGCCCGGTTGCTGGAAAATTACCGGCTGACTGGGACTGTTCTGTATGTGACGATTGAGCCCTGCGCAATGTGCGTGGGCGCACTGGTGCATGCCCGGGTAACGCGGCTGGTGTACGGCGCTGCGGACGCTCGGGTTGGAGCGGCGGGCTCTGTTTTCGATCTGACGCGTGACCGGCGTCTTAACCACAGGCTTGAGGTAACCGGCGGTGTGCTGGAAGCCGAGTGCCGCAGCATTATACAGGAGTTTTTTCAAGACCGGCGCGGATGACGAAACGGAGAGATGGCCGAGTTGGCTGAAGGTGCACGACTGGAAATCGTGTGTACGTCAAAAGCGTACCGAGGGTTCGAATCCCTCTCTCTCCGCCACGTTTTTTGTGCGTTCGAATACTCGGTGTTCGGCTTGGTGTACAGCAGTTGGTGAGCCGGATCCCAAACAACAAATGCCGTGTGAACCCCGCCAGGTCCGGAAGGAAGCAACGGTAGCAGGGATTTTGTGTGTTTGGTGTATCCGGCTCTTTTTCGCTTGAAATCCCGCATTGAGCTCTGGATGTATCCGGTGCAGACTGTCTCGGGTTTTCGCACTGAACAGCGCCCGCAGCCCTGCGGGTGCGCAGCGCGCGGCATGTGTTCGGCCGCGCGGTTGATGAGTATGGAGAGGCATCTCTCATGAGTTATCAGGTTCTGGCGCGCAAATGCCGGCCGCAGACATTCGCGGATGTGGTCGGCCAGGAGCATGTGACCCGCACGCTGAGCAATGCTATCAGCGCCGGCCGCATAGCCCACGCCTACCTGTTTGCGGGTGAGCGCGGTGTCGGCAAGACGTCGATCGCGCGCATTCTGGCCAAGGCCCTCAACTGCCGCAGCGCATCCGGTCCGGTGCCTGAACCGTGCGGGCGCTGTGACTCCTGCACGGAGATCACGCAGGGCACGTCAATGGACGTGCATGAAATTGACGGCGCATCCAATACCGGCGTTGATGACGTGCGGGTGCTGCGTGAAAACGCCCGCTACATGCCGGTGCGCGACCGCTATAAAATATATATTATCGATGAAGTGCACATGCTCTCCAAAAACGCGTTTAACGCGCTTTTGAAAATCCTGGAGGAGCCGCCCGGGCATGTGCTGTTCATGTTCGCAACCACTGAGCCGCGCGATATACCCGATACGATCCTGTCACGCTGCATCCGCTTTGACTTCCGGCGCATCGCCGCGCAGGCCATCATCAGCCATCTTGAGACAATAGCGGCTGCCGAGGGCGATCAGATTTCGCGCGCTGCGCTATCTCTGATCGCGCGTGAATCCGGCGGCAGCATGCGCGATGCCCAGACCCTGCTCGAGCGCGCGATCGCCTACTGCGGCAATCCCGTGCAGGACCAGGACCTGCGCGAGATGCTGGGCCATATTGACCGGGGTTTGCTCTACGCTGTGCTGGAACCCCTGGTTGCCGGTGATGCTCCGGGCTGTATCGCGGCCCTGGCCGCAGGCTGCGATCACGGGGTTGATCCGCAGCAGTACTATTTCAGCCTGCTGGACATGCTGCGCGATATGCTGCTGCTGCGCAGGGCCGGCAGCATGGAAAAAGTTGTCGATGCGGCCGAGGATGACCGTGAGCGGCTGCAGGCCCTGGCCGGGCGCATCAGCGCTGAAGAACTGCTGCGCTGTTTCCGGATATTTTTCAGCGCGGAACAGGACATTATGCGATCGAGCTGTCCGCGCATCGCGCTTGAGCTGTGCCTGCTGGAGATGATTACCCTGAAGCAGGCTGTGCCGCTTGAAGACCTGGCTGAGCGCGTCAGGGAACTTGCAGCGGGCACGCATCACGGCGCAGCGGGTGCATTTCCCGTGCGCGCATCGCATGAGCCTGCTGCGAGGCCCCGGGCCGCACAACAGGAGCAGCCCGCCTGCCCGCCCGCCCCTTCATCCGCCGGAGCGCACGGGAAGGCTGCTTATTTTATTGACTTTGTGCGGAGCCGCAAATACTTGGCGGCGGTTGCCCATCTTGAGCAGGGCGCGCTTGAGCTCGATGGCGAAAGCTTGCGGGTCACGGTGCCGCAGCAGTCGTTTCATGCCGAATGGCTGCGTTCGGCGGAGGCGCAGACGCGGCTCAATGAGCTGGCCGCTGAGTTTTTTGGACGGCCGGTGCGGATCGAGGTTGCAGAGACGGTGAAACAAAAATCCGCTCAGGATGATCCATCCGCCCGGCGCCGTGCAGCCGAGAACACGGCGCTGCACAATCCATTGGTGCAGCGCGTGGTTGAGACCTTTCAGGGAAAAGTGGTCGAGGTCAAGACTGATATATAGCCGGAGATCGCTTCCCGGCTGAATGAACGTGTGCACCCGCCCGGGCGGGTGCGGGGAGATGCTGGCTATATGGATTTAACCTCAATGATGAAACAGGCCCGCCGGATTCAGGAGCAGGTGCAGAGCCTGCAGGATGAGCTTGCGCATAAAACGGTTGAGGCTACGGCCGGAGCGGGCATGGTGCGTGCGGTTGCCAACGGCCGCCAGGAACTCCTGTCGGTGCGGATTGCGCCCGAGGTCGTCTCGGCCGATGATATCGGCATGCTTGAGGACCTGGTGTGTGCGGCCGTCAATGAAGCCCTGCGCTCGGCGCGCGCGCTTATGCAGGATGAAATGACCAAAATAACGGGCGGGATCCGTATCCCCGGCATCAATGCCTGAGCGCGCACCCATGGTGATGCAGGCTCCCATGCAGCAGCTGGTCCAGTGCCTGGCAGGCCTGCCGGGCATTGGAGAGAAGACGGCCACGCGGCTGGCGCTTTTTCTGGTGAACTGCCCGGCCGAGCAGGCGCTTGCCCTGGCAGGCGCCATTGCACAGGCGCGCGAGCGCATCCGGCTGTGCAGCCTGTGCTTTAACTACACCGAGAAGGAGCTGTGCGCTATCTGCGCCGGTGCGGCGCGCGACCGCAGAATTGTGTGCGTGGTGGAGACACCCGGGGATGTCATGTCCTTTGAGCGCATCGGCGGATACAGCGGCTGCTACCATGTGCTGCACGGAAGCATCAGCCCGCTTGACGGGATCGGCCCTGATCAGCTCAGGATCAGGGAACTGCTTGAGCGTGTTGCCGGCGAAGGAATTGAGGAAGTAATTCTGGCAACCAACCCGACCATGAACGGCAATGCAACTGCGGTGTATATTGCCGGCCGGCTGCAGGCCGCCGGCGTGAGGGTTACCCGCATCGCACAGGGTATTCAGCCCGGCGCCGATATCGGGTATGCCGACCAGACGACATTGAAAAACGCGCTCGAATGGCGCCGGAGTATGAAATAATAACAACAGTAAAGGGTTTCGGGGTTATAGAAACGATAACCGCAAGAGAAGGAGCAGACCGATGTCAAAGGAAATGATGACAGTTGACGGAAACACCGCCTGTGCGCATGTTTCATACGCGCTGAGCGAGGTAGCAGCCATTTATCCGATTACACCCTCGACACCGATCGGTGAAGTTGTCGATGAGTGGGCGGCCAAAGGCCGCAAAAACATCTTTGGCCAGCCGCTTCTGGTTCGTCAGATGCAGTCCGAGGCCGGGGCGGCAGGCTCTCTGCACGGCGCCCTGGTGTGCGGGGCCCTGTCTACGACCTATACGGCCGCGCAGGGGCTTTTGCTGATGATTCCCAACATGTACAAGATTTCAGGCGAGCTGCTGCCGGGCGTTATGCACGTCACCGCCCGCGCCGTTTCTTCGCATGCGCTTTCCATCTTCGGCGATCATCAGGACGTGATGGCCGTGCGCCAGACCGGCTGGGCCATGCTCAACTCGGCCTCGGTGCAGGAGGCGCTGGATATGGCGCTGGTGGCGCATCTGGCCGCGATCGAGTCGCGCGTGCCCTTCGTGCATTTTTTTGACGGGTTCCGCACTTCGCATGAGCTGCAGAAAATCGAGGCGATTGCATATGATGATATCGCAGCATTGGTGAACATGGACGCCGTGAACGCTTTTCGCGCGCGCGCGGCCAGTCCCGAGCGGCCCGAGCTGCGCGGCAGCGCCCAGAATCCCGATATTTATTTCCAGGGCTATGAAGCGCGCAATGCCTTCTACCTGAAGGTGCCGGGCATTGTTGAGCAGTATATGCAGAAAGTCAGGGAACTGACCGGCCGCGGCTATAAGCTCTTTGACTATGTGGGCGCAGCCGATGCCGCGCGCGTCATTATTGCGATGGGCTCATCCTGCGAGACCATTGAAGAGGTTGTGGCGGATTTGAACAGCCGCGGCGAAAAGCTCGGACTGGTGAAGGTGCGACTGTTCCGGCCGTTTTCTGTTGACCATCTTTTTGCGGCCCTTCCTGCCGGCGTGAAGACCGTGACCGTGCTTGACCGCACCAAGGAGCCGGGCGCGCTTGCAGATCCGCTGTATCTTGATGTGTCTGCGGCCTGCATGGAGAAGGGGCTGCATCCGCGCCTGCTGGCCGGACGCTACGGACTGGGCTCCAAGGAGTTCACCCCTGCCATGGCAAAGGCCGTGTTTGACAATATGGCCGCGTCTGAGCCGAAGCATCGCTTTACGGTCGGCATTACCGATGATGTGACCAATACCTCGCTTGTAATTGATGAGTCCTACACCGTGGCGACCGAAGGCACGGTGCAGTGCAAATTCTGGGGCCTTGGCGCGGACGGCACGGTCGGCGCCAACCGCACGGCGATTCAGATCATCGGAGACAATACCGACATGTACGCCCAGGCCTATTTTGCCTATGACTCAAAAAAGTCGGGCGGTGTGACCATGTCGCATCTGCGCTTCGGAAAGAAGCCGATCAAATCAACCTACCTGATCGATTCGGCTGACTATATAGCCTGCCATAACCCGAGTTATGTCGAGATGTATGATGTGCTCGAGGGTATCAAGGAGGGCGGTACCTTCGTGCTGAATTCGCACTGGTCCCTTGACGACATGGAGACTAAACTGCCGGCAGCAATGCGGCGCACGATTGCCCGCAAGAAGCTGAAATTCTATAATATCGACGCCGTGAAGATAGCACAGCAGATCGGCCTTGGCGGCCGCATCAACATGATCATGCAGACCGCCTTTTTCAAGCTGGCCAATGTGATTCCGGTCGAGGATGCCATCCGGCACCTGAAGGAAGAGATCCTGCGCATGTTCAGCAAAAAAGGCGACAAGGTTATCGGCATGAACCAGGCCGCGGTCGACGGAACGATTGCCAACCTGCAGCAGGTGAACTACCCCGCGAGCTGGGCCGATGCAGCCGAGACCGGCGCTTCGGCCAAGGATGAGCCCGACTATGTAAAAAATGTGCTGCGGCCGATCGCGGCCCAGAAGGGCCATACGCTGCCGGTGAGCGCATTCGCGCCCGACGGCATTCTGCCGGTTGCCTGCTCCAAGTATGAGAAGCGCGGCGTTGCCATCATGGTTCCCGAGTGGATCAAGGACAACTGCATTCAGTGCAACCAGTGCTCCTTTGTCTGTCCGCACGCGGTTATCCGCCCCTATCTGCTCACCGATGAAGAACTGCAGAAGGCCCCGGCCGGCGTGGACGCGCTTGCGGCCATCGGCAACGAGCTTGCAGGCCTGAACTATCGCATACAGGTAAGCCCGCTTGACTGCATGGGCTGCGGCTGCTGCGCTGAAGTATGCCCGGCCAAGGAAAAGGCCCTGATTATGAAGCCGATTGAAACACAGCTTGACGCTGAAGTTCCGCATCACGAATACCTGGAAAAACTCCCGGTGCGCGGCGATCTGGTGAGCCCTGAAACCGTCAAGGGAAGCCAGTTCCAGCAGCCGCTGCTTGAGTTCTCGGGCGCGTGCGCCGGCTGCGGTGAGACCCCGTACACCAAGCTGCTGACCCAGCTGTTCGGCGACCGCATGGTGATCGCCAATGCCACGGGCTGCTCGTCCATCTGGGGCGGCTCCCCGCCCGCGATCCCCTACTGCGTCAATGCAAAAGGGCAGGGCCCGACCTGGGCAAGCTCCCTGTTTGAGGATGCGGCCGAGTTCTCCTACGGCATGATGCTGGGCACGGTGCAGCAGCGCCAGCGGCTGGCTTCTCTTGCGCGTCAGGCCGTGGCAGCCGATATTCCCGCTGATGTGCGGGAGGCCCTGCAGGGCTGGCTTGACAATATGAAGGATGCGGCCGGGTCGCGCACCTGGGGTGACAAACTCAAAGAGCTTCTGCCGAAGCACAAAGGCAATGAGCTTTTGAACAGCATCAACGCCATGGCAGACCTGTTCACCAAGAGATCGTTCTGGGTGTTTATGGGTGACGGGGCCGCCTATGATATCGGGTTCGGCGGCGTTGACCAGGTGCTTGCCAGCGGTGAAGACATCAACATGATTGTCTATGACACCGAGGTGTATTCCAATACCGGCGGCCAGTCCTCCAAGGCCACGCCGACCGGCTCGGTTGCCAAGTTCGCGGCCTCGGGCAAGAAGACCACCAAGAAGGATCTGGCTTCCATGATGATGAGCTACGGCTATGTCTATGTGGCCACGGTGTCAATGGGCGCTTCCAAGCAGCAGTTGATGAAGGCCCTGCTTGAGGCCGAGCGCTACGACGGCCCTTCGCTGATCATTGCCTATGCGCCTTGTATCAACCACGGCATCAAAAAGGGCATGAACAGGATGCAGGAAGAGTCCCGTCTCGCGGTGGAAAGCGGCTACTGGCCCCTGTTCCGCTACAACCCGATGCTGAAAGCCGAGGGTAAAAATCCTTTTGTGCTTGAGTCAAAGGCGCCCGACGGCACGCTGCAGCAGTTCCTTGCGGGCGAGGACCGTTATGCGTCCCTAGAGAAGAGCTTCCCGGAGGAGTCAAAACGGCTGCGCTCCCAGATTGAGCAGGAGATGGTTGAGCGGTTCGAGCGGTTGCAAAAGCTTGCCGAGTAGCGGGCAGGTATTCTAAGGCAACAGTGGACTGGTGTGCGGCATCGGTCGGTCATCGGATGATGACTGCCGATGCCGCATAACCGTTATATCTGCTTGACATTTCTTTAAAAAACTTTTATTATGCTACGTTTTTGCGATCATATAGTACGCATCACGAGAAGGGAAGTATATAATGGCCTGGGACAATGAAAACCGGGAAAATCCCTGGAGACGAAAGGAAGCAGCGCCCGATCCCGAGGAGGTGTTGCGGCGCTTAAAGGGACTTCTGGGCGGCAGCGGCATTTCGCTGGGGATTGTCGCTCTCGTCATTGCCCTTGTAGCCGGGCTGTATTCGTCCTTTTATATCATAGAGCCCGGTGAGGTTGGCGTTATACAGCGTTTCGGCCGCTTTGTCACCATGGTAGAGAACGGGCCGCATTTCAAAATCCCCTTCGGCGTTGACCGGGTAACCAAGGTCAAGCGCGAGCAGGTGCTTGAGGAGGAGTTCGGGCTTGCATCCTCTGCGACGTCCATGCGCGGCCAGTTTCTGCCAGCAGGCGAGGATTTGAGCGAGACGCTGATGCTGACCGGCGATTTGAATGTCGCGATCGTGCCCTGGGTTGTACAGTATACCCGGTCGGACCCTTATAAATACCTGTTCAAAGTGCGCAATCCGCGCGAAACCCTGCGCTACCTTTCCGAGGCGATCATGCGCCGCGTGGTCGGCGACCGCAGCATCAATGAGGTGATCACCGAGCGGCGCGCTATTGCCATTGAGGCCAAGCGCGAACTGCAAAAGGCCCTTGACGAGGCTGAGACCGGTATTCATGTGGTTAATCTCGAGATGAGAAAGACGACCGTGCCCCTGCCGGTGCAGCCTTCTTTTAATGAGGTCAACCAGTCCCTGCAGGAAAAGGAAAAGATGATTTACCAGGCCCGCGAGGCCTATAACAAGGTTATTCCCGAGGCGCGCGGCGAAGCCGAGCGCTCGGTTCGGGATGCCGAGGGATATGCCCTTGAGCGCGTCAACCAGGCCAGGGGTGATGCCAATCGCTTCAGCGCCCTGCTGGAGGAGTACACCAAGGCCCGGGATGTGACCAGGCGGCGCCTGTATCTCGAGGCAATAGGTGAGGTCATTCCGAATCTGGGGACAAAATATATCCTTGATCCCGAGCAGCGGGGCCTGCTGCCGCTGCTGGATCTGGGCCAGAAGAAAGGGCAGTAGTCATGGGCAAAATTGCATCTGTCATCGGGCTGCTCGTGTTTTTCATTCTGGTTGTCGGCAAACCTTTCTACGTGATTGACGAGCGCGAGCAGGCAATTATTCTGCAGTTCGGCAAGCCGGTCAGGGTGCAGACAGAGCCGGGCCTGAAGGCGAAGGTGCCCTTTATTCAGACCGTGACTTTTTTCCCCAAGACCCTGCTTGAGTGGGACGGGGCTCCGGGGCAGATACCCACCGGGGATAAGACCTTTATCGAGATGGATACTTTCGCGCGCTGGCGCATCGTTGATCCGCTTCAATATTTTAAGACCGTCCGCGATGAGATCGCCGCCCGCGAGAGGCTTGGCGCGATCGTGGAAGCCGTTACCAATGATTTTATAACATCCAACACCCTGATTGAGGTTGTGCGCTCTTCCAACCGCCTGATGAAGGCCGAAGACCTGGTCGCCGAGGGCATGCTGGAGCAGGTCACGCAGTTGTCCAAGGTAAAGTTGGGGCGCGAGCAGATGACCAGGGGAATTTTAGAACAGGTGCGCGAAAAGATGAGCCCCTTCGGCATTGAGGTCGTTGATTTCCGGATCAAGCGCATCAACTATGTTGAGGATGTGCGCAAGAAAGTCTACGAGCGCATGATCGCCGAGCGCAAGCAGATTTCCCAGCAGTTCCGCTCAGAAGGCATGGGCGAGGCCCGCCGCATCGAGGGCGAGCAGCAGAAGGAGCTGCGCCGCATCAAGTCCGAGGCCTACCGCACGGTGGAGGAAATCAAGGGCAAGGCTGATGCCGAGGCCACGCGGATTTATGCCGAGGCTTTCAACCGTGATCCGGAATTTTATTCCTTTGTCAATACGCTCGATATTTATAAAAAATCTCTGGACGAAAAGACCAGTATTATCATGAGTACTGACAGCGAATTTTTTAAATATCTGAAAGACTATACGAACTAGGAGCGCCGCCTTGTGCGGGCGCACGTTACTCTGCGGAAAGCAGTATTTTTTCGATTTGAAAGGTATACGGGAGGAAACAAATTATGGCACATAAGAAAGCCGGTGGAAGCTCAAGAAACGGACGCGACAGCGCCGGGCAGCGGCGCGGTGTGAAGCGCTTCGGCGGACAGGTGGTCAAGGCCGGCAATATCCTGGTGCGGCAGCTGGGAACCACGATTCACCCCGGAATGAATGTGGGGATGGGCCGGGACTTTACCCTGTTTGCAAAAATCGACGGTGTCGTCACGTTTGAGCGCTACGGCAAAACCCGGAAAAAAGTCAGCATTGTCCCCGCGAGCGCATAGGCGGTAGAAGATACCGTGCCGACCCGCGAAATCAGGAAGCAGCTTCTTGCGAAAGTTCACCGCGTGGTGATCAAGCTGGGAAGCTATGTGCTGACGACTCCATCAGGCAAGCTGGACCGGAAGGTTTTTACCGATGTTACGCGGTCGGTCGTGCATTTGCGCGAGCGGGGCATTGACTGCATTCTGGTATCATCCGGAGCAATCGCTTCGGGCATGGGCCGCCTGGGATTGAAGTCGCGGCCGCGGCACATAGAGCAGGAGCAGGCCGCAGCCGCAATCGGCCAGATACGCCTGATGGGGCTCTATGACAGGCTGTTTACGGCGCACGGCATGCCGGTAGCGCAGATCCTGCTTACCCACGGCGACGTGCGCGACCGCAAGCGTTTTGTGAGCGCGCGCCAGACGCTCAACAGCGTGCTGGCATACGGGGCGGTGCCGATCATCAATGAAAACGATACAACCGTTGTTGATGAAATCCGGTTCGGTGATAACGATTACCTGTCCTCGCTTGTGACCAATCTTGCGCAGGCGGACCTGCTGGTTATTTTGACCGATATCGACGGTTTTTATGACAGTGATCCACGGGTCAACCCTGATGCTCGCTTAGTCGGTCTGCTTGATGATATTACTGAAGATATCGAAAAATGCGCACGCGGCCCGGCGGGCAAGGTAGGGCGCGGCGGCATGGCAACCAAGCTCAAGGCCGCCAAGACCGCCGCCAGTTTCGGAATCCCGACAATCATCGCCAATGGTAAAAAGCCCGGCACCCTGAGCGCTGTTTTTGACGGTGAGCCGGTGGGAACGCTGATCCTTCCCAAAAAAAACAAACTGACCGGCAAAAAACACTGGATTGCCTATACGCTCAAACCCCAGGGCGCGCTCGTGCTTGATGACGGAGCCCGCGATGCGCTGGAGCAGCGCCTCCGCAGCCTGCTGCCAAGCGGCATCCTGTCGGTGGAAGGCGATTTCGACGCCGGTGAATGCGTAAGTTGCAGGGATATGTCCGGGCGTGAGTTCGCCCGCGGACTGACCGCGTACAGTTCAGAGGCGGTTAATAAAATCAAGGGCCTTAAAACCGCGCAGATCAGCGCAGCGCTTGGGTGCCCTGTTAACCGCGAAGTGATTCACCGTGATGATCTGGTCGTTTTTTCAGCGTTGAAATAGCAATCGTGGACACTGAAACACCTGCCTGTCAGAGAATCGGTCTTTTCGGCGGAACGTTCAACCCCGTTCATATTGGACATTTGCGCTGCGCAGAGGAAATTCGCGAGCAGTTTTCGCTGCACCGGATCGTGTTCGTGCCGGCCTTTATGCCGCCGCACAAAAAACAGCCCGGCGTGTCTGCGCAGCATCGCTGCGAAATGGCGCGGCTGGCAATCGCCGGCAACCCCTGCTTTGAGCTGTCCGACATTGAGCTTCAGCGAGAGGGCAATTCGTATTCCTGCGACACCATTGAGTATTTCCGCAGGCAATCCACCCCGGGCAGCGAGCTTTTTTTTATTATCGGCAGCGACGCCTTCAGCGAGGTTCATACCTGGCGCAGGTATCCGGAATTCTTCGAGCAGTGCGGCTTTATCGTAATGAACCGTGCCGGCGTGTGCGCTGCCTCGCCGTTTAATCTGCCCGGCGACGCGGCCCGGATGTTCACACGTCTGGATGAAAACACCTATGAGCATCGCAGCGGCACCCGTATCTGCTCCGCTATGGTCAGCTCCCTTGATGTATCATCAACCGATATTCGCACACGGGCTGCATGCGGCCGGACGATATCTTATCTTGTCACGCCGCCCGTTGAGCGCTATATTCATGAGAAGCGTTTATACCGGCAAGCATCATAGAGGAGGACCTGCTTGAATTCGCTTGAAAAATCTGAAACGTGCGCCCGGCTTGCTCTGGAGAACAAGGCCCTTGATGTGGTCATTCTTGAACTGATCGGTGCGACCGCTCTGGCGGATTACTTTCTGGTGTGCGGCGGAACATCGGAGCGGCACACACAGGCCATGGCGGATCATATCGAGCACAGCCTCAAACAGCGCGGGATCATGCCGCGCGGAGTAGAGGGCCGCACCAGAGGGCGCTGGATTCTGATGGATTACGGGGACGTGATCGTGCATATTTTTCAGGAGGCTGAGCGGGCGTTCTATGATCTTGAAGCGCTGTGGGCTGACTGCCCCCGCATCCCTGTCAGCGATATGCCCTGACAGGCTGCTCAAAGCAGCGCGCTGTAGCACCAGGCTGCGCCGGTATACGCCGCATCTGTTCTCCCGGGTGCTCGATGTGCTGCTGCCGCGTACCTGCATGCTGTGCGCTGACGCATTGCCGGAGCATGCATCCGGTCTGTGCGGCGCCTGTCATGCGCGCTTTGAACCCATCCGCGGTCCGGTATGTACCTGCTGCGGAGCTGTATTCCCGTCGCCCCGCGGCAGCGACCATCTGTGCGGCGAATGCATTATACGGCCGCCGCACTATGATTATGCCCGCTCGGCGGGCGTGTACGCAGGGGAACTTCGCCGGGCCATACAGCGGTTCAAATTCAGCCGCGCAAGCATGCTCGCCGGGCCGCTTGCGGATTTTGCCGCGTGCCTGAGCGGATTCGGCCGGCCGGCCTGCTATGCAGCGCTTGTGCCGGTGCCGCTGCATCCGCAGCGGCTGCGCAGCCGGGGCTATAATCAGTCCCTGCTGCTGGCGCTGCGTCTGGGCCGGCTGTGGGACGTTGCGGTAGAGCGCGATTATCTGCAGCGCATGTCCTGGAGTGCATCGCAGTCAAGCCTGAGCCGGCCGCAGCGCCAGCGGGCCGTTAAGGGAGCGTTTGCGTGCCGGGACCGCCGCCATGAAGGCGCCAGGCTGCTGCTCATTGATGATGTCTTTACCAGCGGCGCAACGGTGAATGAATGCGCCCGCACACTTAAACGCTACGGCGCCGCCGCAGTTGATGTGCTGACGGTTGCACGAACCCTCAAGGATCACACGGAATGTCAGTTATCGAGCGATTGACAGCAGCAGTTGAACAGGAGATGGAACAGGTTGAGCAGCTGCTTTTCAGTACCGTTGCCAGCGAGGTCGAGGTGCTGCGCTCCATTTGTACCCATATTCTCGGCAGCGGGGGCAAGCGCCTGCGGCCATTGCTGCTGCTCATCTCGGCGCGCGTGTGCGATTATCAAGGCCGGGCCCAGATTCCGCTTGCCTGTGCCCTGGAGTACCTGCATACCGCAACCCTGCTGCACGATGACGTGATCGATCATGCCGATATACGGCGGGGAGCCTCGGCGGCGCATGTGCTGTGGGGCAATCAGGCGACTATTCTGGCAGGGGACTATCTGTTCGCCAAGGCGCTGTGGCTGGCCGGTTCGGCGGACGATCTGCGGGTGATCCGGGTGCTGGCCGACATTTCAACCTGCCTGTCCGAGGCCGAGCTGTTTCAGATCGCGCGCTGCGGCGATTTACATCTTTCCGAGCAGGATTACTTCCATATCATTCGCAATAAAACCGCGAGCCTGCTTGGCGGCGCGGCTGTGCTCGGCGGCATGGTCAGCGGTGTGTGCCCCGAAGAGCTCGATGCACTGCACGCCTACGGCATCAGCCTGGGAATGGCTTTCCAGATTGTCGATGATGTGCTGGATTACCGCTCCAACCAGCAGGAGTTCGGCAAAACCATCGGCAAGGATATATGCGAGGGCAGCCTGACGCTGCCGGTCATTCACGCGCTCCAGAGCTGCCCCGCCGGGGAACGTGAACGCCTCTGTGCACTGCTGCAGGACCGCACCCTGCGCTCCCGGCACCTTGATGAGATTCTTGCAATTGTTGACCGGTGCGGCGGCACGCGCTATGCGCTGGATGCGGCTGAGCGTTTCGCGCGCGAGGCGGTTGATGCCCTCGGTGTGTTTTCCGGCCGGCAGCACACCGGGCTTCTGACGGAACTGGCAAAGTATGTCGTGCGCCGCCGCTCATAGCGCGTGTAAGCCGGATGTTATTTGATCCGCACCTCGCGCTCAATGCTGAACGGCAGATAGTAGGTATAGCCTCCCGGAAAGGCAAGCTCTGTTTCCCAGTACAGGTAGACGTTTAGAAACTGGTCGCCCAGTTCGATGTCGATATCTTCATCATAGAGTTCGATGTTGTTCTCACGGGCTTTTTGCAGGATTTCAATCCGCATATTCTCCGGCGGGGGCGCTCCATGGGTTGACCAGTATACGAGGCTTTCGTTGACATCCTCGCGCAGGCCGGCTGCATCCCAGGACGCATAGCCCCATTTGAATCCGACATAGATGCCGGCAACCACGATGAGAAGGATAAGGATTAAAATAATTTTTGATTCACCTCGATTTTTTTTCAGCATGTCGATACCTCCCGCTAACGAGTATGGCTTGTATTTTTAACATATCTGTTCATTATACACAACTGGCTCAGCGTGGAGAAACCTCTGGCCAGTGTATTGTTTTGGGCGTTACTGAATTTTTTGAGCGATTTCTTTTCTACTGCAGCGTTCTATAAGTAACAATGTATCTCCGTTCGTGGTGAGCCTGTCGAACCATGAACGGGCCTGCTGTGGTACACCTGATCCGTTTGGCCCTTCGACAGGCTCGAGGGCGAACGGAGGGTGTTCTTTGCTCCTATAGTCTTACCAAAAGTGCCCTAAAATAACCGCCGGCTGTCAAGCAGAAACGTTACCGGCCCGTCATTTATCAGCGAAACATCCATCATTTCCCGGAATGACCCGGTCTGTACCGTCAAGCCGTGCTCGCGCAGCCTTGCAACAAAACGTTCATACCAGCAGCGTGCCTGCTCAGGCCGGGCCGCATCGGTAAACGACGGGCGGCGCCCCCTGCGGCAGTCAGCATAGAGCGTGAACTGGGACACGACCAGAATGCTGCCGTCGATATCGCGCAGGCACAGGTTCATTTTCCCGGCCTGATCCTCGAACGCGCGCAGGCCGATGATTTTTGAAGCAATATACTGCATGTCCTGCTCCGTGTCATCGGCGGCAATCCCAAGGAATACCAGCAGCCCGCGGCCGATAGCGCCGGTGACTCGCCCCTGAATACTGACCGAAGCCTGATGCACCCGCTGAAGCACTGCCCGCATGATGTCGCTCCGGGTCCATTCCCATGCGTACGGTTGACATGGGCGCGGTTTAAAGATATAAGGAATACCACGACTATTAAGGCAAATTTTTGAACGTATGTAAAGCATACAATTTTTCTTTGACAGTTCAGGCGGGATAGGCATTGGTACGTTGTGCGGCCGGCCCGGATCCCGCAACAGGAGCAGGGCATGAAAGAAAAACTAGCGTGTGCGGTAGTCGGCGCAACCGGCCGTATGGGGCAGCATGTATGCCGGCTGCTGAGCCTGGCCGACGACTGCACGATCGCCGGTGCCACGGAAATGCCGGGCAGCAGGCATATCGGGATGTCCCTGGCGGAGGTTATCGGGCTTCCGGGGCAACAGGCCCTGATAGCCGGAAGCCTTGAGGATCTGCCGGATCCTTTTGAGGTGATCATTGATTTCACGTTTCCCGAGGTATCAATGCGGACGGTTGAGTTCGCACGCGCCCGCGGTGTGCGGGCCGTAATCGGAACGACCGGGTTCAGCCCTCAGCAGCTGATCCACATCCGTGAATCGGCGCGCGATTTTGCCTGCGTGTGCGCCCCTAATATGAGCATGGGCGTGAACACGCTGTTCAAGCTTGTCCGCGATGTGGCGCTTATTCTGCGCGAGGGCTATGACGCCGAGGTACTTGAGATCCATCACCGGCATAAAAAGGATGCTCCCAGCGGAACCGCGGTCCGCATAGGACAGATTCTGGCCGAAGCCTGGGGCCGCGACTATCAGCAGACCGCCGTATTTGAGCGCAAGGGGATCACCGGCGAGCGGACCCCGGAGGAAATCGGCATGCAGACCCTGCGGGCCGGTGATGTGGTCGGAGAGCATACGGTGCTGTTCGGCGGAACCGGAGAACGCCTTGAGCTTATCCACCGCGCGCAGAGCCGCGACTGCTTTGCGCAGGGAGCTCTGCAGGCGGCCCGCTGGTTGAGGAACCGGGGCGCAGGACTCTATGATATGCAGGATGTGCTGGGGCTGCGCTGATCAGGCCGCAGCCTGCAACAGGAGCTGCAATGCCATTTTTAATCAGGATTGTACTGGTGGTGCTGGCGCTGTATGTGCTCTGGAGGGCCTGTGCCCGCCTGCTGCGATCCCTTGGCATGATGTCCGCGGGTGCCCGCTCAGTCGAGCCGGGGGCCCCTCCGGTGGATGAACTGGTGCAGGATCCGGTCTGCAAACTGTACGTGCCCCGGCGCGAGGCGGTTGCGCTCAAGCAAGGGGGCTCGACCGTATTTTTTTGCAGTACAGCGTGCCGTGATCAGTATGTGCAGCAGGCCGGGAGGCATCCCGGCTGATAAGTACAGCCGGTTACGGGATTGCGGCGCAGCAGGCAGCGTGCTATAAAAATCGGGGCGATCATATGAAGGAAGAATCGACACGCGACGTTGATTTCCCTGTGCTAGGCGGCCCGCCTGGCAACGGTGCTGGAGCTGTTCATTCCCGGGCGCATTTCCGCGCCGGAGCCGATCCCGACCCCCTCGAAATTTACCTTGGTGAAATAAAAAAGAACCCGATTCTGACGCGCACCGAAGAGCAGCGCTGGGCCAGGCAGCTGTCCGAGGCACGCCGGTGCAAGATTGCCCTGCTCAGGGACGCGGTTGAAACGGTTGTTGTGCTGCAGGGCTGCCGCCCTGTCGATGTGCAGCTGTTTAATCAAAATTCGCTCTATGAGGCGGTGCATCTTGACGAGGCCCTGAAGATGCACAAGCGGATCAAGCGTCTGCAGCATCTGCGCGACACTGCCCAGCGGGCCTCTGACAGGAAAAAGTACACCCGGGCTCTGCTGAAGCGCGAGCAGGATTTTTGCGATTCTCTTTCCAGGGTCCACATCAATGAGCTGCAGAGCTGGGAGACCTGTCTGCAGGAGCAGCTCGGCAGGCTTTCCGTCTCCGGTCGGGCGCGAAGCGCGCTGCGGCGCCTGCATGAGATCTGGCAGCAATTATGTGATGTTGAGCCGCGGCTGCGCGAAGCCCGCCAGGTGCTCATTAAAGGCAACCTTCGTCTGGTGGTAAGCATCTGCCGTCACTATAAAACCCGCGCGGCATCATTTCGCGATCTGGTGCAGGAGGGCAATCTGGGCCTTATCAGGGCGGTTGAAAAGTTCGACGGCCGCAAGGGGTTCCGCCTGAACACCTATGCCTCCTGGTGGATCAGGGAGAGCATCAACCGGGCGATTGAGGAAAAGAGCCGGGTGATCCGCATACCGGTGTATGTCAATGAAAAGTACTATAAAATACGCAAGGCTTCTGTGCAGGCCCTGCAGGATGAGGGCCATGAGCTGACGGTTGCCGATCTTGCCCGGCATTTAAGGATTCCGGCGCGCGAAATCAGCAGAATTTTAACCGCTTTCAAGGAGCCGGTGTCGCTGGACAGCTCCCCGGTCGGGGATATCGCTCCGCTGGAGAACTACCTGTCCGACGGAAAGCCCTCTGCGCTTGAAGTGATTTGCAGTGAAACCATCAGGGAAAAAGCCGCAGCTATTATTGATACGCTCCTGCCGCGCGAGGCCGCAATCTTGAAAATGCGCTTCGGCCTTGACGATGAAGCTGAAAAGACGCTTGAAGAGGTTGGAGAGATGTTCAAGGTGTCGCGCGAACGCGTGCGGCAGCTTGAAAGCAAGGCCCTGCGCAAGCTGCGCCGCAATAATGAGCTGCGCACGCTGCTGTCGCTGCTGGTCAAGGCCTGAGGACATCCGGGGGCCGGGCGTTCGGAGAAGATGGAGAGCGGGAGTCGTTGCTGCCGACAATCGCTGGTACGGCCTCAAGGCGCCGACCTTACTCCATAGTATGGCGGCGCACCTTCAGATTCCGGACAACATCCTGCGCGCTGCCTGAAAGCCCGGGGCCCGGCGCGCGCTGCAGTGCCGGGCGCAGCGGGGTAACCCGTGCCGGTTCGTGATGCATTCCCTGCTGCCCTGTCGTGTCGCCTGTGCCGCCGCCGACAATGTTCTGTAGAATCTGAACCATACGGTTGAGCTCCTGCGTGCTGTCAGCAATCCTGTCGGTTGACGTTGCAAGCTGGTTTGCGCTGGAAGCGTTTGACTGCGTGATTGCTTCCATATGCGATGCAGCTGTGCTGATATAGTGAATGCCCTGGGCCTGCGCGTCGTTGAGTTCGGCCACGTTTGTCATCAGCGCATCGACCTTTCCGATGCTGGTGATAATATCACTGGTGGCCTCGCCGACCTCCTGTGAAACCGCAACCCCTTTTGCAGCGCTTTTTTGCGCATCTTCAATCAGGGCAGCTGTAGTATGGGATGCCTCGGCGCTGCGGCGCGCCAGATTGCGCACCTCCTCGGCCACAACAGCAAAACCCCGGCCGGCTTCGCCCGCTCGGGCTGCTTCCACGGCCGCGTTCAGGGCCAGCAGATTGGTTTGGAATGCGATTTCATCGATCGTTTTCATGATCTTTGCGGTTTCTTCCGATGATGCCTTGATTTGCATGATGGCCGCATGCATGCGTGCAAGGGCCTCAGTGCTTTTTTCAGCTGAGAGCCGTGTCCGGCCGAGCATATCGGTGACCTGGTTGGCGTTGCCAGCGGTGTTTTGTGATGTTGCGGCCAGCTCCTTGAGCTGGGCTGAAACCTCTTCAAGGCTGGAGGCGTGCTCGCTGGCTGTGCTGGCAATCTGATGTGATGCGGCCGCCAGGCTGTTGGCTGCGGTTATTGTGGTGTTAGCGCTGCGGCTCAAGCCTTCGATAACGCTGCGGACCGGCCGCACAACCGAGCGGGGCAGCAGCAGTATAATCAGCACGGCAATAATAAGTGCACATAATGAAAACGTTCCGAGAATAAGAACATTTCTTTTAAAGGTTTTCTGGAAAAGCGCATCAGCTGACGTGCTCTGGTATTCAAAATAACGGTGGATCTCATCCAGTGCGGCCATGATACGGCTGCCGGTGCTTTGCAGCGCCGCTTGAGCTGTTCCGTGCGTATTTGCAGCTTCGATCAACCTGTTGCGCTGACGGCGGATCTCGTCCGAGAGCTGACGTATGTGCGTGCTGTCACCCGAGAAGGTAATGAAGGCGTCTGAGTCTAAAGTCTCTGTAAACAACCGCGCTTCATCAGCCAGTATTTTTGCAAGCGGTATGGTGCCCTGCGCGCCGGGCTGCTGCACGGCGGCAAGTAGAGCATGGAGCTGAGCCTGGTAGTCAAGCAGCAGGCTGATAGCCTGCCGGCTGTTGCTTTGCAAAGAGTTGATGTTTTTGAAATTTGTTGCCTGGCGTTGACTTAACGAGGTGAGCAGAGCAATAACCACCAGCAAAAAAAACAGACGCAGATTCAGTTTTGCGGTAAATGACATTGCCATACTCTGCACCCCGTGGAAAAATCAGTTCCTAAGCCCGATGGCAGTGATGCCCCGGTTGCCGGGGGCTTTGTTCCCGTCTGCAGCCATAGCCTGCTGAACATATCGACTTGGCGCACCGCTGCGTATGTGAAAGTATCCGTTATAAGTATACACGACCATGCGGAAATAGAAAATGGGGATATTTTTTGCAAAAAAATGTTGCTATAGACTGCATACAAAGTTGTATTCGTATCGGTTTCATCTAAAAACGTCAATAGCGGGTGATGCGCTGCCTTATCTGCGGCGTGACCGGCTATGCCAGCAGCCCTTCAGCATAGCGCCTGCCGCGCATGGATTAATTTTAACAGATTCGCGACGGAACTCAAGGCTGCTGCCCGGGCGTGCCGTACGGGCTGGAAGCGGTTTTTGCGATTGACAGGGAGGTGCGGCTTTCTTATACTGCCGAAAGGCCTGCACGGACCGTTTTTACCTTAGCGCGCACCGGAGTACCTATGCAGCTCGACAGGCATTGTATCGGCATCATCGCCGACACCCATGACAATCGCGGGGCGATTCAAAAAGCGGTAGCACTGTTCAATGCCAGGGGGGCCGGCCTTGTCATTCATGCCGGTGACATGATCTCACCGTTTTGCATTCTTGATTTCGCGGCCCTTGCCTGCCCCATGCAGCTTGTATTCGGCAACAATGACGGTGAGAGAGTCGGCCTGCACAATGCCTTTCAGACAAAGGGGCCGATTCAGAGCGGCCCGCGGCTGTTTGATTATGAAGGCAGGCGTTTTCTGCTGATGCATGAGGACGGCTGCGTCGACGCGCTGTCCGCAGTGAGCACGGTTGATGTCGTGGTATACGGTCATACACATGTTCCGGATATACGCCCCGGCCCCCCGCTGATTATCAATCCCGGCGAGGCCGGAGGATGGCTGAAGCAGCGCTCCACAGTTGCTCTTCTTTATTTGAACACCATGCAGGTGGAGCTGGTTGACCTTGCGTGACCGGTTCCGTGCTGCACAGGAGAATGAGCGCACAGACGGAAATGATGGAGATGAGCTCTGTATGAGACTGCCGATCACCACGCATGGGTACCGGGCTGTCGTACTGTTCGGGCTGGTGCTGCTGTGCTGTTTCACGCTGCCCCGGCATGCTGCCGGCGCTGCTGAGGCGCAGGCCCTGGCTTTCGTTTCTCCGCCTTCAGACGGGGAGCGCGCCTATCTGGGCATCAGTGGGGATACATTCACGCTTGCCGGGGTGCAGGCCGACATTATCATTGTCGAGCTTTTTACGCTGTACTGCGCCCTGTGCGCGCGCGAGGCCCCTGCGGTCGCCGAGCTTTTCAATTTGGCGCAGAAGCAGTCGACGCCGCAGCGCCGGATCAGGGTTCTGGGCATCGGAACAGGCAGCAGCCCCGATGATGTCGCCCGTTTCCGGCAGCAGCACAGCGTGCCGTTCCCCATGGTTCCGGATCAGAAAGCGAGCTTCGCGCGCGCCGTGAAGATGGCTGTTACCCCGGGATTTATCGCTTTTAAGAAGCAGCCGGACGGCTCACTGATTACCCTGCATACACGCTCGGGCGTGCTTGGCCCGCCGGAGCGCTTTCTTGAAACCGTACTGAAGGCCGCAGCAGCACCGCCCTGACCCCTGCCTGTTTTTTTATTGCGGCAGGGTTACGATTTCATATGGCGGCAGGGCCGCGCTGTTTTTCTTGAGAGCCGTAATTGTATCGGGATGGGCGCTCAGGGCCCAGGTGATGTGGCCCTTTTTCAGATAGCGGTTCACAACCCTTACAATATCGTTGGCTGAAATCCGGGTGACCATGTCTGTGCTTGTCAGAAAATGGCGGTAGTCGCCATGCGTGTTGTAGGCTGTTGCCATGCGCAGGGCTACGGCGGCATTATCCTGAATGCCTGAAAAATATTCCGTAGAAAATGACACCTTGTAGAACCCGAGAGCTTTGTCGATATCTATGTAGATTCCCGGAGTATCTTTCTGGCTGAACGGTGAAACACTTTTGCCCTGCGCGGCGACATCGATCGCGGCGGCTGTCAGCTCAAGCGCCCTCAGCGGATCGTTGGTGCGGTACGCCGCGAGAGTGCCGAAATTTGCCCTTTTATTAAACATGCCCGCCCAGGCGGAATATACCAGTGCGTTTCTTGTGCGCAGAATATCATTCATAATATCGGTGAGCACTCTGCCGGCCAGTTCAAGCGCATAGTAATCGGGATGATTCGGAGGAATAATCGCAACGTTGCCCCGCAGATAGGCGGCATCAGGGCTGAGGCGGGCAGTGCCGTCCAGCAGCAGGCGCGCCCGGCCGCTGTTTTCAAAACGCGCCGGCACAGCGGGAGCCGGGCTGCCTTCGGGCAGCGATCCGACAGTCTCGTTTAAACGCTCCTGCAGGGCATCCAGGTTGAAATTGCCTGAGGCAAAAATTGTCAGGCGCTGCGCGACCAGTGTGCGCCGGTAGAAGTCCTGCACATCCTGCAGGGTCAGGCCGGTCAACGTTGCCGGGGTTTGCAGATAGGCCAGATACGGATGCCCTTCAAAGAAAACCTGGTTTGCAGCGCGTGAAGCCCGGGCATATCCGTCGGTCAGCTCGGAGTGGTATGCATTGATCGCGTTGGTGACCAATTCCCGGAACAGCTCCGGCGGGAATGCGGGCCGTACAATGAGATCGAGAAACAGATCAAATGTTTCGGCAAAGTAGGTGTCAATCGTCTGCAGCTGAATTGTCGCGAAATCAAGATTGGATCGTGCCTGTATTGCGCTGGATGTGCGCTTGATAATGTCCCGGCGGACTGTGTCCGGATAGCGCTCCGAGGCCGAACACATCAACTGGAGGGCGATCGAATCAAGGCCGGCCTTGCCCGGAGCCACAGCGCCGGTGCCGCCTTTGATATTGAGCACAATCGAGTGCATGCGGCTCATGGGGTTCTGCCGTACCACCACCCGGATTCCGTTGCGCAGCGTAAATTCATGGAATGACTGCAGCTGTTCTGTGGCGGGCGGCGAGGTATGCGCGCAGGCGCTTATGCATACCAGCACTGCGCAGCAGGCGGCGACGATGAGTTTGCGTGCGGGCGGAGCATGCATGACTATCCTTTCACTGTGTATGAAGCGTTACGGCTGATGCTTGTGCGCGCGCGGCATGATGCGCTGCCGGGCCTCATCGTCCGCATGCAGCCAGACGGACGTTGCAAACGGTGCGCCGCGCAGGTAGCGCTGAACGTAGGCGCACACATCGGACGAGGTGACAGAACGGATTGCATCCACATAGCCGGTATAATAGTCGGTTGAGGTCGAGGCCCACCAGAATGAAAGATTGCGGATGAAGCGTGCCGGAATATCGCGCGCGATAATTTCCTGGTTTTCGATTTCACGCCGGGCGGATGCCAGCTCACCCGGGGTAAAATAGTCTCCATCACACATCGCCGTCAGTTCATGGAGAACCGCCGCGCGCAGGCGCACAATAGTATCCCACAATGTTTTCTTTTCATCCACGGTAAGTTTGAATGAAAAATACGTTATGCCGCCGTCGCGCTGGGTGTAGTAGCCGGCTGAGATATGGCGGGTACCGCCATGCAGTTCCGGAACAGCTTTATCAATGGCGGTCTTGAAGCGGCCGGAGGGGCTGCTTATCATTTGCGTCCAGATATCGGCTGCATAGGTTGATTCAGTGTCGACAGCGGTGTCGGGCCCGCGAAAGATCAGCTGTACATCGACCAGTCCCTGCGTGGGTGAATTGTCAACCACAACCCACAGCTGTCCCGCAAGGGGCTTGTGCGGCTGAAGCTGTGGAAATCCGGTGCCGGGCTGCCAGCCGCCAAACAGGTCATGGACAAGGCGCAGGGTTTCCTGCGCATCGATGTCGCCGGCCACGAACAGGGCCGCGTTATTGGGAACATAGTAGTTCTGCTGGATAAATCGCAGCTGTTCGACAGTTGCGGAACGGATGACCTGCAGGTCGCCCCCGACATCCCGCCGGAACCAGTAGTCAGGGTAGAGCGCCATCCTCTGGGCCTGTTTGAGCCGGTATTCGGGGTGCGCCTGTGCGCCGGCGATTTCATTGTAGACGACCTGCTTTTCAAGCTCCAGCTCGTCTGCGCGCAGCAGAGGGCTCTGCAGGGCCGCAGCCCAGAACGCAAGCCCTTCGGCAAGGCGGTCAGAGGGAATTGTAAAAAAATAGGTTACATATTCGGTGCTGGTGCCGCCGTTCCAGTTGGCGGCCCCGAGTCGCTTCATGGCGGCCATGAACTCTTCCTGACTGGGATAGCGCTCATTGCCTTTAAAAAGCATATGCTCATACAGGTGGCACAGGCCGTTTAATTGTTCAGTCTCAACGATGGCGCCTGCGCGGAATGTTATCTGGATGGTTACCAGCGGGACATGGCTGTTTGGTACCAGAAAAACCTCAAGTCCGTTTGGGAGTACATGGGTTTCAAGGGCATGGGACTGGCCGGGCGCGCTCAGCAGGGCCAGTCCCAGCAATGCCGCCGCTGTAACGGCCGCACGTCGAAAAAGAAAGCAGTGTCTGTCTGACATGGTTGTGTCCTATCGGTATGGATGTAGCATTATACAGGACTATGCGTCCTTCTATCCGGCTGTTGAAAAACGCCCATCTTTCCCGCCTTGGCGGGATTGCGCTTATCATTCGTCACCCCCCCGCAGGGGCGTGAAAAGGCGGTGTACGGCAGGGGCACGGCATGCCATGCCCCTGCAAATGATAACACGCTTTTTGCCTGCGCGCATTTTAAACAGCCTGTGTAACGGGAAATTTCTAGATACTGCTACTGGCCTTGAGCCTAAAATTAGTATCACCGGTTGCTGGTGTCAATCAAAATATTTACAAAATATTTGCCTGCAGGCAGGGCTCTCAAATCTTATTACGCCTTGTGCGTTTCATGGAAGATTGGTAGTATAGAGACCTGATAGCCGTGTGAGATCAGGAGTATGTACTGCCGGCAGACAGTGATACCGGCGCGGAGACAACAGCAGCATGGATGAGCCCAAAACGATACAGTTTGTTCCGGCCCGCTTTCTCGAGAGCTTCCTCGCGGTGGCGCGCGAGCTGCTGCTGCGGCCCGTGCGTTTTTTTGAACAACTGCGGCCCAGCGGCTCTGTGTTCGGGCCGCTCACGTTTTTGCTCGTGTGTCTGTTTATATCTTCGCTGCTGGTCGCGAATGTAACCGGGGCCAGCATGCCGTTGTTTGCCGCACTGCTGGTTTCAGGCGTGGTCGCTGCGGTACTGGGCACGATCTGCCTGCATACCATATTGATATCGCCGCTGTTTAATGCCCGGCTGCCGTATGAGGCCACGTTGAGCGTTATCGCGTATGCGAGCATCGTTGATCTTGTTGCCTGGATTCCGCTGCTGGATATCATCGCGAATATGTACGGCCTCTATCTGATATATCTCGGCTTTAAAACCATTCACCGCCTGCCGCCGCTGCGCGCGGGGCTCGCTGTTTTTCTGGCTGTGCTGCAGATCGGAATCCTCCGGCTCATAATGATAAAGCTGACCGCTCCGCAGTGGCTTGACAGCCTGATTCAGGCCATCGAGTCCAGCAGTATGCCCGCATAGTCAATGCTCGCACTTTTTCCGTCCCGGTTTTTTTGATACTCCATCGTTTGCTGCAGATACTACCAGGGAGGACAACAATGAGAGCGGCACGATCCTGTACCGCGCGTTGCGTCTTTGAAGGCTATCCCGGCACTACGGAGGCTCTCACGACGAGGGGACGGGCCGCTGGATGACGGCTGCGCTTAGGTGTTTTCCTTTTCATTGTCGTCATGCTGTATGATGCCGGAAAAGGAAATTTTTTGAAACGGCAGCATGGCAAGTCCCAGCACGACGACCGGAATCATCTGAAAAAAGTGCAGCAGAATAGCGTAGGAAAGAGCGTCCGCCTGCGAGACCCCGAAGGCGACCAGACCGACTTTGCAGGCCATGTGGTAGGTGCCGATAAAGCCGGGTGCGGCCGGCAGCATAACGCCCAGCGCGATGATAACCGTAATGGCATAGCCGTTGTATATTGATAAATCAAACCCGAACCCCAGA
>Ga0194126_10002948_pt1 | contig 27322 bp, 33 predicted proteins | sample TA2KigC150mmetaG_FD_148641 | JGI IMG/M metagenome (GOLD analysis project Ga0194126, IMG submission 148641) | Freshwater microbial communities from Lake Tanganyika, Tanzania - TA2015035 Kigoma Deep Cast 150m | ecosystem: Environmental > Aquatic > Freshwater > Lake | place: Tanzania: Lake... | reverse complement strand
CCAGACGCCGGACTCCAATAGCATGTAGTGCCAACCCTTTTTTGCCATGGCTTAACTTACTGATAATCCAAAACTATTTTTTTACAACTGTCGAAGATGAGTCAAAAGGTTATTTTCTGTAGCCGCAGGCTTTAGTCTGCGCCTGCACAGGCTGGAAAGCCTGTGCCACCCTTTGACTGCAATCTGGTATGAGACGCCGACTAGCCTTCCCCGGGAGAGCCATCCGGCCGCGGCGTTTAGGACCGTACCCGAAGAAGACGGCCTGCCTGCCGGGGACTGCGCCTCGAACCGCCGTGCCATGGTCGGTGGGACGGATTCCGGCCGCCGCCGCCAGAACGCCGGGAAGATTCATCCAGGAAAAGTGAGGACCGCGGGCTTGCGCAATTCGTCGGGAGATGCTCCGGAACCACCGGCTGCCGGAAATGGGGCTTTTTGTGTCTGGTTGATGGGGTTGAGCGCCTCGGGGAAAACCACCCTGGCCCAGTTGCTGGCTCGGGCGCTGGCGCAACGGGGCTTCAAGGTTGAGGTCCTGGACGGCGATATCATACGGACGACCCTGAGCAAGGGGTTGGGCTTTACCCCCGATGACCGGGTGACCAACTTGCGGCGCATTGCGGCGATGGCTCAAAACCTGGTACGCCAACAGGTAGTTACCATAGTGGCGGCCATCTGCCCCTACCACGCGATTCGGGAAGAAGTGCGGGACATCATCGGGGAATATGTCGAAGTTTACCTTAGCTGCCCCTTGGAAGTCTGCATCAGCCGGGATCCTAAAGGCCTCTACCGCAAAGCCCTGGCTGGGGAAATCCAACATTTTACCGGAATCAGCGATGTCTTTGAGACCCCGGTGCGGCCGGATATCGAGGTCACAACCCACCGCGAGGACCCCGAGGCGAGCCTGGCCCGGATTCTGCGCCGGCTCGTAGCCTTACGGCATATCTCTCCGGAACCCGCGCCCCCCCCGGCAAAGGCAGGTGAAAAGCCGGCGCCGCCTCAGCCCCCCGCGAGATTTGGTAGTCCCCCCCCAGACATCAAGCTTCTTTAAAATCGCTCGTTTTCAGGATGGCCGGCGGCCCGAAAATTGGCTCAGTGAAAAGGTTATACCAACTTGGTATAAATCCCCCTTTAATAAAGGGGGACTTTAAAACCCCCCTTTGAAAAAGGGGGTAGGGGGGATTTTTCATCCTCGGGGGTGAAATATTTGTAGTTCATGGACGTTTAGCCTGCGTCGGCACGGGCTTTCCAGCCTGTGCCACCTTTCGACTGCAATCTGGTCTCAAAACTCAGGTTCCATCTCCGCCACCCGTTCAGGCGCGGTATAGGTATTGAGGCGCTGGTCCCGGACGAAGCCCACGGTGGTGAAGTTGAGTTCCCGGGCCAGCTCCAGGGCCATGGAGGTGGGGGCCGAGACCGCGGCCAGAATCGGGATGCCGGCCCGGATGCATTTCAGGGCCATCTCGAAGCTGATGCGGCCGGACAGCAGGGCCACCAGACCGGTGAGGTCCTGGCGGGTAAAGACGGCCCGGCCGATGACCTTGTCCATGGCGTTGTGGCGGCCCACGTCCTCGGCGTGGATGAAGACCTGGCCGTCGGGGCTGGCCAGGGCCACGGCGTGGGTGCCGCCGGTGTCCCGGAAGATGGTCTGGGCCTCCTGGAGCCGGGCCATGAGGGACAACAGCGCCTCCGGGGCGATGGTGAGCGCGCTCTGCACCGGAGGCACCTTCTGGCAGATCTCGCTCACCGCCTCCTTGGCGCACAGGCCGCAACTGGAATAAGACACCTCCAGGTGCCGCCGCCCCCGCCGGGCCAGGGCCGCCTCGGTCAGCATCACGTCCACCACATTGGGCGGCAGCATGGGGTCGGTGCCGGTGCCGCAGAAGTGAATCGTAATGACCTCGGCCAGGTCCCGGACGATGCCCTCGGTATACAAAAACCCCAGGGCCAGTTCCTTCTCCCAGCCCGGAAGACGCATCAAGACCTGAAACGGCTCGCCCCCCAGGCGGATTTGCAGGGGTTCTTCAACGACCACCACGTCCCGGGTGTCTTCCACCCGGCCCTGTCGCCAGCGCCACATGGGGAATTCTTTGATGGGATCATTCATAAGCAGGGGTTAGGGGTTAGTATAAATGCTCTGTGTTCGGTTTTGGTTTATCCACTCGCTCCCAAGTTGTACTTGGGAACGAAAATGGTTGCCAAGCTGAGCTTGGCGAGTAAAGGCGTTCCCAAGCAGCCCGAGGAGCTTGGGAACGAGATAAAAGGCGACCCGCCGGGTCGCCCCTACGGGTAACCCTGACCCCTGGCCCCGGCTCACTTTTTTAATCCTTTGTAGATGCGGCTGCGGTGCTGGACGGCAGAGATGTCAATTACCTTTTGGGTTTCGTTAACTTCATAGACCAGGCGCCAGTCGCCGACCCGGGAGTACCGCTTCTCCGGGGTCATTTTTAATTGATTGGATATTCTCGGGTCGAAAGGGTTGGCGGCAATTTTTCTTATCTGGTCGCGAATTCTTCTTGCCGTGGTTTTATCAAGTCTCACTATCGTTTTTTCGGCCTCATGACCCACAAGCACCTGGTAGCTCATAGGTCGAGCTTTTTTTCCAGTTCTTCCAGGGTGACATATTCTCCCCGCTTGATCTGGGCAAAGCCTTCTTCAATTTCGGCTAAATCTCCCGGGGAGAAGTACTCTTCCGTTACCTGGTCGTAGAACTCGTCGACGATCCGGGCGAACAACTCGCCGTGTTGACTTTGGGCCACGGTTTTCACCTTGGCCAACAAATCCTCCAAAGGGCTTGTCTCTTGACGGTTATCCTGGATTTCTTCTTGAACCTGTTCCATCTGCGCACCTTATTTGATTCTGGCTAATGAAAGGTTTCCCCGCTTATACCTGTTGTACTTGGGAACGGGAAGGGTTGTCAAGTTGAGTTTGGCGGGTAAGGCGTTCCCAAGTACAACTTGGGAACCAGATAATAAAGCGTTCACAAGCCAGGCCTGGGAACGGGATCACCAGGCGGGATGCGCTGCGCTTTCCCGCCCTACAGCTACTTTAAAGAAGTATTGATACGGGGCAGATAACATATGGTTCATAAGTTTAAAGTCAAACTCTGCCCCCAGTGCATAAGACAGAGGGCCGGGCCCGGGTGAGAATCACCGGTTAATCCAGGAGCAGGAACAGGAAGCTACTGGGATTGCTCCGGAGTGAACCATAGAGTTCGGCGCTGGCCAGCGCGTTAAGGTAAATGCCCCCCACCACCAGGACTCTTCCGTCGTTGAGGAGGGTGGCCGTGTGACTGAAGCGGCCCTGGTTAAGGGAGGCAGCGGGGCTCCAGGTCCCAAGGTCCGGGTCGTAGAGCTCCGAGCTGGCCCAGTGATACCCCTCCGTGGAGTATCCTCCCCCCGCCACCAGCACCTTGCCGTCGGGAAGGCGGGTGGCCGTGTGGCGGACGCGCGGGAAGTCCATTGCGCCGGTGTAGGCAAAGGTTTCCGGGACCGGGTCGTAAAGCTCGGCGCTGCTCAGGTTAACACCCCCGACTGGCTTCCCCCGGTTACCAGAACTTTGTCGTTGAGTAAACGGGTGGCCCTGTGCCCGGCGCGTACGTTTTTCATGGGATCAATAAGGGACCAGACCCCGGTGGAGTTCATGGTCTCGACGCTGTTCAGGTAGTCGAGCACGTCGCCCACCTGGGTGAGGCCCCCCGCCACCATGACTTCGCCGTCGGCCAGGAGAGTGGCCGTGTGCCCTCCCCGGCGCCCCACCTTAAGATTGCCGGTGGCAGTCCAGGTGCCGGAGGAGGGGTTGAAGAATTCACCCTTGTTGGTGGGGTCTCCCACAAATCCTCCCGTCCCCCCCGCCACCACCACCCGGCCGTCGTTTAACCGCGTAGCAGTGTGGTTCTGCCGGGCCGTGATGAGTTCACCGTTGGTATAAGTCCAGGTCCCCTGGACCGGGTCAAAGAGCTCGGCGGTTTTCAGGGCGCCGTTGCTCGCATAGCCCGCTGCCACCAGGACCCGGCCGTCGTTTAACAGAGTGGCCGTGTGTTGGTAGCGGGCCGTGTTCAGGGAACCGGTAGTAGTCCAGACTCCCGTGACCGGATTGTAGATCTCGCAACTGGAAAGCCAGCCGGCTCCGTAATAATCGTAGCCGCCCGCCACCATGACCCGGCCGTCATTCAGGCGCGTGGCCGTATGATAGGCAGCGAGCCACATTGAGACTCCCTGTAGCGGTCCAGACCTGGGCCGGAACCGCTTGGGGCGAAACAACGCTTACAAACAGGAGCGTCAAAATTATCAGGACGTGAAACCCGTAGACCCGTTGCAACTTGCCGATGCCTGCTGCTGACATATGCATATGTATTCTCCCTTCCACTCCGGGTGGCTCGGTGCGGGTTCAACCGACAGATTTTGAGATAACGGGGTTCCGGCAGCCACACTCTGCGCCCCGACGCGTCGGCTTATCAAAAAAATAGCACAATGTTGCTTAATTATCCTAACATAAATCTGGCCATCCCTGTTCACTTCCGCCCCCCCAGTTCGCCCCAGCCGAGTTTGGTGCGGAGGATTTCGAAGTGGCTGCGGTGGGGGGATTTAACCAGTTTGAGGTGGTAGGGGGCGCGGCGGATTTCCACCCGGTCGCCGGCCGCCAGGGCCTGGCCTACCTGGCCGTCCAGGGTAAGGTAGAGGTCCTGGACGATTTCGTCCAGGGTGACGGCCACCGTGACCGTGTCCGGCAGGATGATGGGGCGGTTGCTCAGGGTATGGGAGCAGATGGGCAGCAGGATGAGGTGGCGCAGGGTGGGGTAGACGATGGGCCCGCCGGCGGACAGGTTGTAGGCGGTGGAGCCGGTGGGGGTGGCGACGATGAGCCCGTCGGCCCGGTAGACCGTGAGGTATTCCCCGTCGATCCAGGTGGTCAACTCGGCGATGCGGGCCAGGGCGCCTTTGTTGATCACCGCGTCGTTTAAGACGAATTCCCGCCAGGCGACCTCGCCCTGGCGAAACAGGGTGACGGTGAGCATCATGCGCTCTTCCACCTCAAATCTGCCGGTGAGCACATGGTCGGCCATGCTGGAGTAAAGTTCGTCCAGGGAGATTTCGGTGAGAAACCCCAGGCCCCCCAGGTTGACCCCGAAGATGGGGATGCCGCTCTCACCGTAATGGCGACCCACGCTCAAGATGGTGCCGTCACCCCCCATCACCACGATGAACTCCACGTCGGCCGGCAAAGGCGGGTTCAGGGGATCGGGCTCGTTTTCGAAATGGCAGGCTTTGACGCCGCGGCCTTCGAGCCAGGTTTTTAAGGCCCGGCCCGCTTCCAGGGCATCGGGTTTAAATTTCTTGGTGATGATGGCGACGGATTTCACCGATTAGGCCTCCCGCAGTTGACAATTATCATAATGTTGGATAATTATCAAAAGATTGTTGCCGTGAGGCGGCACGGGACAGGATATGGCTCGGAGTAGAAAATGGGTTACACCAGCCTTGCCTAAGCTGATTAAAATCCCCCTAAATCCCCCTTTTTCAAAGGGGGACTTTACCTAACCCCCCTTTTCTAAAGGGGGGTTAGGGGGATTTCCAGCGGCTTCAGGTCAACAGCAAAGTAACCGATTAAACGCTCCGGTTAATATCGGGTTCCGACTCGTACCTCCCGGCAAATTTTATCCCCAAAGGAGTCTCCATGCAACTTGCCCGCCGTATCCGCCAGATTCCCCCGTCCGCCACCCTGGCCCTGAATGCCAAGGCCAACCAGCTCAAGGCCCAGGGGGTCGACATAGTCAACTTCGGGGTGGGGGAGCCGGATTTCGACACCCCGGACAACATCCGGGAGGCCGCCATCCGGGCCATCCGGGATGGCTTCACCCGCTACACCCCCGTGGGCGGCACCCCGGAGCTGAAAGCGGCCATCGCCAACCGCTTCCAGACCGATTACGGCCTGAGCTACAAGCCCAGCGAGATCCTGGTGTCCTGCGGCGGCAAGCACAGCCTCTACAACCTGTTCCAGGTGCTGTTCGATCAAGGCGATGAGGTGGTGATTCCGGCCCCCTACTGGGTCTCCTATGTGCCCATGGCTATGCTGGCCGAAGCCACGCCGGTGATCGTCCCCACCCGGGAGGCCAACGGCTTCAATCTCACCGCGGGGGAACTGAAGGCCAGCCTCACGCCCCGCACCAAAGCCCTGGTGCTGAACAGCCCCTCCAACCCCACCGGCGGGGTTTACACCCAAGCCGAACTGGCGGCCCTGGGGGAAGTGGCGCTGGCGGCCGGGCTCTACGTCATCTCCGACGACATCTACGACAAGATCATGTTCGACGGCGCCAAATTCGTCAATATCGCCATGCTGAGCCCGGAACTCAAGGCCCGCACCTTTGTCTTCAACGGCGTCTCCAAGGCCTATGCCATGACCGGCTGGCGCATCGGCTACCTGGCGGGCCCCGAAGCCGGGGTCAAGGCGGCGGACAACCTCCAGAGCCAGAGCACTTCCAACCCCAACTCCATTGCCCAGAAGGCCGCGGTGGAGGCGCTCTCCGGCCCCCAGGACTCGGTGGCAACAATGCTGGCGGAGTTTGCCTGGCGGCGGGACGACATCTATCGGCGGGTGCTGGAAATCCCGGGCGTCACCACCATCAAGCCGGGTGGGGCTTTTTATATATTTCCAAATTTTTCGGCGTATTATGACCGGCTGAAGGTTACGCCGGGGCAGTCCCGGTCCGGAGCCCTGGCGGCCTATCTGCTGGAAGAGGCCCAGGTAGCGGCGGTGCCCGGAGGCGAGTTCGGGGAGGACAACTGCCTGAGGTTTTCCTATGCCACGTCCCGGGAACGGATCGCTACGGGATTGACCCGAATTAAAGCCGCCCTGGAAAAGTTGGGATAGGAGAGAAACGGGTGGGATAAAAAGGAAAGCGCGGCCGGCTGGTTAGTCGGGCCGCGCAGTCCGTTCAATGCCTGCCTAGCGGCCGGCGGCTTGGCGTTTGGACGCCTTCAGCGGATTGACCTTCTGGGCGCTCTCTTTTTTCTCGTTCTTTATATGGGTGGCCAGGTTGCAGGCCCCCCGGCGCCACTTGACGGCCGGGTCCGGAAAAGACGCGCAGAAAGAGCTGCCGTTGGAACCCAAAATCCGGTCGCAGCCTTCACATTCCGTCACTACCGGTTTACAGCTGCCGCCGTTGAACGAACAGCCTTTTTTGGTCATAAAGGTGCAATCTACCCCTGGTTTCAAGCTTGCGCAGTGCATGGCCGTAGCCCCCCTTGTTGTGCAGTAAATCATGTATTTATATACTACAATTATTGCCATTGTCAATACCCAGCCGATTTTTTTTCGGCCAGCAGCGCTTTTTTTTCTTCCCGCACCCCGACCCCTGACCCGGCCAGTTTGGTGGTTCAGACCGGTTTCCCCGGGAAACCATTGACCGATCTATCCCGGGTGCTTGGGTTAGCGGTAAAGACCGCCGGAAAGGGGGATGGCCGATGACTAGCGGCAGTCTCAAGGATTACCGGGAAAGGAGGGATTTCGGGACCACCCCGGAGCCCGAGGGGCGCGAATCCGGGGTTTCCCCGGAGCCTATCTTCGTTGTCCAGAAGCACGCTGCCCGCCAGCTCCACTATGACTTCCGCCTGGAAGTGGACGGGGTCCTGAAATCCTGGGCCATTCCCAAGGGGCCGTCCACCGACCCCAAAGACAAGCGCCTGGCCGTGCCCACCGAGGACCACCCCCTGGCGTACGCCGGGTTCGAAGGGGTCATCCCGGAGGGCGAATACGGCGGCGGCGCCGTGCTGGTGTGGGACACCGGGGTCTACCGCAACCTGACGGAGAAAAAGGGAGAGGCCATTCCCATGGGCCAGGCGGTGGCGCACGGCCACGTCAAGGTCTGGCTGGAGGGCAACAAGCTAAAGGGTGGTTACGCCCTGACCCGCTTCAAGACCGGCAAGGACGAGTCCTGGCTCCTGGTAAAAGCCGCCGACGAGGCCGCCGACCCCCGCCGCAACCCCGTGGCCGACGAGCCCCAGTCGGTGCTCACCGGCCGCACGATTGAAGAGGTTAGCAGTTAGCGGTTAGCGGTTAGCAGTTAGCAGTTAGTGGCCAAGCGGTGCGCAGTGCACGCCCTACGAAAAACTGCTCCCTGCTAACTGCTAACTGCTAACTGCTAACTGCTAACTGCTAACTGCTAACTGCTGTCTTACCCCCTCCCCCCCAACTTTCTGCTATTTCTGCTATAATAAATTATGGACTTGATCGCGGCCCTGCTGGACCCGGCCGCCTACCCGGAGCCCACCCGGGAGGTGACCTTAATCCAGACGCACATCTCCTGGGTCTTTATCACCGACAATTTCGCCTACAAGGTCAAAAAACCGGTGGACCTGGGGTTTTTGAACTTCACCACCCTGCGCCGCCGGCACCACTATCTTCAGGAAGAACTCAGCCTCAACCGCCGCCTCTGCCCCGAGATCTATCTGGAGGTCTTGCCCGTCAACGCGCCCCGGGGCCGGGTGCGGGTGGGCGGCCCGGGACACCCCGTGGACTATGCCCTGAAGATGGTACGGATGCCCCAGGACCGCATGATGGATGAGGTGGCGGATCGGGGGGAACTGCAAAAAGAGCACCTGGACCGCATCATCGACCGGCTGGCGCCGTTCTACGCCACGGCTGCCACCGGCCCCCGGATCAACAAGTTCGGGGAGCCGGCCATTATCGCCTACAACCATGAGGAGAACTTTTCCCGGACCGAAGCCCTGGCGGGGCCGCTGTTTCCCCGGGAATTATTCGAGGAGATTCGGGACTTTGCCCGGTCTTTCCTCTCCCGGCGCCGGGCCCTGTTTTTAAAGCGCATCCGGGACGGCCGCATCAGGGACTGCCACGGCGATCTGCACATGAAGAACATCTGCCTGGCCGATGGCATCCAAATTTTTGATTGCATTGAATTTAATCACCGATTCAGATATGGTGATGTGGCCGCGGATATCGATTTTCTGGCCATGGACCTGGACTTTCACGGTTTCCGGGACCTGGCGCAACACTTTGTGGCGCGCTTCGCCGCGGCCTCCCGGGACCCGGAACTGCTCCAGATGCTGGATTTCTACAAGTGTTACCGGGCCTACGTGCGGGGCAAGATCCACGCCTTCACCGCCCAGGACCCGGCCCAGGCCGAGGCCTCCCGGGATCAGGCCCGGAAGACGGCCCGGGCCTATTTCGCCCTGGCCGGCGAGTATGCCGAAGCGGGGGCGCGATGGGCCGCCTGATCGTAGTGGTCTTCGGGCTGATGGGCACCGGCAAGAGCAGCCGCTCCCGGGCCTTGGCCGCAGGCCTCAAGTGGCCGGTGATCCACAGCGACGAGGTGCGCAAACGGCTCGCGGGCCTCAAACCCACCGACCGGGTGCCCGTGGAGTTCGGCCAGGGGATCTACGGCGAAGATTTTTCCGCCCGCACTTACGACGAGATGCTCCGCCAGGCCGAAACCCATCTGGCCGCGGGCCGAAACGTCATCCTGGACGGCTCCTATAAGCGGGCCGCGGAACGGGCCCGGGTGCGGCAGTTGGCCCGGGGCCATGGGGCCCGGGTCGTGTTCGTCTATTGCGAGTGCCCCCCGGAGGTGGCCCGGGAGCGCCTGGGGATCAGGCTCACCGACCCCGAGGCCATCTCCGACGGCCGGGTGGACCTCTTTTCCGACCAGGCCCGGGACTTCGACCCCTTTGCGCCGGAGGACCAGCCGTTGCTGCGGCTTTCTACTACCCGGGACCCCCAGGTGGTGCTCGCAGAACTCATAGGTTTTGTCAGATGCTTTCAGGGTGGAGGAGATCTGGATGACCCCTGAAGAAATCATCGCCGGGGTGAAAGCCCGGGCCAAGAGCAACTTCAAGACCGGGCTCAATTGCGCCGAATGCGTGTTTGAGGCGGTGCTGGCCCATATTGACACCGGCCTGCCCCCTGAGACCCTGTGCGTCATGACCGGGTTTGGCGGCGGCGGCGGTCTCTTCGGCGACACCTGCGGCGCCCTGGTGGGGGCCATGGCGGCCCTGGGCGCGGTGTACGGCCGCCGGGAGGTGCCCGTCAATTCCAAGGCCGCCAGGGAGGAACTCCATGGCGCCCCCGGCCTTTACCGCCTGTTCAACCGCTTGCCCAACGAATTCAAGCAGCGCTTCGGCAGCACCCAGTGCCGCGTGTTGACCTCCCAGTGGCGGAAAACATGGCTCTGTAAGGAACACCTGCAATTTTGCCGCAGCCTGACCATCGAGTCCGCCGGGTTGGCCGCGGAGATGGCCTTTCCCAAGGACCTGGCCCGCTGGGGTGCATTGCCCTTTGGGGCCCAGCACCCTTGACTGGCAGGCTAAGTACAGGATTTCATAAATATGCTCACGTCAAGGTGTTGCCTTATTTATGAACTAGTGAGTTAAGCCGCAGTATTTCTTCTGTAAATACAAAGATAGGGAGAGAGCGTTATGAGCTATGAAAACGTCCTGGTAGAAAAACGGGATAAAATCGGCTTCATTACTCTGAATCGCCCGCAAGCGATGAACACCTTCAATGTGCCTTTTGCCCGGGAGCTCAATGATGCGCTCCGGGAAATGGAGAAGGACCCCGAGGTGCGGGTGGTGGTGATCGACGCCAATGGCAAACATTTCTCCACGGGTATTTCCCTTGACGAATTCAAGGGCAAAACCAACAAAGAGTACCGCGAGTTTATTCACTTGATGGATGAACACAATCACACCATTGCCAAGATGAAGAAGCCGGTGATCGCCTCGGTCAAAGGTTATGCCCTGGCCAATGGCGCCGGCCTGTCATTTGCCTGTGACCTGACGGTGGCCTCAGAGGACGCCAAATTCGGGACCACGGCCATCAATGTCGGCCTCATCTGCCTCGGACCGGCGGTCCCGCTGGTCCGCAACGTCGGCCGCAAAAAGGCCCTGGAAATGGTGCTGATAGGAGATATTATCTCGGCGGCCGAGGCGCAAAGGTTGGGATTGGTCAACCAGGTGGCGCCCAGTGATAAACTGGAGGAAGCCACCCTGGAATTGGCCGCCAAGCTGGCAGCCAAAAGCCCGCTGGCCTTGCAGATCGGCAAAGCCGGCATCTATGGCATGCAAGATGTCCCTTACCACCAGGCCCTTGACTTGCTGGGCGACCTCTTTGCGGCTCTCTGCAGCACTGAAGATGCGGAGGAGGGGGTAAAGGCGTTTCTGGAGAAGAGAAAACCGGTGTGGCGTGAACGCTAACGGGCCGGGTTGTCCCGAAACCACACGGTGATAAGCGATGAGTGTTGAAGAGGTAATGAAAAGTCATGGATTCAATTTCTCGGCAAGTTGCGCCGGGAAAGGGTCTTATACGAAATGGATAAAACACCGGGGCAAGCGCGCCTATATCGCCGTCACCGACGCCAGTGGGGAAAGCTTTCCGGCGGCGTTGGATGAGCCCGTCCGGGTGGCAATCCATGACCTCAGGTCCGGGGACGAACTTGAGGCTTTCCAGGATATCGGCTCCCTCAGCGCTTATTTGGCATCACTCGATGAGTGATTAGCCAGTGGGTAGGGCGGGCACTGCCCGCCGTCTGCCTGGCGAACTGACGGGTAATTTTTGTCGCCGCAGGTAGTAACCTGCGCCCACACAGGCTGGAAAGCCTGTGCTACTGAATCCGAGTTTCTGGTTTTTTCAACAAGATTTTGCTTTAAACAGATTGATTTGACTAAGGAATTAGTTCATTTTTTGTTTGGTTGCGGCCCTATGCCGCGCTGTGCCACCAATGACAAAAACTTTTCGGAATCGGAATAGGAATCAGCATGGCATTTGGAGATATACTCGGTCCCAGACCAAAACCCTCTGACTTACAAAAGAAGCGCATCCTGAGCGGCATGCGCCCCACCGGCAAGATGCACCTGGGGAACTATTACGGGGCCCTGTATAACTGGATGCGCCTCCAGGAAGATTATGAGTGCTACTACTTCGTGGCCGACTGGCACGCCCTGACCACGGAGTACGAGACCCCCGGGGCCATCAGCGGCTTCATCCCGGAAATGGTGACGGATTGGCTGAGCGTGGGCCTGGACCCGGAAAAATCCACCATCTTCGTGCAGTCGGCCATTCCGGAGCACGCCGAACTCTACCTGGTCTTCGGCATGTTTACCCCGGTGCCCTGGCTGGAGCGCAACCCCACCTACAAGGACCAGATCCAGGAACTGGCCCACAAGGACCTGGCCACCTACGGCTTTTTGGGCTACCCGGTGCTCCAGGCCGCGGACATCCTGATGTACAAGGCGGATGGGGTGCCGGTGGGGGTGGATCAGGTGCCTCACGTGGAGATGACCCGGGAGATCGCCCGGCGCTTCAATCACCTGTACCGGCCCATCTTTCCGGAACCGGCGGCCCTCTTAACCGAGATTCCTAAACTCACGGGCACCGACGGCCGCAAGATGAGCAAGAGTTACGGCAACTGCATCTACCTGAGCGACCCGCCGGAGGTGATGGCCAAACAGGTGCGCCAGATGACCACCGATACTCAGCGCCCCTACAAGAAAGATCCCGGCGAACCGGACCGCTGCCTGGCCTTCCCCTTCCACCGCCTTAACCTGCCGCAGGCGCGCCTGGACGAGATCAGCGCCGAATGCCGCAAAGCCACCCTGGGATGCGTGGATTGCAAAAAGATGCTGGCTGAGGCGCTGCTGGAAAATATGGCCCCTATCCAGGAGCGGCGCCGATATTACGAGGCCCACCCCGACGCGGTCCTGGACATCATGCACCGGGGCAATGAGCGGGCCCGGGAACAGGCCCGCCGGACCATGGCGGAGGTCCGGGAGGCGGTGGGATTTAGCCGAAAATTCCAGTTATGGGCTCTGTAGGGGCGACCCGGAGAGGAATAGTGGTCAGTGGCCAGTGGTCAGTGGCCAGTGATCGAATGGGCTATGGTCTAATTTAATGCCGGGGTAAGGAGGATATTAAATGACACAACCTCTATCTTTGGAAGTAATACTTTTCGAACTTGACGAAAACGCTGAGGCGTGGGTTCTTAAAGACGTGCGCAGTGGAAAATATGTCATCATTCCTGACACCCGATATCCCGGTAGAAAGCCTGTCCGTTTCTTCATGCGTCGTGAGGATGCAGAGGCCGTTCTCACGGAATTGATGGATGTGAATCCTGAATTGGCGAAAAAGGAAATCCATCCATTCAAAGTGCGATTAATTCCGTCGCTAAGGGGAATAGCATCTGATACAAATCCCGACAATGCTGACGCTTTCGTAGTTCACTCGGTCAATGAAGTATACGAGTTTCTTCGAGAAAGATAAGGGGAAAGAAGAAAGGGTGTATAGGAATCCAACCAGCAAGTCTTTTCCTTTTCCCCTTTTCGCCTTTTTCCCAATTATCATGACCACTGAACGCCTGCAAAAATTTCTCTCCCGGGCCGGGGTGGCCTCCCGGCGCACCGCCGAGGAGATTATCCTGGCCGGCCGGGTGGCCGTCAACGGCCAGGTGGTCACGGCCATGGGGGTCAAAGTCGACCCTGACCGGGACGTGGTCAAGATAGATGGGAGCATCGTCAAGGTGACCGCGGCGCGCCGGACCGTCATGCTGCACAAGCCCTACGGGTATGTCTGCACCACCCGCGACCCCGAGGGACGGCGGGTGGTCACGGAGTTGCTGGGTAAGATGCCGGGCCGGCTCTATCCCGTGGGGCGCCTGGATTACGACGCCACCGGCCTCCTGCTGCTCACCAACGACGGTGAACTGGCCTATCGGCTGACCCATCCCAGCTACTCGGTGCCCCGCACTTATCGGGTAACGGCGGCCGGGGAGGTGAGCAAGGAGACGCTGCGGCAAATGGCCGCGGGATTGGACCTGGATGGCCGGACCGTTTACCCCGAAGTGGAGGTGAACAAGCGGGAGCCGGGCAAAACCGTGTTGGAAATCACCGTGCATGAGGGGCGGCACCATCTGATCAAGCGACTGATGGAGCAGGTGGGGCATCCGGTGGAGAAATTAAAGCGCATCGCCTTCGGCCCGCTCAGGTTAGAGGGACTGCTCCGGGGAACCTTCCGGGAGGTCACCGGGCGGGAGATGGCGGCCTTGAAGGCCGGGGTGGACCTGAAGTGAGCCCTGAGGAAAGACCGTTTCGACCGGAAATGATCCCGGAGCCTTTTCGGGAGCCCGAGTTTGCGCCGCCCTGGCCGGCCCCCAAGCCGCCGCGCCTGATGCTGCACCTGGGGTTGCTCCTGGCCACGGTGGTCACCACCGTCATCGCCGGGGCTCTCCATCAGGGGGTCAACCCGCTTGCGGCCCCCGGGCTGCTCTACAAGGGCATTCCGTTTTCGTTCACCCTGCTGTTGATCCTGGGAACCCACGAGATGGGCCATTACCTGGTATCCCGGCGGCACCACCTGGACGTAACTCTGCCCTACTTTATCCCGGCGCCCCCCATCCCTTTCATTGTCGGCACCTTCGGGGCCTTCATCCGCATCCGCTCACCCATAAAAGACAAGCGGGCCCTGCTGGACGTGGGCTGCGCCGGGCCGTTAATCGGCGTCCTGGTTTCCATCCCGGTCGTCCTGGTGGGGCTGAAATTGTCCACGGTCACGGTCATGGGGGCGGGCGGGGAGGGTTTGATCCTGGGGGAGCCCTTGTTGTTCAAGCTCTTGAGCTGGCTGGCCCTGGGGCCCCTGACCCCGGATCAAAATATCGTCCTCCATCCGGTGGCCTTTGCCGGCTGGATCGGTCTTTTGGTCACGGCCCTCAACCTGATTCCGGTGGGGCAGCTGGACGGGGGGCACGTCGCCTATGCCCTGTTTCCCGAACACCACCGCTACATCTCCCTGGTGAGTCTCGGCCTCCTGGTGATCTGCGGCCTGCTGTTCTGGCAGGGCTGGCTGCTCTGGGCGGCGCTCATCGCCTTTCTGGGCTGGCGCCACCCGCCGCCGTATCAGTTTTGGGTGCCCCTGGACCGACGCCGCCGGGTGCTGGGCATCATCACCATCGCGGTGTTCGTGCTCACTTTTACCCCGGTGCCCTTTGATATAAAATAGCCGCGGCCGGCACCGGGGGAGCAGGTGATCGAGGCCAGGCGGCGTCCTCTTTGGTTGGCTATTTTAAGGTGAAAACCCATGCCGGGCATGCAAGACCTAGCTACCTACAAGTTCTGCCCCCAGTGCGGCGGCAGATTGGCTAAACGGCTGATCAAGCCCGGCGAGCCCCAGCGCCTGGTATGCACGGCGTGCGCCTTCATCTTTTACCTCGACCCCAAGCTGTCGGTGATCGCGGTGATCCCCATGGACGGGGGCGTGGTCATGGTGCGCCGGGCCATCAACCCGGGCTACGGCCTCTGGGTGGCGCCCGGGGGGTTCGTGGACCTGGGGGAGGTGATGGAGGAGGCGGTGGTGCGGGAAACCCAGGAGGAGACCTTCCTGACCGTGCGCCCCGTCCGGCTGCTCAACATCTATTCCTACCGGGACCACCGCACCATCATCGCGGCCTACGTGACGGAGTATGTCTCAGGCGAGCTCGCGGCGGGGGATGAGACCCTGGAGGCCCGGGTCTTTGGGCTCAAAGAGATTCCCTGGCCCCAAATCGCCTTTTCTTCCACCAAGGAGGCGCTGCGGGAATATATCAGTCGGTATGAGCAGTGAGCAGTCCTTCATGAGCACCATTTCCCTGGCCGGCAATCCGCCGGGAGGGTGCGTCCCACGCACCATGGTTTACTAAAACCCCGGGAGGGGAACATGGACCAAGCACGTCGGCAACTTCTGGAACTCCTCAGGGAGAAATCTTTCCGGTACAGCCCGGATAAGCCTTTCAAGCTGGTGTCGGGCCGGGAGAGTCCGTACTACGTCGATTGCCGCCCCACCACCCACAATGCCCGGGGGCTGGCCCTCATCGGGGAGATTTTCTTTGAGCTGATCCGGGATCTGAAGGTGGACGCCATCGGCGGCCTCACCATGGGCGCGGACCCCATCGCCCACGCCACCGCGCTCACCAGCTATGTAAAGGGCCAGCCCATCAACGCCTTCTCGGTGCGCCAGCGGCCCAAGGAACACGGCGCCGGGGGGCTGCTGGTGGGGGATGTGACCCCGGGGGATCGGGCCGTGGTGGTGGAGGACGTCGTCACTACCGGAGGCTCCGCGCTTCGGGCCGTGGCCGCGGCCCGGGAGTTCGGGCTTAAGGTGGTCAAAGTGCTGATCCTGGTGGACCGGGAGGAAGGCGGCAGGGAAGCGGTGGCCCTGGAGGTCCCGGAGGTAGAGGCGGTATTCACGATTTCAGACTTACAAAACAAGTTCAGGTGAGCGACGCTATCAAATCTCGGCCGGATATGCGCCGAATTAACTCGATTATTTTTGTAAAGGACGGAAATTATGGTTGTAGGAGAAAGAAAACCCCTCGCCGAAATCAAGGCGATGGTGCGCCCCTATGGCAAAATTCTCATCGCCGGGTGCGACACCTGCACCGCGGAATGCCTGAGCGGCGGCCGCAAGCAGGTGGCGGAGTTGGCCGCGGCCCTAAACATGGCCTTCCGCCTGGAAGGCAAAGAGATGAATATCCTGGAGGTGAGCGTCGATCGCCAGTGCATCCAGGATTTTCTCCTGGACATCATCGACCGGGCCGAAAACGCCGACGCGGTGCTCTCCATCGCCTGCGGCGCCGGAATTCAGAGCCTGGCGGCACGGCTGCCGGGTAAGGCGGTGCTGCCGGGCCTCAACACCATGTTCATCGGGGAGTCATCGGGGACCGGCCTGTGGCAGGAGCGCTGCCAGGGGTGCGGCGACTGCGTCCTGGGCGCCACCGGCGGCCTCTGCCCGGTAACCCGCTGCGCCAAGGGTCTGCTCAACGGCCCCTGCGGCGGCTCTCAGGGCGGCCGGTGCGAGGTCTCGGTCACTCTGAAGTGCGATGTGCCCTGTATCTGGGCCTTGATTTACGGCCGCCTGAGTGAGTTAGGGGAACTGGACCGCCTCACGGCCTACTGCGGCCCCAAAGACTGGCGCCCCGCCGGCGGCAGCGGCCCCCGGCAGTTGGTGAGGCCGGACCATTAGCCCTGACTTACCCGAATTTTCCCGCGATACCAATTGAACGTCAAACCTCGCGTATTGAACTGACGGAAGTGGCGTTCAAGAATTTTTCCTTGGGGATTTCTCCCGGAGCAGCGGCACCAACTGCTCCCGCAAGGCGTCCCGCACCTGCCGGAAGGCGGCCATGATCTCCTCTTCGGCGCCGGTGGCCTTGGCCGGGTCCGGAAAGCCGACGTGCATGACGTCGGTTTCCCCGGGAAAGATGGGACATTGCTGCTGGGCCTGGTCGCAGACCGTGATCACCAGATCGAACTGTTCACCGGCCAGGTCGCCCACCGACTTGGATCGATGGTGGCGGATATCAATGCCCAGCTCCGCCATAACCCGGATGGCCCGGGGGTTGACCCGGCTGGGCCGCACCCCCGCGGAAAAAGCCTTAACCTGCCCGGCCAGATTGTGGTTCACCAGACCTTCCGCCATCTGGCTGCGGCAGGCGTTTTCGGTGCAGAGAAACAAGACTTTCAGCATGAGTTGCGACCTTTATCTCCGTTAGCCAATCATTTTTTTGATCTCGTCCACGCTGGGCACCTGGCCCGCCCCCATATTATAGATGCCGGCAGGGACATGGGAAGCACGGAACACGAGCACACCGCCAGGATGGAGCCGGACACCGAGGCCACGCCGTAGGCCAGAAACTTGTTGGCCGTAGGCCCCAGGTAGCGCATCACCGCGGCTTGGGACAGAAAGGTGATGATGGCCCCGGCGATGAACAGGGCCGGCACCACGCAGGTGAGGGTGTGATTGCGGGCATAGGACTGGAGCATCTTGAAGGCTTCCAGGATGGCCTCCTGGACCTTGGCGTTGCCCAAGGGCAGGTAGTAGGCAAAGAGGAAGATGCCCGCAAAGAGCAGAAAGATTTTTCCTTCCCGGCCAAACAGGACCCCGGTGCATTGCTTCCAGGCGGTGATCCAGTCTGATTCCTTCGGTTCGACTTCCAGGGCCGCAGCCTTTTCCGATGTATGATCCATGCTGAAATTTTCTCGCTCTCCCGGAATTACATCCCGAACTTGCCCAGTTGGGCGGTGATTTCTGGTTCGCTTAATTCCCCTGCCCCCATCCAGAGCAGGTGGCTCTGGGCGCCCAGGAAGAGCAGGGCCGGCAACTGGATGAGGCGGTACTCGCCGATATGGGGCGCCGCGGCTTGCCCGGCGGTGTCGTAATCAATGCGCTTCAGCAAAGCTTGCCGCGGCCCGGTGAAAGTCTGGTTCACCAACGCGTCCGCGGCGTGCACGCTTTTGGCGCGGCAACCGCAGGCTTTGCTTTTGGTGAGATAAACCACCTGACTCACCTTGGTTGGTTCGGCGAGGGTCAGCACCGCCGCGCCCAAGATCGCCAGGACGACAATACCAGCAAAACCGATTTTACCTTTCGCCATGTCTCCTCCCCCGGTTGACTTGTTCTTACCGCTTAAAGGCGCGGACCTTGACGCTCAAAATCTTCCCTTGCAACCGCGCGTCCATCCCCGGGGCCTCATAGGAAGACTCGGAAACCACAGTTACTGCCGCAAAACCGGCGCGGCGGATGGTTTCCAGATAGGCCTCCTTGGTCATGGCCCCGGCCAAACAATCGGCCCAGGCCGCGGCGCTGGCCCGCACGTCCGGCGGCAGTTCGCCGGCAGTTACCAGATCAGCAATAAGGATTCGCCCGCCGGGCTTCAAGACCCGATGGACCTCTTTGAAACTCGCCAGCTTGTCCGGGGTCAGGTTGATCACGCAATTGCTGATGATGACGTCCACGGTGGCCGAACCCATAGGAAGATGATCTATATAACCCAGGCGAAACTCTACGTTGCCAAAGCCGTGCTGTTCGGCCAAGAGGCTGCCTCTGGCTACCATGTCCGCGGTCATGTCCACGCCGATAACCCGGCCGTGCTTCCCCACCTTTTTGGCCGCCAGGAAGACGTCGATGCCCGCCCCGGCGCCCAGGTCCAGGACGGTTTCGCCTTCTTTGAGATCAGCTAAAGAAGTGGGGTTGCCGCAGCCCACCCCCAAAACGGCTAATTCGGGAACCAACTGCAAATCCTCTGTGGTATAGCCCACAGCCAGACATTGGTCAGTTACGGTCGGCCCGCAGGTGGGGCAGCAGAAAGTCTGCTCCCCCCGGGCGATCTTGCCGTAACGGTCCTTGATGACATCCTTAATATCCTGCTCTTTCATAACCTGATTCCCTTTTTATCCGCTCCCCAGGCCATCACCAATTCCTGATTCCCTGGAAGAAAATATAGGCCCCCACCAAAAAGATCAAGAAACCGGCCACCTGTTGCATGATGGCGCCGAACTTGGCCCCTTTGGACTGCAGGAAACTTTCGATCACCCCGGTAAAAGTGCCGGCCAGGATGATCAGGGCGCCTTGCCCCAGGGCGTAGGCAAAGAGCAGGGTGCTGCCGTAAGCCACCTCGCCCTTGACCGCGGCCAGGGTCAGGATCACCGCCAACACCGGGGACGCGCAGGGCGACAGCACCAGGCCGAACAGCGCCCCTAAAATCAAGGCGCCGATCAAGCCGGTGCGCTGGGGCAAAAACCTTTGGGCATTGCCGCCAAGTTTCAGGTTGATGAGGCCGGACAGCTGCAACCCCATGACCATGAGGATCACCGCCACCACGAAATACCAGCAGGTCCCCACATCCCCGAACATGGTGCCCATGAGCGCGGCCATGGCCCCCAGGATCGACATGACCACGGCCAGGCCCACCACAAAGGTGAGGGAGTATAAAAAGGCCTGCTTTTTATTGCCCCCGGCATAGCCGCCGACGAAGCCGATGACCAGGGGGATGCTGGCCAGGATGCAGGGACTGGCGGTGGCGATCACCCCGCCCAGATAAGACGCCCCATAGGCCATAACCGGGCGGGTCTGCATGACTTGTCCCAGAGTTTCGCTCCATGCCATGAATGGTCTCCTCAATTAGCGGATAAACTTCAATGCCTTGAGCTTCTTGATAACTTCTTCTTTGGGTAACGCCCCGATATGGCGGTCCACCTCTTTGCCGGATGCATCCAAAAAGACCTGGGTGGGAATAAGCATGATCTTGTATTGCTGGAAGAGGTCTTTCTCTTTGTCAGCATAAACCAGGCGCACTTCCACTTGGTCGCCATACTGGAGGGTCACTTCGGCCATAATCTTAGCCATTTTTTTACAGGAGACACAGTAACCCGCGCCGAATTCATAGAGGGCCGGCTTGCCTTGGGCCGGAGCCGAACCCTGCGCCTGGGTCGGCAAGGGTTGCCAGACCAACAGAAATCCCATTACCAGACAAACCAACCCGACAACATAGTGACGCAAAAATTTCATGTGTCCCATCCTTATTGAGTGATTAGGGTCAGACGCGCTGACTTATACCGTGTTCCCTTTGAAATGAAACAAACCATCCAGATAACCTATTGATATCTCTCGTAGGGGCGGGTTTCAAACCCTCCCCTACAAAACGAACACGGTATTAATATCCGTATATCCGGTTTTTAAAATATTAAACCATTCAAACCCGGCGTTCCCTCCGGCGGTTATTTTCTGCAAAAATCCCGTAACCTCAACTACTCGCCCTTGGACGGGAGATTTGCATGGGCGCAAGCGGGACAGACGTATAAATCCTGATCCCCGCGCCGCCCCTTCAGGAGAGTGGCGTCAGTCGCCTCGATGCCACAAGCCGCACAGCCTAAGGGAGTGAAATATTTCTGTCTGATCTTTAAGGCCACGCCCACCAAGCTGATGAGCACCGGCACCTCCACCAGGGGCCCGATAACCGCGGCGAAGGCCTCGCCGGACTGGATCCCGAACACCGCCACCGCCACCGCGATGGCCAGCTCAAAGTTGTTGCTGGCGGCGGTAAACGACAGGGTGGTGGAAATGCGATAGCCCGCCCCGGCCTTGGCCGACATGTAGAAGGTGATAAAGAACATGACGAAGAAATAGATGGCCAGGGGGATGGCGATGCGCGCCACATCCAGGGGGAGCTGCACGATATACTCGCCCTTAAGGGAGAACATCACCGCGATGGTGAACAACAGGGCGATAAGCGTGATGGGGCTGATTTTGGGCATGAATTTTTCTTCATACCACTTGATTCCATGGCGTTTGACCAGGAAGAAGCGGGTGCACATGCCGGCGAAGAAGGGGATGCCCAGGTAGATCAAGACGCTTTCCGCCACCTGAAGGATGGTGATCTTGACTTCCAGTCCCGAGGCGATGCCCAGCCAGGCGGGCAGCACCGAGACAAATATATAGGCGTAGACGGAGAAAAACAGCATCTGGAAGATGGAATTGAAGGCCACCAGCCCGGCGCAATATTCCGTGTCGCCCTGGGCCAGGTCGTTCCAGACGATGACCATGGCGATGCACCGGGCCAGTCCGATGATGATCAGGCCCACCATGTATTCCGGATAACCCCGGAGAAAGGTGATGGCCAGCAGAAACATGAGGATGGGGCCGATCACCCAGTTCTGGATTAAGGAGAGGGTCAGAACCTTGAAGTTTTTGAAGACCTGGGGGAGTTCTTCGTAGCGCACTTTGGCCAGGGGCGGGTACATCATCAATATGAGGCCGATGGCGATGGGAATATTGGTGGCGCCCACCTGGAAAACGGTCAAAAACTTGGTGAAGCCCGGCAGGAAATAACCGAGGCCAACCCCGGCAGCCATGGTCAAGAAAATCCACAGGGTCAGGAAGCGCTCCACAAAACCCAGACGCCTGGCAACGGTGGCGGCCATAGGTGCTCCGATCTTTTTGATACCCGTATAACCGTTTTATTAAGTATCTTAAGCCAAAATTTTTCAGTTTCAGGCAACTACTGGGGCGACCTTTTCTGACTGGATTTCAGCCTCTTGGCGCATTCGGAGTGCCGTTTGGCCTCCAGGCAACGTTATAACCGGATAACCGGGTAAGTCAAGCTAAAAACTGATTTAAAAAAAGACCTGGAGAGTAAGCTCAGGAGCATTAACACGCGGCGGCGTCCTTGCTCTGTCCTTTGGACGCCAGCCATTGCTCCATTCGGCCCCGCAGCGCCTGGGCCTCCGGGCGGGAACCGAGAATTTCCGCCAGCAGCTTAAGCTGCTTATCTTCCGGGCTGCCCGGGGCGACGCTCAGGCGATAATTCATCCACACCCCATCCCGGCGGTCGCTGACCCAGCCCAGATGATAGAGATAGCGCAGATGCCGGGAGGCCTTGGACTGGGTGGTGCCCAGGACCCCCATGATATCGCAGACGCAGAGTTCCTCCCGGCCCATCAGCAGCCAGAGCATCTTCAGGCGGGTCTCATCAGCCAGGGATTTAAAGAGTTGGGCTTCCTTTTTCATATTTATCTGATAACCGCATAACCGCATGTTGTCAAATAAAAAACTTGAGGAATTGTGGGAGCATATCTCAGAAATTAGCTTTCCAAGAAAAAAACATCTTTGAGCGCGGCGGATTGGGAGGATATTGGCAGGAAATTCAGCCGCCTATCATCTCTATGGTTCAAGGTTTTTTTGTGGCCATCAATCTCTGCCGCCGGGCCTCGAAGAGGGCCACGGCCGCGGCGGCGGCGGCGTTGAGCGAGCCGATCTCCCGGGCGGCCATGGGGATGGACGCGATCAGGTCGCACTGCTGCCGCACCCTGGGGCGCAACCCCTTGTCTTCGCTGCCGATGACCAGGGCCAGGGGCTGAGTCAGGTCCGTGTCATAAATAGTCTGGGGAGAAGCGGCGTCGGCGCCGACAATAGCGAGGCCGGCGTCTTTCAGTCTTCCCAGGCAGTCGGCCAGGTTGGTCACCCGGTAAACCGCCAGGTATTCCAGGGCCCCGGCCGCGGCCTTGGCCACCACGGGCGTCACCCCCGCGGCCCGGTCCTTGGGGATGATGAGGCCGTGGGCCCCGGCCGCGCAGGCGCTGCGGCAGAGGTTTCCTAAATTCATGGGGTCGGTGAGGCTGTCCGCAGCCACCAGGAGCGCCGGCCCGGTGAGAATGGCCAGATCGTCCAGGAGTTCGGCTTCGCTCCGGTAAGTGTAGCTCCCCCGCCGGGCGAGAATCCCCTGGTGGTTCGGGGTGCCGCAGACGCGATCCAGGACGGCCCGCTCCTGGAGCCTGAGGCGCACCCCCGCAGCCCGGGCCAGCCGCTTAACCTCATGGAGCCACGCGGCTTTCGTCCCCTCGGCCACGATGATCTCCTCTAAGGGGCTGTCGGGCTGGCGCAGAGACGCCAGAACGGGGTGGCGTCCGTAGATGATCTGGGGCATGGATAGATTTAAGCACAGGCAAGAGGCCCGCGCCACCAGAAATATGCGCCGCGGTGTACCGGTTACTGATTTATCCCTGGAGCGCCCCTAAGGGCGGGTTTGAAACCCGCCCCTACCTGACCTCCCTATCCATCCGACTAACGTCTAATCCGTGTCGCTTCCGCTATTACTTTTGGAGAACTAACGTTATAATCAAGGCTAAATTATCACTGATAGGCATCCCATGGACGCGGCGCTCAACCAATTTTATCAGCATCTCGGCGTGGAGCGGGGTCTGGCCCCCTTGACCCTGGCGGCCTATGCCCGGGATCTCCAGGATTTCTGGGTTTTTCTAGAAGGGCGCGGCCGATCCCAATGGGGTGCAGTGAGCCTATCCGACCTACAAGACTATTTCGCCGCCCAGGAAGCCCGGGGGCTGTCGGCGCGCAGCCGGGCCCGGCGCCTCTCCGCGCTGCGGCAATTCTTCCGCTTCCTGCAGCGGGAGGAGCAGGTCGGGAGTAATCCCGTGGAGTTGCTGGACTCGCCGCGCTTGCCCCGGCGGCTGCCCCAGGTTATGGGGGAGGCCGAAGTGGCCGCGCTCCTTTCCGCCCCGGACCCCGGCGCCCCGGCGGGCTTAAGGGACCAGGCGCTCCTGGAGGTGCTCTATGCCACGGGCCTCAGGGTCTCGGAGCTGGTGGGCCTGACCTTGAAGCAGTTGGACCTGCGGCGCGGCGTGGTGCGCCCCCTGGGCAAAGGTGGGAAAGAGCGGGTGGTCCCCATGGTGGCCGCAGCGGTGGAAAAATTGCAGCTCTACCTGGACCGGGCGCGGCCCCGGCTGCTTCAAGGCCGGGAGAGCCCTTATGTCTTCATCAACCACCGGGGCGGCAAACTCTCCCGCCAGGGTTTCTGGAAGCTTCTTAAGCAGTACGCCCTCAAGGCGGGGGTGAAGACCCTCTCCCCCCACACCCTCAGGCATTCCTTTGCCACCCACCTTTTGTCCCGGGGGGCCAATCTGCGCGTCCTGCAAATGCTTTTGGGCCATGCCGACCTGGCCACCACCCAGATTTACACCCACCTGGACGCCGAGCGCCTCAAGCAGGTGCACCAGAAAGCGCATCCCCGGCCATGAGTGCCCGGAACCACCGGAACCAGACGGTGCCGCTCCGCACCCTGGAGGTGATCACCACTCACCTCAACGCCGATTTCGACGCCATGGCCTCCATGGTGGCGGCCAAGAAGCTCTATCCCGAGGCGCTGCTGGTTTTTCCGGGCTCCCAGGAGCGTAACCTCCGGGACTTTTTCATCCGCTCCAGCTTCTATTTCGTGAATTTCACCCGGATGAAGCAGGTGGCTTTAGATGAGATCAAACGCCTCATCCTGGTGGACACCCGCCAGGCCTCCCGCATCGGCAAATTTGCCGAAGTGGCCGCCAGCGGCGAGGTGGACATCCATATTTACGACCACCACCCGGATACCGACGAAGATGTGCACGGCAGCCTGGAGGTAGTGGAGGAGATCGGGTCCACCACCGCCATCCTCACCCGCATTATCCGGGAGCGGGGCCTCACCCTGTCCTCCCCGGAGGCCACCGTCATGGCCCTGGGGATTTTCGAGGATACGGGCTCCTTCACCTTTGCCTCCACCACGCCCCAGGATTTTGAAGCCGGCGCCTTTCTCCTCAGCCAGGGGGCCGACCTCAACGTGGTCTCCGAGATCGTCACCCGGGAGCTGAACGCCGAGCAGGTGGCCCTCCTCAACGACCTCCTGGAACACTCCACCAGCTTCCACGTGGGGGGCATCGAGGTGGTTCTGGCCCGCACCACCGCCCCGGAATACGTGCCGGATTTCGCGGTGGTGGCCCACCGCCTCATGGATGTGGAGAACATCCAGGTCCTCTTCGCCCTGGCCCAGATGGAAGACCGGGTCTTTGTGGTGGGCCGGAGCCGCCTGCCCGAAGTGGACGTGGCCGAAATCCTGTCCGAGTTGGGGGGCGGGGGGCACAGCTACGCCGCCTCCGCCGCCATCAAAGATACCCCCTTGACCCAGGTGGAGGAAAAATTGCGCCAAATCCTCCAGGCCCGGGTGCATCCCCGGCGCCTGGCCCGGGAGATCATGTCCTTCCCGGTCAAATCCGTCTCTCCGGAGGTGACCCTGGAGGAGGCGGAAGTCATCCTCAACCGCTACAATATCAACGCCCTGCCGGTGCTCACCGACGCCAAGCTCCTGGGCCTGATTTCCCGGCAGACTGTGGAAAAGGGCATTTTTCACGGCTTGAAGCGCCACCCGGTAGTGGACTACATGAACTCCGAAGTGGCCACGGTGGACCCGGAGGCCTCCATCGCCGACATCCGGGACCGCCTGGTCATCAACAAGCAGCGCATCCTGCCGGTGGTGGAGGACGGCAAGGTCATCGGCCTGATCAGCCGCACCGATCTGCTCCACCTGCTCATCTCCGAAAACGACGAGGCCCAGTGGTCCCAGCCGATCCGCACCAAGAACATCTTGTCGCCGATGCGGGAGCGGCTGCCCAAGGATATCCTGGAGATCTTGAAGCAGGTGGGCCTGGTGGCGGCGGAATTGAAGTTCAGCGCCTACGCGGTGGGAGGGTTTGTCCGGGACCTGCTGCTCAAACACGAGAACCTGGACATCGACATCGTCATTGAAGGGGACGCCATCGTCTTCGCCCGGCGGTTTGCAGCACGGTTCGGCGCCAGGTCCCGGGAATTCCAAAAATTCAAGACCGCGGTGATCATTTTCCCCGACGGCTTCAAAATCGACGTGGCCACCGCCCGCACCGAATATTACGAGGCCCCGGGGGCGCTGCCCATCGTGGAATACAGCTCCATCAAGATGGACCTCTACCGCCGGGACTTCACCATCAACACCCTGGCGCTCAAGCTCAACCCCGGGGAGTTCGGCACTCTGCTGGATTTCTTCGGGGCCCAGCGGGATATAAAAGAGGGCCGCATCAGCCTGCTCCACAACCTGAGTTTCGTGGAGGACCCCACCCGGGTCTTCAGGGCCATCCGCTTCGAGCAGCGCTTCAAGTTCCGCATCACCAAGCTGGCCGCCAACCTCATCAACAATGCGGTGAAAAACAACTTTTTCGACCGCCTCTCCGGCGCCCGCCTGTTCGGGGAGCTGCGCCTCATCCTCCAGGAGGACAACCCCATTCCCGCCATCACCCGCCTGGCGGAATTAAACCTCCTGGCCGCGGTCCATCCCCGGCTGGGATTCGATGAGGGCACTCGCCGCATGCTGGAGCGGGTCCAGGCGGTCCTCTCCTGGTACGACCTGCTTTACCTGGAAGAAAAATATAACCGCTGGCTGCTCTACTTCCTGGGGTTGGTGGACCATCTGACCCTGGCCGAACTGGAGGAGATGGTGGCCCGGTTCAACCTGTCTCCCAAGCAGGCCGCGGCCATGGTCAGAGGCAAGGAGGCCAGCGAGCAGGCCCTGATCAGGCTCTTCCGATACGGGGAGCCGACCCGCCCCCAGATCTACCATCTTCTGGCCCCCCTGGACCCGGAATTTATCCTCTATATGATGGCCAAATCGCGCCACGAGGCCTCTCGTAAAGCCATCTCGCTGTATTTCACCCATCTCAAGCATCTCAAACCCGAACTCAAGGGGCGGGACCTGCTGGCCCTGGGCTATCAACCCGGGCCCCTCATCAAGGAGATGCTGGACCGCCTGCTGGAAGCCCGCCTCAACGAAAAGGTCCAGAGCCGGACCGAGGAGCGGGACTTTATCCGGCGATATTTCGGGCCGGCTTGAGACCCCAGGCGACCCGGCCGGTAATCATTGAAAAAACCAAGCGGGTGGGCTTGAGGAGTCCTTGGGCAACATGCCATCTTGCAGCGCCGATACCCGATTCTCAAAAGATCGTTTGTTAATTTTTTTAAATGCCTATTGACTTAGCTCATAATAATTATGTACCCTTTTTCAGGGTACATGAATGGCTAAGATTTACAGAGAACGGAGTCTGCTTGAGTTTCAAAAAGCCTTTGCCACTGAGGAGGCATGTGCGCAGCACCTCAAGGAAGTAAGGTGGCCCGACGGGTTTGTCTGTCCTAGATGCGGTCATGGCGAGGCGTGGTTTATCCGGACAAG
>Ga0194126_10002946_pt1 | contig 27332 bp, 23 predicted proteins | sample TA2KigC150mmetaG_FD_148641 | JGI IMG/M metagenome (GOLD analysis project Ga0194126, IMG submission 148641) | Freshwater microbial communities from Lake Tanganyika, Tanzania - TA2015035 Kigoma Deep Cast 150m | ecosystem: Environmental > Aquatic > Freshwater > Lake | place: Tanzania: Lake... | reverse complement strand
TTAGGGTGAGGGGGAATTAATCACTTTCTCCCTGTCGTTGATAAATGCGTTCCCGGATTTTTTGAAAGCTCGGGTGCTAAGTGAACAGCATTGGATTTAGGGGGATTTAAGAACCATCAATGGGAAGGAACTTTTGGCAAACGCTATATAATACCGAGTCGCAATCAAACAGTGTGGAACTGTAGGGGCGCACCCGCGTGTGCGCCCTCCCTTGAAGTAGCAAAGCTTTTTCCTAGTCCGGCAGTTCCACCGTCTCGCCGGTGAGGGCCGCCACTTCCGTGAGCAAAGCCCGGAGGAGGTCTTTCTCCGGCACCTGGCGCATTGCCTCGCCTTTCTTGAACAACAGCCCCACTCCGGCGCCCCCGGCGATCCCCACATCGGCCTCCCGGGCTTCCCCCGGGCCGTTGACCACGCAGCCCATGATAGCGACTTTGATGGGGGCGGTCACGGCCAACAGGCGCCGTTCCGCCTCCTCGGCCAGGGAGAAGAGATCGATGCGGCAGCGGCCGCAGGTGGGGCAGGAAATAAGCTCCACCCCCCGTTCCCTGAGGTGCAAGGCCCGCAGGATCTCGTAAGCCGCCCGCACTTCCTCCACCGGGTCCCGGGTCAGCGACACCCGCATGGTGTCGCCGATGCCCTGGGCCAGCAGCATGCCGATGCCGAGAGCCGATTTCACCGTGCCGGCGATGAGGCCCCCGGCTTCAGTGACCCCCAAGTGCAGGGGGTAGTCGGTCTGACGGGACAGTTCCTCGTAGGCCGCCACCGTAATTAACACATCGGACGATTTCACAGAAATCTTAAAATCAAAAAAACCCCAGTCCTCGAACTGCCGCACCCAGCGCCGGGCGCTGGCCGCCAAAGCGGCCGCGGTGGGCGCGCCGTAGTGCGCCAGGAGGTCAGCCTCCAGGGAGCCGGCGTTCACCCCCAGGCGCAGGGGCACACCATGCGCCCGGCAGGCCTCCACCACGATCCGGGTTTTGGCCGCGCCCCCCAGGTTGCCGGGGTTGATGCGGACGGCGTCGGCCCCCGCCTCCAACGACGCCAGGGCCAGGCGGTGATTGAAGTGAATGTCGGCAATCAGGGGCAGCGGACTCTCGCGCTTGATCTTCCCGAAGGCCCGGGCCGCCTTCATATCGGGCACGGCCAGCCGGGCCACTTCACAGCCCGCCGCGGCCAGGCGCCGGATTTGGGCCAAAGTGGCCCCCACGTCGGCGGTGTCGGTGTTGGTCATGCTTTGCACCACCACCGGGGCCCCGCCGCCGATCTGGACCGGCCCGACGAAGATGGCGCGGGTGGGTTTACGCGGCATTTGGAGGGCTTCTTGGGTCTGAGACATAACTTATGCAGATTTTAACGGAATTGGCCGCCCCGCGCAAGTTGCCGCAAAAAATACTGAGTGCTTCGAAAAGTTCCTTGAAGCTGGTGGAGGATACCCGCCCTCGGGTGTCCCGGCACAGGTTGAAAACCTGCGCCACCGGTCCCTGCATGATTTATTGCTGAGCCAAAGGCTCTTGAATGACTGCTCACGGCTCACAAAAACCGCGGCTGGCGCTTCTCCAGAAAGGCCCTGGCCCCCTCGTGGGCGTCCGGGGAGGCAAAGCACAGGGCGAAGGCGTCAACCTCCACGAGGCAGGCATTCTTGAGGTCCAGATCGAAACCCCGGTCGATGGCGGCCTTGGCGGCGCGCAAAGACACCCGGCCCTTGGCGGCCAGGGACCGGGCTACTTTGAGACACGTCTCCATGAAGGTGTCGGCCGGAAAGACCTGGGCCACCAGCCCCAGGGTTTTGGCCTCGGAGGCCTCCAGCATGCGGCCGGTGAGGACCATCTCCTTGGCCGCGCCCTTCCCCACCAGGCGGGACAGGCGCTGGGTGCCGCCGAAGCCCGGGATAATCCCCAGGTTGATCTCCGGCTGGCCCAGTCTGGCGGTGTCCGCAGCGTAGATGAAGTCGCAGGCCATGGCCATCTCCAGGCCGCCCCCCAGGGCAAAGCCGTTGACGCAGGCGATCACCGGAATCGGCAGGGCCTCGAGGGCAAAGCCGGTCTCGTGGGCCGAAGCGGCGAAGGCCCGGGCCGCCAAGGGGTCAAACTCTAAAAAAACCTGGATGTCCGCCCCGGCGATGAAGGACCGGCCGGCCCCGGTGAGCAGAAGCACCCGGATCTCGGAATTCCGGCGCACCCGGTCCAGGGCGTCACGAAACTCCGAGAGCATCTCGTGGTTCAAGGCATTGAGCTTGTCCGGGCGGTTGAAGGTGATGGTGGCGACTCCGGCCTCGTGGTCGAACCGAATGGTTTGATACGACATGGTTTCCCCTTTGAAAATCAACCTGTTGCCCACAGGCTGGAAGCCTGTGCTACTGAATTAAGAATCTGCGGCTCTGGCTCCCACCGCCTCGATGGTGTCCGGCTGCCAGCGGGGCTTATCATCCTTGTCGATGATCCGGGCCCGGATGCCCTCGAGGTAGTCGGGGTGGGTGATCATAAAGTGGGCCGCCAGGGCCTCCCGGTGGAAAATTTCTCGTAAGGGGCGCCCCTCGTTGGCCCGGAGGAGCTGCAGGGTCAGGGCCAGGGCCGTGGGGGAGCGCTCCCCCAGCCGCCGCAACGTGTCCTCGCCGCGCCTCAGCTCCAGGCTGCACTGCTTGAGGGCGGCCATGATCTCCCCGAGGGAAGCCTGGCCCGCAAAGCGCGCCGCCACCCAGGCGTCCAGTTCCGGGTTTGGCGGAATATCCCGGCGGGTAAAGGGCGCCAGTACCTGTGCCAGTTTCTCCGCCGCGGCCTGCTTAGCGGCGGGAAGCTCCCCGGCGCAATTTTTGAGCGCCTCCCGCAGTTCGAGTAATCTCGCCGAGTCCACCAGGTGGGTGGCCAGCCCCAGCCGGACGCATTCGGCCCCCAGGAGCTCATAGCCCGTCAGGGCCAGGTACTCGGGGTAGCCCGGGGGACACTTGGTGAAGAGCCAGCCCGTTCCCCCCACGTCCGGGAAGAAGCCGATACGGGTTTCGGGCATGGCCATGCGGGTGGCTTCGGTGGCCACGACGACATCCGCTCCCGCGGCCAGACCCAGGCCGCCGCCCATGGTGATGCCGTGGGCCAGGACCACCACCGGCTTGGGGCACTGATGGATCATCAGGTCCAGGGCATACTCCTCCCGGAAGAACTGGTCGGCCAGGTGCACCGCCCCGGCCTGGACCGCCCGGGTCAGTTCCTTGAGGTCGCCCCCGGCGCAGAAGCCCCGGTCCCCGGCTCCGGAGATTACGATCAGGCTGACGGGGTCCGCGGCCAGGGCCTCCTCCAACCCCTGGCCCAGGAGGTGGATCATCTCGCGGTTGAGGGTGTTGAGGACCCGGGGGCGGTTCAGGACGAGGGCCATCAGGCCTGGATGCCGTTTTACGAGGACGGGGGGCTCTGTTTGGTCGGCCATATCTATGGTTAAGGTTTTAGGGGTTAGGGAAAAAACCGTATTGGCTGACTGCTGATAGCTGATAGCTACCTCCCCTTTTCCCCCCAAAAAATGAGTTGGGGCATCTCCACATTCCCCATGAACGGGATGGGGGCCCAGACGGTCTCCCAGCGGTGGATTTTATGCCGGGGAAACTGCTCCCGGAGTTCTGCCGGGGTGGGAAAATGGTGCACCAGAGCGCCGTCCGGGGTGGCGATGTCCACCAGGGTGCCGGGCTCTAGCTCCCGGGTCTGGGGCAGACGCACCCTCTCCCCGGCCTCCCGGGGAGAGGTGTAGATAAACAGGTGGCCGCCGGTTTTCAAGACCCGGTCCAGTTCCCGGCAATAGTCCCGGAAGGTGGCGGCATCGCCGTGGTTGATGACGTTGACGGACACCACCAGATCAAAGGCCCCGGGGGCGAAAGGCAGGCGGTTGAGGTCGGCCTGCACCAGGTTGGATACGGCCGCCGGGGCGGCGCCGTGGGCGAGGCGCGCCTTACCAAGCTCCAGCACCCGGGCATCGCAATCCACGCCCCAGACCCGAAACCCAGCCTGGACCAAGGGCAGCAGATGGCGGCCCACCCCGCAGCCGGCGTCCAGGACTAGGCGGCAGCCGGCCGCGTGCCACCCGGGGATCAGGCCCATGAGTTCGGGATTGGGCTCCCGGCCCTGCATCACGGGATCGGCAAAAATTTCTCCCCAACCGGGCATGGCGACCTCACATACTTTCTTGGATTAATATATATTTTTTTGCAAAGCGCATAAAGAAAATCGCCCGATTGTTCTTGACAATTATCGCAAAATAACGATATTAAAAGCATTCGGCAGGAGGATAGATGCCTGCAACAGAGGTTATCATGTTCCAAGAAAGCGATGGGACAGCTCCTTTGATAGAATGGCTAGATAGATTGCCCGAAAAAGTTCAAGACAAGTGCCTCGTGAAAATTCAACGTTTGGAGGAGCAAGGCTATGAACTTCGTCGCCCGGAGGCAGATAGCCTGAGAGATGAAATCCATAAATTACGGGTGGCATTCCGAGGAATGCAATACCGGATGCTTTATTTCTTCCATGGACAACAAGCGGCTATCTCCCACGGCTTGAAAAAGGAAAGCGTGGTGCCATCACAACAGATTGACCTCGCCATCGGGAGGAAAGTCCGATTTGAGAGTGATCCTATGAAGCACACGTGTAGGGAGAATGACGATGAACAAGGGTAAGAAGACAGCTAAAGCTTTTGATATCCTCCATCGTAGGTATATCGGAGAAGACGCCGAGCGGCAGGTGTCTCTTGAAGTTGAGCGCGTGAATGCTGAAGTGGCTAGAACAATTTATGAACTGCGAAGGAAAGCTGGATTGACCCAGAAAGAGTTGGCCCAAATGGTAGGAACCACTCAGTCGGTAATCAGCCGCCTCGAAGACGCCGATTATGAGGGGCATTCCTTGTCAATGCTCCATCGGATCGCAATGGCCCTTAACCGTCGTCTTTCTGTTCAAATGATCGAACCTATCAATAAGAGGGCAGCAAACGTTCGTAAGGAATCACAAGTTTAATGCTCCGACAGGATTCTTTTTTCTAACCGCAATGGACCCTACAAAAAATAAATCAGGAAAGAAATAAGCCTATGATACCCCGATACAGCCGTAACGTCATGGCCCGGATCTGGACCGAGGAAAACAAGTTTGCCAGCTGGCTCAAGGTGGAGCTGGCCGCCATGAGAGCCATGGCCGACTGCGGCCTCATCCCGTCGGAGGCGCCGCCACGGGCCGCCAGGAAGGCCAAAATCGACGTGGCCCGCATCCTGGAGATCGAGGCCAGGACCCACCACGATGTGGCCGCGTTCGTGGACCAGGTGGCCGCCGGCCTGGGGGAGGACGGCCGCTACTTCCACTTCGGCCTGACCTCCTCCGACGTGCTGGACACCGCCCTGGGCCTGCGCCTGACCGAGGCGGCGGACGTGCTGTTGGCCGATGTGGACGAACTGCTGGTGGTGCTGAAGGACCGGGCCTATGCCTTCAAGGATCAGGCCATGGTGGGGCGGACCCACGGGGTGCACGCCGAGCCCATCACGTTGGGATTGAAGTTCGCCCTGTGGTACGCCGAGTTTAAGCGGCAGCGGGCCCGCCTGGTAGCGGCCCGCAAGACCATCGCGGTGGGCAAGATTTCCGGCGCGGTGGGCACCTTCGCCCATCTGGCCCCGGAGGTGGAGGCCGGGGTCTGCAAGCTTCTGAAACTTAAACCCGCGCCCATTTCCACCCAGGTCATCCAGCGGGACCGGCATGCCGAATACTTCTTGACCCTGGCTCTGATCGGCGCCAGCGTGGAAAAAGTGGCCCTGGAGATCCGCCACCTGCAGCGCACCGAGGTGCGGGAGGCGGAGGAGAGGTTCGCCGCGGGCCAGAAGGGGTCCTCGGCCATGCCCCACAAGCGCAATCCGATACTCTCGGAAAACCTCTGCGGCCTGGCCCGGGTGCTCCGGGGCAACGCCCTGGCGGCCTTGGAAAACGTGGCCCTGTGGCACGAGCGGGACATCAGCCACTCCTCGGCGGAGCGCCTCATCGCCCCGGACAGCACCGTGCTCCTGGATTTCATGCTGGCCCGGCTCACCCGCCTCCTCAAAAACCTCCAGGTGCACCCGGAACACATGGCCGCCAATCTCAAGTTGACCCGGGGCCTGGTCTTCTCCCAGTCGCTGCTGCTGGCCCTGATCGACAAGGGCCTTACCCGGGATGACGCCTACCGGATGGTGCAGCGCCCGGCCATGCAGGTCTGGGAGGCAGGGGGCGAATTCGCCCAACGGGTCAAAGAAGACTCCGAGATCAGCCAACACCTGACCCCGGCGGAGATTGAAGCGATTTTCGATTTAAACCGCTATGTTCGCCATATCGATACGATTTTTGCCCGGGTGTTTGGGTAGTCAGCAGTGAGCCGTAAAAAAAAAAATTGCCAATAGACTGAACTTAGTATCATTTTACAATTTCTATTCGAATCGTACGCGCCGGAGGCGTTGGCCTGAGGCTTAGCCGCCGATACTGACCATGGGAAGGTCACGGAAGCAGGAACCGGAGCATGCTAAGGAGTGGCCGGTCTTCCGGTGTTTGAGCCGGATGGCCTCTTGAAAGAGGAAACCTATAAAACCATCGGAACCCCCCTGACGTAATGGCTCCTTGAGATCCAGCTCCTGCGACCCCAATAGGCAAGGCCTAATCTTTCCATCAGACGAGAGGCGCAGGCGGTTGCAGGTGCGGCAGTGGTGCTCGCTCATGGGGCTGATGAAGCCCAGCTCGCCCCGAAATCCCGGCAAACGAAAAGTTCTGGCGGGCCCGGCCGCAGCTTCCCGGGCCAATGGTTCCAATGGCCCCAGGACCGCCAACCGTTGGCGGACCTCCGTCATGGACAGGAAGTGGCGTTGCCACCAGGTTCGGGAGGTAGTAGGCATCAGTTCAATGAACCGCACCTGCAAGGGACGTTCCCGGGCGAGCCGGGCGATATCTAAGACTTCGTCGTCATTGATGCCTCGCAGTACGACACAGTTGATTTTGAGGGGATGGAAACCCAGGGAAGCGGCCCGCTCGAGGCCCGCCATGACTGCCGGCAAGTTATCACTGCCGGTGATCTGGCGATAGCGATCCTGCTTCAAGGTGTCCAGACTGACATTGAGGTGGCGCACGCCGGTGTTATAAAGGGCCGGGGCCAATTCCCGGAGCAACGCCCCGTTGGTGGTGAGGCAGACTTGGTTGATGCCGGGAAGGCGCTTAAGCTCTTGAAGGAAACCCATTAGGCCCCGGCGTAATAATGGCTCGCCACCGGTGACCCGAACCTTGCGGACGCCAGCTTCTGCGGCCACAGCGGCAAGACGGAGCAGTTCTTCGTACCGCAGGATCTCCGCGGGCGGTTGTTTTTCCCATTCCCGCCAGTAGGTGCAGTACACGCAGCGGAGCTGGCAGCGGTCCGTAATGGACATCCGCAGATAATTAATTTGCCGTGGAGCCTCCGCTTCCATGGCTCACATGCCTTTGCCGAAGGGGCAATGGGGGTAGCTACATTCCGGACAGTCGCGGCAGAGGCCGCCATGCCCCAGGAGGGCGAGATCAAGCTTGCCGATGTGCTCACCCGCTAAAATCCTCGGCAGCACCAGGTCCAGCACCGTCACCGGGTGGTGCAGGGCGCAGGCCGGAACTCCAAGAACAGGCACCTCGCCCAGGTAGGCCACCAGGAACATGGCGCCGGGGAGCACCGCGGAACCATAATGCATTTCGGTGGCCCCGGCCTGGCGAATGGCGTGGCGGGTGACATCATCCGGGTCCACGCTCATGCCGCCGGAAAGGAGCAACAGATCGCAACCCTCGGAAAGATGGCGACGGATTGTCCGCGCGATGGCCTCGGCGTCGTCTGGTAGAAAGTCCACGGTCGCCACTTCCGAGCCCAGGGCTTCCACTTTCCGGCTAAGAATCGGGGCGAAGCTGTCCTGGATCAGGCCGTGATACACTTCGTTCCCGGTAATAATCAGGCCGGCCCGGGCTTTTTGTAAGGGCTTAACCGCGACCACCCCGCCATTTTGTGAAGCGATGGCCGCCGCCCGTTCAATCGCCGCCCGCTTCATGATGAGGGGAATGGCCCGGGTGGCCGCCACTTTCTCGCCTTTCTTCACCGGCATGTGGTTGTGCAAGGTGGCGCACATGACCTCATCCACCAGGTTGAAGGCGGCCAGAGCCGGGACGCCCACCTTTAACAGGCCGTTATGGGCGGCATAGAGGTCGATCTTGCCTTCCCGGGGATTGTTCTCCCAGACGATCCCCGCTCCGGCCAGGGCTTGCGCCAGGATGGCCGCCGCCTCGTTTTCGTGGATCTCATCCTCCTCCAGGTCGATCACATAGAGGTGATTCTTCCCCAAGCGCTGCAGGCGGCAAAGATCGTCCTCGCAGACCGAGTGGCCCTGACGGAAAGCCGGCCCTTTAAACTCGCCCGGTCGAATTTCGGTGATATCGTGCGCCAGCTTGAGGCCCACGGCCTCTTCTACTTTCACGGTTTTAATCATCTCTCTTCCCCGCAATCTCTCCCGGCCAAACGCGCCGGCCGGGCGAGTCTGAGTCAGTGAGCTTAGTTGGGTCAGGGTTGGCATAAGGCGACCAGTTCATATCCGGCCAGGCGATCTCCTGGACCCCGGTAAAATAAGCCCCCGAGGCGCAGGGCCGGCAATAAACGGAGCCGTTTTGCCTCACTTCCCGGTTGTCCCGCACCACCTGCCCGCATTTCATACAGGCGGCTTTGCGGCGGGTGGGGCCGGGCATATCAAAGGGACTGAGGTTCACCTTGACCTCCTGGACCCGAAACATGACGCTGTCCGGCATGACCTTGTACGCCTCCAGTTGCTGCCCGCGACGGTCCGGTTCTCCCGGCGCATAGAGGGCCGCCAACTCTCGGGATTCCTCCGTGGAAATGATGCGGAAGGCCCGGCCCGTTTCCAGGTTCAGCAGGGTGGCAGCCATGATGCCGTAGTCCACGAACTTGAGGGAGCGCCGGCCCAGCTTGGCGTTGGTGACATAAGCCACGGCGTCGCCGGTACAGCGGTCCATCTCCACGAAGACGATGAGATGCTTAAGTTGGGGGTGCGTCGGGGGCGCCTCGAAACCCAGGAGACGCAAGCCCAGAATGGCCAGGCGCACCCCCACGATCTGCCCCGGGCAGAGATGGCCGTGGGCCGCCACCGAACCGGCGAGCAACTCCTCGAAGGTCTGCGCCTCGGTTTTTTCCTTAACGCGCTTTACCATCTCAGTCGGCTCCTGAGTTACACTTTCACCAGCTTCACCTGGGTCTGGTAGAATACGGCGCTGCCGCCCGTCAGGTCCACCAGGCCGGTGTTTTTCAAGACCGGGTCCACCCGCATGGCGGCATTGGCGTGGATGCCGGTGGCCCGGCGAGGATCGCCGGGGATGCTCACTCCATCGATGACCACGCCCGCGGCCCCGTATCCCCAGTGGCCGTGGCCCAGGGAGAAGGCCGTCACCCCCGGCCGGAGGCCCTCCTGTATCTTAACTTTACCGATCATGGGCTTCTTGCGGCCGTGACCCAAATCCCAGACGCCTTCTTCATTGGTGGCCGAGACCACCTTCACCCGGTCGCCGTTTGAGAGGCCCAGGCGCCGGGCATCCACCGGGGAGATTTCCATGAAATTCTCCGGGTACAGCGCCTCCAGCCAGTAGTTCCCGGGGGTGCGGCTCTTGGTCTGGGAGATCACCCGGTGCGTGATGAGGATCAGATCAAAGCCCTTGGCTTCATCATCCAGCTTGCGGCCCAGGCAGTCCGTGGGGCTGTCCATGAAGTGGGCGTGACCCACGTAGGGTTTGCCGGTCATGGAATTTTTCGTGGTGACCTGCTTATCAAAGTAGAGGCCCACCATTTTCCCGTACTTGTTGGCCAACTGGCCGTCCTTGTAGGCCTTCTGGTACTCCTGGAAGCGGCCGCCCCGGTTCATGACGTAAACCACCTGAGGCCACCAATCCGGGCCAACCACCGCCTGCCAGCGTTTGAGATCAAAGACGGTGGGCGGCAGGTGGCGCCGGGCCTTTTCGAAGACCTTGATTTCCTCGGCGCTGGCCGCCGGCACCTTTTCGGAACCGTCGGGCTTGTCGCCGAAGGCGATGTTGGCCACCATGCGCAGGTACATATCCTCGTCCCGCTTGAGGTGGAGGCCGGGCCCGAAGGCGTTCTCGCCAAAGCCGGGGAGCTTCATCTTTTCCGCCAGGCCCAGAATCATGGACTCCATGGACAGGGGCATTTTCTCGCCATAGACCGTAACGGTGTCCGTCAACGGCGTCGCGGCCGGCTGCCGGAAGGGCGCCACTTTGGGCGTCATCGAGGGGTGCGACCCGGAAAATTCCCAGCGCTCCAGATAGGTAAGGTCCGGGAAGATGTAATCCGCGTACATGGTGGTCTCGCCGATGACGATGTCGGAGGCGAAGAAGAGGGGCAGCTTCTTGGGGTCGGAGAGGATCTCGATGAGTTTGTGCCCCGCGGGCAGGGAATAGACCGGCGACCCCATGTACAGCATGAGGGCTTTGATGGGATAGGGGTAGGCGTCGCCGATGCTGGGGATCACCTCCTGATAAATGTCGCTGGCAAAAGGATACCAGGGCCGCTTGGCCGGATAGCCTTTGAAGATCGTGCTTTTGTCGTACTTGGTCCCGTGCCGGATGATGGACACGCCAAAAGGTTTGATCTTGCCGCCCTGCTTGGTCAGGTCAAAGGGCTTGCCTTCCCTGTCGCCGGCGATGTTCCAGGTGGTGGGCTTGGACAGGCCGCCTTGCCAGTCGTAGTTGCCGATGAGGGTGTTCAGGGTCATGTAGGTGAGCACGTTGTAGAACCCGGAGGTGTGCTGGGAGACGCCCCGATGGATGTCGGCCACCGCCTTTTTCCCGTGACTGGTGAACTCCCGGGCCAACTCCATCATATCCGTTTCCGATATATCCGCCAGCTTGGCCCACTCGGAGAATTTCCGGGTGGTGACGGTTTCCCGGAGAATCTGGAAAACGCTCTTCACCTTGATCCCTTTGATTTCGGTGTCCACCAACAGGTCGCCTTCCACTGGGTCGGTCTCGCTGTTGGGGTCGAAGGGTTTGGGCGCGCCGCCGGTATAAACCAGGAAGGAGTCGAATTCCCAGTCGCCGTCGCCTTTTTTCTTGGGCCGTTTCTCCTTGGGCAGGCCCAGGTCCGAGCCCCGCAAGAAGGTCCCCGGGGCGCCGTCCGGATTGATCTTGACCAGCCAGGCGGTCTGGGTCCAGGTGGGCTCCCCGTCGGCCTTGGCCGCAGCCTTGTTGGCGTTGGCCAGATACCGGGCGTCGTAGCGCTGATTCTCGATGATCCAGTGCATCATTCCAAAACCTAGTGCGGCCACGCCGTTGGGCCGGATCGGCAGCCACTTCCAGGCCCGGGCGGCGCCCTTGGAGCAGCGAGGGTCCACCACCGCGATCTTCAGCCGGCCGTCGATCAGGCCGCTGGTGATCTTTTGCCCCCGGAGCGGCGGTCCGTAATTGCCCTCATAAATGTTGGCGCCCACAAAGAGGATGAACTCGGCATTGCCGGTGTCCGCCTGCCAATAAAATTTGCTGCCGTCGGTGAATTTACCCTCCACGAACTGGTCGCTCATTGACTTGCAGGTGAAATACAGGGACCCCTGGCAGACGGTGGTGTGGCCGTGGGCGTTCTCCGACCCCAGGGAGCTGCCGGCAAAACGTTTGAGGAATTCTCCCCGGCCCGCCTTCAGCCGGCCCCACAGGAGGGTGAACTGGTTGTTCTTGGGTCCCAGGTCCGGGTGGTCCGGATCGATGAGGTATTTCAGGTTGTCGGCGTGCTTGCCCTTGAAGGCGGCCAGGTCCATTTTCTTGTCGGCCACCTGGGCCGCGTCCTCCGCCAACTCCTTGGCGATCTTGGGGTCCTTGAGCACACAGATGTCCTTCAGCCCATCCACGTTCCCTTCGCCGAACAGGTTGCCGCCGTTGACGATCTCGCTCACGGCCTGCTCGAAGGCGATGGTCTGCCACTTGTTCTCGCCCCGCTTGCCGGCCCGCTTTAAGACCTTGACGATACGGTAAGGATCATAGAGGGCCTGGATGCCGGCCTGGCCCTTGGGGCAGATGGAGCCCTCAATGGTAGCCGCTTCGGCGATGGAGGTCTTGTAGGGGATTTGCGGCGTCATGGTCCAGGGACTGTAGGGGTTGCCGTCGATCTTGGCCAGAAGGCCGTCCACGAATTTCATCTTGATGCCGCAGTTGGTGTTGCACTGCTGACAGACCGAATAAATCTGGTTTTCCGGCAGATGGTGCACATAGGCGTCCCCTATAGGCAAATCCAGGGTAGACCAATCGGCCCCACCGGCGGCCAGAGCGAACCGCGCCAGGTAGTGGTTTGCAAGCAGAGATCCGCCCAGGAAAGCGGTGCACTTGAGGAAGTACCGCCGGTCTATCTTGGCGTCGATAATCTCTCGAAATTCCTCAACAACTTTCGGTTTCTGATTAGACATGCTCTTCTTCTCCTCTCCCGGCTTGGATAACCGGCAGCCAACGGGTGCCCAGCAAGAAGGCCAGCAATCCCAGGGAAATCACCCAGAGGCTTACCAGCCATTCAGTCAAGTTGGGGACATACGTGGTGCGCAAACGTTCATGGAAGTATGACGTATCCAGACCTTCCAACTTGTAGACTGCCTGGTCGGGGATGACAAAACTCAGGCGGAAGGCGATAAAGGTGAAAACGATGAGAAAACAGGCCCAGGCCAGCACCCGGGCGTTGTCATGATACCTGACCATGAGGTACAGGGGCACGAGACTGCCGAGGATCAGGTGGACGAACCAGAAATTCCACCAGTAATGCCCGTAGAGGATCAGATCCAGGGCGGCGACGATATACACGACGTCCCACTGGTAGCTGATAAAGAAATGGAGGAATTCCAGAATGAGCATAACCACGAGCAGAAATCGGATGGTGTGGGCCAGGAGATGAATAACCGTATCATCCCGCTTGAACATGAACGTCAAGAGCACAATCAGGGCGCCGCCGGAGACCAGGGCGCTGATGATGAACAGGAGGGGGGTAAGGGTGCTGTTCCAGATGGGCCGGTTCAACAAGACGGCGAACACCGCGCCGTTGGAGCCGTAGAAAAACAGGCCCACGGGGATGCTGATCAGGGAGAGGAGACGCACCCGCCGATGGTCCTGTCGCCGATCCTCCTCGGTGTAGGCGGTGCGGCCCAGGGCCAGGGATTGGTAAATTCTTCGGTTTTTAATCCCGGGGTCCTGGGACCACTCAATGATCTCCTCCCGCAACAGGTAATAGGTTTCCAGGATATAGATAACCAGCATGCCCGTGGTGAATACCACCATCCAGAAGATCATGGACTTGAAGCCCGGGGTGATAAAAATCCGGTAGAGGCGCAGCGGATGGCCCAGGTCCAGGGTGATGATAAGCATCTCGCAGATAATGGTCACCACCACGGTGAAAGCCGACAAGGGGCCGATGCCGGAAAAGATCTTGATCCTGAAGACATAGGTCAGAATGGTGATCAGAAAAGCCCCGGCCGTCAGTCCCAGAAAAAAAGTGTAGAGGGCTACCCAGAGCCCCCAGGGAATGTAAGATCCCAGGGCCAGGGTGGATTTCCCGTACACCAGGAAATTGATCAGGCCCACGGTGCCGATGATCAGGCCCAGAATGGCAACGCCTAAGAGGGTCTTGAAGAATTTCTCGTTCATCTGCGGCTCCCTTTTTCATTAAACCTGTTCTGTTTCGAAAAGTTCTTTAAATTGGTGGCACAGGCTTTCCAGCCTGTGCCAAGTAAGCCGGTTAGTCGTGCACAGCCTGGAAAGGCTGTGCCACCAGTCAATACCGAACTTTTCATGCTTTACGGGTGGGCCGAAGGCCCAGGCGCGACTGCTTCCAGTTACTATTCTGCATCGCACCCGCTCTCCCTACTTCAGGTAATAAACGGCGGGACGCGTCCCCAGTTCCTCCTTGAGGACGTATACCCGGGGGGAGCCGATCATCTCGTACACCAGGCTGTGAGAATCGGTGCGATCCCCAAAGATGGTGGCCCGGCCGATGCACGAGGTCGCGCAGGCCGGCAGCATGCCTACCTTCAGACGGTGTAGGCAGAAGTGGCACTTGCGGGCGTTGCCCACCGGCGAGCCGCCGTTGCGGCCGGGCCACTTCTGGCCGTACTCCGCCGCGGGGTGCGCCTCATAGCCGTTGGCCGCGGCCTTTTGGCCGTAGAGCTTCCCCGGCAGTTCCGCGGTCTCGGCGGTGTACCACTCCCCGAAGTCCGAAGTCCGGGCCGCGTAGGGGCAGGCCACCAGGCAGTACCGGCAGCCGATGCATTTGTTGTAGTCCACGATCACCGCCCCCTGCTCGGTTTTCCAGGTGGCGGTGACCGGACAGGCCTTGGTGCAGGGGGGATTCTGGCAATGGAGACAGGGGCGGGGGATAAATCGCCGCCCCACAAAGGGATAGCGCCCGGTCTCCTCCTCCAGCACCACGCGATACACCACCCCGGGGGGCAGTTTGTTCTCCGCCACGCAGCCAACGGTGCAGGCATGGCAGCCGATACACTTGGCGATGTCGATGACCATACCCCACTTGATGTCCCTGGGGTTTTTCTTGAGCGCCCGCTTGAGGTCCCGCTGCATTCGGATCAAGGGGTCTTCTTGAGGCAAATCTCTTGCCATGTGCGCCTCCCTGACGCTTAGATTTCCGACTTCCGAGGTTTCGGGCCTACCGCCTTTAAGTTACCCCTCCCTTCTTTGAATTCAGGCGGCGCCGGCTTTATGGGTCGCCACCGATTTTTCCTGATAATTCTTAATGGCCAGCGTCAAGGCTTCCGCCCCTAAATTGGAGCAGTGCATCTTGTTCGGGGGCAGGCCGCCCAGGGTTTCGGCCACCAGTTTATTGGTGATCTTTTTCGCCTCCTCCAGCTTCTTGCCTTTGGCCATCTCGCTCACCAGGCTGGACACCGCGATGGCCGCCACACAGCCGAAGGTCTGGAACTTCACGTCCACCAAAGTGTCGTCCTTGACCTTGATATAGAACGTCATCATATCGCCGCACTGGGGGTTGCCCACTTCGCCCACGCCGTCGGCGTCCTCGATAACCCCGGCATTACGGGGATTGTTGAAGTGATTCATCACCATCTCAGAGTACACGGCGCAACTCCTGGGCTTTTCCTGCCGGGGACTGGCCCCGATGCAGCAAGTCAGCCAGCGTAATGGTATTTAGCTTGTCAAACATGGCCTGGGCCGCTTCCTGCCAGATGGAGCGTGTCGGGCAAACCGGGGAGCGCTCGCATACCCCGGGGTTATCGGAACATGCAACCAGGCTGGCGCTGTCTTCCAGCAACGCCACGATTTCCCCCACCGTAATCTCCTCCGGGGGCCTGGTCAGCGCATGACCGCCTTTGGGGCCCCGCACGCTCCGAATATAATTAGCCTTCTTCAGAGGAATGATGATTTGTTCAAGATACTTCGCCGAGATGCCCTGCCGCTTGGCCACATTGGCCAGGTGAATGGGGCCGTCTTGATAATGCTGGGCCATATCCAACATGAGCCGGGCGCCATAGCGGCTTTTAGTAGAGAGTTTCATGTTAAGCGCCTGCTCCTGCGGCCATTTTCTTCCGCCATACCGGGGAGAAGGAACGGAGTTTTTCTACTGCCGGGGGCAGGTGCTTCAAGACATGATGAACCTCTTCTTCCCGGTTAGCGCGACTCAGGGTAAAGACCAGGGAGCCCTGGGCCACTTCCGGCTTGACGCCGATGGCGCCCAGGACCGGCGAGGTCTTCAGGGCCTTGGAGGCGCAGGCGGAACCGGTGTTGGCATAGATCCCCTGGCTGCTCAACAGGAAAATCAAGGCCTCCCCTTCAATGCCTTCAAAGCAGAAACTCGCGTGCCCCGGCAATCTCTTTTCCGGATGGCCGGTAAAAAGGACCTCGGGCATATTCTTACGGACTCCGGCAATCAGCAGATCTCTCAGCTTCGCCAAATAGACGGCTTTCTCATCCAACTCCTGCCAGGCTAACTCCGCCGCCCTGCCTAAGCCCACGATACCGGGGATGTTCTCAGTGCCGCCCCGCCGGCCGTTTTCTTGAATGCCGCCGTTGAGCTGGGGCACCAGGCGCAGTTTATTGCGAAAATACAACGCCCCGATGCCTTTGGGGGCTCCCAGGGCCGGCCCTGAAATGGTTAACAAATCTACCCCCAGCTCGTTTACATCCACCGGCGCCTGGCCCACGGTAGCCACGGCATCAGTGTGAAAGGGGACTCCGGCGGCCCGGCACACCGCCACCAGATCCGGGATCGCCTGGACCGTGCCGATCTCGTTGCTGCCGTGACCGATGGAAACCATGACCGTGGCCGGGGTGAGGGCCTGCTTAAGACGTTCCGGATCAACCCGGCCGTATCGGTCTACGGGCAGGAAGGTTACTTCAAAATCGAAAAATTTCTCCAGGAATCTCGCCGAATTAAGCACGGAGTGATGTTCGATGGCCGAAACAATCAGGTGTTTGCCTCTCTTCAGAAAAGTAGCCAGGGCCAACCCCTTGATGGCCAGGTTATTGGCTTCGGCGCCGGAGGAGGTGAAGATAATCTCATCGCTCCGGGCGCCGATGAGCCGGGCAACCTGCCCGCGCTGCTCTTCCATGACCGCCTTGATTTCAGATCCAAGGTCGTACACCGCCGAGGGATTGCCGAACCGTTCCACAAAGAAAGGCAGCATGGCTTCCAGAACTTCGGGGCGCACCGGGGTGGCCGCGGCGTGGTCCATATAGGCTCGTTGCATGGCCGTTCCTCAGGATTGCTTCTTAATGTAGAGTTTATAGCAATCGCCGCAGGCATCTTCGCTGATGCCCATAAATTCTTGCCCGTGTTTGGCGCACCAGGCCGGGATGTCTTCCAGGGCGCCGTCGTAATCGGTTAAAATTTCCAGCACCTGACCAGGCTCCAGGTCTTTGATTAACTCCATCGGCTCCAGGAGGTGCATGGGGCACGCGCGATACACCAGATCAGCCGTGGCGTCGGCGGGGCAATGATCTAAGAATTTCATGACCTTCCTCATAGAGCAACTTATTCGCCACTCCATTCTATATAAATTTAATATAGATTATAACGCCGAATAAAATGAAGTCAAGAGGGGGTAAAAAAATTTAAAAGGCGAACCGAAAAGGGAGAATTTTTAGAAGAGTCGCCACGGGTTTTGGACGACTTCATTCGGAACTCATGAGAAGGGCTGGGTCTGGGGGAACTGATGGTGCAAAAGCCCGATTTCTAAAACCGGTATCCCTGGCGAGACGAGTTAGCAAGGGAATTTTTTACGAGCCTTCCTTGCGGTCCTTAGACCGCCCCGCCAAATTCATTTATCCTCGGGGCAAAGCGCACCCTGTCCCCGAGTCCGACGGTCACCAGTATCTCATTGGTGCGGCCTACTAACCGATGAAGCCAGGCGGAGGCGGTCTGCAAACGGCAATCTTCCTGGCATTCTTGGAGAACCAGGGATGTCGCCCCCAATTCAAAAGGAGCCAGGAGGTCTTCTGGCTGGAGAATCTTCAGACAATCCCACCACACCGTATCCGGAGCCTTGAGTTCCTCCCGGCTGTTTATCCCGCGCAGACACGCGAAGCTGATCTCACGATGGCCTGGTCTCAGAATTTCCGTCACCCGGCGCCGCATTGCCGCGGGCTCCAGGCGTCGGATATTGATGGCGTAGGCCGGGCACTGGGAAGCGCAGAAGCCACAGGCGATGCAGGTTTCCTCGGGAAACACCGCCTGACTTTCCATATGCGGGACCAAAAAGGGGCAACACCGCACGCAGGTGAGGCACCTGATACACTTGCGGTCGATCACCTCGGCGCCCCGGCCGCAGTGGAGACAGCGCCGCGCCTCGATCAGGGCTTCGGCCTCCTCATAAACCAGTTCGGCGCTGTCAAAATCCTTGAGTCGATCCGCCACCGGGCGCTCTTTGAGGGGCCGGGTGGGGACGCGGGAAATCTTGGCAGCCTGCTTTTCCGGCAACCTGGCGATGGCCCGGGGACAGTCGTCCGACACGGTCAGGCGCCGGCCGGTACGCAGGAAATGGTCGATGGCCCCCGCGGCTCGCCGGCCGCTGGCCGCGGCCGCAACGGCCAGCGTGGGGCCGGTAAAGATCTCCCCAGCGAGGAAGATCCCGGCGGCAAATACTCCGGGAAGCGAGGTGCTCATGGTTTGCCGGTCCACCCGCAAACTGGCCCCTGCCAATTCCAGATTTTCTTGCCGCGCCGCGTCCAGTTCCGCCTCTTGGCCGATGGCAAAGATCACGGTATCAGCGGTCAGACGATGGACCTTGGTCTCATCATAGGTGGGGGCAAACCGCCCCAGGTCATCGAAGATGGACGTGCAGGCCATCAATTCCAGGCCTTGCACCCGGCCACCCTCGGTTTGGACAACCTTGGGGGCCCATTGATAAATGAGGTCGATGACTTCTTCCTTGGTCCGTTCGGTTTCCACCGGCGAGGCAAACAACTGTTGAGGCGATTCCAGGCAAATCATCAGCACTTCCGGGACCCCCAGCCGTTTCACCGCCCGGGCGGCATCCATGGCTACATTACCGCAGCCGACAACCAAAACCCTCTCTCCCAGAGGCGGGGTTTGCCCCTGGGACACCTGGCGCAAAAAGGGGAGAGCCAGGTGAATCCCGGCCGCGTGCATCCCGGGAACCGGCAGGCTCCGGCCCTGTTGCAAGCCGATGGCCAGCATAATCGCTTGATAGCCTTGTTCTTTTAAGTCCCTGAGGGAAAAATCCTTCCCCCAGGCCTGGCCGGTGCGGAACTGCGCTCCCAGGGCCTCCAACTCTTTCAGGTCTTCCCACACCACGGCTTTGGGGAGGCGAAACTTGGGCACCACCTGCATGGGCATGCCCCCCGGCTCCGACTCCCGCTCAAAGAGCGTCACGGGATAACCCTGGAGCAGCAGGTCTCGGGCGGCCGCCAAGCCGGCCGGGCCGCTGCCCACGATGGCCACCCGCTGGGGCCGGGTCAAGGCGGCCCGTTGATAAAGGCGGCGCCGGTATTCCCGGGTATGGTCCATGACGAACCGCTTTAAGGCCCGAATGGCCAGGGGGCCTTCCACATATTGCCGCCGACAGGCATCTTCACACGGATGGGCGCAGATATAGGCGCAGACGGAAGGAATTACATTGTTAGCCTTGATCACTTCCAAGGCATCTTCATAGCGGCCTTGGAAGATGAGGCCCATATAGCGCCTGGCATCGGTGCCGACCGGACACGCGGCAGTGCATGGAGGGAGCAACTCTTCCCGGCTTTGGGTCGGCATCATCTTTCCGTCCCTTAAGGTTTCGGCAAGGCTAATACCACGGGATAATACCACAGGCGGCCATGCTTGACCACAGTGGCCTTCAGCCGGTTTCGTCCCCAATTACCGCGGCGGGACCGCAACGGTTTTGCACCGTCTTCCCTTTTACCCAGCGAGACCGGCAAGAGTCTCCTTTCTATCCCGTTTGGCCCGGGGTATCAAGGGAAACCACCGGGGTCTGGTCGAACACAAAGGCGTTCAAGTCCACCCCCAGGGCCTGGGCCACGGGGGAGCATTTGGCCTGGAGGAGGAACCAGACGCGGGGGTCGGCCAGATGACTCATGGTCTCGAAGTGTCCCATGCCCTTGGCCACGATGAGGCGGGCGGCCTCATAGAGTTCACGGAAGCCGGGGCTGACCCCGTGAAGGTCCAACCCCACGGTGCGGGCCCCGGTGTCCACCACCGGCTCCAGGGCATCTAAAAGGCCCGAGGCCTTAAGGTCCTCTAAGGTGAGATCGTTCTGGATGGGCCCGGCCTTCACCGCGTAGAGCACCCGCCACCCCCGGCACCGCAGGGAGGACACCAGGGGCCGGTCGAAAAACTGCTCCCCGGCGTTGTCCGCCAGGTAGAGGAGGAGACCGGGAGGGCCGGCCAGCTCCTGACGAAAGGCAGGCGCCGCGCTGATTTCAAACTCCACCCGGGCCAGCATCTCCCGGGTTACTTCCGCTTCTCCCCGGAAAAAATCGATGGCATTGCCCACTGCGGCCAGCCGGAGGAGGGATTCCAGGTCGTCGCCGTAAGCCGGAGAGAGGCGCTGGTGCATCCGGGCCGCCCAGGCGGTCACCGCGGCTTTCCGGGCCGCAAAGGGATCCTGGTTTCCGGAGAGGTGATGGATAATGCGGAGCAACCGGTTGGCGATGGCCGCGGGGATGGCGTCCGGGCCAAACTCCTGATCCAGGCGGCGAACCGCGGCCTTAATGGCCTGACGCCGCACCTCCGGGTCCGGGGTGGCCAGCTCCACGGCGAGCCCCACCAGCCGCTCCAGACAGGAATAGCACTCGGGGCGAATAGCCATGGATCGCATGGTTTTCCCAGATCTTTTCAGGTGGAGGCGGAAGTTAGGGCCACGGGACTCCCTTGGCGCGAAAACCCCGGGGCGGATGTGGTCGAGGCCAGGCCCTGAAGAAGAGCGCCAGGGCTCAGGACTCCTGGGGGCTGGCCGTCTTCCCGAAACCCATCCGCCTGGCTTGCTCCGCCCGGTGCCCCCGGTCTATCTGCATGAAAAGTTAAAGTCTTTTAGAAATTCTATTGATTCTATTACATGGCTGGGGCTCTGGGAACGATTTTTTTTTGTCAGAATAATATCTCTCCACCCCTTGAAGCCTCTGGTAGTCACGGAGGGCTTTGAACCCCTGGCGCCGCCGGCCATCGAGGTTTATAGGTCACTAGGTTGCCTCAGTTAATTTACTCCCCTCTCGGTAAAAGGGTTGAGGTGAGGGGGAAACAGAACTTTTTGCGGGGCCATCAAACTTGAATTCTCTGCCATCTTTGTGGTATGTAGGTTTACGAACTGGCATCTTTAAGGAGTGCGATTTGGACTTATCACCTTACCCGGAAGAGGTCGTCGGCCGGGCCCGGGGCATCCGGCTGCTGATCCTGGACGTGGACGGCGTCCTCACCGACGGCAGGCTCTATTTTGATGCCAAAGGGGAAACCCTTAAGGTCTTTCACGTCCGGGACGGCCACGGCATTAAGATGGCTCAGCGGGGCGGCATCGAGGTGGCCCTGGTGTCGGGGCGCACCTCCGACGCCGCCTTTCACCGGGCCCGGGAGCTGGGGGTCACCCGCTTCTCTGAAGGCGTCCGGGACAAGGCGGCCATCCTGGAAGAACTCCTGGCGGCTTTGAACCTCACCCCGCCGCATGTGGCCGCGGTGGGCGACGAATTGGTGGACCTGCCCCTGTTCCACCGGGTGGGCCTGGGCGTGGCGGTGGCGGATGCGGTCCCGGAGGTCAGGGCCGCGGCCCACTGGGTCACCACCCTGCCGGGAGGCCAAGGCGCGGTCCGGGAGGTCTGCGACCTGCTCCTCAAGGCCCAGGGCCGGTGGGAGGAACTCGTCCGCCCGTGGCAGAGGCCGCCCGGCAGTTAGGCGCGTGCCCCTGACCCCACCGCTCCCCGTTTCCCTCGGGTCGGCCAGGCAACGATAGTGCAGCCCATTTAAAAATTCGTGCCGTCCCCCCTATTCGGCCAGTTCCCGATTAATCCACTCCTCCAAAGCCTGTAAGGCCCTCTCGGCATAAGCCGCGCCCCGGAGTTTCTTGGGGATGCGCCCGAGCAAAGGCGGAAACAACCCGAAATTGACGTTCATGGGTTGGAAGTCCTTGGTGGCGGTGTTGGTGAGGTGGGCGATGAGGGCCCCCAGGGCGGTCTCCCGGGGCGGGGTGATTAGGGGGAGATGCTGAATCTGGCGGGCGGCGTTGATCCCGGCAAGCAAACCCATAGCCGCGGATTCCACATACCCCTCCACCCCGGAAATCTGCCCTGCCAGGAACAGGTGCGGGTATAAGATGAAGTTGAGGTGCGGCGACAAGAGCCCTGGCGAGTGGATGAAGGTATTGCGGTGGATGGAGCCCAGGCGCACGAACTCGGCGTGTGAAAGGCCGGGGATGAGCCGGAAGACCCGTTCTTGCGCCCCGTACTTCAACTTGGTCTGAAAGCCCACCAGGTTGTAGAGGGCGCCTTCCCGGTTCTCGGCCCGGAGTTGGACCACCGCAAAGGGCTGGCGGCCGGTTTGGGGGTCCACCAGGCCCACGGGCTTCATGGGGCCGAACAAGAGGGTGCGATAGCCCCGGGCCGCCATGATTTCCACGGGCAGGCAGCCCTCGAAGTATCGGGGCTCCTCAAACGACTTCAGGGGTACGTGCTCGGCGTTCGTCAACGCCTCATAGAAGGCGGCGTACTCGGCTTCGGAAAACGGACAGTTGAGATAATCCTCCCCGGCCCCGTAGCGGGAGGCCCGGAAGATTTTTTGCATGTCGATGGACTCCGCGGCCACGATGGGGGCGATGGCATCGTAGAAATGCAGATGCGCCTTGCCGGTGAACTGGCCTAAGGCCTCGGCCAGGGGATCGGAAGTCAGCGGCCCGGTGGCGATGATGGTGGTCGCCGCCGCATCCGGGGCCTCAACTTCTTCCCGGATGATTTTTATAAGCGGCTCGGCTTCCAGGGCCCGGGTGATGAACGTCGCGAACTCCCCCCGGTCCACCGCCAACGCCTTGCCCGCGGGCACCCGGGTGGCCAGGGCCGCGGCCATAATCAGGGAATCAAGCCGCCGCATCTCCTCCTTGAGAAGCCCCACGGCGCTCTCCCGGCTCTCGGCCCGGAGGGAGTTGCTGCACACCAGCTCCCCCAGGAACGGGGACTGGTGGGCCGGCGAAAATTTTTGGGGCTTCATCTCATAGAGACGGACCCGAACCCCCCGGCGGGCCGCCTGCCAGGCCGCCTCACTCCCCGCCAGCCCCCCGCCGATGACGGTGAGGCCCCGGTTTTCGGTTTTCGGTTTTCGGTTTTCGGTGGTCATTTTTGGCAAGGGGTAGACCAGACCGACTGCTCCAGTAACTCTACCTGAGGAGAGAAGAAAATCCCATTGTTCCGAAACGGGGATGAGCCAACGGCGGCTCATCCCCGGCAATGAAAAATCCCCCCTGCCCCCCCATTTTCAAAGGGGGATATTAAGGTCCCCCTTTGGTAAAGGGGGATTTAGGGGGATTTGAAGTTTTGCACGGTAAAGGTTCCAGGTTCAAAGTTACCGAAAACCGAAAACTGGAAACCGAAAACCCTCACTCAACTGCCGCGGCGGTCTCCTCAAAGCTGCATTCGTCCCGGGGGCAGAGGATTTTCTTGCCTTTTTTCATGAGCCAGGGGTACTGGCACCGGGGGCAGGGCTTGTCCTGGGGCGGCTGGTTCATCGTGAAATCGCACTTGGGGTAGTTGCTGCAACCGTAAAAGATCCCCCGGCGGGACCGGCGTTTCGCCAGGCGCCCGCCGCAGCCTTCCCGGGGGCAGGAGTAGGCGGCGTCGGCTTCCGGATCCTGGGGGGCCACCTGTCCCTGGGCGTCCCGGGTGAAATTCTGGGTGAATCGGCACTTGGGATAGCCGGAGCAGCCTAAAAATTCTCCCAGACGCCCCCGGCGCAGCAGCAGTTCTTTGCCGCACTTGGGGCAGGGAAGCCCGGTGACCACGGGCTTGCCCCGGACCGGGAAGGGTTGGGCGGGCGGCTCTCCCGGGGCCCCGGGGGAGGTCGGTTCCGGGACCGGAAGGATGATGTCGCCCCGTGCATTCCGGGAGAAGTCGCCGGAGAAGCGGCACTTGGGATAGGCAGCGCAGCCCAAGAATTTTTCGCCGTTTTTGCCCCAGCGCACCGCCAGTTTGGCCCCGCATTCCGGACAGGTAGGACCGTTGGGCAAGGTTTTAACATCCCGCATACCAACCCGAGCCGCATTTAACTCTTGGGCAAAGGCGCCGTAAAAATCCCGCATGAGCTCCTGCCAGGGGATCTTGCCGGCGGCCACCCGGTCCAGGTTGTCCTCCAGGCCCGCGGTGAACTTAGGGTCCATGATGTCCGAAAAATTTTCCACCAAAAGATCGCTCACCACCAGCCCCATCTCCGTGGGCTTGAGAGCGGTTTTCTCCTTCACCACATAGAGGCGGTCCTGGAGGTTGGTGAGGATGGTGGCGTAGGTGCTGGGCCGGCCGATCCCCTGGACCTCCATTTCCTTAATCAGGGAGGCCTCGGTGAAGCGGGCCGGGGGCTTGGTAAAGTGCTGCTGGGGGTCAAAATCCCGCAACTGGAGGACATCCCCGGCGGCCAGCGGCGGGAACTTTTCCGGGCCCGCGGCCTCTTCGGTTTCCCGGGACTCCTGGTAAACTTTGGTGAATCCGGCGAATTTCAGCACCGAGGCGGTGGCCCGGAAGAGGTAATCGGAGGCCGCGATGTCCACGGTGGTCAGATCAAAGACCGCCGGCGTCATCTGGGAGGCCACGAACCGCCGCCAGATCAGTTCATAGAGGGCCAGCTCATCTTTGCTCAGATACGCCTTGACGTCCTGGGGCCGCCGGGTCACCCCGGTGGGCCGGATGGCCTCGTGGGCCTCCTGGGCCCCCTTGGGGCTTTTGAACCGGTTGGGGGCCGCGGGGAGGTGCTCGCCGCCGTAAGTCTGATCGATAAAGGTTCTCACCGCGTCCAGCGCCTCGGCCGAAACCCGGGTGGAGTCACTGCGCATGTAGGTGATGAGGCCCACGGGACCTTCGTCCCCCAGTTCCTTGCCTTCATAGAGCCTTTGGGCCAGGCTCATGGTCCTTTTGGGAGGGAACCGGAGCTTGCGGTTGGCCTCCATCTGCAGGCTGCTGGTGATGAAGGGCGGGGCCGGGTGGCGCCGCTGGGGCTTGGTGTCGATGGTGGCGACCCGGAACTCCGCGGCCTCCAGGGCATCCAGGATCTTCTCCACCTTCACCGCGCTGTCGGGCTTGACGTTCTTGTTCTTGTGCTTGTAGAGATAAGCCGCGAACGGCGGGGGCGCACCTGCGTCCAGGCAGGCGTCCAGGGTCCAGTACTCCTCGGGCACGAAGGCCATGATGGCCCGCTCCCGGTCGCACACCAGCCGCAAGGCCACGGACTGCACCCGGCCGGCGCTTAACCCCGTTTTGACCTTCTGCCATAACAGGGGGCTGATCTGGTAGCCCACCAGGCGGTCCAGGATGCGCCGGGCCTGCTGGGAATCGCAACGGGGCCGGTTGAGCTTCACCGGCTTGGCCAGGGCCTCTTTGATGGCCTTGGGGGTCAACTCCAGGAGCAGCACCCGGTGGAAACGGTGGTTTTTCTCCCCCAGGACCTCGGCGATGTGCCAGGCGATGGCCTCCCCTTCCCGGTCCGGGTCCGGCCCCAGGTAAATCTCCGGGATGCCCGCCGCGGCCTTCTTCAAGTCCTGGATGACTTTGGCCTTTCCCAGGATGGTGACGTATTTGGGCGCAAAATCGCGCTCCAGATCCACCCCCAGCTCGTTTTTGGGCAGGTCCTTGATGTGCCCTTTGCTGGAGACCACCTGGATGTCGCCGCCCAGGTATTTTTGCAAGGTCTTGGCCTTGGTTGGCGATTCCACGATGAGCAATGATTTTGGCATAGGCTAGGTTATATACATTATTTTAATTTGGGGTCAATCGGGATGGTCTGTTTCGGCCTGCCCGGCGGGCGCCGGGCGCAATTTTTTTGGCGCTCAGAACAAGCTGTCAGCAGTCAGCTATCAGCAAAAGCACTTATGGGCGCGACGCGGCCAACATGTAGGGCGGGCGCTGCCCGCCATAATTCCTTTTGAGAATGGCGGAATGTGTCTGTTCCAGATCTTCAGACTTCGTTGTGACCCCAGAGGGTCAGGGGATGTTCATATGGAGGAATTAAGGACTAATTTCAGGATAACATTAATTAATTTAATATGTTACTGAATAACCTCTCACGTATCCAACACATAGCACTTCCCCGGCAGCTCCTTCACCAGGCCCTGGAGTTCCAGGAGGGTGAGGCGGGCCAGGACGTCCTGGACGGGGAGGCGGGCGGCCTGGACGATCTCCTCCAGTTGCAGCGGCTCCGAGCCCAAGAGCGGCAGCAGCGGGTCCTCCGGCGCCGGGCGGATAAACCCCGGGGTCTCCGCTACCCGACCGGCAGGGGCGGCGGCGAACAAGGGGCCGGGCGCCTGGCGCAGGGCCGGGAGTTCGGCCAGGATATCCTCCACGTCCTGGACCAGCTTGGCCCCCTCCTGGATGAGGCGGTGCGGTCCCACGCTGGTGGGCGAGTCGATGGGGCCGGGGACCGCAAAGACCTCCCGTCCCTGGTCCAGGGCATAGCGCACCGTGATGGTGGTGCCGCTTTTCACCCCGGCTTCGATCACCACCACTCCCAGGGCCAGGCCGCTGATGATCCGGTTGCGGATGGGAAAATTTCGGGCCTCAGGCGGCGTACTAAGGGGAAACTCGCTGACCAGGGCGCCATGCTCCGGGATATCCTGGTAAAGCTGGCGGTTTTCCGGCGGGTAGACCACGTCCAGACCGCAGCCCAGCACCGCCAGGGTGCGGCCGCTCATCTCCATGGCCCCCTGGTGGGCCGCGGTGTCGATGCCCCGGGCCAGGCCGCTCACCACCGTCACGCCCCGGGCGGCCAGGGCCCCGGCCAGGCGGCGGCCCGCCTTGAGCCCGTAATAGGAAGCGCCCCGGGTCCCCACGATGGCCACCGCCAGGCTGTCTGCCGGGGTCAGGGTCCCCTTGATGTACAGAAGCGGCGGCGGATAGGGGATCTGCTTAAGACCGGCGGGGAAGCGGGGATCGTCCTGGGTGACCATATAGGCCCCCTGGGCCGTGAGCTGCGCCAGCCGCTCTTCCAGTTTATCCCAATCCCGGAAACCGACAATGGCCTGGGCCATGGCGGGAGTGATGTCCTTGACGGCCGCCAGGTCCTGAAGCGAGGCTTTAAAGATCGCGGCGGGACCGCCGAAGCGTTGGAGCAGGCGCTGCCCCAACACTATCCCCACCCCGGGGATGCTCCGGAGGCCCAGCCAGGGGAGTTTGTCGGTCATGGCGCTTTTACCAAAATTCCTTTGCTTTGAAATGGCCGTCTCGTTCCGGTTCTATGCGATTTAGGAGTGAAGCACAAGGAAAAAGCCGATGTCCAGGCGAAACCTTTGACCGGACTGCGCCGCGCCACCTCCAGACCCCGGTGCCGCAGCTTGATTTCGATAATCAGAGCATATCAGCGATTTTTTAGAAAATCTAATCTGTTCTGGTTTTGGCCAGATTGTTGGGGCTTTTGGCTTTTTTTAAGGTTTTCCTGAAACACGACACTATTGCTTAGTTGCATAAATAACCGCTCGATAAAACAAGCATTGCAGCCATAACTGGTATTTAGAGTCCCACTTTTCTAAAGGGGGATTTAGGGGCAATACGGTTCACTTAAGGTTTGGCTATTTCGATGGGTTGCTGGGGCGAGGATGCCCCCCCTCACCCCAGCCCTCTCCCCCCGCCGGGGGGAGAGGGAGAATT
>Ga0194126_10002941_pt1 | contig 27353 bp, 14 predicted proteins | sample TA2KigC150mmetaG_FD_148641 | JGI IMG/M metagenome (GOLD analysis project Ga0194126, IMG submission 148641) | Freshwater microbial communities from Lake Tanganyika, Tanzania - TA2015035 Kigoma Deep Cast 150m | ecosystem: Environmental > Aquatic > Freshwater > Lake | place: Tanzania: Lake... | reverse complement strand
GGCCGAGGAAGAGCGCCGAAGCCAGGGCTGCGCTGATGCCTGCTCTCTTGGTTCTTCCGCCTTTCAGTCTCACCGCCTGGTTCCCATCGACCAACCTTATCCTACCAATGAGCGGACTTCTTCCAGGAATTCGTCGCTCAGGAAATCCCCTTTTTGCATCAGGGCTTGGATCTGTCCTTTGAGGCGGTTCTTTTCGTCTGTTGTGAGTTCCTTGGCTGTGACAACGATGACCGGGATATTGGCTGTGGCTGGTTTGGCTTTCAGGGCATCGAGCACCGAGAATCCGTCCATTTCCGGCATCATCAAGTCGAGAACGATCAGGTCCGGATTCTCCTTGTCGACGAGTTCGAGCGCCTCCCGGCCATTCGTGGCTTCGAAAAGGGTGAAATCGCCCTGGGATTGCAGGATGCGCCGGATCAACTTGCGTACATCAGGGCTGTCGTCAACGATGGCGATCCGGGCAAAGCGGTCCGGGGCAACGTTGCTGAGAGCGGCCAGCAGGCCTTCCTGCGGGATGTTCTCCGAGGCTTCGGAGGTCAGGATGACATTCCTTGCCCAGTTATCTCCCAGGATATACGGCTCGGCCGGCATCGTATGGCCGGTGCAATTGACCACCACGCTGTCGGTGGGCTTGATCACGCCCAGGCGGACAAGTTTGAACAAGCCGGCAAACGCCACCGCCGCGGCCGGTTCTGCTGAAATTCCCTCCATCTTGGCAAGTACATGCATCGCCCGGAAGGCTTCCTCGTCGGTGACGCTTTCGAATACTCCGCCGGTTTTTCTTACCAGGTTGTTCAACAGGGTATAGGTGCGACCCGGGTCGCCGGTGGCGAGTGTCTCGATCCGGGTGCGGGGATCGGTGACCGGTTCGGCGGATTCGCGCCCCTGTTTCCAGGCCTGGACCATCGGCGCGCACCCCTCGGCCTGGACCGGGGCCAGCGCCGGTACCCGGTCGATGAACCCCATGCGCAAGAATTCGTCGAATCCTTTGGCAATCCCCAGCGGTCCCATCCCGCCGCTGACGGATTGGACGTACCAGGTCGGCGTCCGCCAGCGGGTGGGTTGTTTCTTCGTCGAACTCGTACCTGCCGGTCCGAGGAGCGTTGAGATCTGTTCGACGATCTCGAACGCGATCGTCTTCATCGCCTCGATGGAGGTGATGGTCCGAGCGCCGGTGTCCTGGTATAGGCTGCGCTGCCTGGCGAACTCGGCAGCCACCTGCTTTGCCTGGTCGTACGAGCCGGTCACCTTCACCACCTGGCTGCCATAGAGGGCAATCTCGCGCATTTTTACCGCCGGTACGAGACTGGTAACGAACGCCCAGAGTTTGATCCCCGCCCGCGCGGCATATGCGGAATAGGAGATGGCGACGTTCCCGGTGGATGCGGCGACCATTTCGGTGATGCCGGCCTCCTTCAAGGCCGCAATAGTGACTGCCGCCTGCCGGTCTTTGAAGGAGGAGGTTGGTCCCTGGCGTTCGTCCTTGATGAAGATATTCGGGCAGCCGAGCATCATCCCCAGGTTGACAGCCTGGATCAACGGCGTGCCACCCTCGCCCATTTTCAAGGCCGGATTTGGGCTGCGGACAGGCAGGAGTTCCCTGTAACGCCACAGGTCGAATTGTCGTTCCCCAAGCAGTCCCGGCAGGGTCTCCGCGATGGAGTCGTAATCATAAACTGCCTCACGCCACTGGCTGTTGCAACGCGGGCAGGTGTTTGAAGTGGGGAAAAATGGCGCGGCATGACCGCAATCCACGCACTTGATCTCGAAACTCATCTTTTGTTCCAATTGTCGATCAACGCGCCCGTAAGCGGGTCAGGGCTTTATCCAGCACAGACAGGAGTTCCTTTTCGGTGATGGTTGCCTTCTGCAATAATACCTGGCCGAAATCTGCCAGTCGTTGTTTCTGAGCAGGCGTCAAGTCGGCGCCACTGACCACGATCACAGGGATATCGCGCAGGCGCGGGTTGGCTTTAAGTTTTTGCAGGATTTCGAACCCGTCCAGGTCTGGCATGAAGAGATCGAGGATGACGGCATGGGGCGGATTCGATGCCAGTACTTCCCATCCCTGGGCGCCGCCCTGGGCCAGGATGGCCCGGTAGCGGTTATCCTGGTTCAGGATGCGACCGATCAGGCGCAAGTCCTTCGGGTCATCGTCGATGACCAGGACATCCTCGATGCTCCCGTCACTGTTGAGGCGGTTGAGCGAGTTCAGCAATTCGGCCTCCAGGACCGGTTTGACCAGGTAATCGGATGCGCCAAGGCTGAATCCTTTCTCTTCCTCCTCCAGGATGCTGCAAATAATGACCGGGATGTCGCGGGTCTCCGCGTCGGTTTTAAGATCGTTGAGGACCGACCAGCCATCACGACCGGGCATCATGATATCCAGGGTGATGGCGTATGGTTTTAGCTGTTTGATGCGTTCCTTCGCTAGCGAAGGATCGGTAAGGGAGACGACCTGGTAGCCCTGTGGTTGGAGGTAGCGTTCGTAGAGCGAGACTACTTGGAGGTCGTCTTCGATAGCGAGGATGATCCGCCCCCCGCTTGCAGGCACGGCCGGCGCGCCGGCGCTCTTCTCGTGCGGTATGGGCAGGGTGAAGTAGAAGGTGCTGCCCTTGCCGGCCGAGCTGTGGATCCCGATCCGCCCGCCATGCATATCGACCAGGTGGCGGGAGATGGATAAACCCAGGCCTGTGCCGCCCGTCTTGCGGGTCGGCGATGCGTCGACCTGCGAGAAGGGTTGGAAGAGTTTAGCCTGGTCTTCCGGCGCAATACCGGGACCGGTATCGCTGACGCTGACGACGATCTCCATCTGGCCGTCGGCGCTTGGCTTCACACCCGCCTCGACGTTTATCGTGCCTTCATCGGTGAACTTGGCAGCGTTCGAAAGCAGGTTGATCAGCACCTGGCGCAGCCTCATCGGGTCGGCGCGGATGATGGGCAGGTCGGTTGGGATATTCTTCTTGAGTTTTATCGGTTTATCTTTGATCAACCCGGTGATGGTCGGTACGACACTGTTGATGGTGTCGCCTACATTCACTTCATCGAAGGCAAGTTCCATCTTGCCGGCCTCGATCTTGGAGAGGTCGAGGATATCGTTGATCAACCGCAACAGGTGCTGCCCGGAATTGTAGATTGCATTCAGGTCCTGCTGCTGTAGATCAGAAACAGGCCCGTCGATCCCTTTAAGGATGACGCGCGAGAAACCGATGATCGAGTTCAGCGGCGTCCGCAGTTCATGGCTCATGTTGGCCAGGAACTGGCTCTTGATGCGGTCGAGTTCACGCATCTCTTGGACTGCTTTCTGCGCCAACTCATAGGAACGGGCGTTGTCGATGGCGATGGCAACCTGGTCGGCGAGCGACTGGAGGATCTGTACTTCATCCTGGGTGAAAGCATCCACTTCGTCCGACTGGATGTCGATGGCCCCGATGATGCGCCGTCCCACCCGCAACGGGATGGCGGCTTCGGCGCGGGTATCTGGAAGCAGTGGATTCGGCCGGTGGTTCGAGTCCACTGCAGTATTATTGACGACCAGCGGGGAGCCGCTCGATGAGACCGATCCGACGATCGAGCGCGAACTCAGGGGCAGCATGTGGCCGCGCCGTTTCATTTCGGCCCCGGCTTCTCCGGTGGCGGCCTGCAGGACGGCGTTGAAGCCGGTCTCCTCGATGATGAAGATGGCGGCGTGATAGAAGCCGAACCGGTCGCGGATCAGGTTGACCGTCTGTTTGAACAACTGGTCGAGGTCGAGGGTCGATGTGATGAGCCGGCCAATTTCGGAAGAGGAAGCCAGGTATTCGTTCTGCCGCCGGAGCGTCTCTTCGAAGTCCTTGCGCTCGGTGATATCGCGTGCGACCCAGAAGACCTGGTCTTCGGTGAGGGGCGAGATGCTGGCATCGAACCAGAACTGCTGGCCGCTTGCTTCCAGGGGGTATTCGATCTTTGTTGTCTGGCCGCTTTCAAGAGCCTGGTGAATGGCTTTGAGGAAGAGGTCTGCTGTATCGGCTGGCAGCAGGTCGCCGACCCGCCTTCCAAGCAATTCCTCGGATGGTTTATAGAGGTGGGAAGGGTTTGTCGGCGCGATCCGCAGGTAACGACCGTCCTTGTCCAGCACCAGGATGATGTCGGTCATCGAAATGAACAGGGCGCGCAGTTCGAGTTCCGATTGTTTCCGTTCGACTGCCACCGCAACCTGGTTGGCAACAAAGGCAAGTGTGTCGCGGTCTGAAAGGGCGAGACGGGTGGTTTCCTCGTATGTCTGGACAGCGATGACACCGATGACCCGGTTGCCGCTCCGCAACGGGACACCGAGCCAGTCGATACTGTCCGTGCCGGTGAGAGTAACCTCCCCGGCATCCACCAGTTGTTTGTATGTATCCGGAGTTGCCAGGAGCGGTTTACCGCTGCGCAGGACATAACTGGTGAGACTCTTCCCCGGTTTCTGTGGCGGCTGGAGGGTATCGAACTGGTCGACGTAATATGGGAAGTTCATCAGGTCGGAGCGTTCGTCATATAGGGCAACGTAGAAATTCCTGGCAGGCATCAGGTTGTTCACGGCTTCATGGACGCCGCGCAGCAGGGACTGCATATCCGGCGCTGCAAGGGCCGATTCGGAGATGCTCTGGATCGCCGTCCGCACTTTTTCTGCTGATTTTTGGGCGGTGATGTCTTTGTCGATGCCCCGGTAGCCGATGGCGCGCTCGAAGTTGTCGCGGATCTGGACGGCGCTCGTCAGGACGGTCACTGGCTTTCCGTCCTTCGAGATGAGTACATTTTCCAGGTCGGTTGCCTGGCTGCGGGATTCGATCTGGGAGAGCAGTTCCTGTTTCATCCTGCCGGATTCTTCCGGGCTGGAGACATCGGCTGCAGATTTCCCGACCAGTTCCTCCGGAGTATATCCCAGTACGTCCTTGACGCGCTCGGAGAGATAGGTGTACTTCCATTCGAGGTCGGTTTCCCATACATAATCCGCGGAGGTGAAGGCCACATCCCGGAAGCGCGATTCGGACGCCTGGATCTGCTGGAACAGGCGGTCTTTCTGTACCGCGGTTGCCACCTGCAGGCTGATGGTTTCCAGCAGGCGGATTTCGCGCTCGGTCGGAGTCCGGCCTTCTTCGCGGAAGTCGAGGTTCATGATCCCGAGGACTTCTTTTCCAAGCAGGAGCGGGACGATGTACGTACTCCGGGCGCTGGCGGTTGCCAGGGCGCCGCGTTCCGATTCGAGCAGGGAATTTTCCGGTACATTTGGGATAAAGAGAGCCTTGCGGGTGTTGAAAACCTGCCCCAGGGCGGATTCCCTGCCGATCGGTAAAAAACTCCCCTGCCCGGCTGGATGTTCACCAAAACTGGACGAGTCTGCCACGACCACCACGCCGGTCTTCTCGAGGTTGGTTATGGCGATCCCCACGTGCGAGACGTGGAACCGGTTGGTTATTTCCTCGGCCACGAGTTCCATGCTGGTTTCAAGGTCGAGAAAGCCGCTGACATTTGCCATCACCTGGTTGAGCAGGGCAATCTCGTCGGCGCGTTGCTGGGTGGTCTGGAACGAGATGGCATTCTGGAGCGCCAGGGATGCCTGGTTGGCAATCGCCAGCAGCAGGTCGCGCTGGTGTTCGCTGTAAAGGTTGGCTGTTTCGGCGCTCTGGACAACGATCACGCCCAGGATTTCCGCACCGACCAACAGCGGCGCTCCCATCCAACACATGGCGGGGGGTTCGCTGCCAATGGGGATGGAATCCACTTCCATGTGCTGCAAGGCCGCCGGGAGATCTTCCGGGATGAAGAGAGGCTCCTTATGCCCGATGATGTAATCGGTCAGGCCGTTGGCAAGTTTCCGCGCCTCCGCCTGGATCCGTTCCCCATCGATTGTTGCATATGGATAGGTCAACAATTGCTGGACAGGATCGAACTGTACGAAGGAAAAATTCCTCGTATCCATCAACCGGCTGGTGTGACGGTGGATGGCTTCACCCAGGGCGCCAACCTCCAGCGTGGCGGCAAGTTCGCGCCCGAGTTGGTTGAGGATGGCTTGTTCATCCGCCCGCGTGCGTGTCTCCTGGAACAGGAGCGCATTCTGGATGGCAATGGCAGCCTGGTTGGATATAGCAACCAGGATATCCCGGTCGTGTTCATCGTAGGCGGATTTCTCGCGGTAGTTTTGGACGGCCATGGCGCCCAGCACCTGAGCGCCCAGGGTGATGGGGACGCCAAGCCATGACATTGCCGGTTCACCGATATTCGGGAGGCCGTGCGCTTCATTCCAACCGACCACATCCTCCTTGATCAGGACCGTTTCACGGGTGCGGATGATGTAGCCCGTGATCCCGCGGTCGGCCGGGAGGGTCACGATCTTCTGGTCGATAGCCGATTCGGTGACGTTCAACCTGAACTCGATTTGTTCTTTTGCCGGATCGTAAAGTCCGATGAAGAAGTTGGTCGTATCGATCAGGCGTGAAACGCCGCGGAATGTCTCTTTGAGGATCTGTTCGAGGCCGAGTTCGGAGGCGAGCGCCTGGCCCAGTTCGTTCAAGGTGGAAAGTTCTTCACTGCGGCGCTGGGTGGTCAGGGCGTTATCCTGAGCCTCCTGGAACAGGTTGGCGTTCTCGACGGCGAATGCAATCTGGCGGCCGATCGAGCGCATCAACTCGACCGTACTTGGGTGGATATCCAGCGGTATTTTCTTGAATGTACAGAGCGTTCCAAGGACTTCGCCGCGCGCCTCGAGCGGGACTCCAAGATAAGAGACGAGGCCGTTGGCGATCAGCCCGCTGACATCGAGAGGCGCGCCCCGGCGGAGATCGTCGATAATGATGGCGTCCTGGACGTTATAGACCGCTTCACACAGTGTCCCGCTCAGGCCTTGCTGTTCGAAATTCCGTATCATCGTGTCTGGAAGCCCGAGTGTGACGCCGATCTCGAGTTGGCCTGTAGCGCTGTTGTACATGCTCACCAGGCCGGCATCGAGTCCGACCGTTTCCAGGATGCGTCGCAGGACATCCGAAAGGATGCTCTTCAAATCGAGTGTCTGGCTGGCGGCGCTGATGATCTGGTTGAGCGCCGAGAGTTGTTCGTTCCGCTGGCGGGTTTCCTCGATCAGGTTGGCATTCTGGAGGGCAATTGCAGCCTGGCTGGCAACGGCAGTCAGGAGGTTCAGGGCGTTCTGGTCGAAGGCATTCGGCTGATCATAATCCTGGACCACGATTACGCCGGTCGTCCTGCCGCCGGCGATCATCGGTACACCCAGCCAGGACTGAGGGATCTCGCCCAGGATGTCCATGCCCAGTTCGCGGATGTGTCTCTCGACATCCGATTCCAGCAGCAGCGGCAGACCATTACGCAGGATATATTCGGTCATTCCGGTACCGCTGCGGCGAGGGGGGAATGAAGTCTGCTCGCCATGCTCATAAGCAAGAGGAAAGGAGACCTCATCATTATCCGGGTTGTGGATGGCGATGTAGAAATTTCTTGAATCGATCAGGCGGGTGGCGAAGCGATGGGTGTTTTCGATGATCGAATCGAAGTTCAGGGAGGAGGTCAGCGCCCGGCCCATTTCATTGAGAACGGCCAATTCCTCGGCCCGCACCTGGGTCTGTTGGAAGAGACGGGCGTTTTCGAGCGCCAGGGAGAGTTGGTCGACAACCTGCTTGACGAGTTGTTGCTCCTCGCCCGACCAGGGGCGCTCCTGCGGCGGGTTGGCAATCTGCAGGATCCCCCAGTTGTCCGAATCGACCCGGAAGGGGAGCGCCATCGTGGTGGTTGGGATGCCGCTGTCGGTATCAGTCAGGGTCTCGACGGGTGGTTCGAAACGGACCGGCAGCCTAAGTGAACCGGTGGTCGGAAGTGGCGCTTTGGCTGTTCCTGCTTTGGGCGCAGGCGGTGGCTGCGATTGCGTAACAGCCGGTCCCGTTGCTTCGACCTTCGTCTGGGAAGTGGTCCGCCGGGGCTTTTTGCTGGCCGCTTCAGGGGCGGATGCATCCTCCGCCTTCCGGATATCCGTGAACAGTTCGTTTAGCCGCTTCTCAATTCGTTTTCTGGACATAATCCAATAACTCCTCAGCCAACTGGCGGTATTGCAGGGCGCCGCGGCTGTTCGGTTTGTATTGCGTTATGGGTAAACCGAGGATCGGGCTCTCGCGTAATTTCGTATCGATCTCGATGATGGTCCTGAATAGGCCATCCCCGAAGGCGCGTTCCAGTTGTTCATGGATATTCCGGTGGGTCCGGTTGCGGTTGTCCAGCAGGGTAATCAGGATGCGATAGGCCAGTTCGGGGTTGTTCTCGGACCGCACCTGGCGGACGATGCCCATCATGTCCCGCAGGGCATAGGCGGAAAAATACTCAGCCTGGGTGGGGATGATCAGCAGGTCGGCGGCGGTCAGGGCGTTGATGGTGATCACTCCCAGTGAAGGAGGGCAATCCATCAGCAGCAGGTCGTATCCCGCCAGTTCAGCCTGTTGGAAGGATTCGCGCAGCAGGGCGGCATAGTCTGGGTTCCTCGAAGGGAGGATCTGCTCTGCCTGCTCCAGTCCCAGGTTGGAGGGGATGAGGTCCAACCCAAGGAAATTGGTTTTATGGAGGGCGGACAGGAGAGGCTCATCCTGGATGAATATGGCGCTGGCGGATCTTTCGATCCGGGACGGTTCGAGGCCGAACGCCAGGGTCAGGTTGGCTTGCGGGTCCAGGTCCACGAGCAGGACGCGTTTTCCAGACTCGCTGAGGGCGGCGCCAAGCGAGAGGCAGGTGGTGGTCTTTGCCACACCGCCTTTTTCATTCGAGAGTGCAATTATGAAAGTCACAGATGCCTCGCTCTTCTCGTCGCTTCTATTCGACTTGGCTCGAAGGAGTCCGTGTTTCCTCGGGGGATGATTCCTGCTGGCCCGGCTGGGGCAGTGGGAGCACCTGGACACTTGCAGTCCCAAGCACATTGCGGAGTTCCTTCAGGGCGGTATCCAGCATCGCCTGCGGTTCGTTGTGGCTGCGGATCTTGGTTGTTATCTCGGAGACGGTGCGTTCGCGCGCCGCCCGGCCCTGTGCGTCTTCCAGGAGACGGGCATTCTCCAACGCCAGCGCAGCCCGGTCGACAACCCTTTGCAGTGAACGGATTTCTTCCTTTCCCAAGGCACGGTTTTCAGGGAAACGGATGTCGAGCACCCCGATCACTTCGTTCCGGATGGTCAACGGGATAGCGACCGACCCGGTCAACTCATCCCCTGCGACAGTGTCACCTTCCCGACTGGCGCGTTCGATCTCTTCGTAGTCCAGGAACTCGGAAAGCGGTCGCGTTTTCCGGTTGGCGTGCCGGACTCCAAAACTGTGCCCTTCCTGCGCGACCCTCTGCCAACCCATTCGCACGAAATCGCCATAGGCGCTTTCCGTTTCGAGCAAGGCGCGCCGTGTTTCGCCGAGTAGGCGGGCATTCTCGATGGCGATCGCCACCTGGTCTGCCAGGGTGCGGTAGGCATCGAATTCATCCTCCTTGAAGGCTGATTTTTCTGTGCTTTGCAGGTCGAGGACGCCAATCACTTTTTCCTGCACCAGGAGGGGTAGAGCCATTTCGGAACTGGTTTCTGGCAGGTCCGGATTGTTGAAGAAGACCGCATCCTGGCCGACATCCAGCGCGATGCGGGGCTTACCGGAGCCGGCGGAATATCCTACAATGCCCACCTCGCCGACCTTGAGCTGGTGGCTGCGTTCGAGCATCTTCCTTCCGCCGGGACTGTTAGCGGCGCGTAGCACGGCGTATTCGCCGGCCGGGTCGAGCAGGAAGACGCCCACATGATAGAAATTGAACCGTTGACTGATCGTCTGGGTGATCGATTGAAGCAACTGGTCGATATTCTGGGTAATGGATATCGAGCGGGCAACCTCCGAGATGGTCTGGAGTTGGGAAACTTTCTGCAAGACCTGCTCGTTCGCTCGGCTGAGTTCGGATGTCCGGGCTGTGACGCGCTCTTCCAGGCTTTCGATCAGGTTCCCCTGCTGGTCTGCCATGGCAAAGAACGATTCTGTCAGGCTGGTTATCTCTGGGATGCTGGAACGAACAACCGGGCGGTAATTCAATTCGCCTTCCGTAATGCGAGAGGCGGTGGAGGTGATCGTCTCGATTGGGGAGGCGAGATTGCGACCCATCAACCAGCCGGCGAGAATGATGACAGGTAGGAGCGCGCTGAAGAGGCCCAGGGTGATCAGAAGCAGTTGGTTTTCGCCGGCGATGATCTCGCCAGCGGCCATATCCGCCCCAATGATCCCTACAACCTGTCCCTGCGAGTCGACGATAGGGGCATAGGCTGACAGGAAGAAACCATATTCATCCTGGTAGAAGTCAGGTTCGCTGAATGGTTCGGAGATGGTCTTGTAGTTTTCCAGCAACCCCTGACCGGGGGATTCATATCGTACGCCATAATTGGAAAACAGATCGCTATTGGGATCCCCTGCGTCGACGACGAAATACAGCCCCTGCTCGTCATAACGCATGGTGTACACAAAGACCAGATCAGGGTCGGATTCCAGGATGGCTGTATTGCGGGACCAGGTCGAGATATAGGCCGGGTCCTGCTCGGATTGGACGGACTGGAAGGCGTCTCCATCCTGCTGGAGGGCGGCCAGCGAGACGATGCTGATCAGCCGTTGGCGGAGCGAGTCGCGCAACTGGCTGCGGAAATTCAAGAAGACAACAGTCAGGGTCAGGCTGGAGAATAGCATGGTGAGCAGGACGAATCCCAGAATGACGCGGGTCCGGAGTCTGATGCCGCTTTTCGGGTGGGTGGGGGTAGGTGTCACTTGCCAGACTCCTTCTTCAACTGGAGGATAACCTCCGCGTCGGTGAAGATCCTGCCAATCTCTTCTACTGTCGTGCTCATGATCTTGTCCATTTCGAATGAGGCGCTGATGCTGGCAGTAATCTCGGCGATCAGGGCTTCATGTCGGGCGCGGTCTGTGATCTGTTCGTACAGGCGCGCATTCTCGAGGGCAGTTCCGAGTTGCCCTGCCAGTATTGATATATCTGCCAGGTCTTCATCTGCCCAGCGTTTTCCATCGCCCCGCGCCAGGCGCAAGGCGCCGATGGCATGTCCCATCACCTGGATCGGCAGGTGCACGGTAGTCCCATCCGCCGAGATGACCGGTATGCTGGAACTCATCGATTGCTCGAACTCGCCTCCGGTCTCTCCGGATACCGGGAGGAACCGGCCTGTGGGCAGTAGGGTGAATCCCAGTTGTCGTTTCTTATCCTTGAATAATTCCTGCCATTGAGCGCGGGAGATATCGCCATAAGCGCGTTGAGTGGTCTCGATTGCCGCTTTGCTCTCGGCAAAGAGGCGGGCGTTGTTGATCGCGGTTGCCAACTGGTCGGCCAGTAGGCGCAGGGTTTGGAGATCCTCGTCGGTGAATGCGCCTTCCTGTTTGCTTTGTACATCCAAAGCCCCGATGGTCTGGTTGCCAATCCGCAATGGGACGGCCATTTCGGAACGGGTTTCCGGCAGGTCCGGATTGTCGAAGAAGACAGCATCCTCCCCCACATCGAGCGCGATGCGGGCGTTGCCGGAGCTGGTGACATGCCCGACGATGCCGACTTGGCCAACTTGTAGTTTATGGCTGCGTGCCAGCATGGCCTGTCCCCCGCTGCTATTGGCAGCCCGCAGGACGGCAAATTCCTCCCGCTCATCCAGCAGGAATATACCCACATGATAGAAACCGAACCTCTGAGAGATTAGGTGAGTGGCGCGCGTCAACAGTTCCTCCAGGTTGCGCATGGAGGCAGCTGCGCTGCCGACCTCGGCTGCGGCCTGGACCTGGAGCGCGCGCCGTTCGAGAGCCTGGGTGCGTTCTGCGACCCGCTCCTCGAGGTTCGCGATCGTCTCTCGCAGGCGGGTGGTCATGCTGTTGAATGCATTCGCAAGCGTGCCGATTTCATCCCGGGTGGTTATAACAGCCTCCGCTGCCAGGTTGCCGCGGGCGATCTCGCCTGCTACGTGGGTCAGGGCAGCCAGCGGGCGTGTCAGCCGGTTGCTGAAGCCCAGGCTGGCCAGCAGGGCCGCCACCAGTACGGCCGCGATTATAATGACCCCGTAAAGGAGCGTGTTTTGGATGACGCGGGAGACTTCCTGGTTGGCGGCGACGGCATCCGCCAGTAGCGCCTCGCTGGGGACGACGATTGCCAGGCCATATCCGATGGCGGGGACAGGCTCATAGATGATGAAACGCTCTGTGCCCCCGATAGTGAGAGTCTCCAGGCCGCTCCCGCCGGTTGCGAGGCTTGCGATCAAGTCCCAAAACTCTGGCGGCGTGGCTGCCGTCGCCTGGGACTGGGTAAGGAATTCCCCCAGTGGGAGAAGATCCGGGGAGATGCCCAGATCCTGGTAACCGCTGGCAGGCATTGCGATCAGGCGGTTATCGCTATCGAGTAGGAAGGCATATCCAACACCGTCGACCTGGATGTTCGTCACGATCTCCGTGATGCGGTTGAGCTGGATATCCATGGCCGTCACACCGCGGAACCGTCCATTAGAATCGTAGACTGGCATACTGATGGTGATCACGAGTCCATTGAGCGCTGCGTCCAGGTAGGGATCGGTCCAAACGCTCACCCGATCGGGGTTATTTTCATCCCCGGCATTGGCATACCAGGGCCGACTGGTCACATCGAAGTCAGCCGGGACAATGGCAGCCAAGTCGATGTTGGGGTAATACACCGTTTCGCCGTAAACCCCACCGAAATAGATGGCGACAATATCCGGGTTTGCCTCCAGTAGCGGTGGCGCAAAGAAGTCTGTCTGCCTGACAGAGTTGAGTACGGCCACCAGGGGCGACGTCAGTTCGACTACCGCAGGGATGAAGACAGAGGCGGTTTCGGAATTGGGGTTATCCCAACTCCCGTTCTCCATACGGGTGAGGGATGCGGCAGCATCCCAGTATATCCCGCTGCTTGTGCCGGGTTCGGATAACAGGCTGCCGATGGATGCGCCCAGGTTGGAGATGTCCCTGCGCATGGTGTGGAAGAAGGCGTCCAATTGTAGGGTGTGCTGGTTGCTCGCCGAAGCCAGGTTGTCCTGCGCCTGCTGGTAGATGCTCTCACCCAGTTGGGTGGTCAGGTAGGTGTTGGCTTCCCGGGAGCGTAGGAAGATATAGAGACCCAGTCCTGAAATTGCCAGGATCGTAATCAGCATGTTGCCCTGCACCAGCCGGGTGCGCAGGCTGCGCTGGCGAGGGGATCTTTCAGTACTTGGAGAATGGGAAGTGGGGTTCACCATGGGAACGGTTCTCTTCCTCAGCGGTTGATGGATCAGGCCTGCTGTTCCGGTTGGTTTGCCGTTGGCTGGAGCCGGACCTCTGCTTCGGCAAGGTCGAACGACTCATGGATCTCCTGGATGGCGGTGCGCAGGATCGTCTCGAAATCGAGCGTCTCGCGCATGTGAGCCGTGATCCGGCCGACGGAGCGTTCACGCTCGGCGCGTCGCTCGGCCTCCATCAGAAGGCGGTTGTTTTCGAGGGCCAGGCCCACCCGGGCGGATACCGTCTCTAGCAGGGCGATCTCGTCCGGCGTCCAACGATGGCCGGGGTCAGCCGCCTCATAGCCGATCAGGCCGATGCTCTCCCCGCGCACGACGACCGGGGAAACCAACCGGGCGCCGGCATTTCCGCCGCTGGCGGAGAACTGGGCGCTGCGGCCTGCCTGGATTTGCGTGAGAACATCCGCCGGCAGGTCTTCCCCGAGTGGGGCGACCCGGATGCGGTCATAAGCGTATCCAAGCGGATGGTCGCCGGAGATCTGAACCCAGGCATCCTGGATCGCCTGGCCGGTCAAAAGATTCGTCTCACGCACCTGAACCTGGAGTTGCCCGAACAGGCGGATATTATCCAGGGAGACTGCTGTCAGGTCGGCCAGGGTTTGGATGGCGCTGATGGTCTCCGGAGAGGGATGATCCATGCCGGACTGGATATTGATCATACCCAACAGGCTTTGCCCGGCAACCATCGGCAGGTTGGTTGCGCCAGCGAGTCCCGGCAGCAAATCAGGCGGTTGGATATTGTAGGTGTGTTCCCCGGCATTGAAGAACAGGTACTCAGAGCCTGCCAGGGAAAGACCGAACCGCTGCAACCTGGTAACCTTCAGGTTGGAGCTACCGGCGCCGGCAGGATCGGATCTCCCGGCTTTGCTCCGCAGGAGGGCTGTTTCTTGGAGCGCATCCAGAAGGTAAACTCCAACCGCTTCCAGTTGGAATCTCTCAGCAATGAATGCTGACGCCCGATCCAGGACCTCCTGTTCGTCCCTGACTTGTGCCGACAGGCGGGAGAATTCCGCCACCGCCTGCAGCGCCAGGTTCCGTTGTTCCAACTGCGCCGTGTGCGCCTCCAGTTCAGTCCGCTGTGCTTCCAGTTGCACATTTGTTTCGCGTTGCAAGCGCTCGCTCTCGCCAATCCTCAGATTAACCGAGGTGATGTTACGGATGGCAATATAGATCAACAGAGAGACTACCAGGATAGTCAGGCTGTGGGAGACTAGGATGGTAATCGTCGGTTCGAAAGCATATTCCGGCAGCCAACCGGACCTTTCCGCAAGCGCCAGGCCGGTGGCGGCCAGGATGCTCTGGATGGCATAGACGATCCCTGCGCGTACGCCCAGTGTCAACCCGGCGATGATGACCACAACGATGATGGTGGTGAAGCCGGAGTTCCGGATCCCGCCGAAGAATGCCATGGCGCTCACGACGGCGATCCAGAGGATTGTGGTGAGCAGGCCTCCCGCCAGGGTTACATGACCACGCTGGAGCAGGATAAAAATACCGAAGAAAATGGCAAATATGAGCGCCACGGTCACAACCTGAGGCGCATCCTGGGCCAGGATCGGATAAAAACTGTAGATGGTAAATACAGCCAGGAGCGTCAGCAGGATGGTGTGCAGGTTCTGTGCATAACGGCTTTTTTCCAGGTCAGTGAAGACCGGGGGTTTGATGAATTGACGAAATCTCTCCCACATGGATTACCTCTCGCTCCCGCTGCCATCGCCGGTGTTGCGCGGCAGGCCGATCTGGATGAAGGTCTTTGGTACACCCAGGGCATTCCCAAGTTCCCGGATGGTATTTTGGAGGATCGCATCCAGGTCAATATATTTCTGGGTTTGCGCGGTGATCTGGCTGATCCGCATTTCACGCATTGCCAGGCGTTGGGCATCCTGCACGAGGCGGGCGTTCTCGAGCGCCAGCGCCAGGCGGTCGGCGGCGTCCTGGGCGATGGAAAGATTCTGGGGAGTCACCTGCCCGGTTTGGAAAGCCATGCGCAGGGTCCCGATTGCTTGTCCGCGGACCTTGACCGGTACAGCCAAAGTGCATCCGCTGCCCGCCCCATCGGCGTTGTGGATAACCGGCTGTCCCGATGCTATGGCTTCAAGGCTGTCTTCAGAAGGCGTGTCGACCGGTTCGGCTGCGAATCCGGAATACTTATAACCTCTCTCGGTACCGGTTTGGATGATGAATTCCCGCCAGGCGTGCGCTGCAGATTCACGGTACGAGCGCTCCAGTTCCCTGGCGGTCTGTTCCACCTCTTGGAGAAGGGCGGTTTTTTCGATAGCGCCTGCCAGTTGGTCGGCCATGATCTGGAGGATGGCGATATCCTCCTGGTCGAAGGCATTCGATTTATCGCTCTGGACATCAAGCACGCCGATAACCTTGTCGTGTTGTTTCAAAGGCAGCGCCATTTCAGAGCGGGTGTATGGCAGGAGCGGGTTGCGGAAGTAGACCGCATCCGCTCCAGTATCGAGCGCGATGCGAGGTTCTCCAGTGCGGGCGACAAATCCAACGATCCCAACTTCGCCGATCCGCAGCCTATGATTATTGGCGATCATGAGCCGACCCGCTTCTCCGCCGGCGGCGCGCAGCGCTGCAAACTCATTACGCCCATCGTTTATGAAAATCCCTACGTGATAGAACCCAAACCGGTCGCGGATTAGGCGTGCTGCCCGGTCGAAGAGTTCCTTGGTGGTCGTTGCAGCGGTCGTGTCGCGTGCCACCTCCGACGCGACCTGCAATTGGACAGCCCGTCGCTCCAGGTCACGGGTCCGGTCTGCGACCCTTGCTTCGAGGTTGGTGACCAGGCCATGCAATTGCTCGGTCATGGCGTTGAATGCGTTTGCCAGGTGACCGATCTCATCCTCCTGTTCCACCTCAGCGCGCACGGTAAGATTCCCGGCTGAAACCTGGCGGGTTACATCGGACAGATTGACGAGCGGACTGGTAATGCTGCGCACCGTAAAATAGGAACCGGCAACTGCGATCGCAGCTGCAGCCAAAGCGATGAAAATGTTTGTTACCAGAATGCTGGAGGCGCCCCTGAATGCCTCGGCCTGCTCCATCTCGGTAACGAGAGCGACCTGTAAGGTTGGCAACCAGCGGTAGGCGCCAACCACAGGTGTGCCTTCGTGGTTGTCATAGACCAGTAGACCGCTTTCGCCCGATTCGATGGCTGCCAGGCTGGCTGCATTCAGCGCCAGTTGTATTACATCAGGCATGACTGTGTCGATGACCCGGTATGAAGTATCGAGTAGATAGGAGTTCCCGGTCTCGCCCAAACCGCTGCGGGATGATACGACCGGGAGGATGCTGTCCAGGCTGGCCCGTCCTGCGATCACACCGAGTACATCGCCGTTGTCGCTGATGATCGGTCTCGCAACATAGATCGACACCAGTCCGGTGGTTGTGTCGGTGGATGGGGGCTGGACGTAGATCGATGAGTTTCCGTACAAGTACACAGCCTCAGCAGAATAATCAGCCCCGAGCCGGTCCGGATTGGTGGCTGCCTGGACAACCCCGGCTTCATCCATGACGAATAACTCGTTATAGCGGCCAGTCTGGAGCAGGATCGTGTCGAGATAGGCTGTGACGCGCGGCTGCATGGCTGCGATCAGGATCTCCTGCGGCAGGGATAACATGGTAGCGATGCTGTTCTGTTCGCTTGTACTCTGGAGGGCTAGCCGTAGATCGTCCTGCAGGTCGGCCGACCATGCGAGAAGATCCATCTCCTTCTGGACGGTGATGTTCTCGAGGGTATTGTAGGTGTACTGCCTTTCGATGTCGATGCTGTTTACGACCGAGGCGGCGCTGATGATTACGATGGGTATAAACACGATCACCAGGAACGAAGCCAGGATCCGGAAAAACAGCCGCCCGACCAGAACCGCGCGGACGATCATAATGGCTGCCAGCGCCCCTCCCAGGATGACGAAGAGGGGGATGAGCAGCCGCAGGTATTCGATATCTGTAACCGGCAGGCGGGTGAAGGGCTCGATGATTTCGAGCAGTACGATCAGAACCATTCCGGTTACGATAGAGGCGAGTGAGACAAGCCGCCAAGGCCCGCGTGGAGAATTACCAGCCCGGGGATCAACCACACACCAGCCAGGAACAGGCCGGCGATCCCTTTCCAGACCAGCGCATAGGCGGGGAAAAGCGCTGCGCTGCTGGCAACCATCAATACACCGGCAGCCAGGGAGTTACCCCGTTTGACGAGTCGGTAACCCAGGAGGAAGGCGCCTCCCCCTGCCAGGGCGAACCCGGCGATGGGGAGCATCTGCCATTGGCCTGTCACGAGGTAGATGATTCCAAAACCAATGGCTGACAGCAGGCCGAAGATTGGCACGAATTGGCCGGCTGTATGGAGGAAACGGATCCGCCGCTGTTCGTCAGTCAGGAGGTTGCGCGTCACTTCCACTTCAGTTTCCTTTCGCTGACGGTCTGGTCGGCTGTAATTGGACCGGAGGAGGGTTGGTTTCGGGTGGCGATAGGAATACCGTCACCTCGCTTACGTCCGGTAATTGGTGCAATTCGCGCACAGCGGTTTGCAGTAACGCTTCCGGGTCGAGATAGCGCCCCAGTTTGGTTGTGATGTCGTTGATGATCTCTTCGTGTGCAGCCCGGCGGCGGGTTTCGTCCAGCAGACGGGCATTCTCGAGCGCCAGGCCAACCTGGGCGGCAATTGCCTGAGCCAGGCCTGTGTCCGAATCGCCCCAGGCGTTGCCGGCCTGGCGTGAGATGGCGATCCGCCCGATCTCCTGTCCGCGCAGAGTTATGGGGATATCCAACCTCCGGTTGTCTCCAGGCGGTTCCCTGCTGATGATTGTTGATGCGATTTCCTGGGGTACGATCCCCAAAGGAGTATATTGGTACCGGCGGCGGTTTTCCTTGAGCCATTCGTTCCATACTTCCCGCGTCCGTTCACCGGTTGTCAATTGCAGCTGGTGGATGGCCTGCCGGCTTTCTTCCAGCAAACGAGCATTCTGGATTGCCAACGCGATCTGGTCTGCCAGGGTTTGCAGCAAGTCGATATCATCCGCCCGGAAGGCATCCAGGTCGACAGATTGGATATCCAGGATGCCGATCACCCGCCCGCGCACGGTCAGAGGCAGGGCGGCTTCCGAGTGGGTTAACGGCAGGTCTGGATTATTGAAAAAAACCGCATCCGTGCCCACGTCCTTTGCGATGTGGGGACGGTTCTCGTAGGCAGCCGTTCCAACAATGCCCTGCTTGCCGATCTCGAGCCGGTGGCCGCGTTCGAGCATTTTCCTTCCACCTTCCGAGGATGCTGCCCGTAGAACGGCAAATTCGTTGTTCTCATCCAGCAGGAAGATCCCAGTGTGGTAGAAACCAAATCGGTCGGATACCAACTGAACGGTCTCCGTTAATAGCGAATCCAGGCTCTGAAGGGTGGCGGCTTCCCTTGCCACCAGGGAGGCGATCTTCAACTGGGTCGATCGCTTCTCGAGCGCCGCTGTCCGCTCCTGGACCAACCTTTCGAGGCCGGACTGGAAAGTGGACAACTGCTTCACCATCTGGTTGTAATAGACTTCAAGGATACCGATGTCATCGGTGCCGATCACGTCGACTTCTTCCAACTGACCCTGCTGCGCTTTCTGCATCTTCGAGATGAGGTCGGTCAGTGGGTGCGAAATGCTCCATGCGAGGAAGGCGGTATATCCCACACTGAAGGCCAGGGCGATGATCGAAATCAGGCTCAACTGTAATTGAAGACGGGGCAGGTTCGCTGCCAGGTTTCCCCCTCCGGTCACCATACTGTTTACCGCTTCCTGGTAACCACGTGGCGCAACCATCAACAAGGCGATGACGATCAGTGTCGCTACCAGACCTTGCAACCGAAGGCTGAGGGTGCGTGCCGCCAGGCCAGCGACCTGCCTTTCGGGCGATTCCGGCAGGAGGGCAAGCCGCACTGGAACGAACAGAACTTCGATCAGCATGGCGTTGACCGAGATCAGGATAATGGCCGATAGCAGGCCACCGATGGCTACATGGATGGTCTGTTCGGTGGTTGCACCTGCGAAGTAAAACATATATAGGGAAACGGGTAATACAACGCCGAGGAGTGCGGTTCCACCGGCAATAGCGCCGAAGCGCCAGGGGTAGGAAACGGCCTCCTTCCAGGCAGGTAACTCGTCATCCATACCGGTCGCGATGTGTGGGGCAGGGATAACAGACTGGATCCTCCGATACAGGTTGGGTGAAACCATCCTCATACTTGCCAACATGACCAGGTTGGCAAAAGCGACCATCGATAGCGTCACAATGATCAAGCGGGTGACCTGGTCTGTAGTAAATTCGACATTCCACAGGATGAAGAGGATACCGCCCGAGGCAGCGACGAAAGAGACCAACTGTGATGCAGCCTGCATACGCCAGATATAATTCCTGCCCCATTTATTCAGCAGTTGATCGAGATTGGAGTATAGGTTCCGGGGAGGAGTCATATGCTAATCCGGCAGGTTCAATTCTATGGTTGCTTCTTCAGCTCGGAGGGCTCGGCCCAATTCGCGGACCGCAGTTTGAAGGATGGCGTCTATATTGGTCGAACCCCAGACTTTATTCGTGATATCGGCAGCCAGCCGTTCCCGCAATGCTGTCTGCTGGCTCTCCTCGAGCAGGCGGGCATTCTCCAAGGCGAGGGCAGCCTGGGTGGCTACCGCTTCCACCAGGTTCCGCTCCTCCGGTGTCCAGTCTTCACTACCCTCGATGGTCAACTGGCCGATGATCTGTTCCCGGAGGGATAACGGTACATCGAGAGCCGGAATCCCTTCATCGCCTGGAGCGCCTTGGCCGTAGGCGAATTGCAATGCGCCTTCCTCCCTGACCTTACCCGACCACGCCTCGGACAGGTAGGAGGCGTGCAACCGGCGGGTCTCTTCCAGGTTCTGTTCCAGTTCAGAGAATAAGCGGGCATTCTCGACGGCGACTGCGAGGGTATCTGCGATACCTTGTAGCAGGGAGATGTCGTTTTCGTCGAATGCACCCTCGGCTGTCGATTGGATCGTCAGCGCCCCGAGGGCGCGGTCGCCGACTGCGATCGGTAGCGAAAGTTCCGAACGGGTCAGGGGCAGGTTGGGATTCTGGAAGCGCACAGCATCCAGGCCGGCATCACTGGCTATCCTGGGTTGGCGGTGCAGGATGGTCCAGCCGATCATGGATGTTTCTGCGATCATAAGTTTGTGACCTTCGGCCATCATTGCCTGGCCGGCTTCCCCAGTCCCGGCCTGCAGGATGGCAAACCGCTGACGGTCATCTACAAGGAAAACACCGGCATAGTAGAGACCGAAACGTTCTTTCAACAGGTCGACAACTTGTTGGAGCAACTTCGGTTGTTCCAATACGCCGCTCACGATGCGGGATATTTCGGATGCAGTCCGGATCTGGTTGGAGCGAAACTCGAGGACGGCCGTCGCCCGCGCCAGGCTTTCACTTTCGCGAGCAGCCTCTAGTGTCATCTCCCTGGCTCGCTCCAGGCTGCCGCTCAAGCCGCGCAGGATGGCTCCCAGCGAGACAGTCACCAAGACACCCATCATGAGGAGGACGATCCCGCCGATGATCCACAACATCGGATCTTCCTGGTGCAACCTCAGGTTTGGCGAGATGGAACCGCTGGTGACCAGAAAACCGGTGATAGCAATTGCAACCGATCCCATTCCGATGGCTGCCAGTCCACCGCCGGTCCCGCCCAACAACGCGGCCATCACGATGAACGTCAGGAGGAAAAGGCCTCCATCGACATTCAGCCCGTTGAGCGTCAGGTTATAGACGCCGAGAATGAACAACACGCCCAGGACGCTTCCAGCCCGGATCATATATGGCAAGCTGCGGAAGGCTGTGACCGCCAGCGCCCAGGCAAGCACGACCGTGTAAAGGATTATTGCTGTCGAGATGCCCTTTTCGATGGCGGGGATGAGGGCTGCTAGGTAGAGGAGCGAACCAAGGATAGAACCACTGATTAGCAGGGCATCGAGGATCCGCCGGCGTAGTTGGGCCAGGGATTGCACAGAATGGATTTCCGGAAGGGGATGCAGGCGGTCATTCATTTTTCATCTCCTTCCCAGGGCCAACTCCAGGCGGGGCGATTTTGATCTGCGCCCGGCGCGCCCCAAGCGCCTTGCTGAGCTCGCTGGCTGTCGTAGCCATGATCGTTTCCATATCCGTCGAGCGGCGGATCTTGCTGGTCAGGTCGTACAGGGTGCGCTCGCGATCCACCTGGCGACGGATTTGTTCCAGAAGCCGGGCGTTGGCAATGACAGCGGCCAGGCTGCCGCCTAGCGTCCCAAGCATCTCTTCGTCGTTCTCGCTGTATGCGGACAGGAGGTCGCTTTCGACATTCAGGACTCCCAGGATCTCACCGCGGTAGACCATTGGGATGGCGAGTTCCGAAGTTACATCCGGGGCCATGGCGATATAGCGTTCATCTTTGCTGACATCGTCCAGGCGGACAGGTTTCTTGTGTTCCGCAACCCAGCCGGTGACGCCTTCCCCGAATGGGATCTCGGACCCTTGAAGGGCGTCCCCATACCCGACAGCGGATTTTACTTCCAGAACCTGTTTTTCCCGGTTGGCGATGAGGATCGAGACCCGGTCCCCCCCCATGGTGACCTGCAAGCCTTGGACGGCGCTGGTCAATGCTTCCTCGAGGGTCGAACCAGAAGCGGCTGCGGTCGTGACGTGGTGGAGAAGGCGGTGCTGCGCCAGGTGCTCTTGGGTTTCGGCGAATAACTCGGAGTTGATAACCGCAACAGCCATCTGGTCGGCCAGGATGCGCAGCACGCCGACCGATTCCTCGTTGAAGGCGTACAGGGAGGTACTTTGCACATCCAGCGCGCCAAGAATGCGTTGTCCAACTTTGAGCGGGATGCCGGCCTCGGAGCGGGTATCGGGCAGCAAGGGATTGGCGAAATAGGTCGCGTCACGATTTGTGTCGTTGACGATCAGCGCCTCCCCACTCCCGGTAACGTACCCGATGATCGATTTCGAACCGACGACAAGGTGATGACCGGCGCGCTTCATCTGTTTCCCGGCTTCGCCAGTGGCTTCGCGGATGACAGCCCGTTCCCCGCTCGCATCGTTCAGGAAGATGGCGGAATGGTAATAATCGAATCGTTCCCTGATCAGGTTTACTGCCTTTGAGAGAAGTTCACCCAGGTCGAGCGATCCGGAGATGTCCCGGGCAATCTCGGCTGCAGTCTGCAACTGAAGGGCGCGGCGGTGGGTCTCGTCCAGCAGGCGGACATTATAGATAGCGCCTGCCACCTGGGCAGCCAGGGTGGTCAGGAAGCGCAGATCCCCATCATCGAAGGCTTTCTCGCGCTCGGTATCCTGGATGATGATGGCGCCGACCACGTCCCCGCCCACGATCAGGGGTACGCCCAGCCAGGACCTGGCCGGGGAACCGACAACCTTTGCACCCAGGGCAATGGCTCTCTGCTCTGTATCCTCCACCAGCATCAACGGCTGGCGGGTGCGGATCAGGATCGAGGTCAGGCCTTCGCCCAGGGGGAAGGAATCGAGGGCGCTCACTTGTCCGGTTTCATTGTCGTAGAGGTATGGGATCTGGATCGAATTGGTGCCGGTCTCGTAGAGGGCAACCAGGAAGTTGATGTCTCCGGCTGCCTGCCGCACCTGCTCATGGAGAGCCTGGTAGAGCGCAGGAAGCTCGCGGATGGACGATAGGGACTGGCTGGTGGCGGTGATCGCCTCCAGTTCCCGGACGCGCTGCTCGATTCCCTGCTGGGCCCGCAGCCCATCCAGGGTGGAAGTGACCATTTGGGCTGTGGTCATATACGGGCGTATGAGCGAGACGGGCAGGTCGCGTTTCTCGCGCGTCCCCATCACGAGCAGCGTGGACAGGGTTCCACCCTTCCGGACCGGGAGGACGGCGATGGTGGCGAGGCGCAACTGACGAGCCAGTTGCTGGAGGCTTGCTGGTAATTCCAGCCGGTCGGTCTCGCCAATCACTATCTCATCGACCAATACCTGCGACAGTTCGGGAACCGGGAAGCCTGTTGCCCGGATGGACTCGATGCTCCCGGATTGGAGGGTGGACTGGCTGTATGCCGCAACCTTCAGTACATCGCCTTCGTGGAGCAGCAGCAGGGATACGTAAGGCGCTTGTTCGAGCACCTTGGTCACAGCAGCCAGGGCTTCCTCTTCCGTTTGGGACTGGGTGATCAGATAACTGGCACGGTAGACTTCAGCCGCCTGGACGATATCCACCTGGGTCGCCTCGAGCGTGCGGATGTTCTGGATGGCTGCCGCGATCTGGCTGCTCAGGGTTTGGAGCAGTACGACCGTTTCTGGGTCGAAGGCATCCGGGTGGATGCTCTGGACATCCAGCGCGCCGAGCGCTTCATCCCCGAGCAGGATCGGGACGCCGATCTCGGCTAGCGTATCCGGCAGTAATTCGTTCTTCAAGTGGATGGCATCTTCGCCGGTATGGGCTGCTAGGCGGTACTCCTTGTTGGCTGTCACCCAGCCGATGATGGAAGGCGAGCCCACCGCCAGGCGGTGCTGGCGCGCCATCATCTCAACCGCGGCAGGACCGCTGGCGGCTCGCAAGACTGCGAAATGACGGGTCTCGTCCAGCAGGAAGATGCCGGCGTGGTAGAAATCGAAGCGCCCGGTGATCAGGCTGACTGTGCGGTCGAGCAAATCGCCCAGGTTGAAGGTCGATGTGATGTTCTGGGCTACCTCGGAAGCGGTGCGGATCTTGCGTGTTTGTTCGTCCACCCGTTGTTCGAGCGAACGGTAGAGGGTATTCAACTCATCCGCCATCTGGTTGATGGAGTAGGAGAGCAGGCCGACTTCGTCGTTGCGGCGTACCGGTGAGCGTTGCGAGAAATCGCCTTCAGAGAAGCGGCGCGTCGTCTCAGCCAGGGAGAGGATGGGGCGGGAGAGCCTCCTGGTCATGATATAGATCGCCAGGGCAACGATGATGACAACGATCGTTATCAGGGTTAGTGTGAAAGGGGCGAGGGAGTTCAGATCGCCGAACACAACTCCTTCGGGGATTTCGATCGCAACCCCGATCGATAATGCCGGGATATAGAATGCCTGCGTAACCACCGGTAGCAGGGAGGCATTCTCGATCTCGAGCAACCCGCTCTCCCTCCCGGTTTCTTCCTGGAAGAAGCGGCGGATATACTCGATCTGGTCGCCCGAAGGCACAAATATGGAGAGGTCTCCGGTTGGATCTGGACCTATGAAATATTCATCTTCGGTGATGAAATAGGCGTACGCTTCGGGGTTGGTTTCGGAGAGGAGCGCCAGAATTGCAGCGGCTCGTGCAGACCGGTTGACGCCAAGCAGGACCCAGTCCACCTGGCCGCCGGTTCTGTGGTGCGTGGAGGAACTAACGATGATTGTCTCATCCGGCAGCAGGACTTCCAGGTCGTAGAGGGCGAGAGTCCGGTTGCCGGGAGTGATGAATTCCGTATAATGGGGTTCGGTAGATAGGTCGAGTCCCTCCCAATCGGGATGGGTGGACAACCGAATTAGTCCCTGCGAATCGACCACAAGGAAGTCATCGAAAACCGGCGGGTCGGACTGGGAGTTGACCTGATCGAGGACGCTGATTGCCGTCTGGCGGGCGGAATCGAAACTGGTCGAACCGACAAATGTATGGAATAAGGCTTCGATGGCGTACGAAAAGTCCGGGCGGGTTGTGATGCTCTCGAGTTGGATCTCCTGGATGCGGATGGCTTGCGAGAGTTGTTCCAATTGCAGGTTCGAAATACTTACGAGGTGGGCGGAAGTTTGATCGAAGAGCAGGGTCCTCGCCCGCAGGTACGAGATGGCCCCCAGGATCAACAATGGCAGGATCGTGAGCGGCAATAGTACATAGAGGACGTTCCTCCCTAACCGGCCTTTGAATCTCTGTACTGCCTGTCCAGGTTCAGCGGAGGGTGTAGTCATAGGGCATCAATTCATTTCCCAGACCTGTTCACCGGTCAGGATCCGGCGGATCTGTTCCGGGAAACGGTCCGGATCGAGCGGTTTCCCCAGGAAGCCGTCGAAACCAGAGATGCGCGCCTTCTCCATCTGCTCCACGCTGGCCTCGGCAGTCACCGCAACAATCGTGATCGACTTCAAGCGCTCCGAGGCGCGAATCTTCTTCAATGCGCCATAACCGTCTTCGTAGGGCAGGCGGATATCCATCAGGATCAAGTCCAGACGGGGGAGGGTGTCGGCGTATTCCACTACTTCGTAACCGGATGTCTTCCATTCACAGTGGATGCCCAGGTATCCGAGCATCCTGGCGATCAGGACGAAGTTCGAGACATTGTCTTCGACGACCAGGACGGTGGCATCCTTCGGGATGGACGGCTTGCGCATCACCGGCTGGGTTTCGACAGCAGAGTTGTGGTCGGGCTGGCGGGAGTTGGTCATGCTTGCCCCTTCCTGATGTAGCGGTCGACCTGTTGGCAGAGGGTATCGATGTCGACTGGTTTCTGGATATACCCATCGCATCCCGCCTCGAGCGATTTTTCCCTGTCGCCGCGCATGACATTGGCGGTCAGCGCGACGATCGGTATGGAAGAAAATCCTGGTTGGGATTTGATGCGGGTGGTGAGGGTGTAGCCGTCGATTTCCGGCATATTGATATCCATAAGGATCAGGTCTGGCTTGATTTTTACTACTTCTTCCACTGCATTCGTCGGGTCTTCCACTTCGAATACCTTATACCCCTCCGATTCCAACACACGCCGGATCAAGACCCGGTTGTCGAAGTTGTCCTCGATGTATAGAACAGCGCCCTTGTCACTCATATGCGTGCCTGCCTCCGATGCACAATTCTAGCATGGAGGTTTTCCGTTCGCATAACAGCATCCTTACAATCTCCCCACAGGATTTTACGATTTCGCTATGGAAAAACCCCGGGGTACCGGGGTTTGGAGCGGGCGATGGGATTCGAACCCACGATATCATGCTTGGGAAGCATGCGTTCTACCACTGAACTACGCCCGCGCAGGGCGCATTATACCAAAAATGGGGGGATTATGCCTGCCGGTTCAATAGATAATCAGTCAACCAGAATAGCGCCTGCCCGGTGTCGCCCTGCGGACCGGCGGCTCTCAGGGATTGGTAAGCCAGGTCGGTCATCCTGTCGACTGTCTCCTGGGTGAACAATTGGGCGCCTTCCTCGGCGAGCAGGGCGGCCAGTTGGGAGACTTCCTCCGGCTGCACCTGTCCATTGGTCAGCCGTCTGGCAAACTCCCCCTGTTTCGATAATCCATATAATACGGGAAACGACTTCTTCCCTGTTGCCAGGTCTGATTGCGTGGACTTCCCGGTAAGGGCTGAATCCCCCCAGATGCCAAGGTAATCATCCTGGACCTGGAAGGCGATGCCCAGGAAATGCCCATAACTCCGGTAGGCTTCCTGCCGGGATTCGTCTGCACCGCCGGTGATCGCCCCGATCTGCGTACACGCAGCCAGGAGGGCGGCGGTCTTCCCGGCGATCATCGGCCAGTAATCCGCCTCGATGGAAAGGTCGGTGCGGGTTTCATAAGACAAATCCATGAACTGACCGCCGGTCAGCGCCAGGCAGGCATCGTTGAGGGTTTGTCCGGCCTTCATCGCTGTTTCTGCCGGTACCTGGCCGCGTAGGCCCAGCAGGGATCGGTGGGCCAGGATGAAGAGTGCATCCCCCGCGTTTATGGCGTGCGCCGAACCCCACTTTTTCCAGACTGTTTCCCGTCCGCGCCGCAGGGCGGATTGGTCCTGGATGTCATCGTGCACCAGTGAAAAATTATGGACGAGTTCCACGGCTGCCGCAGCCGGAAGGGCTGTGCGCCAATCCCCCCCACAGGAGGCGGCAGTCAGGAGTACCAGCAACGGGCGGATGCGTTTCCCCTGCGCTTCCGGTCCCGCGCCCTCGCCGCTCCAGCCCATGTGATAGGTCAGCATTTCGTGGAAGCGAAGGGTGAGAGGCGCATCCAGCAATGCCAGCGCGTGCTGGAGTTCGGCTTCTATGGCAGGGAGGAGGGATTGAACCATGTCGGGCATGGCCGGGATTTTCATCGCTTGGCTCCACTTGGC
>Ga0194126_10002939_pt1 | contig 27364 bp, 25 predicted proteins | sample TA2KigC150mmetaG_FD_148641 | JGI IMG/M metagenome (GOLD analysis project Ga0194126, IMG submission 148641) | Freshwater microbial communities from Lake Tanganyika, Tanzania - TA2015035 Kigoma Deep Cast 150m | ecosystem: Environmental > Aquatic > Freshwater > Lake | place: Tanzania: Lake... | reverse complement strand
GGCGGAACCGATCCACCGGTTGCGCCTCCACCTTCTGACCCCGCGCGGACGGAATCAGGTGAAGAGGCAGAATTAGCAGTTTACTTGCCATTCGCATTCACTGGAACGCTCATCCTTCGACTCGCGCCCCCCTCCCCCCTTCATTCGCGCCTTCCCGCCGCAACAATGTGACCGTCCCAGCAACCGCGTAGTGCCTCCGGCCGCCCACCCACCCCCACCACCCGAACGGCGAGACCAACTTTTTCTCCAGGAAAAATAACATTGACACAACACCGCAGCGCCAAGCGCAAGCCCCCCTCTCCTCCTCCCTCCTCGCTCCTCCTTTCCCTTTCCCTCCTCCCTATCTTCACGCCGCAGCAATCGTCGTCAGTCCATCCTATATGTCAGTGCCAGGGAAAAAAACGTTGACACAATACTACAGCGCCAAGGGCAAGACCTCCTTCCCGCACCCCCGCCCGCCCCCACCCACCACCCCAACGGCGAGACCAACGGGCCAAGCCCAAAGAGTGTCAACGTTTATTTCCCTGTCTTATTGAACACTAGTCGGGCCCGAACCGATTGCATGAGAGGAGCTTGCGCAGGCGTAGGATTAGGATCGGGAGTCGGGGAGGCCGAGAGGCCTTCATGGCGTCAACATTCGTTTTCCTGGCTTATCAACGATCCCACAGGATCAACCAGACCGTGCCAGGAGTTCTGGCTATCCGAGTTCAAGCCGCAGGCTTGCTCCACCGTATACGAGCCAGCAACAGGTCGCCGCGAATGCCGTTGCGGGGCTGCCATTCACCCACCGTCACCCACGATTCGTCCGGACCGGCCGAGGTAACATGGAAGTTGCCCATCAACGCCACCCGATCCGGGTCGTGGACGCCGTCGCCGACCAGCGGGAGCACGATGCGCTCGGTATCGCGGCGGAGGCGAAGCGTGACCAGATCGACTTGCGCCAGCCAGAGGGGAGCGCGCCAGCGGGTGACGTTGAGGTTGGTCGCGTCGCGTCGGGTATAGACGAGGAAGAGAGCCTCGGGATGCGTGAGCCAGTGCTGTTGCGTCGTGGACATGGTGAGCGGTTCGCCATCGTCCCAGGCCCACGCCTGCTTCGGCGTCCACTGCAAGCCATCGTCGCTCGCGCAGACATACCCGCGGTGGTCCTCGGCGCGAATCGTCAGGTAGAACCGACCGCGGAATTGGGTGACGGACGGCTCCAGCAACCCACGACCCTGGTCATGCGAAATCTCTTCGCCCACCTGCTTCACCGCGAGGGTTTCGCCGTCGAAGGAGCAAATCACGCCCGTCACGGAGCGGGGTTGCCCCTGCTTCGCTCCGAAGGTGAAGGCGAGGAGAATGTCGCCGCTGGGCAGGGACACGCGTTGGCCGCAGTTGTTCGAGTAGATGTAGGCCCCGCGGGGGTCGTCCCACTCTAGTTTGCGTCGCGGTCCCCACTGACCATTGCGCCAGACCGCGTAGATGGGCCATCGCGGCGGTTGGTCGGCTGAGAATTTCGGACCGGAGTAAAAGACGTTGTGGCCTAGGGCGAGCACCGATTGGGTTGGAGCATGCCATTCCGGCACGACATCGCACACGCCTTCTTCGGCGCCGCCAGGCTGACGCACCCGACCCTGAGCCGGAACGGGCAACGGCTCGGTCCAGGTCTGGCCCAGATCGCGCGAGGTCATCCAATGCACGGGCCCGAAATAGTCGGAACCGGCGATGGTCTGGAGCGTCATGAACGCCATCGCGCCGGCGGCACCTGGCACCCTACAGGCGCGCGGATGGAACCAGGTCGGCCCGCTGCCATCGCGTCCGCGCCGGAGCGTGACTTTTTCGATGGCCGCGATGAGCGGAGCGCGATCCGCCGCCAAGCCCGGCCGAAGCAGCGCTGCGCTCGCCAAGCCGGCCTGGATGTGGGCGATGAATTCTCGGCGAGAGATGCCAGACCGGTTCATGAAGTAGGCCCGGTCGAGGTGGGATGGGGTGAGGCTGCCGCGGACGTTGCCTTCTTCCTCACACCGCTGGGGGTGGCTTCCACATCGGTATCGTCCTGCTTGCCGTACTTCGCCCGGCGGTCGCGCTCATGGCGGTCGGTACGGCTGAAGGTGCCTTCGCGGACGGGTTCATGGGCCTTCTGCGCCAGGGCAACGAGTTGGGCGAGCACCTCTGGCTGCGCCACGGCGAGGTCCTTGGTCTCGCTCGGATCCGTCGCCAAGTCATAGAGTTCCCAAGGGGCGGTTCGGGGCGGTTTGACGGCGCGCCAGTTGCCCTGACGGATGGCCGTCCAGCCGCCAATTTCCCAGTAGAGATAATCGTGTTGCTTTTGTTTGCGCCCGGCGGCCTGTTCACCGATCAACTCGGGTAGAAGACTGATGCCATCGATGCCTGACGGCGCAGTGGCGCCGGTGACTTCGGCGAGGGTGGGCAACTGATCGGGAAAGTAGCCCAGATGCTCGCTGACGCGGCCCGGGGCGATGTGGCCCGGCCAGCGCGCGATGAAGGGCACGCGCAGCCCGCCCTCGTAGAGGTTTCCTTTCTTGCCGCGATACTCGACGCCGGTTCGCGGGTGCTTGTTTGCCGAGTGGATCCCGCGCGGATGTTCTGCGGACGCGAAGTAGTCCGCGCCCCCGTTGTCGCCGCTGAAGCAGACGAGGGTGTGACGATCGATCCCGAGTTCCTTCAGCAGCCCGAGCACCTCGCCCACATGCCGATCCAACATGGTGACCATGGCGGCGTAGCGGCGGGCGGGCTCGGGCCAGGGCCGGTCTCGGTAGAGGGACCAGGCGGGATCGGCATCGGGGATGTCGAACAGACCGTGCGGCGGCGTGTACGGCAGATAGGCGAAGAAGGGCTTTCTCGCTTGGCCGTGCTCGCCGATGAACCGCATGGCTGCCTCGTGGATGACGTAGTGCGAGTAAGTCTTGCCTGCGCTGCCGCCGCGGTTGCCGTCGAGGGTCACCTCCTCGCCGTTGCGAATGAGGTAGGGCGGGAAGTAGGTGTGCGCGTGGACCTGATCGTAGTAGCCGAGGAAGACATCGAAGCCGTGCCGCTCGGGCACGCCGGTCGAGTCACGGCCGCCGCAACCCCATTTGCCAAAGCCGCCGGTGGCATAGCCGACCGGTTTGAGCATCGAGGCGACGGTGGTTTCATCCGCGCGCAGGGGTGTGCCGCCGCCGTTGGAACGGACGGAGGCGTGGCCGCTGTGTTTGCCTGTGAGGAAGGTGCAGCGGGTGGGCACGCAGACGGACGAACCGGCGAAGAGGTGGTTGAACCGGATGCCCTCGGGGGCCAAGCGGGCGAGGTGGGGCGTCTGGATGGTCTGGCCGCCCATGAAGCCCGGTTCGTAGTAGCCGAGTTCATCGGCCATGATGTAGACGACGTTGGGCGGATGGGCCGCGTCGGCCGTGGCGGCGGCGGCCATGACGAGAGTCCCGAGAAGGCGTGTGATGGTCATGGAGTGAGGTTTGGGCAAGGCGTGGTTTCGCATACGACAGGCTCGCAGGGTAAAGTGGCGGATGGCAGGCGCAACGCCCGTTTAGTTCACAGCACCCGCGCCTTCAGGTCGCGACCGTAAAGCGTCAGCAAGGGGTGCTTGAGTCTTCTGACTAAGGTTCGGCCGTGGTTCATGGTGTGGCCCACTACGGCGAGACAGGGCGCCAGGCCTGATCGGCGATCAAGCGACCAGAACCTGGTTGCTCGACGTGGCCGAAGTGTGTCCGGCCAGCAGACCTGATTCAAGGAGAAAGGGAGCGAGCAAACCGGCGCTTGCTTCGCGTCCAGGCCCCGGATACAGTTTATGCGTGAATGCAGCGGACATCTTGCACGCCCTCGGCCAGCGACCGTTCAAACCGTTTCGGTTGACCTTGAGCACGGGCCGCGAGATACCGGTGGAACATCACGACACGGTGCTGTTGAACCAGTCGCGAACGACGGTTTTGGTGGTGGAGGGCGACCGGTGGCATATCGTGGATCTGCCGCACATCGCTGAACTGACGTTTAGTGGCCAGCCGACTGCCGAGCAGCTTGCGAGCTGAAGGGCGCGGCCCGGGCTGTTCGCCTTGAGGGCTTGTAGCGCCGCGTTCATCGCCCGCACGTGCGCATTTTTGCGTGCGGACAACGAGCCCGCTTCGGCGCGTTGACCGTGCGCTTCGGGATGCCGCCATTGCCAGACCACCCCGGCACGTCCCTCACGGGCACGACGGAATGACAGCAACAACTCAGAACGAATCGTGCCATGATCGCTGAACTGACTCGATGCATGAGCAACAACGACTATGCCGGCAACTTCGCGGACTTTCTCGCCCAGCGCCCCGAGGGCAAGCCGTTCTGCTTCTGGTACGGCGCGCAAGAACCGCATCGCGCCTACGAAAAGGGAGCCGGCCTCAAGTCCGGCAAGACCCTGGCCAACGCGGTCGTGCCGCCCTTTCTGCCCGACACACCGGAGGTGCGCAGCGACATTCTGGATGACTGCCTCGAGATTGGAAAGTTCCCGCCACCGGAATGACTCCGTACTTGTTGGGGCAGGGCGAGGCTGTGCTTGGGCGACCCATCAAGGCCGTTCTAGCAGCCGGTTTGGGTCTGTGGCCAGCCTTGCTGGCGAGCGACACCGAGGTCCAGGCTGACGACGCAAAGGCTGTGGGCGGTCGGATCGTGTTCGAGGATGTGACCGCCCGAGCTGGCTTGGCTTTCCAACACACCATCGGCGATCGCGCCCTCAGTTCCCTCGTCGAAGCGACCGGCGTCGGCTGCGCCTTTCTCGATTACGATCGAGACGGCTGGCTGGACATTTTCCTGGTCAACGGCGTAGCCCTGCCCGGGTTGAGCGACCCCGAACCCGCCGAGGCCGAAACGCTTCAGGCGGCCACCAGCCGGCTGTTTCGCAACCAGGGGGATGGGACCTTCGAGGACACGACACAACGGGCGGGCATCCGACCCGGAGGCTACGGCATGGCAGCGTTGGTCGGGGATTACGACAACGACGGATTCCCGGACCTTTACGTGACGCAGTACGGCGCCAACCGCCTTTATCATAACCGCGGCGATGGCAGCTTCGCCGAAGTGGCAGCCGACCGCGGGGTGGCGACCGGGGGCTTCTCGGTGGGTGCCTGTTTCTTGGATCACGACCGGGACGGTCACCTGGACCTATTCGTCGGGCAGTACGTCGAGTACGACGATGCCTACAATCGCAAGCACGGGCGCATGGACAACTTCCCCGGTCCCCTGGCCTATCCGCCCACGCTCAGCCAGCTCTATCGAAACTTGGGCAACGGCCGGTTCACCGACGCCACCAGCGCGGCGGGCATCGAGGTGCGCGGGCGCGCCATGGGGGTGGGCTCGTTCGATTACGACGCCGACGGTTGGCCGGACATCTTCGTCTCGAACGACGCCATGGAGAATCACCTCTTCCGGAACCAAGGCAACGGCGCCTTCAAGGAAGCTGCGCTTCTGACCGGGGTAGCGCTCGGGGCGATGGGCGAGGCGACCGGCGCGATGGCGGTCGAGAGCGGCGACGTGAACGGGGATGGGCTGATCGACTTCTATGTGCCGGACTTCACCTCGAGCTGCCTGTACGTCAACCTCGGCCAGCGGTTCTTCGACAACCAAACCCTCCGCTCCGGCATCGGCCGCGCAGTGGGCGACCACATCCAGTGGGGGGCCGCCCTGGCCGACTTCGACCTGGACGGCGACCTGGATTTGTACGTCTCGCGCGGGGACGCCAACTCGCTGGCGGGCTATCCGGATCGCGTGCTCGAGAATGACGGGCAGGCGCGCTTCACCGATGTCTCGTCAGCGGCAGGGCCGTGGTTCACCCAGGGCCTGGTCGGGCGCGGGGTGGCCCGCGGCGATTACGACAACGACGGGCGGGTGGACTTGCTGGTGGCCAACCTGAACGGCGCTCCTGCCTTGCTGCAGAACATCTCGCCGAGCCAGGACCGGCACTGGCTCGGACTCGAGTTGGTCGGCCGAACCAGCAACCGCGATGGGATCGGCGCCCGGGTCCGGTGCCGTCTGGGGGATCGTGTCCTGCTACGCGAGCGCGTTAGTGGCGGCAGTTACTGTTCGAGTCACGATCCACGGCTGCACTTTGGCTTGGGCGACGCCGGCACGGTGACCGAACTCGAGGTCCATTGGCCGAGCGGGAAGATCCAGCGCCTGGGTCCAGTGCGCGCAGACCAGACGTTGACCCTGCGCGAGCCTTGAGGTGAGCAAGTCGTTCCATAGGGGTAGGGATGGCGTCGAAGCGCCACCCCTCCCTCCGAACCGGACGGGCGGATTTTCCCGCATCCGGCTCTCCGGTCGGTGAGTCCCCGCCAACCCTCGGACAGGTCTTCATGCGGGACTGGCTCGCTGCCCACAGGCTAAGGCGGTTAGGGAGATTAGCCCGTGGTCCGCGCAGTAAACGTTGGGATAGCGTTGATGATCTCGTCCGTGTCCGATCCCTTTGCGGCCAACACGCCCTCGCAGCACGCTCCGCAGGCGCATTCGCACCCATTGATCCACTCGTCGATACCCGTCGCCGGTGCCGCCCCGAAAGTAGGCGGCCCATCCTTTGAGCCGGCGATCGATTCGCTCGATCATCTAGCCCAGGCTTTGCCCGCCGTTGCGGGGAGTCACCTTGCGCAGGCTCTCCTTGAGCCGAGCCACACTCTTGTCCCGCGGCCGTTTCCGCCCGCGTTCAAAGTGCCAGCCCAGAAAGTCGAACCCGCCGGGTTGACGGGCGTCCACCAGGCGCGTCTTGTCCGGATGCAGTGTCAATCCAGCCTTCCTCACCCACTGCCCTACCTGAGCCAAGGCCCTTTGCGCCTCAGCCTCGGTGCGACAGAGCACGATGAAGTCGTCGGCATACCGAATCATCTCATAGCCTTGCTCGGCCATCTCACGATCCAGTGAGGCGGTACGGCCGGTTCATGGGGGTGGCACGGAGCCTGCCGGTCCTGGGTTGCCGGGGCGCGGACTAGGGCTATTATGGTGGCATGAGTACGGTCAAGAAGCTGTTGCACACCCGGTACCGAGTCGACGACCTCGAGCGCACGATCCGCTTCTACAAGGACGTCCTCGGCTTGCGCGAGGTGCGCCGCCATAAATCGCCGCGCGGCTCGGAACTGGTCTTCCTCCAAACCCCCGTCAGCGAGGAGTTGATCGAGATCTGTAGCTTCCCCGCCAGCGGCCCCGTCCAGGTCCAGCCCGACCTGACCCACCTCGCCTTCGAGGTCGACAGCCTCGCCGACTTCGCCCAACACCTGTCCAAACTGGGCCTCGCCTACTCGGACGGTCCCCACCTCAAAGACGATGGCAGCGGCTTCGCCTTCATCGACGCACCCGAGGGATACGAAATCGAACTCATGCAGCGCCCCACCCAGTACCTCCTCGCAAGCCAAACCGCTAGCCGCACCGCCTAGCCGTCGTCCCCGCCAACGCCCCCGTTGACAGGCCACGCCGGCGGCCCGGATAGTCTCTCCCGTGGCGCGCACGTACGACTTGGTGATGACCCATAAGCTGGACGCGGATGATTTCTTCATTCACCGCGTGCAACAACATTGCGCCGAACGCCGCCTGAACTTCTTCCTGATCGAACCGCTCTGGGTCAGCGAGTTCCTCGACAAGTACGATCGTGGCGAGGTCTGGGCCCGCGTCCTCCTGAACCTGCACAGCGAACATCATGACCCCACCGACCTTTATCATCGCCTCGTCCGCCTCGCCGAAGCCCGCGGCACCCGCGTGATCGACCCACCGGCCGTGGCCCGGCCCGCGTTCGATAAGGCGGCCCTCCACCCCCGCCTCCTGGCGGCTGGCTTGTGTGCGCCACACACCGTCATCGTCCCGCGCGGCGACGCCCCCCAGTTCCGGCTCGGCGAAGCCGAACGGGCCGAGTTGGGTTCGCCGTTTGTCATCAAACCCGCCCAAGGCTACGGCAAACGCGGCGTGATCTTCGACGCCACCAGCGAAGCGGACGTCACGCGGTCCATGGCGGAATGGCCAGACGATCGCTACCTGGTCCAACGGCGGATCGTGCCCCGCTCGATCGCCGGTGAACCGGCCTATTTCCGGGTCTACCACGTCTTCGGCTCGATCTGGTGTTGTTGGTGGAATTGCTATACGGACCGGTACCGGACCTTGCGCCCCGAGGAAGAGGAACAGCACGGCCTGCGCCCTCTGCGCGGCATCCTGGTTCCCCTGGCCGCGCTCACCGGCATGCAGTTCTTCTCGAGCGAAGTCGCGCTGACCGAGGCGGGCGAGTTCGTCCTGATCGATTACGTGAACGATCAGTGTCATCTCCTGTGCCAGACCGCTAGCCCGCAAATCGGCGTGCCCGACGACGTGGTGGCCGCGATCGCCCAGCGTTTGGTCGAGAGCGCCCACACCCTCATCGCGCATGGCTGAACCCCGCCCCCACCGCCCACCCGCCGACGCCGACGCCCGCGTCCGGCCACCCGCGCCCCCCACCAGCCCACCGGTCCTCTGGCGGGCCGGTCGGTTCCGGTTCGAGTTCCCCCGGCCAACCCTCGTGATGGGCATCGTCAACGTCACTCCCGACTCGTTCTCGGACGGCGGCCAGTTCCTCGAGCCCGAAGCCGCCCTGGCGGAGGTCCAACGACAGATCGCCGAGGGCGCCGACGTGGTGGACATCGGCGGAGAATCCAGTCGGCCCGGGGCCGACCCGGTGAGCGAGGCGGAAGAATGCCGGCGGGTGTTGCCGGTGCTCGAGGCGTTGGCCGGGCGTGTGGCGGTGCCGCTCTCGATCGACACGCAGAAACCGGCGGTGGCGCGGGCGGCCTTGGCTGCGGGGGCGAGCATCGTCAATGACGTGGCAGCCCATCGGGCTGACCCAGCCATGTGGGAGGTGGTCGCGGCCGCCGGGGCGGGTTACGTGTGCATGCACATGCAAGGCTCCCCCCGCACCATGCAGCAACAACCGCACTACGAGGACGTGGTGCGTGAGGTGGGGCAGTTCTTTGCCGAGCGATTGGGGCGCTTGGCGGCCAGCGGCGTCGGCCCGCGGCAGGTGGTCTTGGACGTCGGCCTCGGGTTCGGTAAGACCCTCGAACACAATTTGCGATTGCTGGCGCGACTGAGAAGCTTTAGAAAGTTTCAACGCCCATTGCTGGTGGGCGCGTCGCGCAAGTCGTTCCTGGGGAACTTGCTGGGGGCCGAGGTCGAGGCCCGCTTGCCAGGGTCGCTCGCTTGCGCTTGCTGGGCTGTGGGGGCCGGAGCGCAGATGCTGCGCGTCCATGACGTGGGCGCGACGTGTCAGGCTGTGCGCTTGTTCGAGGCGCTGCAAACACGAAAGTAATCATGGAGTGGACTGAGGAAGGCTGGCGCGGGTTGGTGGAGATCGTGATCCTGTCGGTGGGCATTTACTACGTGATCACCTTCATCCGCGGCACGCGCGGGGCGCCCGTGGTGGTCGGTTTTCTGTTGGTGCTCCTGGCGCTGACCGTGCTCACCATCGCCCTCGAGTTGCAGGTGCTGAGCCTGCTGCTGACCAATTTCTTCGCCTTCTTCGCCGTGGCGGTCCTGATCCTCTTTCAGCCCGAGTTGCGGCGCATGCTCGGCGAGTTGGGTACCCTGCCGTTCCTGGCCAGCGCCCACGAGCAACGCGAGAACATCGAGGTGATCATCCGCACCGTCGAGCGCTTAGCCGACGTGCGCATCGGCATGCTGATCGCCATCGAGCAGTCCATCCAGTTGGCGGAGGTGGTCGAGTCGGGCATTCTCGTCGATTGCGAGGCCACCTCCGAGATGCTCGAGACCATCTTCTTCCCCAATAACGCCCTCCACGACGGCGGCGTCATCATGCGCGGCGACCGCATCACGCACGCCGCCTGCATCTTCCCGCTCACCCAACGCCTGGACCTGAGCACCTCCCTCGGCACCCGGCACCGCGCCGCCATGGGCCTGAGCGAAGAGACCGACGCCATCGTCGTGGTCGTCTCGGAAGAATCGGGGGCCATCTCCTACGCCTACCGCGGCCAACTGGTCAAAGGCATCACCCTCGAGCAATTGCGCTCGTTCCTGACGGCCATGCTCGTGCGCCCCAACAAGACCCGCAGTGTGGGCAGTTGGCTGCGAGCCCTCTTCAGCCGCCGAACCGCCGCCCCGGCGCCGGACTCCTCCTCCAACCCCCCCGGATCATGAGCTGGCACGCCCGTATCTCGGACAACTTGGTGTGGAAGGTCATTTCCGTCCTCCTCGCCACCCTGATCTGGTTCATCATCCGCTTCGGGTTTCAAGAACGACTCAGTCCGGGCGCCCGCCGCAACTTCAACGGCCTGCCCATCACCGTCATGGCCACCGCCAACGAGGCTCGCGCCTTCCAGGTCGATCCCGGCGTCGTCGATGTCACCGTCCGCGGCGAACCGGGCCTCTTGCGCAGCCTCCAGCCCAGCGATATCGCGGTGTTCGTAAACCTGACCGGCATCCTCGACGCCAAGAGCCTCCGTAAGAAAGTCGAAGTGCACCCACCCGCCGGCGTCACGCTGGTGTGGGTGGCCCCCACCGATGTCAAGGTCGAGGCCCGGCTCACCCCGGATACCCCTCCCCGACCCCAGTCCAACCCCTGATCGCTGGCCAACCGGCCGCCCACCACCGGCGCCGGCCGGGCGCCCGCCATCACGTCAGCCCCCACTCCCGATAGCGCTCCCGTAGGTCCGCCACTAACCGGTCGTACCGCGCCCGCGTCGTGGGTGAGAGCGGGATCTTTGACTGGCCAGCACCGAGGCCGCGCGCCTCGATCGCCGCCGCGACGTTCGACGGAAAATCGAGCGAGTCCACCAACCGCCCGAGCTCGGTCACCCGCGCCGTGGCGGCGGCGGTCTTCTCCGTGTCCCCGCTTTCAGCCGCTCGATGCAGCTCCCGAATCAACTCCGGCACCGCGTTGGCCAGGCCGCTCACGCACCCCGTCACGCCTAGAGCCATCGCCTCCGCCAGCCGCGGTTCGCCCCCCGTGAACACCACAAAGCGCTTCCGCCGCCCCAACGCTACCAAGTCCCGGTGATACTCGAACTCCCCCCCGCTCTGCTTCACCCCACTCACCGGCACGCGCTCCGCCACTCGCGCAATCGTGTCCAGCGCGATCCGGTTCCCAGTGCGCTCGGGAAAATTGTACAGGAACAACGGCAACCCCACCCCCTCTCCGACGCGCACAAACCACTCGACCAGGTCGTCTTGCGGTAGGGGGAAAAACCAGGGCGGCAACAGTGAGATCGCCTCGCAGCCAAGCTCGCGTGCCCATCGGCCCAGTTCGATCGCCTGGGCCGCCTGCATGTCGCTGACGTTCACCAGCGCCGGCCAACCCGCCCACGCGTCCCGCACCGCCTCGAGCACCTGCCGGCGCGCCGCCAACGTCAGCCGCACAAACTCGCCGGTGCTCCCCAACACCATCAAGCCATCCACCTCGTGCTGCTTCAAAAACGCCACGTTCGACTTGAGCGCGGCGAGGTCAAGTTGGCCCTCACGATCCGTTGGCGTCCAAAGCGCCGCCAAGACTCCTTTATGTGGTATCGGCATGGCCAGGGACATTACGCAGGGCCTCGACCGCAACACAAGCCTGGCCCCCACGAAAAACGCCCTCCCCAACCCAACCGCCACCCCCCTCGACACCCGCACCCGTTTCCGCCGGCCAACTTTCTGCTCGCCTTCGCACCGGCTCGGCGGAGAATACTCACCCATACGCAACGACACCTCCAGCGCCGCCGGCGCCGACCAAACCAACCACCCACCTCAACGCCCATGCTTAAGCTGAGCCCCAACCCGCAGGCCACCCCAGATCCCTTGTCTCGCCGCCGCTTCCTCCGGCAATCGTCCCTGGCCGCCGCCGGGGCTGCCGCCGCCTGCCTCCAGTTCCCGAGCGTGGCCCGCGGCCAAGTCACCGCCTTGGACAAGATCAAGGTCGGGGTCATCGGTTGCGGCGGGCGTGGCACCGGCGCCGTGCTCAATGTCTTGGGCGCTGCCACCAACGTCATCTACCCGTCGGCCGGCTACCACACCGAAGACGCCGCCACCGGCGCCGCCGTCGCCAACAAGGACATCGAGGTCGTGGCCCTGGCGGATGTCTTCCTGGACCGCGTCCAGGGTTGTCGGGCGCAACTGGCCCGCATCGGGATTCGGGTGCCGGAGAACCGGTGCTTCACCGGCTTCGACGCCTATCTCAAACTGCTCGAGTTGCCTGAGATCAACTACATCGTCCACGCCACGCCGCCGCATTTCCGGCCCCAGCAGGTCCTCGCCGCCGTCCAGGCTGGCAAACATGTCTTCATGGAGAAACCCGGCGCCGTCGATGGCCCCGGCGTGCGCACCCTCCTCGAGGCGCACACCCTCGCGCTCCAGAAAGGAGTGGGCATCGCCGCCGGCACCCAACGCCGCCATATGCGCGGCTATGACGAGACGATCAAACGCATCCAAGATGGCGCGATCGGCGACGTCGAATACCTGCGCTGCTATTGGAACGGCGGCGTCATCTGGGTCATCGAACGCCAGGACGGCTGGAGCGATATGGAATGGCAGCTCCGCAATTGGAACTACTTCACCTGGATCGGCGGCGACCATTACGTCGAGCAACACGTCCATAGCCTCGACATCATGAATTGGATCATGGGCGCCCACCCCGTTAAGGCCCTGGGCCTGGGCGGCCGCCACGCCCGCCAACACCCCATCCACGGCCACATCTTCGACCACTTCGCCGTCGAGTACGAATACCCTAACGGCGTCCGCATGTTCAGCCAGGCCCGCCAAATGAACCACTGCGAGAATAAGGTCGAGGAGGCCGCCCACGGCACCAAAGGCGTCAGCAATTGCGTCAACTACATCCGCCCCCGCGGCGGGCAACTCTGGCGGTTCCGCGACCGCGAAGTCGACGCCTACCAGCAGGAACACCAAAACCTCATCGCCAGTGTCCGCGCTGGCCAACCCATCAACGAAGCCAAAAACCTCGCCGAAAGCACCCTCACCGCCATCATGGGCCGCGAATCCTGCTACTGCGGTCAGAGCGTCGAGTGGGATACCGCCTTGAAATCGAACCATCGCTGGGGCCCCACCCAGTACCAGTTCGGGCCGCTCCCCTTCCCAGACGTCCCCACCCCCGGCGCCTACAAGTTCGTCTAGCGGCCGTACAGGGCCAGCACATTCTCCGGCGGAACCTCCGGCTGGAACAAGTGCGCCGGACCCAGGATGTATCCGCCCTGGCGCCCCAGCGTCGCGCCATAGTGCCGCGCTGTGGCGCTGACTTCGGCCGGCGTCCCGCGCGGCAGGAGTTGTTGCATGTCGATCCCGCCATGAAAACACAGGCGCCCCCCGAAATCCGCTGCCAACCGCTCGGGCGCCATCGCAGCGCCAACCGGTTGGATGGGATCCAACACATCCACCCCTAACGCGATCAACTCCGGTATGAACGCCCGCACCAGCCCGCAACTGTGGAAGAGCACGCGTGCCCCCAAAGCGTGGATCCGGTCGATCATCGCCTTCAAATACGGCGCCACAAGCTCGCGGAATGTCCCCAGCGAAATCAACGGACCCCGTTGGGTCCCTAAGTCGCTGATCAACAGGTAAAGATCGATGCGCCCCCGCGTCGCCTCCGCCGCGCGCGTGTAGTCCTCGAGATAAAACTCGGTGAACTTGCGGCTCAGAAAATGGCACCAGTCTGGCCGCTCGATCAGGTCCACCAAGAACTCTTCCCAACCCCGCACCAAGGCCGGGCGTTGCCAGACGTCGGCAAACCCATAGACCAACGCGTACGCGTCGTGCCGGCGCGCCTCCTCCGCCAACCCTGTGTAGTCGAACGCGTCCGGCGATGGCCAGGCAAACGCCTCGAGTTCGCCCAGGCTCGACGCCTCCACCAGCGCCCCCTTCACATCCTCGCGCATGGGCCCCCAACCGGTCTCCTGATAGACGTAGCGTTCGCCCCAGAAGTTCTCGTACACGCCTGCCCCAACGGCGCGTTCCGGCGGCGTTCGGGCGTTGCAGTGGCGCAGGTCGATCTCGAGATGCCGCAGCAACGCTTCGCGATCCGGCAGACCGGTGTGCGCGAGCAAGCGCGCCCACGCAGGTTCCTCCGCCCAAAAATCCCGCGGCGTACGGTCCGGCATCTGATAAGCCAAGGCCGCCCGGACTCGCTCGCGCGGTGTCATCGGTTCGACAGCCCTAGCGCCTTACTGATGAGTGGTCGGGATAGACGACACATTGCAGGTAGGGCGCGCAGTCCTCTGCGCGCCGTAAACCACTGTGGACCCATGAAGCCGCGGCGCGCAGAGGACTGCGCGCCCTACCGCCGAGTTGTAGTCCATCTCAGTGCCTCATCAGTAGGCTAGCGCTTGGCGCCTTCGCTCACCTCGACAAACTCCGGTTTCAACTCGCTCTTCGCCACCGCCACCATGTGGCAGGGCGACGTCAGCGCCTGCGTGACCATCGCTCCCGCCGGCGGCGATGTCGCCCGGTAACTGACCTTCAACCGGTTCCCCTCGATCGCCACTCGCGTGATCTCGATGCCGTACCCGCCGGTCGGCTTCTGGCCCAAGGTGAGCACCACTACCATCTCCTTGGCAAAGTCGATCGCCGGCGCCGGTTGGCTCACCGCCCCCCGCGCGCAGTGCTCCGCCCAGAGTCTGGCCCACGCCTCCGGTTGCGTCACCACCAACCGTTGGGCCTTGGTAAGGCCGCTCACCGGCCCGCGGGCAATCTGACGTGTCTGCATCGCTTGATCTGCGTCCGCCCAGCCTGAGCAACCCCAGCCTAAGGCCAGCGCGAACCCGATCGCTCCCATTGCTTGCGCTGCTCGAATCGCTGGAACGGTCTTCATACGAGTGAACAATAGCTGCCCAACCTTCGGCCCGACACCACTGAAACACAAGCCAAACAGCCGCCCCATCGAGCATCCGCGCTCAAACACATTCACCCCTTCCTCGATCCGTCGGCCGCCTTGCCTGAGTCCGTAGCGAGGCGCTCGAGGGCTGCCATGGCGTGTGAAACCCGGCAGGCGCCTGGTGGGGCGCGGGGCGTCAGATCCGCTGGGCGGACGTGGCCGCCCACGCTCCGTCTCGCTGAGGATTTGCCGTATTCCGTGCCGGCCCTGTCATTGGCTCTTGGCCGTGGCTGTCAAACCAGTCGGCCCGCACCAGTCCAAAGCATCCGGGCCTCAGCAGGGGCCAGCGGTCCGCCGCCCAGCCCTTTGTCACAGCCCTCCCGATCCTGGCGGCAGGCGCTCCCACTCAAGTCCGTATGGTGCAAAGGCCGCGAAGTCATCGTCACGCGTGACCCAGCAACACCCGTGCTCGATGGCGACGGCGGCGTGCTGCGCATCGCCAACTCGCTTCCCAGCGACCCCCGTTTTCCGACACAGCGTCGCCGCGATCTCCCAATGTCGGGCGCCGGGCAACAGCCAACGGCAACCGGGCGCCTCACGCAAGCGTTCGATCGTCAGGAGCGCGACCGGCAGAGGCGTGGGATGGGCGTGAAAGCGCGGGTGCGAGACAATCCGCACAAAGGCCACCGCCACCAACGCTGAGAGGCCAAAAGGCGCTCCGGAATTCACCAGCGCCTCCAGCCAGTCCCGATAGAACGCATGGGCAGACTCATCCTCGCGGTGCGCGTAGACGAGGATGTTCACGTCGGGCGTCTTCATCCTCCGTCGTCTCGGAGATCGGCGATGTCCTCTGGGGACGAGTCTTCTTTGGCGCCTGAGCCGAAGGTCGGCACCGAGAACCGAGCGCGGTGCGCCGGTGGCTCGCGCTTCCTCAAGGCCTCGCGCAGGGCGAGCGTGGTGAACTCACTGACAGTGAGCCCGGCCTCGATAGCCTGGCGCTTTACATCCAAGAGCACATGATCATCGATCACCAGCGTGGTCCGCACAGAGGCGATCATATATATGGGCATTGAGCTGTCAAGACCCCGAATCCGCCGCTGTGATCGTCGCTCACCAGCGCCAAGCGAGTGGCGTGCAGGGCAGTGCGGTCCAGAGCAGAGCGTGCCCAGTCAGCTCTGCCACCTTGCCCTCCACCGCGCAGGTCAACCTCATCCCCAATCCTATCCTGTCCTCTCCTGTCAACCACTTTTGACCTGTCCTATTGTCGACGCCTTATACCCGCACCCGGGGACTGGCCCCCGGCCCCCCTTCGTGTCGTGCCTTTGCCCGGCCCCAAGGCTCTGCTCGGCTGAACGGAACGGAATGATCGGGACAGAAGATTCACGCTCCCCTCCCCGGCATCGCCCCCTCGCATGCTCTCGCGGTTTGTGCGGTTCGCACTCCTCAACCGAAACCACCCACCCCCACCGACGGCTCATCCTTAGCAACTCTCGCGGCTCTCGCGACTCTCGCCCTCGCCGACGGACACCGCCTCGGCCCCGTTCTCGCCCGGCTTGGGATCGACCAGCGCAATCAGAGTCTGATCTTTGCTCGGCGTCGGCGGATTGTTCGCCGTGAACAACCGTAGCCCGCCCCCGCCATCGACAACAAACAACGGCAAAGCTCTCGCACCCTGCCGATTGCGCCAGGCGTCGAATGTGAATTCCTCGGTCAACGTGGTCTTGCGAACACTCGCCCCGTCCACCAACCGCGCCAGGAGCTGATCCAGATGGACATCTTTGCCGAACAGCAACCGCCCATGCGGCGCCAATTCAGTCCTCTTGCCTGGAGCTGCGGCTTCAACCTGAACCTGGTACACCTCCGACCGTCCGAAGAACTCGACAAAGCCCATGGCAGCCAGGGTGTTGACCTCGTGGTTCGACGTCAGGGCCACCAACCGGCCGATGCCGCTCAGCTCGAGTTCGTCGCGCGCATGCTCCGAAAGCACGTTGCCATAGTAGGTGGGCAGACCGGCGAGCCGCGCCGCCGCCAGATTCTCCCAGTTTGTGTCGGCCAACAACACCGGCACCTCCTCAGCCATCAGCGCCTTGCCCATCGCCCGAGCCAATGGATGCGCCCCCACCAAGAGCACCCCTTGAGGGTTGGGTGTGGACAACTTCAGCCACTTGGCCAGCGGCGCCGTCGTCAGGCCGTAGAGGGCGACCGTGCCCACAATCACCAGGAACGTCACCGGCACCAGCTCGAGCGCCCGCGGATGGCCTTCGGCCGCCAAACGCAACGCGAACAAAGACGCTACCGCCGCCGCCACAATCCCGCGAGGTGCCAGCCAAGACAGAAAGACGCGCTCCTTGAGCGTCAACTCCGAGCGCAGGCTCGAGACCAACACCGACAAGGGCCGCACCACGAACACCAGCGCGGCCAGGAAACCGAGACCCGCAGCCGGGCTCAACTGGCGTACCTGCTCGACCGACAGCCGCGCCGACAACAAAATGAACAAGTACGCGATCAGGAGCGTGCGCAAATTCTCCTTGAACTCGACTATGTGCCGGATATGGACGCTCCGTTGGTTGGCCAGAGCGATCCCCATGATGGTCACCGTCAGAAGCCCAGCTTCGTGTTGGAGTTGGTTGGACAACGTGAACATGGCGACCACGAGCATCAGGGCCACCGGGTTTTGGAGGTGGTCCGGCACCCAAAACCGCTCAAAGGCGAGTACCAGCAAGCGGGCCGCCCCAATGCCCAACACCCCGCCCACCAGCAGAGTCTTGCCGAAGCCGACGGCGGCCAGCAGAGGCACCGAGGCTGCCTCCTTGGCGATGATCGCCTCGAAAACCAACAGCGCCAGCAGCGCGCCGATCGGGTCGATCAAGATCCCCTCCCACTTCAGCGTCGAGCCCACCCGCCGAGCCGGTTGAACGTGCCGCAACAGCGGCATCACCACCGTCGGCCCCGTCACCACCAGCACCGCCCCCGTCAAGATCGACAACTCCCATCCCCACCCAAACAGCCCATAAGCTGCCACCGCCGCCAATGCCCAGGTTACCAGCGCCCCCACCGTGATCAGATTCCGCACCACCCCAGCAATAGTCTTGAGCTCGTGCAACTTCAGCGTCAGACCGCCCTCGAACAGAATCAATCCAACCGACAACGACACCAGCGGCATCAGCCAGTCCCCTAGGAGCTTGTCCGGGTCTAGCCAGCCCAGGATCGGCCCGGCGAGAAACCCGAACAGGAGCAGCATCAGGATTGACGGCAGGCGCAGTCGCCAAGCCACCCACTGTGCGCTGATCCCCAGCACGATCATGCCCGCCAAGCTCACCAGGAGACGCTCGTCCATAACCCAATGGCCAGGCCTGTAAACGGGCCGCATCGTGAATGCAAGGAGGCAATTCCTCAGGACCAGCGCCCACCCCCGCGCCGCTCCCACCCGCTCCCCGATCCCCCCGTTTTCCCTCCAGGCGAGTTTCTCTCGGCGCCTGCGGTCCAAAAGGCCTCCCCGTTTCTGTCACTGTCAACAATGTTTCACCTGTCTAATGTTATTGCTGGCTTCCTGTGCCGGCCCGTTGCCTTTGTGAAGGTGTCAATGTCTTTATGCCTGTCTTATTGACTTACAAGCTCTTGGACCAGAGCTCTTGGACCAGGGACCAGTGAGAAGTGGAGACTGGAGAGTGGAGTGGAGTGGAGTGGATAGGGGGATTCGGCGGGTGGCCCAATCCCCATCCTATCCTTCGATCCTTCAGCGCGCTACAGAGGGTGCCTCATGCCTCGGGGGGAGCGTCAGCGTCAGCGCGATACTCGATGACCTCGACACGTTCGAGGGTGACTAACCCGCCGCCCAGCATCTCCGAAAGCAACGGAAGGAAGGCTCGAATCTTCTCCTCGCTGTCCACGATCTCGATGACCATCGGCAGGTCCAGGGAAAGCCGGAGGATCTTCGCCGTGTGCAGCCGGCTCGACTTGCCATAACCCATCGGCCCCCGCAGGACCGTGGCACCCGCAAGGTGTTGTTCGCGAGCCTTCAGCACGATCGCCTCGTGCAGCGGGCGATGTTGCCACCGGTCGCTCTCGCCAATGAAAATGCGCAACAGAAACGCGGCGTGTGGAATATGCATGTCAAGTTTAGGGTCCCTTAGGCGAGCTGAGGTCCAGGCCGAGCAGATGGCCCAGCCATACGGCTGCCAGACAAAGGCCGACCGACGCCAAGACGTATACGCCGGCACGGCCCCATTCACCCTCCTGGGCCAGGGTCAGCGTTTGGAGACTGAACGAGGAGAATGTGGTGTAGCCGCCCAGCACGCCAATCATGATGAACTGACGCGTGGAGGGCGTCACCCACCAGCGTCCCTCGGGCGCCGTGAGCGTCGCCAAGAGCCCGATGACGAATGAACCGCTCAGATTCACGAGCAGCGTGCCCCAAGGGAACGTCTCGCCAAAACGGCTGGCGGCCCAACCGGATAGCCAAAACCGCCCGATGCTGCCGAGGGCGCCGCCCAAGCCAACCCAAAGATAATCCCGCATACAATCCGCCCAAGACCCTACGCCGTCGGGACTTGAGAGTCCATCCAAACACCCAAACAAGAACAGCCCAGACCTGGCGCTGTCTTGTCGAGGAGGCGATCGAGCTGCGGGGGGGGTAGGGGCAGGGGGCACAGTATCGGACCGGGAGTCTGGGGCCAGGGGCCCGGGCCAGAGTGCCGCCGGGGTCACAGTAACAACAGGCAATGTCAACCACTTTTTATCTGTCCTATTGTGTAGACAGGACCAAGTCGACACGGCCTGGCTACTGCGGGCGACAGCGGGCTTGTGCACCTCGGACCGGACCGGTGGCCGTGCAGGAAACCTCTCCCTGTCAACGACTTTATATCTGTCTTACTGTAGGACCGATGGGAAAGTCGGCGTCGATGGCTGGCGCCTACGGAACAAGGTTGTCAATAACCACAGGCCGGTCTCTACCGCTACCGCTACCGGTACTGGCGACGATGACCGACTCCCCCGGAGCCTGGTTGAACGAAGAGGCTTCGTTCCTTCCGGTGGGGCTGGCCGGCAACCGCGGATAGGCGTCCTGGGGTTGAGCCGGCACCAGTCGGACGGCCTGGCCGCCGCGCGGTGGGAGGACGACCTGGAGGGCGGTCTCGGCTCCGACGCGGTACCGGTCGATCCGCACGCGGGTCCGCGTCGGAACGGCGGGGTCGTGGGAGTAAAGGTGCGCAACGTATGGGATGCGACGCGGGAGGAAATCCAGGGGCACCGCCAAGGAGCGTGCTTGAGCGTCATTCATGCAGCCGAGGTACCACTCGGCCTGGTGCCGCCGGGCGATGATGGCGAATTCCCCGATCTTGCCGTGCAAGACGCGGGTGTCGTCCCAGACGGTGGGGATGTGGTCGAAGAACTCGAGTTCAGGCTCGGTGCCGATGGCGGTTTCGGCGCCTCCAGCGCCCCCGGCGCGGGGCGGGGAACCGGCCGGGCGATCATACCAGTAAAGGAATTGCCAGGGGCTGTAGATGCAGACGGCCTTGGCCAGTTGATAGGCGTGGGTGGCGTTTTGGGCAACGCGTCCATCGTAGTAACAGATGGTGTTGTCGGCGGCGCCAGCTAGCATCCGGGTGAAGAGGAGGGTCAGCGTGAGGGAATTGGCTGGGCGCGTTTCATCGCCGGCGATGCCCTCCTGAGTCATCAGATTCGGATAGGTGCGGCTGTAGCCGGTGGGTCGGTATTCGTCGTGGACGTCCACCATGAGCCGATGTTCGGCGGCGTTGCGGATGGCATGGTGGAGCCAGCGCGTGGCGGCCTGCGAGCCAACCTGAACAAAGCCGAACTTCATGCCTTGGACACCCCACTGACGGTACAAGGGCAGGAGTTGGTCCAGTTGCCGCTCGAGCGCGCGCCGGTTGACGTAGAGAATGATGCCGATGCCGCGCTCGGTCGCATAGCGGATGACCTCGGGGAGGTCAAGTGGGCCCTTGGACCGGCTAGGATCGAGCGTGACGGTGGTGGCGTCCGACTCATCGGAGTTCTCGGGGCCGTACCAGCCGGCATCGAACTCGACGTACTGGAGATTACGTTGGACGGCGAAATCCACGCAGGCCTTGCCGCCTACGGTGGTCAAGGTGACTTCGCGAATGACCTTTCCGGGCTTGATCCAGGAGGTGTCGGGGAGGGCGCATGGATCGTTGAGGTTGAGGAGCAGATCGTTGTTTTCGAGCAAGCGCCCGGGGCGGTCGGCCACCATGACCACGCGCCAGGGGGTGACCAATGGCAGGGCGGTCTCGACGCGGCTGCTCAGGTCGCTGATCAAGCTGTGCGGTTCCCCGGTTAACGGCGCCAGCTTCATGCGGGCGTAATCGACCAGACGCGCCTCAGCCAGCGCCACCCACACATCCTCGGCGACCTGGATGGTCAAGGGCCGTTCGCAGCCGGGTCGGAGTTGGCTCAGCGGGACCCGTTCGTAGTTGCCCTGAGCGCTGTAAACCGCCCAAGCCGGGTGATCGTCCGTGAAGCGAAACTCCGTGAGTTCACGGGCGAGAACGATTCGTTCGAGACCGGGCTGCTCGGGCAGAGCGTATCGGAAGGCTGCGCCCTGGTTGTAGGCGCGCAAGGTCAGCTCGAGCAATCGCCGGGGCGGCTCCGTCTCGCGCAACAGGACTACGATTTGGCGGTAGCGATCGCGGACGACGCTGCGCTCACCGTAGACGGGGCGCCAGGTGTTGTCGTGCCGACTGGTCGCAAGGTTGACGATCTCGAAGCCCGACTGCAGCGGGGTTGGGACCAAGGCCAGACCCAACCGCGAGTCTCGGATGATGGGTTTGTTGCGATAGGCCACTTGGTAGGTGGGGGCTGCGGGTGCATTGGGGTCATTCTGCAAAGCGAACCGTACGGTCAAGAGGGTATCCGGGGAGTGGATCTCGATGGTGGGAGTGGCCTGAGCCCAGGAACTGAAGGCGAAGAGCAGCAGGGCGAAAGCGCAGATCGAGGGCAGCCGCGGTTGTTGAGGAACTGGGCCGAGTTGGTCACGGCGAGCACTGCTCGGGCGGGCCCCTGCGGCCGCCAGCGCGGCTAAGGGCCAGGGGCAGGGGCGTGGGGTTGGAACCGCGGGATCAGGGATCCGGCGGAGCTCGGGCGGACAGGGGTAGGGTGACGTTTCACCCGACGAACATTTGGCCCCGGGCAAGGCAATCGCAGAGTTGGCCATAGACATAACGGAGGGCCTCGCGCGAACTGTCCGAACCGAGCGCTCGGAGCAGGCGCCGAGCGAGTGTGCCCTGGCCGAGGATTATGTCTAGAGCCTGTACGCTGTCAGGCTCGAATTCGCTTGCGACCTTCAGGTTCTGGGCGAGGTGTTGCCAGAGGTCACCGGCGGCGCAGGCGCCGGGGCGGTCCCAGCCGAAGGTGTCGAGGTAGCGGCGGTCTTGGATTTGGGCGGCCTCAGCGTCTTGGATGGTGGCGAGGAGAATGGTTTCGAGGGGGTCGAGGGCGAGGTTTTTTAGGGAGGCCAACGGCTGCCAGCGTTCGCCGACTAAGGCGCGGAGGACGGCCACGATGAGCTGCGTCACGGCCAGGTCGGCTTGGGGACATTCTTGGGTATCGAGGACCCGGATCTCGATGCTACCGCGGCCGAACCGGGCAATGGCGCCGCGCGCATTGAGGAATTCGTCCTGCAACACTCCTTCGGCGTCGTGTGGGGCGACGTCCCGGTACATCGGTTCGAGGATGTGGCGGGCGTACTCGACTTCGGAGAAGATGGCTTCTGGGATCACGCGGCCGGTGATCGAGGGGATGCGTGCTGAGTTGGTGCGGTAAACGGCCAGCCGAGTGTCCAGCCAACCGGTCGGATGCGCCTCGAGGACCGGGGAACTGGCGGCCAGGGCGGGCAGGATGGGGAGGAGGGCGCGGATGGCGGCGTGCAAGGCACCGAACTCGCGGTCGTCGGCGAAGGGGAGGTTGAGGTGGAGGCTCTGGAGGTTGGACCAACCGTGACCTTGGCAGCCGAAGATGCGGTGGTAGGCCTGGTAGACTGGGCTGTATTCGTGTGGCCAGAGGCGGGTCTCGCGCACGGGATCCATCCAGGGATGCATGGCGGTGGGCATGAGGCGCGCGCCCCAGATGTCCAGTTGGCGCTGGGCGGCAGCCACTTCTGCCTGGAAACCGCGGGCCAACCCGGGCAAAGCGGTCGCGGGGCCGTTGGTCTTAAACTCGATGACATGCAGCACGAGTTCGTTGGACCAACAGAAGCGGCCGCGTTCGACGTCGGCATCGTAGGCGCCCGTGACGGACCGAATGAGTTCGTCGCTTAGAGGCCGCACATCGAGGGTGTCGGCATCGACGATCATGTACTCGAGTTCGACGCCGGTGGCGGCGAAGAGGGCCAGCCGGGGCGAGGTGCGGTTCATGCGGGCAGCCCCTGGCGGCGGCGTTCGAGGCGCTGGAGGAACACCTCCATGATGCGTTGGTAGAGGGCGTCTTTGAGGATGGCGTCTTCGAAGCCGGCCTGAATGGTGGGGTTATCGTTGACTTCGATGACATAGCATTTGCGACCGACCTGCTTGAGGTCGACGCCGTAGAGGCCGTCGCCGATGAGGTTGGCAGCCTTGAGAGCGGTGCGGACGACGCGGCTGGGCGCCAACTCGACGGGGAGGGTCTTGACGCGGCCGTAGCGGGCGTCTTCGTCGTCGTGGCGGTTGATGATCTGCCAGTGTTTGTCGGCCATGAAATACTGGCAGGCATAGAGGGGCTTGCGATCGAAGATGCCGATGCGCCAATCGAACTTAGTGGGGAGGAATTCCTGGGCAATGACCAGGTCGGACCGCTCGAGCATGGCGGTGGCCTCCTGCGTGACGGCGTCGGGGGTCTCGGCCTTGATGACGCCCTGTGAGAAGGCGCTGTCGGGCTGCTTGAGGATGCACGGCAGACCGAGGGCGGGCACGATTTGGTCGAGGTTGTCCCGGTGCACGATGAGGGTCTTGGGGGTGAGGATGTGCCGCTGGTCGAGCAACTCGGCCAAGTACACTTTGTTGCCGCACTTGAGGATGGAATCGGGGTCGTCGACTACGACCAGACCCTCTGCGACCGCGCGGCGGGAGAAGCGGTAGGTATGATGGTTGACGCTGGTGGTCTCGCGGAGGAACAACGCATCGAACTCGGCCACGCGGGCGAAGTCTTCCTTGTCGATGACTTCGGCGTGGATGCCGAGGTTGGCGGCGGCCTTGATGAACTTCTCGATGGCCGGTTCATCGGAGGAGAGGTCCTTCGCTTTAGGGTCGAACAGGATGGCCAGATCATACCGCTCGACAATCCGGGGCCGCGTGGTGGGGCCACGGCCGGCCAGGTATTGGGAGGCGGCCTCGACGACGAAGTCGTGGTGGGCGTCCGGGATGTCGCGGGCGGCGATGGGGCCGATGCTCTGGAGTTCCCAGCGGTCGGCGCGGACAAACTCCGCGCGCACGAACGGGGCTTGGAACAGCTTGAAGAGGGCCGCGCTGAGGCGGTCGTGTTTGGCCGCCAGGTTGCGCCCGAAGTAGATGCTCAGGGTGAACCGTTTTGAGCGCACGCCGACCAGGCCTTCCTGGATGATCTCCTCGAGTTCATCGGACATGAGCCGAATCACCGTCTGCGATTTCATGTCCTGGATGGTGGCGATGTCCGGGATCGGCTTGTGGCCACGGGCGGCGGCGAGCAACGACACGTAATAGCCCGTGCTTTGGTACCGATAGGAACGGCAGAAGTTGAACACCTTCGCCCGGTCCAGATCGCCATACTTCGGGTCGACCAAGTACGAGCGCGCGGCGACCACCTCGACGCCGGGCACGCGCAGTGGCCACTCGAGGGGGTTATTGACCACGATCAGAATGCGCATAGGAACGAGCGGGACAAGCGGAGTCGAGTACGGGGTAAGGTCGGGTGAGGGAGACGGAGGTTCGAGTTCGAGCCCTCAAAGCTCGGCCCAGGGCGGGGTCCACCAGGGCCAGGAAGGTCGCGGGCGAGGGTTCACGGGAGGACGTCAACGCGGCCGGATGACCATGAGATTGGCGTCGTAAGTGACAATGCCCAGCAGAATGGCCCCGATGAGCCGGTCCATCGTGACCTGGTAATGTTGGGAGGGCGCCACGGGGTTCGGCAGGAGCGGATCCGCAATACTCACCGTCCGCTCTTCTTGGTCGTAGCCAGACAACAACACGAAATGCCCCGTCGGCTCGCCGCGGAGGTCGTCATAGTCGGACTTGGGCCCGTATTCGCGCGCGCAGCCGTACAAGTAGGTGGCGCTCAACCCGGTGAGGACGGGGAACTGGCGGTTGAGATAACTGCGGATGAGGGCTTTGGTCAGGTCGGCAAACCGCAGTTCGCCGCCCAACTCCAGGAACTCGAGGTACGCGGTCGTGGCGGCTTGAAGTCGGTCTCCCCGCTTGTGGGCTCGCTGCGCCTCGAGTTTTGCCCGCAGGGCCAAGGGTTCGAGGCCGAACCAGGTCGGGTCGAACATCTGCAGGTTGTAAGCGTAAATGCGCGCACGGTAACCGCGCTGCAGGGCATGGCAGGCCAAGAGCACGCCTAAGGTGCCCCCGCTCGGCAACCGGGGAATCTCGCGCGTGACCGTGCTCAGGGAAATGCGGTCCCCGTAGTAGCGGTAGAGGGCGTGCAAACAGGTCGGTCCGCAGGTCTCATCGGTAGGCTGCGGCCGCATCTGGAGACTGAGTTGGACTTTCATGGGCGTGACCGGCGGTGCCATTGGCTGGGCGGACGGCCTCTTGCCACGGCGGTGGGTCGGACCACGCGAGGCTGAGTGAAGCAAGTCGGCCCCGGGGTGTCAATTGGCGGAGCGCGACGGGTCCGCAGCGGAAACCGCTTCCCTTGCCCCGGGCTGGCGCCGTAAGCTCCCGGGCAGGGTCCCAGTGAACAGCAACCAGGCTGGGCGCTCTGGAGCCGCGGCGGGATCTGGCAGGCGGCGCCGTGCGAGCGCCCGCAAATGGGTCGATGGATCGCACGAAAGGACAGCTCACGATGAACAATCCAATTTGGGTCATGACCTCCGCGTTCAAGCCCTTGACGCTCGATCAAGTGCTGGAACGGACCCTCGAGATCGGAGCGCAGGGCATGGAATTGTGCGTCTTCCGCCGGGACGGCACGCGCTCCGATCACGTGGCGACGCACCTGCCCTACGACGACTTCGGGCTCGACCAGGCCAAGGGCCTCATCGACACCTGCAATCGCCGCGGCCTCCGCTTCTCCGTGGGCGCTTACGAGAACCTGATCGGAGGCGACCCCGAGCATCGCGTCCGCAACCAGAACCACCTGCTCAAGCTCATTCGCATCGCCCACCTCTGCGGCGGCGACGCGAACGACGTGAAGGTGGGGACCTTCGTCGGGTACCAGAGCGAGCTTGGAGCGAAGGAGGGCGGTTTCGAGAGGAATCTCGAGGAATACGCCCGCGTGTTTCGGCCCATCGTCCAGTATGCCGAGGACCTCGGCGTGACGTTGATCTACGAGAATTGCCCCATGGAAGGCTGGCGCCCGGCAGCCAGCCCGACGACTTACAACAACCTGCCCGGGTGCTTGGCCGCGCGCAAACTCATGTACGCTCTGATCCCGAGTCGGGCGCACGGCGAGACCTACGATCCTTCGCACGACGTGTGGCAGAACATCGATCCGCGCGACGCCCTCCGCGCGTCGGACCTCAGCCGAATCCATCGCGTCCATGTCAAAGGCACGCGCCTCATGAACACCCCTGCCCGCGTCCACTGGGGTGCCCTTTACCCCATGCAAACGGTCTCCCCGGACCTCGCCGCCCGCGCCGGTGTGCCGATCCCCGCCCACGAGTGGGATCGCCACCATTACGAGCCGATGCTGCCCGGGTTCGGCGGCAACGACAGCATGGATTGGCGCGGTTTCCTCGAGACGCTGATGCAGCTCGGATACCAGGGCCCGTTCGTGATCGAGAATGAAGCCGCGAACTCGGCGCACACGGGCAACCTCGGCGCCACCGTCCAGGGCTTCCGTGCCGCGGTGCTTTGTCTAGCCCCGATCGTCTGGCCGTTGGTGTCGCAGGCCGGGTACCAGTTCGACCGTGCCAAAGTGGCCCCGCTGCGGGAGCCCGCCGGCAAAGATGTTCCGGTTCGCACGATGCAACAGTTGCAGTGACGCGCGGTCGATCCTCTGGGGACGATCTGGCGCGGTCGAGGAGAACTCGGAGTGCGTGTGAAGATTCTGGTGGGGCTGGTGGGGGCCTGGGTGTGGGCGGGCGGCGCAGGGGTGTTGGGGCAGACCCTCAGCTATCTGGACCTGGTCCAGCGGTTGACGGACCTCGAGGGTTTGGCGGTCCTGCCTGAGCCGGGCGAACAGTGCGCGCAGTGGTCGAGCTACGATCGCCAGAGCCGTTACGACGATGCCACAGAGAAGTACGTCGCTTGGGATGCAAACGGTGACGGCGAAGGTCACCTGGGGCAGGACGGGGACCGGATCGTGATGGCGGAGATGCGCGGGCCTGGTTGCATCTGGCGCATCTGGTCGGCCGCTCCGAAGGAGGGCCACGTGCGGGTGTACCTGGACGACGCTCCCGAACCGGCGATCGACCTGCCGTTCCGGCGCTACTTCGACCGT
>Ga0194126_10002936_pt1 | contig 27371 bp, 20 predicted proteins | sample TA2KigC150mmetaG_FD_148641 | JGI IMG/M metagenome (GOLD analysis project Ga0194126, IMG submission 148641) | Freshwater microbial communities from Lake Tanganyika, Tanzania - TA2015035 Kigoma Deep Cast 150m | ecosystem: Environmental > Aquatic > Freshwater > Lake | place: Tanzania: Lake... | reverse complement strand
GGCGAACTCACCGCCCTGCACCTGCTGGAATCGCCCCGGCTCGACCAGCCCATCACCGAGTTCATCGGCAGCCGGAACCCCGAGGTCGAGAAGGTCTCCTGGTCCAAGAACACCGTCTGGCTCGATAAGGCGCAGACCGTCGGCTTGAAGGGCGTGCGCGAGGACGTGTGGAACTTCCACATCGGTGGCTACCAGGTCTGCGAGAAGTGGCTCAAGGACCGCAAGGGCCGCACGCTCTCAAAGGACGACATCGACCACTACCAGAAGATCGTCGTCGCCCTCTCCGAGACCATCCGCCTCATGAAGGAGATCGACGAGGTCATCGAGGACCACGGCGGCTGGCCGGGGGCGTTCCAGACCGCGAAGCCATCCGAAGAAGCCGACGAGAGACCCGTCAAGGCCGCCGAGCCGAGAGCACCGTACGGGGCGAAGGGAGCGAAACGAAAGAGCAAACGATGAGAACCCTCACCCCCGGCGCCCGGCGGCTGCCATCCCACCACATCACGATCCGCGTCCCCTGGCACGACGCCGGCTGGACCGGAACGGTCTGCGCGGATCCCCGGAAGAACACGAGCTGCTTCGCTCTTCCCCGGATCGCGGAAGGGAAGAACGACGAAACGGAGTCGCGCTGCGCCGGCCAATCGCTCGACAAGCTGGCCGGCGGCGATTTCCCGCCCTGCGTCGATGAGCGGGTTTCGTTCATGGCCGACTACGAGATTAGCCGCACGAAGAACCACCCCTATGTCAAGTTCTTCCCCGAGACGCACAGTCACTTCGAGCCCACTCGTTTCGTTCATCCCCCCTACTCGGCGGCGTGCATCCCCTTCCGGTGGATGCTCCGCCAGGTCGTCGAGGGGAACGCGAAGAACGGCGACATCGGCCTCGCGGAGAAGCTGAACCTCGATTGGGTGCCGGAGCGGGAGCCGGATATTCGAGACAAGAGCGGATCCGAGATCGATACTGCCTGGCTGCAGGAGCGGGACAACCAGCTCGCCCTCCTCGACACCTTCTTCGGCGCGCTCCGGGAAGAGGAATCGCTCTGTTTCTTTTACGCGAAGCGCACCCCGCTCTCGGAGCAGTCACGGCGGCTGATTGTTGGCATCGGCCGGGTGCTCTCGATCGGCGGGGCGACCGAGTACGCTTACAGCGTGAAGAATCCTCCTCTCCGATCCGTCCTCTGGGAGCGCAACATCGGTCACTCCGTTCGGCCCGGCTTCGAGGACGGGTTTCTCTTCCCGTATCAGGAGGCGCTCGCGCTGGCCGAGCGGGAGGGGATCGACCCGGAAGAGTTCGTCGCGTTCGCTCCGGACGAGCACTTCAACGCCTACTCGTACACATCCGAACACTTAACGCACGACGGGGCGGTTGCGTCGCTCGTCGCCTCGGCCGCTGCGCTCCACCGAATCCGTGGACGGATCGAAGGGCCGTGGGACCGCGTGCTCGCTTGGATCGACACCGAGCTCAACCGCCTGTGGAAGGCGCGCGGGGCTTTTCCCGGTCTTGGATCGGCGCTCTCGGCCTTCGGATACCAATGGGGCTTCCGGCACGGGAGCCTGCTCGCGTACGAGGTCGAGTTGGAGCGGGAGCGAAGAGGCGGCATGCCCTGGGAGATCGTGGATGCAGTGATGCGAGATCCGGAGCGCCTCGAAGGCCCGACCGCCAAGCTCCTCACCCCGAGCCTCCGCAAGGGATGGAGCAGTTTGGGGAAGGAACGCCGGGCGCTGCTCGAGCTCCTCGCCCGCTGCGCGATCAGCGAGGACCAAGCGCTCCGGATCTACGACAAGACCGAGCGCAAAGACGCGGGCATCGAGGCGAGCGACGCCGACTTCCTCGCGAACCCTTATCAGTTCTTCGAGCTCGATCGACGAAGTCGCGACCCGATCGCCTTCGGCGCCGTGGACCGCGGGCTGTTTCCGGACGAGGCGGTTCGTGAGGAGTTCCCAGTCCCCGAGCCGAGCCGTGTCGAGGATCCGTCCGACCCGCGTCGGGTGCGAGCCCTCGTCGTCGACCTTCTCGAGGAAGCTTCGGATGAGGGGCACACGATTCTCCCCCAGAGCTGGGTCATTCGGCGCGCTCGCGAGCGCGCACTCCAACCGCCATGCCCACTCGGCGAGAACGTGTTGGAGGCGAACGAGTCGTCGTTCGGGCGGTTCGTGCAAAGGGCGACAACAGGCGCCGGCGAGGCGGCCTACCAGATCGACCAGTTGGCCGGGTGCCGCGAGATCATCCGTCGGGAGGTCCACGGGCGGCAGAGGGGGAAACCGCACGCGGGGGCGCACGACTGGTGCGCGCTTGTGGACCAGGGGCTCGCCCAGGCGATGCCGGAGGGGGGCGAGGAGCGCGAGACCGAGGAGCGCGCTCGAAAGGAGAAGGCGGCGGCACTCGAGCAGCTCTTTCGGGCGCGGCTCTCCGTGCTGGTCGGGCCGGCGGGAACGGGGAAGACGACCCTTCTCAAGACCCTCTGTCACATGCCCGAGGTGGATAAGAAGGGCATTCTCCTTCTCGCACCCACCGGGAAGGCGCGGGTACGCCTGGAAGAGCAGACGGGCCTCCGGGGTGCCGGCCAGACGCTCGCCCAGTTCCTGATCGCGCATCACCGATATGACAGCGAGACGGGAGCCTACTCGTTCGATCCGACCGCTCCACGGTGCGGGAACTTCCGCACTGTGATCGTCGATGAAAGCTCGATGCTCACGGAAGACCAGCTCGCGGCGCTGTTCGACGCCTGCACGAACGTCGAGAGATACGTGCTCGTCGGCGATCCGAGACAGCTGCCTCCGATCGGAGCGGGTCGACCGTTCGTGGACATTGTGAACGAGCTAGCGCCTGAAGGGGTGGAAGCGCTCTTCCCGAGATGTGCCCCGAATTACGCCGAGCTGACCGTTCCCCGCCGGCAGACTGCCGAGGGACGCGGCGACGTGCTCCTGGCCTCGCATTTCAGCGGTCGTTCCCTCGACCCGGGCTCCGACGAGGTCTGGGACGCCGTGGGTGCCGGTCCTGCCGACCATCTTCGGACCGTCCAGTGGACGGATCCCCAGGATCTCCAAAGAAAGATCCTCGATGAGCTGGTCACGGGGCTCGAGCTTTCCGACCCGGACGACGAGCTCGGCTTCGAGGTATCGCTCGGCGGCTCGAAGTACAAGGATTTCGATCGCGCTTTCTTCTGGAGCCGCTTCGGCGACAACCCGGGTGCGGCCTCCAAGGTCGCGGAGTGGCAGATCCTATCGCCGATTCGCGCGGGCCAGGAAGGGGTGGACGCGCTCAACCGCGCGATCCAGGAACGCTACCGCCGTCGCTGGCGCGAGTTCGCGGAGCGAGAGGGGTGGAGTCGTCCGGTGCCCAAGCCGTTCGGCCCGCAGGGGATTCTGTACGGCGACAAGGTGATCAACATCGTGAACCAGCGCCGTCGCGACGTTTGGCCGAAGATGGACGGCGAGGCGTACATCGCGAACGGCGATCTCGGGATCGTCGTCGGACAGTACAAGACCAAGAAGTTCAAGGGCATGCCCAAGAAACTCGAGGTCGAGTTCGCCGGGCAGCTCGGCCACAAGTACGGATTCTGGAAGAGCGAGTTCGGGGACGAGGTGACACCGCCCCTGGAACTCGCCTATGCGCTCACCGTGCACAAGACACAGGGGAGCGAGTTCGGCATTACCTTCGTGGTTCTGCCCAATCCGTGCTGGCTCCTCTCGCGGGAACTCCTCTATACCGCTCTCACGCGACATCGCAATCGGCTGGTCGTTCTCCACCGCGGGCCGCTCGCGGAGTTCCGTCGCTTCGCTGGTGAGGAGCACTCGGAGATTGCGCGCCGGATGACGAACCTCTTCGCCGATCCGCAGCCGCGCGAAGTGACCGTCGAGAAACAGAAGCGGTTCCTGGACGAGGGCCTGATCCATCGTACGGAGCGAGGCGACCTCGTGCGTTCCAAGTCCGAGCTCGTGATCGCGGACAAGATGCACGCCCGTGGGATCGAGTACGCGTACGAGCAGCCGCTCGTCTTACCGGATGGCCGAACTCGGTATCCCGACTTCACGATCACCGACCACGCCCGTGGGGTCACCTTCTACTGGGAGCACCTGGGCATGCTCGACGACCCCGGATATCGCTCACGCTGGGAACGGAAGCGCGAGGAGTATGCCCGGAACGGGGTTCTGCCCTGGAAGCAGGGCGGCGGAGAGGTTGGGACCCTGATCGAAACCCGCGACGACCCGGGCGGAGGACTCGACGCCAACCAGATTGCACGGCTGATCGAGGAGGTTCTGCTGGGGAAAGGAAGCCTATGAACGAGACGTTCACGCACGAATGGTCAAGGCAACTCTGGCAGCTGATGGTGTACCTGGAGGCGGCGTACGACTATCTCGAAGAGAGCGATCTCGTTGAAGTTCCGGAGAGGGCTGCATCGTGGTTCGCCCAGGAGAACCCGGAGGGAGATTGATCATGCTTCGCGTCATCATGAACGCCGCGCAGACTCGCCAAGCCCTTCGCGCCATACGCGCGGAGCTGACCAGGCAGCTCGGAAAACCTCGGGCCTGCCGTTGGAACTTCCCCGGCGGAGGAGGGGGAGGCATGCCGACATGGTTCAAGGAGTCATTCAACGACTTACCCTTGGCCATTGGCATTCAGAAGTGGCGGAATCGAACGGCGATGTTGGTGGCGCGCGACGCCCTTTCACGCGAGAATGTGCCGACCGTGGAACTGAACATTCCGGATGCGACAGGTAAGGTCAACAGACTCGTGAACGGATGCCTCTGCAGGCGTGAGGATGGTGCGGTCCTCCTCGGGCACAGGGGGCGCGCCCTGACGGCCACACCGAAGGTCATTCCGAAAGACGTCATTCATCGGCATTTTGCGAAATGGCTAGAGACAGTGGAGGATGATGATCGCGAAACCAAGATCATCCCGGTCGGTCTTGTCGGAAGACACCTGTTGGCAGATATTGCCGACTTCGCGGATCAGGTGTCGACACTCAAACAGAGCTGGCTCAGATCCCGCGGGAGTGCGTCGGTCGTCAGGTCGATCCATGGCTGGCGCGAGGACCTACGCTTCCCCAAGGCGATTCAGAGAGTCGTTCAGGCGAGCGAATCCGAATCGGAGTACCGGCACGGGCCGATGCAGAAGCTCTTGAAGCAGGAAGTCGAGGAGTTGCTGCCGAATGGGCTGAACACAGCATTCAACGTGAATGCCGATCTGGCTGTTCTACGTGGGAGGCGAGTGCTGGGGATCTTCGAGATCAAGACCAATCTCGGTCCTCAGCTCTACTCGGGGATCGGCCAGCTCCTTTGGTATCGCCTGATGTTCGGATCCGGCTCCACTTCTGTTTTCTTGGTGATTCCGGGAGACTGTCGTCCGCAAGCCGAAATCGCTGAGGTTGGGCCAAATCTCACCCGCATCGGGGTGACTCTTCTCCTATGCGGCGCCGCCAGGGTTAAGCGCTGGGACAACAAGGAGCTGGGCCAAACCCTCACAATCGCCGGGATCCCGTGCCGCCCGAGTCGAAAGCAATAAGGAGACCCCATGGGCGACATCATCAACATCGCCAACCTGAACAAGTACACGGGGCGCTATTCCCGGCATCGCCGCGCCAATTCCGTCGAGGAGAAGATCGGGTGGTATCTGTCGGGCAACCTGCGCGAGAAATTCCCCGTCCTCTCGATCCGCAGCCGCATGGAGGACAATGAGGAGCCCTCCCCTCTCGTCTGGGAACCGGGGAGAAACACCCGCATGGCCGCCGCCGTGATTCTCGATACGCTCAAGGCGTGGCAGGCGTTCCGCCCCCGAAGCGAAGCGTCCGTCCACAAGCGCCTCATGAGGGAGATTTCGAAGGTGGCGACCGGATTCCAGAAGCAGATGGGCGAAGTCGGTATCCAGTCCGCCCGCGACCTGGCAAAGGCTGGGGTGCGCAACCCGGAATACGCCGACGCGCTCTTCTTCATGTCCCGTGCGGTCGGACGGTTGTCGCGGGCGAAGGGGAGCGACTCGCCGATGCTCGGGTCGAAGATCCTCCATCTACTATATCCCGAGCTCTTTCCGGTTTGGGACAACGCGTGGATCAACAAGGAGGCTCTCGCGAAGGAGGACGTTACCAATGACGATCTCGGGGCGTGGCTCCCCGAGCGGGCCCTCAGAAGACTGGGCAACCTTGAGTACAGGAAGGCTGCAATCACCTACGCGCGGTACCTCGCGCTCATGGCCAGGGATCTTAGGCGCACATCCCCGGGGAATTACCGAAAGATTGAGGCCGCGTTGATTCGCCATGCGGAGATCCCGTCCTCGGTCGTCCGGTGGCACTTCCATGATCTTAGACCCCTCGTCTTCGAGGTCTGTCTGCTCGGCAAGCACGTTGGCTAGCGGGGAAGCAGAGAGTTCGAAAACCAGAAGAAGACAGACCGAAACCATCGAAGTGAAGAGCCGTGACGCCGGGTTGAGGCACCGCGCGGCCGGCTAACTTCTCCTGGCGCCTTGCGCGATCCCGCTTCTATAGTAGTTAAGACGGTTGTTCGTCGCCCCGGAGAATGCCCATGCGGAGCGCGTTGGTTCGCTATCTTCCGATCGCGGCGCTGATCGCGGCGGTGTCGGTGCTGCACTATGCGACCGATCCGTCCGCGCATCGTTTGCACGATATCTACCGCCGTTTGTACTACCTGCCGATCATCCTCGCTGCGTTCGCGGGCGGGGTCCGCGGAGGGACGCTCGCCGCGATCGCGGTCTGCGTCGTCTACTGGCCGCACGCGTTTGGACACTACACGCACGACCCGGGCCGTCCCGCGGAGAAGATTCTGGAGATGGTCCTCTACGTCGTGGTCGGCGGCGTGACCGGTCTTCTCGTGAGCCGCGAGGCGGCGACGAAGGAGCGGCTCCGAAAGACCGCCGACTCGCTTCAGGAAACGCTTCGCGAAAAAGAGAGAATGGAAGAGGAGTTGATTCGTTCGGCGAGGCTCGCCGCGGTCGGCAAGCTCTCCGCCGGACTCGCGCACGAGATCCGAAACCCGCTCACGTCGATCAAGGCGTCCGCCGAGCTTCTCGCGGATGACTTTCCCGCGGGCCATCCGAAGCGCGATCTTCTGGGCACGCTCGTCCGGGAGGCGGTCCGCCTGAACGGCGTCCTCACGCGCTTCCTCTCGTTCGCGAAGCCGCTCCCGATGAAGGAGAGGGATCTCGATCCACTCGAGGGGATCGCCGAGGTGATCGCGCTCCTTCGCGGGCGAAGGGACGACGATGACGAGACGCCGATCCGCTTTCGGGAGCCGGAGGGGCCCCTGCCGCGCGTGAAGGGAGATCCGGAGCAGATCCGGCAGGTGCTTCTCAACGTGCTCCTCAACGCGCTCCAGGCGTCGGGCGAGGGAGGACGGGTGGACGTGTTCGCTTCGCACATCAAGGAATCGGGCCGGATCGAGATCGTCGTGGAGGACGACGGTCCCGGCTTCTCGCGCGAAGCGCTCGAGAACCTCTTCACCCCCTTCTTCACGACGAAGGACGAGGGGACCGGGCTCGGCCTCGCGATCTCGCACCGGATCGTCGAGTCGCACGGCGGGCGGATCCGCGCGTCGAACCGAGAGGGGAGAGGCGCGCGGATCGTGATCGAGCTTCCGGCGGGCGAATCTCGCTTCCTCGACAATTGATCCGTGGACGGTCGTCGTGGGCCGGTGTAGAGTGGAATCAACCGATCTGTTCGGAGGGAGGGCGATTCGATGAGACGCTTCGTTCGATCGTCGGCGGCGATGGCTGTTTTCGCCGCGCTTCTGCTCCTCTTCGCGCACGGCTGGGCGTTCGCGGAGGACGATCATCCGGACAGCGTTGATTGCTCCGCGTGCAAACTCCGGAACAGTTGGGTCCAGCGCTTTTGCATCCAGTGCGGCGGCTCCCTCGACGAGGAAAAAGCCGCCGCGATTCGGGACGAGATCCGCGCGGGCGAAATCCCCTCGAGTCGATCGGTGGATGGGATGGGCGTCGATCCGGCGCCGGAAAGCGGGAAGCCGGAGAGGAAGAAGAACGCTCCCGGCATCACGAAGATTCTCGAGTCGAACCCCGTGAACCTCCCGAGACTCTTCAACATCCCGACGGCAGAGGTGCTCGGCTCTCTCAGGGTGTACTCCACCGGCGGCGGAGCGCTCGGAGTGGAGAAGGAGCGAAGCCTCTTCGGGCGTCTCGGCCTTGGTCTCGGCGACGTCGCGGACATCGAGGTCGCCTCGCAGTCGGTTATCAACGCCCTTCGGCAGGGGTCGTCGAGCTTCCCGACGTCGGCGTTCCGAGTCCGCTTGCTCCGCGAGCGGAGGACTCTTCCCGCCTTGGCGCTCGCGCTCCGGGGGACGACGAACTGGCAGCGACTCGAGGGATCCGTGGATACCGTTGATTGCGAGACGCGACTCACCAAGCTCTATGCGGTGTCGTCGAAGCAGATCGGTCCGGTGGGTCTACACGCGGGCGTCGGCCTCACCGATGTTCGAGTGCGCGACCCGCACGGATGGTCGTTCGCCGATCCGAACGAGGGGGAGCTTCGCCGCAATCTCTGGGCTCCGTTCGGCGGCTTTCTCGTTCGCGCGAATCCGAACGCCTTCTTCTTGGCGGAGGTCGAGGGCCTTCCCTCGTATCGGTTCCAGGCGGGGGCTGCGAACGACGAGGAGGACATCGAGACCGTTTGGGTCGGAGTCTTCGGTGTCCGGTTCTTCTTCACGAGGTGGCTGGTCACGGACACGGGGGTTCGCTACCGGAGTGATTTCGTTGGAATCGCGGACGCGAGCATCCAGGCGAACGTCACCCTGCTTCTCGATCTGTCCGGCGTTCGTCGGTAGCCGCGATCGAACGATGAGGTGCGCGCGGATGAAAGGCAAGAAAGGATCGCTTGTGAGCTTGATTGTTCTTGTGGCAATCGTTCTTCTTGTTCCCGTGCTTTCCGCTCGTGCGACGGCCGCCTCGGGTGAGACGATCCTCTGCCCCTTCTGCGGTGCCGAGACGCCGGTGGAGGGGAAGTTCTGCGGAACTTGCGGGAAGAAGCTGCCGCTTCCTCTCCTCGCGCCCCCGGCGGAGGCGACCGCCGAGTCTCTGGCTGCACGGCCGTCGGCGCCGGAGCCGCAACCGATCGCGCCGTCATCGCCGTTCGATTCCACGACGGCGAAGGCGCTCTTCGAGACGGGTCTTCGGATGATGACGGAGCGGCAGTACGACCTCGCAGCCGTCTGCTTCGGGCAAGTCGTCGAGACCTATCCCGGCACCGCGTATGCGCAGCATTCCGCCGAGCTTCGTGCCGCGTGCGAATCGCTCGTTCGGGGAGAGGCGCCGCCCCCGCCTCCGAAGGAAGGCACCGGAGCTGGACCCTCGTTCCTCGGCGGGATGCTCGGAGGTCTCGTCGGGATCTTGGGTCTCGTGTTGTTCATCGCCCTCATCGCATCGGGGGCCTGACGCTCGTTCCGATCGGGAAGAGCGCCCGTTCTCGATTCCGCCCCCCTTCAGGTGCGCGAGCAAGCATGCGACCGATCGCGTCATCGCTCCCGAAGGGCCCCATTGGGTATGTTGTCCACGAAAGAAGCGGGATCGCATCCATCCGCAGAGGAGTAGCTGATTTCCCGCGTGGAACTGCGTCCAGGGTCCATCCCTTCGCAGGAAATAGGTATGGTGTCCCTCCTCTTCGTGACCATTGTCCTGTTCTTCGTCTGGTGTAGACTATTATGCATAGTGAATCGGGTCGTTTGCCGGGCCAAGGAGGAGCCGCTTGAGCCGCATTCTTCTCGTCGACGACGACAAGAGCCTTCGTGGGGTGCTCGCCTTCTCGCTCCGCGAGGACGGCCACGTCGTCGAGGAAGCGGTGGACGGGATCGAGGGGCTCGAGCGCTTCCGCGAGGGACGCCCCGACCTCGTCATCGCCGATCTCAAGATGCCCCGGATGGACGGGATGAAGCTCCTCTCCGCGATCCGCGAGGAGGGGAGCGAGACGCCGGTGATCGTCCTCACCGCGTTCGGCAAGATTGAGCAGGCGGTGGAGGCGATGAAGCGGGGCGCCTTCCACTATCTTACGAAGCCTTACAATCGGGACGAGCTTCGCGTCGTCGTGCGAAACGCGCTCGAGCGCTCGCGTCTCGTCGCCGAGAACCGCGATCTTCGCGCGCGGATCGAGCGACGTTCGGCCGCGCCGCCACTCGTCTTCGTCTCCGAGGCGATGCGCGCGGTCGTCGATGCGATCGAGCGGGTCGCTCCGACCGACGCCACCGTTCTTCTCACCGGCGAGAGCGGCACCGGCAAGGAGCTTCTCGCGCGCCTTCTCCATCAACGCTCGGATCGCGGGGAGAAGCGGCTCGTCGCGGTGAACTGCGGCGCTCTTCCGCGCGACCTCGTCGAGTCGGAGCTCTTCGGGCACCGGCGCGGCGCGTTCACCGGCGCGACGCGCGACAAGCCGGGGAAGTTCCAGGCCGCATCGGGCGGGACGCTCTTCCTCGACGAGATCGCAGAGCTCTCGATCGACCTCCAGGCGAAGCTCCTTCGCGTTCTCGAAGCGGGGGAGGTGGACATGCTCGGAGGCGGCGGACCGATCGAGGTCGATGTCCGCCTCGTCGCGGCGACGAACCGCGATATCGAGAAGGCGGTCGGCGATGGGAGCTTCCGGGAGGATTTGTTTTATCGATTAAACGTCATCCCGATCCGCGTGCCGGCGCTCCGCGAGCGGCCCGAGGACATCCCGGTCCTCTGGAAGCACTTCGCCCAGGAGTTCGCCTCGAGCGCGCCGGTCTCGACCGAACCGGATCTTCTCGCGCACCTCGCGCGTCTTCCGTGGAGAGGAAACGTCCGCGAGCTCGCCAACCTCTGCCGAAGGATGGTGCTCCTTCGAAAGGAGAACGCGCTCCGGCTCGCCGACCTCCCGGACTACGGACGGACGGACCGAGTTCCGAGCGATGATGCGGCGGCCTCGCCTCTCCGCGCTCTTCCCGAGGACTCGCTCCCCCTCCGCGGTCTCGAGAAGGACGTCATCGAGAGGGCGCTTCGCAAGTTCGAGGGGAACAAGTCCCGCACGGCGAGGTACCTCGGCATTCCGCGCCACGTCCTCCTCTATCGGCTCCGGAAGTACGGGATCGGCGGTGACGAGTAGAATAGTCTCCAGAAAATAGAGAATAGTATCCGCTCGCTGATCCGGAGAGCGGTTTCCGGGGGCCTCCTAATCCCTCGATTCTGTCTCATAAAACATTTTCTAGAAAGCAATTACGATCAGGCTGTCCCTCGCGCCCTCTGGTCGGCACGGGTCGTGCCTTTGGATCCCGCGAGGGGCGGGCGAAGAAGCCGTCCACTTCGAAGAACCCAGGGGGGTCTACCGGTGCGCGGCATGATGAGAGAGCGGCTCGGATCGACCGTCTTGCTTCTTCTTCTCCTGGCTGCGGGAGGGGCGGGAGCGGTCTCGCCATCCGCGGGTGCCGATCCGAACGATGTTCTCGCGTCTCTTCTTCGAGAAGCGCTCCGCTCGAGCCCGGCCATCGCCGCATCGAGCGAGCAAGCGACCGCGTCGGGGCACCGGGCCGCGGCGGCGGATCGCCTTCCGAACCCGATGCTCGGCTTCGGGACCATGCCGGGATCCGGCGAGAGGTCCGCGGCGAACTGGATCTCCCTCCGCCAGACGTTCCCCTTCTTCGGCAAGAGAAGCCTCATGAGGTCGGAGATGGACGCGGATGCGGCGATGGATGCTTCACGTGCAAACGAAACTGCGGCGATGGTCATTCAGGACGTGAAGGAAGACGTGTGGGCGATCTACCGCGCGGATCGGGCGATCGAGATCGCGGAGCGCGAAGCGGCGCTTCTTTCGGAGATGACGGCCGCCGCGCAGGCGATGTACGCAGCCGGCGAGGGCCGCCAGGCGGACGTTTTGCAGGCGCAGCTCATGCGGACCGAGGTCGACGAGCGCCTGATCCGCCTCCGCGCAGAGCGGGCGGCGCTCGAGAGGCGGATCGAAGGGCTCGTCGGAAAGCCGCTTCCGATCCCGTTCCTCGCGGAGACGGATCCCGAGACTCCGATCGATGAAAGCGCGCTCCTCGATCGCGCCCTCCTCGCGAACCCGGAGATCGCCGCGCGCGATGCGGAGGTCCGCCGCGCGCACGCGTCTCTCGCTCTCGCGCGCAAGGACTTCTACCCGGACCTCACCCTCGGAGCGATGTGGGGGGAGATGGGGATGGGCGGGATGCCCGGCGAGGGGGACGGCGATCGGCGCTTCGCGTTCGAGGCGATGATCGATCTTCCGATCGCGCGAGGAGACATCCGCGATCGCGAGAAGGGGGCGCGCGCGTTGCTTCGCGCATCGGAGCGGGAACTCGAGAACGTCCGCCTTCGTCTTCGCGCCGCGATCGGCGAGACGGTGACGGAGCTGAAAGCGGCCTCCGCCTCGATCGACATCCATCGGAACGGGATGATCCCGCAGGCGGAGAGCGCGTTCCGTTCGGCGAGGGCGGCCTACGCGGCGGGACGGCTCGATTTCGAGAGCGTTCTTCTCGCGGAGCGGTCTCTCCTCGAAGCCGAAAGCGGGCTTCACGAAATGGTCGCGTGGGTCGGGATGCTCCTCGCGCGTCTCGACCGTCTCGTCGGTTCCAAGGATGAAAATACCCTCTTCCCCGTGTGGGATGCGGCCCGCGGCGCGGCCGATCCGCGAAAGGAATAATCGCCATGAACGCGAACTTCACCTCGAGCCGAACGATCGGGATCGCCGCGGCGGGGATTCTCCTCTTCGTCGTCGGTTTCGGCGCGGGACACTTCCTCTCGCGCGGCGCGGCCGAGGAGACCCACGGCCGCCCCATCGCAGAGGACGCGAAGAAAGAACTTTACACATGCGGCATGCACCCGAACGTGATCCAGGAGGGACCGGGGATCTGCCCGATCTGCAACATGGCTCTCGTGCCGGTGAGAGGGACGGCGCCGGAGGACGGCGCCCAAGGGCGAGCGGCCGAGACGATTGCCATCGACCCCGCGGTCGTTCGGAACATCGGCGTCCGCACCGGGGAGGCGGAGCGCGGGCCTCTCCGGAAGACGATCCGCGCCACCGGTCTCGTCGTCGAGGACGAGACGCGCGTCGGGATCGTCAACCTCAAGGTCGAGGGGTGGATCGAAAGGGTCCACGTCGACGAGACCGGCCGGACCGTGAGGAAAGGCGATCCTCTTCTCGAGATCGACTCCCCGCAACTCGCGACCGCGCAGGAGGAGTACCTCATCGCGCTCGACAACCTCCGCCGCCTTGAGGGGAGCGCCGCGCCCGAGATCGCGCAGGGGGCGCGGGAAACGTTCGAGTCGGCCCGCCGCCGGCTTCTCTATTGGAACGTCCCGGAAGAGGAGGTCGCGCGTCTCGAACGAACGCGCGAGGTCCGGCGAGCGATGACGCTGCGTTCCCCCTTCACCGGCGTCGTCGCGAGTAGGGATGTCTTCCCGGGAATGCGCGTGATGCCGGGGATGGATCTCTATCGCATCGCGGATCTCGACGTCGTATGGGTGCAGGCATCCGTCTTCGACGCGGATCTTCCGTTCGTTTCAATCGGACAGAAAGCGACCCTGACGCTCTCGTTCCTTCCGGGGCGCGTGTTCGAGGGGAAGGTGGCGTTCCTCGCTCCGGTTCTCGATCCGATGACGCGCGATCTCAAGGTCCGTCTCGAGTTCCCGAACGCGAGCGGCGATCTCAAGCCGGGCATGTATGCCGATGTGAGCATCGAGTCGGTTCTCGACGAGGACGCGGTTCTCGTTCCAGCGGAGGCGGTGGTCCGATCGGGAGCTCGCGATGTCGTCTTCCTCGCGCGCGGCGAGGGGCGCTTCGCGCCGGCCGAAGTTCTGCTCGGCGCGAGCGGATCGGGGGGAGTCGTTCAAGTTCTCGACGGCGTTCTCCCCGGCGACCGAGTGGTGACGAGCGCGCAGTTCCTTCTCGACTCGGAATCCTCGTTCCGCGAAGCGGTGAAGAAGATGATGGAAGGAAAGTCGGGCGTTTTTCCCGCGCACAGCCATGCAGGCCGCGCAACCTCCCCCGCAGGAGCCGCATCTTTGGGCGATCTCCCGCGCATCGAGGGAGAGCCGGTCCGAAACGCTCTCTTCGTCGCGCCCGACGGATCGATCACGATCCTCTGCCCGGTGATGAAGAACGAGAAGACGATCGCGCCCGGCGACGTTTACTCGACCTATCAAGGAATGCGCGTCTACTACTGCTGCCCGGGCTGTCAGGCGGACTTCGACGCGGATCCCGAGCGGTATCTCGCCGAGCTCGACGCGGCCCTCGGCGCGCGCGCGCAATAGGGGAGAGCCGATGCTCGAGAAGGCGATCCGCTTCAGCATCGACAACCGGGCGATCGTTCTCCTTCTCGCGGCGATCCTCGTCGCCGGCGGGATCTGGGCGATCTACGAGATCCGCCTCGACGCGATCCCCGATCTCTCCGACGTCCAAGTGATCGTCCAAGTCGATTTCCCCGAGCAATCGCCGGATGTCGTCGAGGACCAGGTCGTTTATCCGCTCACGACCGCGATGCTGAACGTCCCGCACGCGAAGGTCGTCCGGGGTTACTCGTTCATGGGCTTCGGCTTCGTCTATGTTCTCTTCGACGACGGCACCGACCTCTATTGGGCGCGAAGCCGCGTTCTCGAATACCTGAACCAAATTCGCCTTCCGGAAGATGCGACTGCGAAGCTCGGGCCGGACGCGACCGGACTCGGTTGGGTCTACGAGTATGTCCTCATCGACACGACCGGCGCGCACGACCTCTCCGATCTCCGCTCGGTCCAGGACTTCTTCCTCAAGTACGAGCTCGGCTCGCTCCCCGGCGTGTCGGAAGTCGCATCGATCGGCGGCTTCGTGAAGCAGTATCAAGTCGAGGTCGATCCGCGCGCCCTTCAGGCGTTTGGGATCTCGATCCAAAAGGTTCGCGAGTCGATCCGCGCCTCGAACGCGGACGCGGGGGGCGGCGTCCTCGAGATGGGCGAGACCGAGTTTATGGTGCGCGGGCGCGGCTACTTTCGCGGGGTCGAGGATATCGAGAAGGTCGTTCTCGATGTCGGCAATGGAGGAACGCCGATTCTTCTCCGTCACGTCGCGCGCGTCTCGATCGGCCCGGAGCTCCGGCGCGGCGCCGCCGAGTGGAACGGAGAGGGAGAGGTCGTCGGCGGGATCGTCGTCATGCGGATCGGCGAGAACGCGCTCGAGGTGATCGACCGCGTGAAGAAGCGAATCGCGGCAATCGAGCCGAGCCTCCCGCCCGGCGTCGAAATCAAGACTGCATATGATCGAAGCGTTCTCATTCGCGAGGCGGTCCGCACGCTTCGCATCAAGCTGACCGAACAGATGGCCGTCATCGCGCTCATGATCGCGCTCTTCCTCCTTCATCTTCGCTCGGCGCTCGTCTCGATCGTCTCGATCCCGGTCGCGGTGCTCGCGTCGATCCTTCTCATGCACCTTCTCGGCATCCACGCGAACATCATGTCGCTCGGGGGGATCGCCATCGCGATCGGCGTTCTCGACGACGCGGCACTCGTCCTCGTCGAGAACGCGCACAAGCACGCGGAGCGGAAGAAGAAGGGGGTCGCCCACGCGGAGGTGATCTTCGAGGCGGCGCGCGAGGTGGGGCCCTCGCTCTTCTACGCGCTCCTCATCGTCACGGTGTCGTTCCTTCCGGTCTTCGGGCTCTCGGAGCAGTCGGGACGGCTCTTCAAGCCGCTCGCCTACACGAAGACATTCGCGATGGCTGTCTGCGCGATCCTAACGGTCACATTGATGCCCGCTCTGATGGCGGTGTTCGTGCGGGGACGTCTTCGGAAGGAAGAGGACCACCCCGTGACGCGCCCGCTCGTCGCCGCGTACCGTCCGATGGTGCGCTGGGTTCTCCGGCATCGCTACGCCACGCTCGCGATCGCGCTCGTAGTCCTTCTCGCGACGATTGTTCCACTCTCAAGAATCGGCAACGAGTTCATGCCGCCCCTCTACGAAGGGGATCTCCTCTACATGCCGACGACGAACCCGGGGCTTCCGATCGCGAAAGCGAACGAGATCCTGCAACAGACCGACAAGATCATCCGGAGCTTCCCCGAGGTGAAGGCGGTCTTCGGAAAGGTCGGCCGCGCGGAAACCGCCACCGATCCGGCGCCCCTCTCGATGATCGAGACCACGATTCTTCTCGAGAAGGACCGCTCGAAGTGGCGCGAGGGCGTCGATTCGGATTCGCTCATCCGCGAGCTCGACGCCGCGATCCAGTTCCCGGGTCTCACGAACTCCTGGACGATGCCGATCAAGACCCGCATCGACATGCTCTCGACGGGGGTGAAGACGCCGGTCGGGATCAAGATCCTTGGGCCAAATCTCGACACGCTCGCGGCGATCGGCGAGAAAGCCGAGGCGATCGTGAAGGGCCTCGATGGAACGGTGTCGGCGTATTCGATGCGCGCGGTGTCGGGACGATTCGTCGATTTCGACATCGACCGCGACGCTTGCGCTCGCTACGGACTGAACGTCATGGATGTCCAAGAGGTCCTCATGGCTGCCGTCGGCGGAATGGAAGTGACCCGGACGGTGGAGGGGTTGGAGCGCTACGGCGTGAACGTGCGCTATCCGCGCGAGCTTCGCCAGGATCTCGATGCGCTCCGGAGCATCCTCGTCCCGACGCCGAGCGGCGCGCAGGTTCCGATCGGGCAGCTCGCCGACATTCGGATCGTCTCGGGCCCGATGGAGATCCTCACGGAAAACGCGAGGCGCGCGGTGACGGTCTTCGTCGACATCCGCGGAATCGACGTCGGCACGTATGTGAAGCGGGCGCAAGAGGCGGTCGGCGCGCAGATCGCGCTCCCGCCCGGATACTCGATCGTCTGGTCCGGTCAGTACGAGTACATGCAGGCGGCCGCGAAGCGTCTTCGCCTTCTCGTTCCGCTCACGCTCCTCATCGTGTTTCTCCTGCTTTTCCTTCACTTCCGAACGATCTCGGAGGCGTTCATTCGTCTTCTTCCGCTCCCGTTCGCCGTGGTCGGCGGGATATGGCTCCTCTGGCTTCTCGGCTACAACGCGTCGGTCGCGGTGTGGGTCGGGTTCATCAGCGTGGCGGGGCTCGCGGCGGAGACGGGGATCGTGATGCAGGTCTACATCGACGAAGCGACGGCGCGCTATCGAAGAGAGGGAAGGCTTCGGACGCGCGAAGATCTCGACGAGGCGATCGCCGAGGGGGCGGTCGATCGTCTCCGTCCGAAGGTGATGACCGTGGCGACCACGATCGTCGGCCTTCTTCCGATCATGATCGGGATGGAGGCGGAGATCGGCTCTTCCGTGATGAAGCGGATCGCCGCGCCGATGGTGGGAGGGCTCATCACGTCGACGGTCGAGACTCTTCTCCTCATCCCCGCGATCTACTCGATTTGGAAGGAACGAACCTTATTGAAGTAAAAAGCGAATCCGAGTCGCGTTCCCGTTTCTCTTGACAGGGGACACCCGCAGGGGATTCAAATGATCTGCGCGCCCCCGGCGTAAGGAGGTTACCGATGGGACGGAAATTCTGGATCGCGGTGATTGTCCTCTTCGTGGCGTTCAGCATCATGGATTGGATCTTTCACAGCCTCGTGATGGGCAAGACCTACGAAGCAACCTCGCACCTCTGGCGTTCGATCGAGGAGATGAACCGACTCCGCCCGGTCATGTGGCTTGTCACCCTCGTCATGTCCTTCTTCTTCGTCCTGATCTTCGGGAAGGGGTACGAAGGAAAAGGCGCAATGGAAGGCGTGCGCTTCGGAATCTACATGGGAATTTTCTTCGGCTTCCCGATGGGGTTCGGATCCTACTCCGCGATGCCGATTACCGGCGGGGTCGCGTTCGGCTGGTTTTTCATCACGCTCATCGAGTTTCTCGTAGCGGGCGTCCTCGTCGCTTCGATCTACAAGCCGGAGAAGGCGGCGCCGGCCGTTTGAGACGAAAAACCGAAAGACGGGGACGCGCACCGATTTCTCGTCTCGACCGTTGCTTGAAGCGGGAACGGATGGGAAGCGCGTACGTGTCCTCTATCTCTGTCTCGGTCCGCTTCGCCGGGAAATCGGGGACGCGATCGAGAAGAACGGCGATCTCACCCCCGCCTATTGGCAGGCCGTGCGCGCGATGGCGATTCGCTACTGGCTGGAGATGGACCGCGCGCGGATCTTCGAGGAGATCCCCTCCGGCGAAGGAGGCTGACCGCGTAGCAGCGTCTCGACCGTCCGACCTCTTCGGGCGCGGGCCGGCCTCGAACTCGCCCGAGAAAGGACTTGAAGAATGAAGCAGTTCGTCCTCACCCCGGCCGCCGGAAAACGATTGATTGCTCAAGGGATCGCCGCGCATCCGGCGATCGGGTCGGCGCTGAAGGAAGGAACGATCGTGATCGTGGCCGGCTCCACGAACGGCTACGTCGCCGAGGAGGTGCTCGCGCGGATCGGCCGCGCGAAGGACTTCTCGAAGGAGCGCTTCTTTCGGGGCGTCACGCTCCCGCCGGCGCGCGCGGCGAAAGAGGGATCGCCGCCGCCGGCCGCGGGAGGCGCGGGGTTTCCCGGCGACGTGGTGATCGCGAAGGGCGCATGGCTCGAAGGGAAGACAATCTTCGACGTCGTCGACGATCTCCGCGAGGGGGATGTCGTCCTCAAGGGGGCGAACGCGCTCGATCTCGCGATGCGGCGCGCGGCGATCTTCGTCCTCCATCCGAAAGCGGGGACGATCGGCGCGGCGGTGCAGGCGGCGGTCGGGCGGCGCGTCCGGCTCATCCTTCCGGTCGGCGTCGAGAAGCGCGTCGACGGCGATCTCGACGACCTCGCGGCGCGAGTGAACGCGCCCAGCTCGCGGGGGCCCTGCCTCTTCCCAGTGCCGGGCGAGGTCTTCACCGAACTCGATGCGATCGCGCTCCTGACGGGGGCGTCGGCCGCGATCACCGGCGCCGGCGGGATCGGCGGCGCGGAAGGGTGCGTTTGGCTCGGCGTCGAAGGGACGCCGGTAGAAGTGGATGCGGCGGAGCAGCTCATCAGTTCGGTCGCGGGCGAGCCTCCCTTCCCGATTGAGTGAAGAAGGGGGGCCAGGGCGCGCCGCAACGGCTCCGATCCGGCCGGATTCCCGTTTTCACGAGGAGAGAGCATGATCCGGGAGATCCTCGCAGATAATCTGAACACTGAACAGTTCATCAATGAATCGATCGAGGAGATTCGCCGCGCGGTCGGGAACGGCGAGGCGATCAACGCCCTCTCCGGCGGCGTCGACTCCTCCGCCGTCACGATGCTCGGCGCCCGAGCGCTCGGGGAGCGGCTCCGGACGGTGTTCGTCGAGAACGGCCTTATGCGCGAGGGGGAGCCGGAGCGGGTCCGCGCCCTCTTCGGGAGTCTCGGCGTCGAGGTCGAGATCGTCGACGCGCGCGCCGAGTTCTTCTCCGCGCTCGCCGGGATCGCCGACCCGGAGGAGAAGCGGGAGGCGATCACTCGAACCTTCTATCGCGACGTCTTCGGCCGCGTCGTCCGCGAGAGCGGCGCGAGGTTCCTGCTCCAGGGGACGATCCTCACCGACGTCGAAGAGACGGTGGCGGGAATCAAGCGCCAGCACAACGTGTTCGAGCAGCTCGGGATCGACCCGGAGAAAGCGTTCGGCTACCGGATCCTCGAGCCGCTCATCCGCCTCCGCAAGGACGGCGTCCGAAAGGTCGGCCGCGCCCTCGGTCTGCCGGAGGAGATCTTCCGGCGGATCCCGTTCCCCGGCCCTGCGCTCGCGGCGCGCGTGGTCGGCGCGGTGACCCCCGAGCGGATCGAGACGGTGCGGAAGGCGACCGCGGTCGTCGAGCGTTACCTCTCCGGGACGGGCGCGTTCCAGTATCTCGCGATCCTCCACGAGGACCGCGTGACCGGGATACGCGACGGGAAGCGCGACTACGGCATGCAGATCGAGGTGCGTTGCTGGGAGAGCGTCGACGCGCGCGTCGCGAAGCCGACTCGCCTCCCCTTCGATGCGCTCGAGAAGCTAGCCGCCGACATCATCCGCGAGGCGCCGGGCGTCGTGAGCGTGACGTATCACATCGCTCCGAAGCCCCCCTCGACGATCGAGGCGGTGTAGCGGGGCGGGAGAACGAACCATGCAACCCGATCTCCTCGCGTTCACCGCGACGAAGCCCCTCTTCGAGCGACTCTGCTCGCTCGACGAGAGGAGCTTCCTCTCGTAGCCGTTCTGGAAGAGGCTGAGGGACGCGAGGAAGGGGGAGTAGGGCTCGGGCGGTACGCATCGCATTCTTCGCGCGGGCCGATCCCCTTTCGTCTTGCGATCCCGCTCGCGTCGGTCTACTCTCGTGCGCGATTCTACCGCCGGTCCGCGCCCTCCACGACGGACGGAAGCCCGGCGGGCGGTCCTGAACGTGCGCTCCCGGTGAACGAGATGGTCCTTCTCTGGGTCGGGTTTATCGGTCTGATCCTCGCGCTTCTCGCGCTCGATCTCGGCGTGTTCCATCGCCGCGCGCACGCGGTATCTCTCCGAGAGGCGTTCTTCTGGTCCGCGGTTTGGATCGCGTGCGGCCTTCTCTTCTCCAAGTTCGTCTACTTCGGCTACCAGCATCATTGGTTCGGGCTCGGCACGATGCCGGATCCGGTCGATCGCGCGATGAACAACGGAACGACCGCCGCCCTCAAGTACCTCACCGGCTTCGTCGTGGAGAAGTCGCTCTCCGCCGACAACATCTTCGTCATCGCGATGATCTTCAACTTCTTCGGAGTGCCTCCGATCTACCGGCACCGCGTTCTCTTCTGGGGCATCGTGGGGGCGCTCGTCTTGCGCGGCGTGATGATCGCGATCGGGGCGACGCTCGTCGCGCGTTTCACCTGGATCCTCTTGATCTTCGGGGTCTTTCTCATCGTCACGGGGATCAAGATGCTCTTCCTGAATTCGGAGGACGTCGATCCGAACAAGAACGCTGCGGTCCGGCTCGCGCGGCGGCTCTTTCCGGTCACGTCGCGCTTCCACGGCCAGCGTTTTCTCGTGAGGGCGGGCACGAGGGGGTCGCACGAGGGGGCCCTTCCCGGCGAGGAGGATGTGCGCGACGAGGTGGTCGAGCGCGCGAGACCGGGGACGCTCATGCTCACTCCGCTCGCGATCGCGCTCCTGACCGTGGAGACGAGCGACGTGATCTTCGCCGTCGACTCGATCCCCGCGATCTTCGCGATCACCGGGGATCCGTTTCTCGTCTTCACCAGCAATGTGTTCGCGATTCTCGGTCTCCGCGCGCTCTTCTTCGTCCTTTCGGGAATGATCGAGAAGTTCCGCTACTTGAAGGTCTCCCTCTCGCTGGTGCTCGTTCTCATCGGGGTGAAGATGCTCGTCGCGAAGAAGCTCCATCATCTTCTCGGCGAGCACTTCCACGCCATCGTGCTCGCGGTGGTGCTCTCGATCCTGGCGGCTGGGGTTCTCTTCTCGCTGGCGGACGGGAAGAAGCGAACACGCGCCTGATCCCATCGGTTCATACTCGAGATTGGAGTCGACGAAGACAGCGGACGGGGAATCCGGGATTCAGGCGCGGAATGCGGCCTGATCTAGGCGAGCAGAGCGGTTCCGGCGCGATAGACGACGAGCGCCCCGATGTAGGCGATCGCCGTCATGTAGCCGAACGAGAGAGCGGTCCATCTCCAGGAATTCGTCTCTCGTTTGATCACGGCGAGGGTCGCCCCGCACTGGCAACAGAGGGCGAAGAAGACCATCACCGAGACGGCGACCGGGATCGTGAAGACCGGCGAGCCGTCCGGCCAGCGGGCGGCGGAGAGCTTGCCGATGAGCGCCTCTTTCTCGCGCCGGTCCTCCGCGTCCTTGCCGAGGTCGTAGATGATGCTCAGCGTGGAGACGATCACCTCGCGCGCGGGGAACGAAGCGATCGTCGCCATCCCGATCTTCCAGTCCCATCCGAGAGGCTTCACGGCCGGCTCGAGAAGGCGCCCCGCTCGTCCGAGAACGCTGTTCCGCATGTAGGCGCCGGCCTCCTCCCGGTCGATCTCGCGAAGGCGCGTCTCGCGCGCCTCGCCGTCGAGCGAGAGACGCGCTTCGGCGCGAAGCGCTTCGTGCGCGCGCCCGATCTCCGGCGGCCGAGGGAAGTATCCGAGCGCCCAAACGATGATGGACATCGCGAAGATGATCGTCCCCGCCTGGCGCACGAACGTGCGGCTTCGATCGATGATGCGGATCCCCACCGATCGGGGGCTCGGGATCTTGTAGGGCGGGAGCTCCATCAAGTACGTCGATCCGGGGCCCCTGAGCAGCGTTCGGCGGAGAACCAGCGCGGCGGGAATCGCCGCGAAGATCCCGACGAAGTACATCGCCCCGAAAACGAGCCCTTGCAGCGGAAGAACCCCACCGATCATCCTCGCGGGGATGAACGCGGCGATCATCAGGGAGTAGACCGGAATGCGCGCCGAGCAGCTCATGAACGGCGCGATGAGGATCGTCGCGATTCGATCGCGCGCGTTCCCGATCGTTCGCGTGGCGAGAATGCCCGGAACCGCGCAGGCGAACGAGCTCAGCATCGGGATGAAGCTCATGCCGGAGAGACCGACCGCGCGAAAGATCCGGTCCATTAGGAAAGCCGCGCGCGCCATGTAGCCGCAATCGTCGAGCAGCGCGATGAAGAAGAAGAGGAAGACGATCTGCGGGAGAAACACCATCACGCCTCCGACCCCCGCGAGCGCGCCGTCCGCGATCAGGCTTTCGAGGGCGCCTCCTTGAAGGGGCGTGCCCGCGAAGAGACGGCGCGCGAGCTCGCCGAGGAATCCGAACGCGCCCGTGATGAGGTCCATGAACGGAACGGCCCACATGAAGATCGAGATGAACCCCCCCGACATCACGAGCATGAAGATCGGGAGCCCGAGGACTCGGTGAACGAGGACGTTGTCGATGCGTTCGCTGAGGCTCTTTCTTCTCTCTTCGCGCCGCACGGTCGTCTCGAGCGCGCCGGCGATCCAGCGGTGGCGCGCCTCCGCCTCCTCGGCCGCGGGCGAGCGTCCCGAGACGCGGATGCGCGCGCGCGCCTCGGCGAGAGCGTCCCTGAGATCGCCGTCCATGCGCGAGGCGAGGAACTGTTCCACCGGCCCCCCCTCGTCGATCAGCGCGCGCATCAGGATGTACGCGTTCGCGCCGAACCGGCTCGCGAGAGCGTCTCTCTCGCGCACGATCGCCTCCGGAAGCGTCCACGACGGACGGGGCGGCGGCGAACCGACCGAGTCGTGAATCGCCGCGCGAAGCTCCGCGATGCCAAGACGCCGGTGAGCGACCGTCGGGATGACCGGAACGCCGAGGATTCGGGAGAGCGCTCTCGTGTTCACGCTGATCCCGCGCCTCTCGGCCGCGTCGATCATGTTGAGGACGAGGATCGCGGGGAGGCCGATCTCGATCACCTGCGTCGTAAGATAGAGATTGCGCTGAAGGTTCGCGGCATCCGCGACGACAAGGACGAGGTCGGGCCTCGGCTCCCCGTCGTGCTCGCCGAGAAGGACGCGCGCGGCGAGCAGCTCGTCGGGGCTGTGCGCCGCGAGACTGTACATGCCCGGAAGATCGACGAGCTCGATTCCGGGAGCGAGGAGACCGATCTTCTTCTCGACCGTGACGCCCGGGTAGTTGCCGACCTTCTGCGCGAGACCCGTGAGGGCGTTGAAGACGCTCGTCTTCCCCGTGTTGGGGTTTCCGATGATCGCCACGCGGCGGGCCGCACGCGCCGGCTTCAAATCGAGACCTCCACGACTCCCGCTTCCGCTTTGCGGATGGAGAGCCGATAGCCGTGGAGTTCGACCTCCATCGGATCGCCGAGAGGAGCGAGACGGACCACGCGGATCCTTGCTCCCGCGATGACGCCCATCTCCATCAGCCGCTGGACGAGCGGCCCGTTCCCCACCGTGCCGACGATGGTTCCGATCTGCCCCGGCCGGCATTCATTGAGACGCAAAGGAAACTCCTCACGAACCCGCGCGGTTCGGCGGGGGCTCGACTTCGGGGAGCGCGCGGTCGCTCCTCGGTCCGCGCGCGAGGTTCTCTCCGGCGCGCGGCCCGCGGATCACCCGCAAGGCTCGGCTCGCGGCTTCTCGAGCGACGGGGCAGCGAGCGCCGCAGCCGCACTTGCTCTTCCCGCTCCAGGAGCGGCGCACCGCGCGCGCGACGAAGAACGCCGCTCCGCACACGATCGCCCCCACGAGGATCCGCTCGACCATCATCTCAATCCGACAGAAACTCGACCGGTGTTTCTTCGGCCGGGGCCCGGGCCGAGGGGGTGCCGGAAGAGACACCCCGAGCGGACCGGGCCCACGACACGGTGCCGGATCGGCAAGGCCCGGCCCGCTCGGGAACTCGCCGGTTCACCCCCTCGCCCCGCGCCCCGGCGGTCGCGCAAGAAATACTGTTCTATTGGCTCGACCATCATCCCGCGCCTTCCGTTCTCAACCCGTCGTCAGCCGTTGCTCTCATCGCTTCGCTCGGGCATTTCCGCGGCCTGCATGGCGAGGCAATCGTACGGGCAGAGCGCGCACTCGCCCGGGTCTTGCCCGCAGTGATCGCCGAAATGCGCGAGCGCCTCGCGGAACTTCTTCGCCTCGGGGCGGTCCGATTCCATGAACCGGAGAAGACGCGTGATCCGCTGCACGGTCTTCCCGCTGATGAGGTGCTCGATCTTGCACGCGTCGATCGACGCGAGCTTCTCGTCCACGCCGAGGATGTCCGCGAATAGTTTCTGCATGACGGAGTTTCTGGCGCGAACGCCGCGCACGATGCGAAGACCTTCCTGCGTCAGATGGAGAAAACCGCGCGGGTCGGTTGCGACGAGCCCGCGCTGCCGGAGGCTCTTGATCGTGATCGACGCGCTCCCTCTCGTGATGGCGAGCCTCTCCGCCACGTCCGTGACGCGCGCGTAGCCGAACTCCTCGACGAGCCCCTCGATCGCCACGAGGTGGTGCGCCGCGGAGTGCGTCACCGGGTTCAGACCGAATTCCTTCCAGGCTTCCATGGCGATCCTCCCCCGAGAGCCGTGCGTTCTGCTTAGTTATTATTACAGGCGAAAGGCAGCTCAATCAAGGGAGAAAGCGGGAGCGCGCGGACAGCGGAGGCGTCGCCAGAACTCGAAGTGATTAAATCACTTAGGGGATCACGGCCCGAGGGCGCGCCGATCGCGGCGAGTTCGGGTCGGGGACGTTGTTCCGTTCGTTTCGCGAGAGGTTGATGGGGGGACATGCGTCCCCCCTGGTTACCATCCTGCGGAGGAGCTATCCTGATCGGCGAAGCGAAGAGGTTTTCGGGGAGAGCGATCCCCGGCCTTGCGCTCGCCTCGACTACCCACGCTTTCGGCATGTTCTTGTCTTCGGGCCCGCCCGGTCGGATGCGGACTGCCCGGCACGCGGGCCGGTCGCTCCGCGCAGAGGTTCCGCATGTCGGAACGGGCCTTGCCGTCCTTCCCTTCCTCGTCCCCGGAATCCCGAGAAAGGAGCCGGACCGTGCAGAATCGTGGTTCACGAGCCGCGCGGGCGAGGGAGTCCCTCTCCCTTGCTCGCCTCATCGTCTCTCTTCTCATCGTGCTGGCGGCATCTCCGGCCGCCGCGTTTCTTCCTCCCCGCAGCGCCCCGGAGGGTGAGCGCGCCTTCGTGCTCCTTTCGACGGCCACGGTCGAGGAATGCGAGAGCGTATGGCGGGCCGTGGAGGCGGAGGGGGGAAGGGTCGCATCGGTTCTCCTCCCCTCGTCGATGACGGCTTTTCTCTCCCGCGAGGCGGCGGCGCGCATCGCGACGAGGCAAGATGTGATCGGCGTCTCCTTCGGTCCGGTCGACCGTGCGCGCTACGGCGAGTTGACTCGGGAGCAGAGCGTTGCGATCCGCGTGTGGAACGACATCTACATGGGGCTGGCGAACCACCCCGTCGCTCACGAGCCGGAAGGGGGTGCGCGAAGGGACTACGCGTGTGGCATTCCCGTCCCGGAGGAATACCGGAGGAGCGCCGACGGAATCGGAAAGAAGGGGTACGGCGCGAACGACGAGGACATGAGCGAGTACATGATTCTCGACGGCCTCGGCAGCCAGCACGGCGCGTATCACGTTTACATCGTCTTTCCGGAATCGAACGGAGTCCTCGACCCAAACACGGAGAACTGGACCTTGAGCATGAAGGAATTCCGGGTCGCAGAATGCACAGAGGGCATCGAATGGTGGTTCGCCCGCTACGCTCCGGCCCGCATGATCCTCATCACATCCGTCGAGTGGACCGTCCCGACGCCGTGGGAGCCGATCACGCGTCCTCACAACTTCGACGTCACTTGGGTCGACGACGTCATGGACAGCCTCGGCTACGCGGGGGAGAACCACTTCGACAAGGTGAGGAACTTCAACAACAATCGTAGTCCCACGAGCGCCGACGCCTGGCTCAACACGGTCTTCTTCGTGAACTCGAACGTCGACGCCGACGGGTGCTTTTCCGATGGGTGGTTCGACTATTCGTATCTCGGCGGACCGTACCTCGTCATGACGTCGGACAACGGCGGCTGGACCTATGGGAACACGGACTACCTCACCGCGCACGAGACCGGGCACACGTTCTACGCGCTCGACGAGTACGCGTCTTCCGGCTGCACCGATACGGAGACGACAGGGTATCTCAATGTGGCGAACGGCAACTGCGAAAACGGCGGCGGAACTTCCGAACTCTGCATCATGCGGAACAACAATAGGGTCGAATTCACGGAGGGACACGTCTGTCCCTTCACGCGCGGGCAGATCGGCTGGCGGGACACGGACGGCGACTCGATCCCGGACATCGTCGACCACCCGCCGCTTCTCACATTGGACGAGCCGGAGGACACGATGACGTGCGACCCGACCCCGATCTTCACGGGGAGCGTGATCCCCGAGGTCGAGCCGAACGTGAATCCGGGCTGGTGGTGCCCTGGGCACGACATCTCGGTGAACAGCGTCTCTTCCGTGGAGTACCGGGTGGACGGGGGGGCTTGGCAGAACGCCTCGCCTTCGGACGGGAACTGGGATGAAGCCGACGAGGGGTTCGGCTTCGCGCTGGCGCTCGCCCCCGCGGGTCGATACGGGATCGAGGTTCGTGCCCGGAACTCCCGGGGGCTCTACAGCGCGATTGCGACGGACACGATCAGCATCCTGCCGTACTGGGACTGGAACGACGATTTTGAGGATGCCGACATCTCCGATTGGACGAGAACGCAGTCCGGCAGCGCGAGCATCGGTCTCGACGGAACCCAAGCGCACGGCGGTTCCTGGAGCCTTCGCATCATAGGATCCCAGACTGCGGGACACGGCGCGACCGCGACCTCGCGCCCGCTCTTCGCGGAGCCGATGCCCTTCCTGGATCTCGAGCAAAGGTATGCGATCCAGTTCTGGTTCCGGTACGGTTCCTTCAACGAAGCCTGGCTCCTGCGGTGCGGGCACGTCGGGCTCTTCGT
>Ga0194126_10002928_pt1 | contig 27405 bp, 24 predicted proteins | sample TA2KigC150mmetaG_FD_148641 | JGI IMG/M metagenome (GOLD analysis project Ga0194126, IMG submission 148641) | Freshwater microbial communities from Lake Tanganyika, Tanzania - TA2015035 Kigoma Deep Cast 150m | ecosystem: Environmental > Aquatic > Freshwater > Lake | place: Tanzania: Lake... | reverse complement strand
TTACTATTTTGATGCCAGCGCGGTTGAGAATCCGTTCGATCACGCTGACTTGGATTGACTTGCGTATGCACCCACAACGATTTTTCAGCATCGCGCTTTTCGCGCTTGGGCTCGCGCTTGCCGCGTGCGCGACATCAGAGGTCAGAGATCAGAGGTCAGAGGTCAGCACACTGACGCCGACTGCCTCACTGGCTCCGCCTGTCACACTGCCGCCCACCGCCGCGCCAACTTTCACCGCGACACCGCCACCCACTGCAACCGCCACGCCCACGCGCACCGCCGCGCAAGCGCGCGCGGCTTCCCTTGCTCCCCTTGCTGGTTTTACCTGGCGCGCCGATGGCGACATCATCACGCTGACCGATGCGAAAGGCGCGCGCGTCGCCACGCTGGACGAAAAAGCAGGCGGGGTGCTGCGCGTTGACAGCGATGGCGCTGCTGCTTTTACCGCGCTTGACGCCGTTTCCAAGCAAAAGTTTTTGCAAGCCAATAGCGAAAACGTCCGCATTATCCAGACCTCTTTTCACACCGACGCCAAAAACCAGCCCCAAGCCGCCGTAGTTGAATGGCTGACCAAAGACGGCTTGAAAAAAGTAGCCATCCCCTCCCCAGCCAATGTTACCTGGGATGAGAAAGGTAAAAGAATGGTTGTTGGTTTACATGGCGAGGTTTACAGCCACATCAATCCTCAAACAGGTGAAAAAGACATCACGCCCAGCTTCCCCAAGATTTTAGTGGAAACACCGCAGGATGAAAAATTAGTGCGCGAGGCGCTGGCTAATGTTGCGCCCTACATCCTTGACCTGCCTAACTTTGTTGATAATTTTTATTCCTACCCCCGCGCCGCCGAGTTTAAAAAATTAATTGAAACCAATTATCCTGGAGTAAAATTTGATGACCTGTTGCAAGCTATAAAAACAACAGCAGTCAAAAAACAAGAGCAATCTTTGGCAATTTTGGCAATTGCCAATCCTGATAAATTAAGAAGAGAATTTCCAGAACAGTCTAAAATCAGTGATAATGTTACTCAATTTTATTGGAACGGCAGTTTAGGTAACTCTTCTATAAATATGCCGTTAAAATGGATGCGCGACCCTTCAGAATTGCATGGCGGTTTTTTGAAAGAATATTTTTCTTTGATTGCTGGTGAAGCAATAAAAACAAACTCCAAACTTTATCAGACTTCAATCGCAGGAAGAATAAATGGTGTCACGTATTTTACATATGTGGCGGGTCGCTTCGGCGCTTATGCTTTTGTCCAGGATTTTTCTGGTATGCCTCAAATAACAGCAGAGTTCATAAATAGACTTGTTACATATTCTTTCAAGCCTGACAGTGAAATGATTTTCCGATAATCTTGCTTTGTTTTTTTAGCCCTTGCAATTTTTCTAAAACTTTTTCATAATAAAATTATGCAAAAGGTTTTGATGGCTGTTGTTGGTTTGCTGGGAGTAACTTTGGTTTTTATGCTTGGGCTTTTGCTGTGGCAGAAAAATAATCCTCGTCCTTCTATTGTCTCTGTTTCTTTGGCTCCCTCTGTCACCCCTATTCCTGTTTCGCTCCCTCTCTCTTCCCAAAACAAGCCAGACATCAAGTTTGTTACGCTGGACAAAGAAAACACTGACAAAGGTTATGTTGCCTGGCAAGAAGCGGACTTTTTCTTTTATACCAAAAAAGGAGACAATAATCCTGTCTATCCTTTTTCTTTTATCGGCGTGGTGAAAAAAACAAGCGGCGCCAACAGACTGGAGTTTGAGGCAAAAACCAAAGACAAAACCATCTATACCATAAAGGTAGAACTGTTGCCCAACCACAAAATCATAGACAAAACAAACCAAGGCAAAGCAATCAGCTTATCTCAAGTCAAAGCTGGCAACAGGATGAGAGTGGCTTTGTTTTGGCCCGAAAAAAGAAACAACGATTATTTTCTTGTTAGATTGGTCTATCTATTATCATCATGAAAAACATTTTGAAAACTGTTCGCAACAAAATTTTATCCCGACAGTTCTCCAGAGGTTGATGCAAATTCAAACTCGCGTATAATTCAGCATAGATGATCGCTTCCCTCCTCCCCAAAATCCCGCTCTACTGGTCGTTCTATAAATTCGGCTTTCCGAAACTGCTGCCGTTCAGCATCGTCGTCAGCGTGTCGTTTCGCTGCAACTCACGCTGCCGCACGTGCGACGTGTGGCGCAAACCAAACGACGACCTGACGCTCGACGAATGGACGCGCGTCTTTCAACACATCGGCAAGCCGATTTACTTGACGTTCACGGGCGGCGAACCATTCCTCCGCAAAGATTTGCCCGAAATGGTCATCGCCGCGTACGAACATTGCCGCCCCGAGTACATCACGATTCCGACGAACGGCATCTTGACTGATCGCGTCCGCGATGGCGTCGCAAAAATTTGCGCGACGGCGCGCACGTCGAAAATCGGCATCAACCTCTCGCTCGATGGCATCGGCGCAGAACACGACGACCTGCGCGGCATCCCTGGCAACTGGGAACGCGCGATGCAAACGTGGCGCGCGCTGAACGAGTTGAAACGCGAGTACACGAATCTGGTGTTGAGCATCCACACGGTGATCTCGAAATTTAACATTGCGCGTTTCCGCGAGATTTACGCGCAACTGCAACCGCTCGCGCCCGACTCGTACATCACCGAAGTCGCCGAAGAGCGCGTCGAACTGGATACAGTGGGCAAAAACATCACGCCACTGGCGCGCGAGTACGCGCCCATTGCGGATTTTTTGAGCGAACGCGCGCACGCGCACGCCACACCTGCGCGCGCGCGCAGCGTTGCGCGCATCACGCAATCGTTCCGCGCGCGCTACTATCAATTGGCAAAGCGCATGCTCTTCGAACAGCGCCAGATCATTCCTTGCTTCGCGGGCTGGGCAAGCGGACACATCGCGCCGAACGGCGACGTGTGGTCGTGCTGCATCCGCGCCGAACCCATCGGTAATTTGCGCGAGACGAACTACGATTTACGTCCGCTGTGGTTTGAACAAATCGGCACATTGCGCAAAGTACGCTACAGCATCGCGGCGGGCGAGTGCGCGTGTCCGATGGCGAACGCCTCGTACGCGAATATGCTGCTGCATCCGCCGACGCTGTGGCAAGTCGCGCTCGAATTGCTGACGCGGCGCGTGTAGGGACGTTCCATTGAACGGCCCTACACGCGTTTGTTTTCTTAATCGCGATGTGATATAATTGAAAGCGTAACCAGGCACAAGGAGCGCAAAGGAAATGAACGCTCAGACGCTAAAATCGGACGAATCCCCTATCAGCACACCCGAAGCAAGATCAGCGCAGCCCGGCATCGTCTTCGCCAAACTCGACGACGTGTTGCGTTGGGCGCGCACGGGTTCGATGTGGCCCCTCCTCTTTGGGCTCGCGTGCTGTGCGATCGAAATGATGGCAGTCTATATGCCGCACTTTGATCTGTCGCGCTTTGGAATGGAAGTCTATCGCGCGTCGCCGCGCCAAGCCGATCTGATGTTCGTCGCCGGACGCGTCTCGCGCAAAATGGCGCCCGTCGTCCGCCAACTGTACGATCAGATGCTCGAACCGAAATGGGTGATCGCGATGGGCGATTGCGCGGCGTGCGGCGGCATCTACAACAACTATGCGATCCTGCAAGGCGTGGACGAAATCATTCCTGTGGATGTTTACGTCGCCGGTTGTCCCCCGCGTCCCGAAGCGTTGATGAACGGCATCTTGATGTTGCACGAAAAAATCAAGAACGGCGAGCCGCGCGGTCAAATCAAAATCGAACAGTGGGGCTTGCGCGGGTAGCATCAATCGTTCGTCACAGGTGACCAACGATGCAAGATTTCCTCCAACAGATTCGCGAACGCGTCACGCGCAAACAGTATCAAATCTCCGCGCACGCCGAAACGGAGCGTGAAGCCGAAGGCATTACAATCTCCGAAATCGTCGAGACTGTTTTGACGGGTGAAATCTTGGAAGATTATCCCGAGGACCAACGCGGACATAGTTGTCTGATTCTGGGATTTACGAAATCGGAACGCGCGATTCATTCTGTCAGGACAATCATACCCGATAACCGCGCGCGTTTGATTACAGTTTACTTGCCGCAACGCCCCAAGTGGATTGCCCCCACGGACGCGCGGCAGGAGTATGTCGAATGAAAACCCCCAATAAGAATATTCCCTGCAGTTTCTGTGATGGTGAACTTGAAAACGGATCGGTGCAACATCCGTATTCCTGGCATGGTAAAATCTATCTCTTCGAGAATGTTCCCGCGCAAGTATGTCGTCAATGCGGCGAAAAATATTTTGATGCGCCTGTCGTGGGGACAATGGAGCGCGCCGTGCTAAAAAAAGCCAAGCCGCGCCGAACTGTCCGCGTGCCCGTGTTTTCATTCGGCGAACTTGCCGTTCAGCCCAGATAAGGTCTTGCCGATGTCTACAGAAACCACACTCCAAAAACTGCGCGAACGCTTTCCGAACGCGATTCAAAACATCTACCCATTTCGCGGCGAGACGACGGTGACGCTTCCGCGCGAATCGTTGCTTCAAGTCGCGCGCTGGTTGTATACCGACTTGCATTTCGAAATGTTGCTTGACCTCACCGCGCTCGATTGGTTGCCGCGCGAACCGCGCTTTGACATCCTGTACTATTTTCTCTCGATGCAAAACAACGCGCGCTTGCGTCTCCGCGTCCAACTCGCGAGCAACGACACGAACATCCCCTCGCTCACTACGATTTATCCCGGCGCGAATTTCTACGAGCGCGAAGTTTTCGATTTGTTCGGCATCACGTTCAACGGGCATCCATTCTTGCACCGGCTCCTCTTGCCCGATTACGTCACGGGACATCCGCTCCGCAAAGATCATCCGCTCGGTTACGAACCGGTCGAGTTCACGCACACCTACGCCGAAATTCAACCCGGCAAACCGAACGCAGTCGCGCCGCCCAAACCGCGCCGGCTCATCGGCAGTGTCGGCGGCGCGGTGACGGAATTGCCGCTGACGCTGGGCGAACCCGCGACGCCCTGGTCGGGCGGGCAATCGGAAACGCTACTGATCAATATGGGACCGCATCATCCCTCCACGCACGGCGTCTTGCGCGTCGCGCTCGAAGTGGACGGCGAGAAAATCGTCAACGCGATGCCCGACATTGGCTACTTGCACACCGGCATCGAGAAGAACGCCGAGTACAAAACGTATCTCAAGGCAATTCCGCTGTTCGATCGAATGGATTATTTTGCCACGTTCTTCAACGATCTGGCGTACTGCCTCGCGGTTGAAAAATTGATGGAGGTAGACGTACCCGAGCGCGCTCAAGTCGCGCGCGTGATTTTGTGCGAGGTGCAACGCATCCAATCGCACCTCATCGCCGTCGGCTCGCAGGCGATGGACATTGGCGCGGTGACGGTGATGACGTACGCGTTCCGCGAACGCGAAGCCGCGCTCGATATTTTCGAAATGGTCGCGGGCGCGCGGATGATGACTTCGTACTTTCGTTTCGGCGGACTCGCGCAAGATTTGCCGCTGGGCTTTTCCGACGCGGTGCGCGCGTTCATCCAGATGATTCCACCGCGCTTGAAAGAGTACGAAGACCTGCTCAACAAAAATCCGATTTGGTTGATGCGGACGCGCGGCATCGCCGAGTACACCGCCGAGCAAGCGCTCGCGCACAGCGTCACAGGACCGATGTTGCGCGCCACGGGTGTGAACTGGGACTTGCGCAAAGCATCGCCGTATTCCGGTTATGAGCAGTACGATTTCGAGGTGCCCGTCAGCACGCGCGCCAAAGCCGATGTGCTGGAATGTTACTACATTCGAATGGAAGAGATGCGGCAGTCCATTCGGATCGTCGAGCAAGCGTTGGCGAAATTGGAAAAGACGCGCGGTCAGCCGTACGTTACAAGCAATCGCAAAGTCGCGCCGCCGCCCAAGCAGGAATTGCAGAGTTCGATGGAAGCCGTGATTCATCATTTCAAATTGTGGACGGAAGGCATCACGCCGCCGGTCGGCTACGCGTACGCGTCTGTGGAATCGCCGCGCGGCGAACTGGGTTTTCTCGTGTCGAGCGATGGGACGCCCAAGCCCCATCGCGTCCGGGTCCGCACGCCGTCGTTCGCGAATCTGCAAACGCTGCCGATGATTTCGAAAGGATATTACCTCGCAGATCTAGTCGGCATTATCGCGATGACGGATATTATTTTGGGGGATGTAGACAGATAGTCGGCAGTAGACAGATTGGAGAACGCGGGATTCGCAATCCCGCTGAAGTCGGAGTGCGAATCCGACCTCCGCGTCAGGAGAACGCGGGATTCGCAATCCCGCTGAAGTCGGAGTGCGAATCCGACCTCCGCGTCAGGAGAACGCGGGATTCGCAATCCCGCTGAAGTCGGAGTGCGAATCCGACCTCCGCGTCAGGAGAACGCGGGATTCGCAATCCCGCTGAAGTCGGAGTGCGAATCCGACCTCCACGTCAGGAGAACGCGGGATTCGCAATCCCGCTGAAGTCGGAGTGCGAATCCGACCTCCACGTCAGGAGAACGCGGGATTCGCAATCCCGCTGAAGTCGGAGTGCGAATCCGACCTCCGCGTCAGGAGAACGCGGGATTCGCAATCCCGCTATAACCCACGAGGTTCCGAATGACTCGCTTGAAATCGCTCGACGTTGCCGGACATGCTCACTTTGTAACGACGACGATCATGGGCTACAAACAAGTTTTTCTGGATGACACGTATTGCGGGATCGTCATTCAGAATCTCGACCACTATCGTACTGTCAAGAATGTAGCTTTGTTGGGCTATGTCGTAATGCCTGAGCATCTACACGCGATTTTGCTTCCGCGAGGAACAGAAACCGTTTCTGTTTTTATGCGGGATTTCAAAAAGTATGTTTCCAAGCAAGTTCTACAGAAACTCGCGGCAGATGGCAAGCATGATTTGCTCGAATCCTTCGTCGTGCCTGCTGGGAAATCGAAAAAGCGTAGCCATCAAGTTTGGATGGATGAGTTCTGGGACGAGAACATTTACTCGGAATGGTTCTTCAGGCAAAAGTTGGATTACATTCACAACAATCCTGCGAAGCGCGGTTTGGTCAAATCACCCGACGAGTACCGTTTTTCAAGTTTCCGAAATTATTTTCTGGAAGATGAATCGGTTATTCAAATTGACCGCGTAGAATGGTAGGAAGGGGCGGGATTGCGAATCCCGCGTACTCACAGAGAGACACTGGAGCATCAATGGAGCACTTGATTCTTCGCGACCTCGATATTTCTGACATCGATCGAATTGAAGTCTATGAGAAACACGGCGGTTACTCCGCGTTCCGCAAAGCGGTGAAGGAAATGGCGCCCGATCAAGTGACCGACGCGGTCAAAGTGTCGGGCTTGCGCGGGCGCGGCGGCGCGGGCTTTCCCGCAGGCGTCAAATGGAGTTTCCTGCCGAAAGGCGTTTTTCCGCGCTATCTCGTCGCGAACGCGGACGAATCGGAACCTGGGACGTTCAAAGACCGCCAGATTATGGAACGCAATCCGCATCAATTCATCGAGGGGATGGCGATTGCGTCGTACGCGATTCAGTGCCACCACGCGTTCATCTACATTCGCGGCGAGTTCCCGCACGCGGCGCAATGCCTCGAACGCGCGATCGCGCAAGCCGAAGCGCGCGGTTACTTGGGCGAGAAAATCTTGGGAACGGATTACGCGCTACGCATCACGGTTCATCGCGGCGCAGGCGCGTACATCTGCGGCGAAGAGACCGCGCTGCTCGAAAGTATGGAAGGCAAACTGGGTCAGCCGCGCGTCAAGCCGCCGTTCCCTGCCGTCGTCGGTCTCTACAACAAGCCGACGGTTATCAACAACGTCGAAACGCTCGCGAACGTGCCGCTGATTATCGAGCGCGGCGCGGACTGGTACGCCAAAATCGGTACCGCGAAATCTACGGGACCGAAAATATTTTGTCTCAGCGGTCACGTCAATCGTCCTGGGAATTACGAAGCCCCCTTCGGCAGTATTTCGCTCCGCGATCTGATTTTCGATTTGGGCGGCGGCATTCGCGGCGGCAAAAAGTTGAAAGCGATTTTGCCAGCAGGCGCGAGTAGTTTCGTCATCAATCCTGCCGCGAACGAAGCCGTGCTCGATGCGAAACTCGATTTCGAATCACTCACGCCATTCGGCTCCGCGCTTGGCTCGGCGTCGGTGATTGTGATGGACGACGCGACGTGCATGGTGTGGATGGCGAAAAAGACGTCGCACTTTTTCGAGCACGAGTCGTGCGGCAAGTGTACGCCGTGCCGCGAAGGCACGTACTGGATGGCGCGTTTGCTCGACCGCATTGACAGCGGCGCAGGCACGCTCGCGGACATTGACTTGCTGGCGAATGTCGCGAATCAAATCCTGGGTAAGACGCTGTGTCCGCTCGGTGATTTTTCGACCGCGCCTGTGACGAGCAGTGTGAAAGCGTTCCGCGAAGAGTACGAGCGGCATGTGAAAGAGCGCGGATGCTGGGCAAGGAAGTAATTCTTCTCGACGGTCAATTCGACGGAGGTGCAAAATGCCACAGTGGGAAGTTTGTCGTATTGAAGAGGATGGGCGCGTCGAATCTGGGCTATTGAGCAAGAAAGTCCTTCGGAAATGGATTGCTGTTGCAGATACGTTAAATGGAAAACAGATAGTCGAGCAAACACCAGAATGGGAATATGTGGACTCGATGGGAAATCGTTATCGCGTTGAGCACGAAAAAAAGATGCATTTTCGCTCGGTAATGATAGGAAGATTGTTGGCAAATGGATGGGAACCTATCGGCAGTAATGAACGTGGAGAGGTAGTTACCCTGAGGCGCTTTGTGCCCTAATCCGCAACTGCTATTCGCAATTCTGAAATCGCAAATCGAAAATCGGAAATCTGCTATGCCCCAAGTCACAATTGATAACAAAAAGGTAGAAGTCCCCAACGGCACGCTCATCGTCGAAGCGGCGAAAAAAGTCGGCGTCGAGATTCCCGTGTTTTGCTATCACCCCAAGTTGCAGCCCGTCGGGATGTGCCGCATGTGTTTGGTCGAAGTCGGTACGCCCAAGCGCGGCAAAGACGGACAAATCGAACTCGACGCGAACGGCGCGCCGGCAATCGCGTGGATGCCAAAACTGCAAACCGCGTGTACGACCGTCGTCTCCGATGGAATGACAGTGCGTACCGATACCGCGCAAGTTGCCGACGCGCGGCGCGCGATTGTCGAATTTCTGCTGACCTCGCATCCGCTCGATTGCCCGATTTGCGACAAGGGCGGCGAGTGCCCGCTGCAAAACCTGACGATGGCGTACGGTCCTGGGCAATCGCGCTTTCCCGTCGAATCGAAATTCCACAACGCCAAGCGCGTGCCGCTCGGCGATTTGATTATGCTCGACCGCGAGCGTTGTATCCAGTGCTCGCGCTGCGTCCGCTTTCAAGACGAAATCGCGGACGATCACGTCCTGGGTTTTGCCGCGCGCGGACGCGGCTTGGAAATCGTCACCCTGTCCGATCCGCCGTTCGATTCCAAGTTCAGCGGCAACACGATTGACATTTGCCCCGTCGGCGCGCTCACCTCGCGCGATTTTCGCTTGAGCGCGCGCGTGTGGGAAGTGCGCGATTATCCGAGCGTCTGCGCGCATTGTTCCGTCGGCTGTAATATTTTGATTGGCGAACGCGATCACGCGATCAAGCGCATCGTCCCGCGCGAGAATGCAAGCGTCAACGAAATTTGGACGTGCGACAAGGGCCGCTTCGTCCACCATTTCACCGTTGCGCCTGACCGATTAACAACACCACTGGTTCGCAAAAACGGAAACCTTGAACCTGCAACCTGGAACGAAGCACTCGATCTCGTCGCGTCGCGTTTCAAGGAAATCAAATGGCACGATCCGAACGCCATCGGCGGACTGGCAGGTGATCGCGCGTCGAACGAAGATTTGTACTTGTTCCAAAAACTTTTCCGTCAGGTGATCGGATCGAACAATCTCGATCACCGCGTCGGGTGGAGCGTGACGAACACGGGCGCAGATTCGGTGCGCGTCTACGGCGCGGGTGTCGGCACGAACTTGGGCGCGCTCGACCAGAACGTGACCGCGCTCGTTTTTGGCGCAGACCCCGAAGAAGAGCAACCCGTGATTCGATTGCGTTTGAAGCGCAGCGCGCGCACTTTCGGCGCGAACTTGATCGTCGCCAACGGGCGCGTGACGAAACTTGCCAAGTACGCGAAGCAATCGCTGGTGTACCAGTACGGCGCAGAGGCGTACTTTTTGCTTGGGTTGATTCGCGCGATTCTCGATGAGAGACTAGAGAATAGAGATTTTATCGCGACGCGCGTTCAGAATTTCGACGCGTTCGCAACATCGCTAGAGCCGTACACGGTCGAACGGTGCGCGGAAATTTGCCACGTCAAGCCAGAAAAAATTCGCGACGCTGCGCGCCAAATCGCCCAATCACCCAATTTCCTAATTCTCTACGGACGCGAGGCGATGTTCGCGCAACAAAACGATGTGGCGGTTGCGCGCGCGCTGGCGGCGCTGTTGCTCATCACGGGGCATCTCGGTCGCGCGAACAACGGTCTCGTCGCGCTCTATCCGCACAACAATTCGACGGGCGCGATTGATTTCGGCGTGCTGCCCGATGGCGGCGTCGGACGGACGCGCGTCGAGCGGCGCGGTTTATCGGCGCGCGAAATGTTGGGGCGTTCAAACGAACGCCCGTCCATGCGCGCGCTGTACGTGATGGCGTGCGACCCTGCGGCAGACGGCAATTTCGTCAAGCCCGAATTTCTCGTCGTCCAGGATTTATTCCTGACCGAAACGGCAAGACTTGCAGATGTCGTCTTGCCCGCGCAATCGTTCGCGGAACGCGATGGCACGTTCACGAACACCGAGCGCCGCGCGCAACTTTTCCGCGCCGCGCTCAAACCGATCGGCGAGGCGAAACCCGATTGGTGGATTATCGCGGAAATCGCCAAGCGTTTGGTTTCAGGTTTGCAGTTTCAGGTTTCAGGTTCGCAAGTTTCAGGAAACCTGAAACCTGAAACCTGGAACTATGCAACCGCAAGTGCAGTGATGGATGAGATTGCCGCGACCGTTTCGCTTTACAAAGGGATGACGTATGCCGCACTCGCGGAAAACGTCAAACTGCCGCGCCCGCGTTCGGGACAAGGCAATCCAAGCGAGCAGCCAACGGAAATCGCGATGGGCGAACTGGAAAATATTTCGAGTGGCAAGGTGTGGGCGAGTGTCGCGGAGAGTGACGCGCGCGCGAAATTTGAGTTGGTGTGGAGTGAGCCGAGCCGACCGCTGACCGCTGACAGCCGACCGCTAACGCTTGCGGTGGCGCGGTCGTTGTATGATGGTGGGACGTTGGTGAGCAAGACGCAAATCGTACAAGCGCGCGTGCCCGCGCCGTTCGTCGAAATCAATTCGCAAGACGCGGAGCAACTCGGAATTGCCGATGGCGCGCGTGTGCGCGTATCATTTGACATGCGCGTGATTGAGTTAGACGCGCGCGTTGACGGTCACGTGCCGCCCGACGCGGTTTTGATTCCGAATAACTTGGACGGCACTGCCGCGCTGCCGATGGGCGCGCGCGTGAAAATCGAGAAGGTGTGAGATGCCGCGCGAGTACACTCGCACAAATACAAGGAAGACGAATCGCGTCGCGCGCGAACGCGGCGCGACGTACAAGACCGCGCCCGCGCGCGCGGAATTCAAACGTGTTACGCGCAAGCAAATCAACGCGGTCGTGCAAAAAATCGTGGATGAGTTCAATCCCGAAAAAGTAATCTTGTTCGGTTCGTACGCGTACGGCAAGCCGAATATTGACAGCGATGTAGATATGCTGGTCGTGATGGAGAGCGACGAACGTCCTGCGCCACGTACTTCGCGCGTGATTGGCGCGGTACACGGAAAGACTTTTCCAATGGATCTCATAGTTCGCACACCCGCAGAAATCGCGCATCGTTTGGCAATCGGAGATTTCTTCATTGAGGAAATCGTCGGGATGGGCAAAGTGCTCTATGAACGACGAACCGCTTGAAGAATGGCTTGAGCGCGCCGAAGAGGATTATCGCCAAGCGCAAGTTGCATTGCGCCAAAGGAAATATCCTGCGTATAACACTGTCTGTTTTCATTCGCAACAATGCGCCGAGAAGTACGTCAAAGCGTTTCTGGTGCGGCATCGAATCCGCTTTCGTAGGATACACGACTTGGTCAGATTGAAAATCCTTTGCATGGAGGCGGATCCAACCTTCGACCTGATTTCGAATCCACTCGCGCTCTTGTTTCCCTATGCGGTTGACGCGCGTTATCCAGGATTCAGGGCGACTGAGCAAGACGCGCGCGCAGCCGTCGCCGCAATGAAACAAGTCCGCGTCTTCGTCCGCGCGCGGCTCGGTCTCAAATCGAACTAGTTTGTCATTTGCTCATTTGTCATTTGTCATTGAGGTTCAAAGATGGCTTTTCCCGATCTCGGCGCAATTCTCAAAGGAATGTCCGTGACGCTGCGTGAAATGCTCACGCCGCCCGTCACGATCGAATACCCCAAAGTCAAAAAGCCCGTCGCCGCGCGTTTTCGCGGACGCCACGAGTTGAAGCGGCACGATAACGGCTTGGAAAAATGTATCGGCTGTTCGCTCTGCGCCGCCGCGTGTCCCACCGACGCGATCTACGTCGAACCGGCGGAGCAGACGGACGCGGCGCGCTACTCGCCCGGCGAACGGTACGCCAAGCGGTACGAGATCAACTTGTTGCGCTGTATCTACTGCGGTTTTTGCGAAGAGGCGTGTCCTACCGGCGCGATCGTGCTGGAGCATCAGTACGAATTGTCGTACTATGATCGCCGCAGCGCGATCATCACGAAAGAGGGCTTGCTCGTCCAGCCGCCCGCGCCGGAACTGAATACACCGCGCGCGTTGCGCGACCCTGGCAACTTGTATTCGGCGATTCCGCCCATCAAAGGCGGCGTCGAAGAATAAAAATCAAACGTGCCAAATGAGCCAAACAAGCCAAACTTGCCAAATCCCTTTGGCACATTTGGCATCTTTGGCAGTTTTGGCATATTTGACCTACATTCAACAAAGGAGTTGAACTATGCACGAGTTTCCCTGTCCCCCTGGTCTGGTTTGTCGTCCCACGTTTTGGAACATTCCGTTCTGGCTCGAAATCGTCGTCTACGTCGGCGGCATCCTTGCCGTGATCATCTTCGCGTACGGGATGTGGCTGCGCGTCAAGCATTGGCGCACCGGCAAAGGCAAATTCGAATGGGGTCCGCTCGGACTGCGGATCAAAAACTGGCTCACGTTGGGCGTCGCCACGAAAAAAGTCGCGCTCGATCAACAACCGGCGGGCGTGATGCACCTGGCAATTATGTGGGGAATGGCGTTCCTGTTCCTCGGCACGGCAATTGCGACGATTGATTGGGATATTACAAAGCCGCTGATCAACCCGAATCAGTGGCGGCTTCTCCAGGGCGACGCGTACTACCTCTTCAAAGTCGTCCTCGACATTTTCGGTCTCCTCGCGCTGATCGGCATTGCGATCGCGTTCGTCATTCGGTACGGCGTCAAACCCGAACGACTCGACGGACGATCCGGCAAGCGATACTTTCGCGAAGACTTGTGGATCATTGGCTCGCTCGGCTTCATCGTCCTCACCGGTTTCATCATCGAAATCTTGCGGCTCGCCGCGCAGCCGACGGAAACGACGCTGCTGAAAGAGCGCGTGATGTACTGCACGACCTGCTCCGTCGTTGCATGGCCCCTTGCACAACTTTTCACCGGCGTTGACCTCAACGTGCTCAAAGGATTGCATGCGACAACCTGGATCGCGCATATGACCGTCGCGCTCGTCGCGGCAGGCGCGGTGTCGTACACCAAGATGATGCACCTCGCGGTGTCGTCACTCAACACGTTCTTCAAGAAACTGGAACCGGCGGGCGCGCTGACGAAAATCGCCGACATCGAAAATCAGGAAACGTTCGGTGTCAGCAAGCTCGAAGAGTTCACCTGGAAACAGTTGCTCGATTTTGATGCGTGCACGCGTTGCGGTCGTTGTCAGGACGCGTGCCCTGCCGCGCTGACGAACAAAGCGTTGTCGCCGAAAAACATCATCGTCAAGATGTTCGAGGTGGCGCACGCGAAAACCAAGGGCGCGATTCACGGCGAAGTAATCGACGCGCAAGAGTTGTGGGATTGCACGACGTGTATGGGTTGCGTCAACGCGTGCCCTGTCGCGATCGATCAACTTGGGACGATCGTCGAGTTTCGCCGCTATCTCACGTTGAGCGAAGGCGCGCCGCAGTCGCCGTCGAACAAGACGATGGACTCGATGGAGCGGCAGGGGAATCCGTACGGCTTGCCGAAAGCGGATCGCCACAAATGGATGCAGGGACTCGACGTGCCGTTTGCGGATGCGGACACGGAGTATGACGTACTGTTCTGGGTTGGCTGCGCGGGTGCGTACGACGTGCGCGCGCAAAAGATTTCCAAAGCGTTCGTCAAGATTTTGCAGGCGGCGGGTTTGAAATTCGCGGTGATGCAGGAAGAGCGCTGCAACTGCGAATCGGCGCGGCGGCTCGGCAACGAATATTTGTACCAAATGGCGACGGCGGAAATCGTCGAGAGTTTGAAGCAGTACAAATTCAAACGCATCGTCACGACTTGCCCGCACTGCTTCAACACGATCAAGAACGAGTATCTGCAATTCGACGGCAAGTTCGAGGTCGTGCATCACGCGCAACTCATCAACGAATTGATAACGGATAAACGGATAACGCTCAAACGATCCAACGCATCTCGCGTCACGTATCACGACTCGTGTTATCTCGGTCGCTACAACGACATCTACGATCCGCAGCGCGCGGTTTTGCGCGCGCTCGGCGCGAATGGCAACCTGGTCGAGATGGCGCGCACGCGCGCGAACGGCTTGTGCTGTGGCGGCGGCGGCGGGCGGATGTGGCTGGAAGAGAACACGGGCAAGCGCATCAACAACACGCGCGTCGAAGATGTCGTCGCGGTGGACGCGCAAACGGTCGCGTCCGCGTGTCCGTTCTGCCTCTCGATGCTCGACGATGGCGCGAAGGCGTTGGGCGTGGACGAGAAAATCGCGCGGAAGGATATTGCGGAGTTGGTGGCGGAAGCGTTGTAAGGATGACAGAGCCGCTACGCTATGCTTTTCTGGATGAATGTGGGAGTAGCGGTCTTTGCGCCAACCGAACCGTTTCTTGTGGTTGCGGCTTTGGTGGTCTCGACGCCGCGTAGTTTGGAATTGCCAATCAAACGCGCGTTCAAACGTTTTGGAGGTAGCCGCGCCACGGGAGAGATGAAGGCGACGCGTTCGTCGGACAAAACGATTCGCTGGGTCCTCGAGTCCATCGCCCAGGAAGAGGTGTCTATCGTCGTCGTTGCTCTGGACAAACGCGGCATCGTCAAGCCGCCGAAAGAGCCCGAGAGTTTGTATCGCCGTGCTGTTGCGCGTTGTGTGCGCGAGTGTGTGGAACGGTGGCGGCACCTCGAAGTGATACTCGACAAGCGGTATACGCATCAGTACCTGCGACAAAAGTTAGAATGGCACATCCGTGAGAGCATCACGGATGTGCCAAATCAAACCGTTGTGATTCGCCAAGAGGATTCAAGAGCGGTGAAACAGTTGCAGTCGGCGGATTTTGTCGCTTGGCAGCGGGGCAAAAGTACGTGTACGAAAATGATGCCTACTGCCAAATCGTTCAATCGAAAATCGTAACCGAGTGCATTGTTGCCGCCAAATAAAAAAGCGGAACATCCTGGGCTCCGATTTCATTCTGACGGGCGCGCATCGCAGTCGCCCTTCCCCGCTCACGCATTGCAGCGTGGCCTATCCCGTTCTCCGAACGGTCAGAGTCGCCAAGTTTGTGGTTCCGCTGACTACAATCATAACACGATTGGTAGGCATTGTCAAATTCGATTTTGGTTTTTCTGCCTCTCGATGCTCGACGATGGCGCGAAAGCGTTGGGCGTGGATGAAAAAATCGCGCGGAAGGATCTGGCGGAGTTGGTGGCGGAGGCGCTGTAACGCGAAAGGGTTGGATCGCGAAACCCGCGAAAGAACGCGAAAGCCGCGAAAAAAGATCGGAGGCGCGATTATGGACCAATCGAACAAACAACACATCGTCGCCAAATTGGATGAACTGAGCGAGATCAAAGCCGCCGTCGAAATCACGCGGCTGGATTATGAAGCGAAACGCGCCGAGATTCTCAAATCGGTTCAAGCCGAACTGGACGCGCTCGACACGGAGTACAATCCGCTGATCGAATCGTCCGCCGCGCAAATCGCGGAACTGGAAACCGAAATCAGAAACGCGGTTTTGCAACATGGCGACAGCGTCAAAGGCAATCGGTTGCACGCGGTCTACGCGCGCGGACGCGTGTCGTGGGACACCAAGGGGCTGGATAGTTACGCGGCAACACATCCCGAAGTTGTGGCGTTTCGCAAACAAGGCGAACCGTCGGTGAGTTTGCGCGTGGTAAAATGAAAATATCTGTGCCGATCATTTTGACTTGCATACTCATCGCGTCTTTGATCGCATGCGCGACGCCGTTGCCCACGCACACGCTCGCGCCGACTTTCACTCCATCGCCAAAACCGACTTTTACTTCCACGCCGCCGACGACGCTGACCGCGAGCCAGCAGTACACGTCCGCGTTCGGCATTGACTATGGCGCGCCGGAAAAATATCTCGCGCAAGGTGAGCAGACGCGTTTGTCGAATCCGAAAGTGATCGACGCGCTGCGCGGCAAGCCGCAGAGCATCGCGCACCTGGGCGAGATTCACGCTTGGATCAGGCACGGGTTCAGCGCGTACGCGGCAGGCGGCGCGTGGATCGGCAAAATCACAACCGATCAACTGATGACCGAACGGCGTTTGAGCGGCTGTCACGATTGGGGCTTGGTCTACGCGTCGATCGCGCGCGAACTGGGTTATCCAGCCGTGATGATCGACGCGTCGAGTATCGTTCTGGCAAGGGAATTGCAAGCGGGAAAAAGGATGGCGTGGTACGGTCACGTCTTTGTCGAAGTATTTGTCGAGGGCAAATGGGTGCTCGTGGATTCGACGAACAATTGGTATGTCGATCAAGGTTACGATCCTGCGAATTCGATCATTCCACTCAAGGCGGTTATTCCAGGATCAGATCAAAACACGTACGGGTATTACGTGATGCGCAAAGGGGTGGACACGTGGGGGTACAACATTCGCAGTGTGACCGAGTTGAACAATTTGCAATCGCAGACAGGACTGCAACTCGATCTCAAAAAGATCGCGTATCCGCCGTACAATTTGCAACGATTCAAGTAGACGACCGACGACGGACGACCGATGACCGCAGACAGCACTGTCATTGCGAGGACGGTTTTCGTCCGAAGCAATCTCCGATAAACAAACTGGGGATTGCTTCGCTCCGCTCGCAATGACACGGAGACACCGGTCTGCGGTCGGCGGTCGCAAAAGACAGGAGGTCTGAATGACAGAAACGAAACGACAAAAAGTAACGCTCGGTACGCTGTACGAAAAAATGCGAAAAGGCGATCCAATCACGATGATCACCTGCTACGATTATCCGATGGCAGACCTGGTCGAAAAAGCCGGAGTGGACATCGTGCTCGTCGGCGATTCGCTCGGGATGACGATCCTGGGTTACGATTCGACGCTGCCGGTGACCCAGGATGTGATGATGCCGCACGCGCAAGCCGTCCGGCGCGGCACGCCGAACGCGTGGCTCATCGGCGATATGCCGTATATGACATACCAGCCGTCAGTCGAGACCGCGATTCGCTGCGCGGGTCGCTTTATGGCGGAAGCCGCGTGCGATTCGGTGAAACTCGAAGGCGGGATCGAAATGGCGGATCGCGTCGCGGGGATCGTGCGCTCTGGAATTCCGTGTATGGGACACCTGGGTCTCACGCCGCAAAGCGTCGCCGCGCTCGGCGGGTACAAAGTGCAAGGCAAGGGCGCAGCGCAAGCAAAGAAAATCGTGGACGATGCGCGCGCGCTCGAAGACGCGGGCGCGTACGCGATTCTGCTTGAGATGGTACCCGATCGCGTCTGCGAACTGATCACGAAACGCGCGAGCGTTCCGATCATCTCGCTTGGCTCCGGTCCGAACGCGCACGGGCAACTGTTGATCTTCCACGATATGTTCGGCTTGTATCCGCGCTTCAAACCGAAAATGGCAAAAGTGTTCGGCGACGCGGGCAAGGTGATCGGCGATGGGCTGAAGCAGTACGTCGCCGAAGTGACGAGCAAACAATTCCCGCAATCTGAGAACTGGTTCGGCATCAAGGACGACGAGTACGCCGAATTGGTGAAAATGCTTTGATTTGTCATTGCGAGGAGCGGTTTTCGCGACGAAGCAATCTCCAATTTGTGAATTGGGGATTGCTTCGCTTCGCTCGCAATGACACTGGGAGAAAAAAATGAACGACAAATTACGCAAACGATTGAAAATTCCCGCAAGCAGTTTGAACGCGATCAACGAACTCTTGCTCGATCCGAAAAGCAAACTTGTCAACGACGTGCTGAAGGTGATCGCCAAGCACGGGACGATTGACGAGATCAATCGCAAATCGGCGGAGGCGCGCGCGCTGCCGAATCTGATGAAGCGATTGCGCGCGATGAAATCGCCGTACGTGCCCGATCTCGAATGGCTGATCGCGCAGCGCGACGCGGGCGCGTTCGTCAGCGTCGCCGATTATCGGCGCAAGGTGCTGGGCGATGCCGCGGCGACGATGAAGTTCAAGAAAGCGTACGCGGTCACGCTCGAAATCAGCGCGTTCCAATATTTCCCGTGGCTCATCGCGGAAGCGAAGCAAGCCATCGAAAAACGCGAACTGATGCCGGGACGATTTATCCGCGTGCGGTACATGAAAGAATCGGAAGCGGATCAGGGCGATTTGCTCGCGGGAATGGCGGCGATGCAGGCAATCGGCGCGTCGTACGTGGACACGCTCGACACGAAAGGCACCGACGGATCGAACGTGCATCTCGGCGGACCGGACACGATCACCGGCTATTTCGGCGGCATCGGTCAGCCGAACGAGTACGCGCTCAAATGGCTCGACGAGTTTCTGTACTATTACACCAACTATGGCATCTACCAGGTGCTCAACATCAACGCGGGGACGATTCTCATCGGCTATTTGATTCATCGGCTCGGTATCAACAACGAGTTCAAGATTTCGGTCTTCGTCGGGAACGACAATCCGTACTTTATCGCGTGGACGCTGATGATGGCGAAACTGTTCGCGCGTCCCGACGGCAAGACGCCGCTCATCGGTTTCAACCTGAGCAACTCGGTGAACAACGCGACAATTGAAGCGGCGGCGGACGTTCGCAAGAAATTCGGCTTTGAGGATGTCGTCCGGATCGAGCATCACATTACCGAGTGCTACAAGAGCATCGTGCGCCAGCCGTACGACCGCCGCGCGGAATTGATGGAACTCGCGGGGCATATCAAGAACATTTCGGCGAAGCACGAGGGCGGCGATCCAGAAGTGGAAGCGACGCGCGCACATCCGTCGAATCTTTTGGAATATTTCATTCCGAAAGCGGAAGTGGAAGCGCAAGGTCTGATGCCGACGCTGCTCGCGAACTATATGGACAAGCACGCCGCGCTCAATCGCACGGCGGAGGAACTAACGAAGCGGGGACACGCGTTTGTGGCGGCGAGGAACTTGCATCGGTGAGGCGCGTTGCAGGTTTCAAGTTTCAGGTTCAAGGTTCAAAGTTGAAAGACCTTCTGGGTTTTGGAAACCAGGAAGGTCTTTTTGCATCTGCGTAGTCAGTCGGCTTCAGCCGATTTGAATTTGTGTAGCCGTCGGATTTATCCGATGGCGGAAAGGCGGAGTTGAAAGTGACTCTGCCTTGTGGCTTGTGCTGCCGCAAGACCCTAGTACAGAATATTGTGGTCAGGGCGAGAGGACTTGAACTGCCTAAAATGCGGGCGATGCGTTTTTTCGTCCAAGCCAAGCGAACTGTATCGAAATCAATCGATTTTGCAAGATGTTTGTGGACTGACCGAGGACATCAGCGCCAAAGCGCACCTTTTTTCTATCTAGCCGTAGCCGGCTCTATTTCCGTCAAACTGGTTGCCCCTAACCCATTCCGGGCTCACGACTTGGGACGTTTGAAACGGAAATATCTTACAAACACCTCGTTGTCAGTCTTAAAGCTAAAAAGATACTGGGTCCTTCCGCCCATATTGATCGGATAAGCGTTGATTGCAAACAAGTGTATGCCTACCTTCTCGAGTTCCCCGAAAAAATTATAATAGCCCTCTATTCCTTTGTAAGACTTGTTGTTCCATTTGGTCTCCTTGAAGTCATCGTTCACTACCATGTATGAATATGTTGCTCTGGGATAATGGCGAATGAATTCACTCACCAGTTCCCAACCCTCCTCTCCCAACTTGTCAAAATATTTTGACAGGCTAATTTTCTGCCACTCTGGCAGCTCCTCTCCTGCTACATACCGAGGATGACTAGCGCCCTCATCGTCTTCGTTTGTTGTAACTTGAAGATACTCCCACTTTTGCATTTTGCCTCCTATGTTCTCATTAATCTGAGCGCAATTTGCGCTAGGTCTTAACCGTATTATAACACCAATCTGTCGATTTTGCACACGTTTTGATTGTCAAGTAACGAGACTGGCCTCTTCGCTATCAAGGTGTCTGGTTGTGTCCCTGAGCGTTTTTTCTTCGCCCGCAGATTCTGGTTACCACAGGTTGTCAAGGGCGGCGTGGTCTTGCCGCGCCAAACAAAAAACTCCCGCCGTCAGCGCGCGTAATAAACGCGCGCCACACTTGCCCCAGCGGTTACGTCAGTGCTGGGGAACAGCAGGTGCGTAACAATCGTCGTCGTTTTGGTGGCACGGGCAAGCGCGGTTCATTCGTCGCCTCTCTGCAAACAACAATCAGAAACTAACCCGTTGACAAAGCAGATTTGCAGAACAAATTATAGTGCGGAGTTTCTGAAATGTCAAAACGCGATGACTATTTTCGCACACCCTCCCACCCGCGCGGCACGCGGCGCGGGTACACAATTTGTTGCGCGCCGAGAAATTCCGCCAGTCGCGTGATCGCATCCGCGATGGCGCGCGTCGTCTCGCGCGTCTTCGGCGCGGCGCGCTCCGCGTAAATCGCGTTGAGCGTCAGCACGCCGCGCGCGCGATCCATCACCGGATCGATCCTGCCGATGAGCTGATCGCCGTCGAGAATCGGCAAAACGTAGTAGCCGAATTTGCGTTTGGGCTTGGGCGTGTAAATCTCGACGCTGTAATCGAAATCGAACAGCAATTTCGTGCGCGCGCGATCACAGATCAAATTGTCGAACGGCGAAAGCAGCGTCGTGCGCGGCATCCAATCCCCCGCCGCTAATTTTTCGAGCAGCGGAATGTCGTCCGTGTGAATGTACCACTCGCCTTTCCACGCGTTGCCGTCTTCGACGATTTGCGCGCGCTCGATCAACTTTTCTTTTTCGAGATCGGCAAGCACGCGCGCGAGATTCGCGTATCGCCCGCGAATGAAATGCTGTGCGATCTGGCGCGGTGTCGCGATGCCGAGCGCGCGCAACGATCGTTGCGCGGCGCGCCGGACGATTTCGCGCGCGCTCAATTTTTCGCGCGGCGTCCAATCGGGCAAGCATCGTTCCGCCAAATCCCACAACTTTTGGATGCCGTCGCGTCCTGCAATCATAATCTTGCCCGTCATCCAAAGATAATCGAGCATCCGCGCGCTCTGCCGCCCCGAAGTCCAGCCAATCGAAGGACCACCGCGCGTGTCTGTGATTCCCAGGTCGCGTCCCAGCATCGCGCCATCCCGCCGCAACGCCGACAAAATTGCGCGGCGCAAATCATTGTTTTGCGCGACCCACGCGCGCACACGGCGATCCCAGGCGGAATGTCCGGTCGCATATGTTCGCATCAGCGCGCGATGAATCGGAAAATCTTCGGTCAGGACGATGGACGCGCAATGCGCCCAGTACTCGAACAGTTTGCGCTCGCGCCACAACAACGCGTCGAGCGGCGCGCGATCGTACACGCCGAGCCGACTGAACAACACGAGGAGCGGACTGCGCGCGACGACGTTGATCGGATCGATTTGCAGACAACCCAGGTCGCGCACGAGGTCGAGGATGCCGTTTGCGTCGGCGCGCGGTTGAACCCCGGCGAGATGTTGGCGCGTGATCGCCAAGCGACGCGCGAGTGTGGGGGAAAGGGTGCGGAATGTCATTTCGTTTTATGCCGTTGGCGTGGATTGTTGGCGCGGCACGCCAAGCCGCCCGAACGAGAGCCGATACAAAATATAATCGAACGTATTCCCCAGCAAGTTGCCGATGCGAATCATTCGCAGAACATACTCGATCGCGCGCGCGGTCTCCGCGCCGTACGTCGCGACGAATTTCGCGCGCGCGGCGGGCTCGGGTTGCGCGTTCGCTTCCGCCCAGTGTTGCGCGGACAACAGCGCGGGGAGTTCGCGCTCCAGCGCGCGCGCCGAACAATCCAGCGCGATTCATTCGTTGCCTGAAATCAGCCGCGATGGTCCTCTATCGCACTTGAATCGAATCGCCGATGAGTTGCCCGTTGGCGTCGAACGCGGGCAACCGCGCGCCCGTCGTCGCGTCGTACATTCCGATCCGAATCGCGTACGCGCCGGGCGGACGCGCGAGGTCGTAGACATCCACCAGGTATTCCCCCTCGACCCAGGTCGTCGTCGGATACGCGCCCGCGCCGGGAATCTGATCCGCCTGCGCGAGCAGCGCGCCGTTCGCGTCAACCAGATGGACGAAAACGGTGTACGAGATTTCGGACGATGCCAGCGCGCGCCAGTACAACACCAGACGCAGCGCGCGCGCATCGTCATTCAGATCATACCCCACGAGTCGCGCCAGATCGTCGAGCCGCGCGTCGAATGGCTGCGCGGGCGTCGGCGCGCCGAAATAGCGCGCGCGTCCTTGCACCCGGATCGTTCCGATTGCGCGCGCCGCCGTGCGCACGCCGGTCGCCGGATCGAGCAGCGCGACGGCGATCCGGTACTCGCCGTCCGGCGGATCGCCGCGCAGTAAGAGCGTTTGCGGATCGCGCACCAACTCGCCGATGCGCCAACCCGTCGGCGGATGAATGTTGCGCGCCGGCGCGGCTTGCGTCGCCGCGACCACCGTTCCGCGTGCGTCTTGCACTTGCGTGACGACGACGTACGCGCGGTCGAGCGCGCGCGTCGTTTGCCAGAACAAGGTGAGCGGCGTCGCAAAACCAGGTCGCGCAGAGCGTGGCGCGTCGTAGCCGACGAGACGCATTCCATTTTCAAAATCAATCTGCGCGCGGTGCGGCAGCGCGGCGAGATTGGGTCGCGCGGATGCGATCACGTCAAGCGTCGCCAGTGCCGCGCTTTCCTCCGCCGAATCTTTGAGGCGCAAGCGCGCACGATCGCCCGCGCGATACGCGGTCACGCGCAGATCGTACTCGCCCGGCGGCGTGCCTGGCGGAATCGCCAAACCGATCCGCTGCCAATCGCGCGCGAGTTCGCGATCGCTCTGCGCCCACACGGTCCCGTTTCGATCGAGCAAACGAAAACTCGCCATCGCCGGGACGCGCAGCGCGCCGACGAATCGAATGCGCGCGATGTCCTGTCCGGCGGTCAACGGTTCGCGCGAGATTGCGAGATCGCCGAGCGTCGTGTTGTCTTCGAAGACGATGTTGCGCGGCGCGCGCGGCAGGGGCGGATCGGCGGCGAACGCAAACAGTTCGAGCCGCGTCGTACCGTGCCAATGATCCAGAACCGAGTACGCGCGTTCGCGCAAATATCGGTCGAGCGCGTCTTCCAGAATTCGCCCCTGGGTTTGCAACGCAGGCAACCACATCCGACAATTAACAATTAACAATTGACAATTATCAATTGTTAATTGCCAATTGTTAATTGTTACTTCTGTGATGTTGAGCGGCGCGCCGGTGTAATACGCTTCGAGGTAACCGGTTTGCCAGGGATAGATCGCGAGAAATTTGTCGCCGGGTTGCGCCAGCGTTTGCATTTCCGCGATCAGCGGACGATAATCGTCTTTGGGATAACGCGGAACGTTGTAAAAATCGGCGAGCGAAAACGCGGAGAGAATCGCCGCGCCGATCACCGCCAACGCGCCGAACCGCGCGCGGCGTTTCCACAGCGCGTCGATCCCGAACGCGACGAGCAGATAAAACGCGGGCGCGGCAAACAGCAACAACCGTTCGCCGTGAATCGGGTGAAACGGATAAACCAGGTTGACGAGATAGCCGAGCGCGAGCGGAACGAGGAGAGACAAGGAGACAAGGAGCGCGGGAGATTTCTCCTCTGCGCCCTTGCGTCCCCGCGCTCCTGCGATAAATCCGAGAAAGGCAATTGCAATCAGGAAGACACTCGCCCACGCGAGCGCTGTCCACGTCGTCAAGTGTCCGATCGAAAACGCGGCGAGGTGTCGCGCGAGAAACGTGAACGGATCGAGCGGCGCGTACTGTTCGATCGCGACCTTGGCAGTGACGTACGCGAATAATTTCGGTCCGGCGTACACAAGCCAGGGCAGGTAGAGCAGGGCGATGGCAAGCCAATGGATTGCGAATTGCGAATTGCGAATTGCGAATTGCTGATGGCTGACGGCTAATGGCTGATGGCTGATGGCTGATGGCTGATGGCTGATGGCTAATGGCTGACGGCTGATGGCTGATGGCTGATGGCGAATTACAAAGATTACCAGCGCAATGATCTGAAACGCGACAATAAACGCGGCATAGTATTGCGTGTACAGCGCGGCAGTCGTGACAAGAATGTACGCGAGCGCGACGAGCGCGGTCTTGGGTTTGCCCGGCGGCAACGCGAGCAGGCGCACGAACAGATAGACCGACGCGAGCGCGAGCAGGGTCACGAGTCCGTACATTCGGACTTGTTGCGAATAGTAAATGTGCAACGGCGAAAGCGCGAGCAGGAGCGCGGCGAAAAGCGCGACGCGATGACTTGTCATTGCGAGCCGCGAAGCGGCGAAGCAATCTCCAAACCGCGATTTGGGGATTGCTTCGTCACGAAAATCGTTCCTCGCAATGACAAGCGCGAGCGCGTACAGCAGCGGAATCGTCGCAGTGCCGATGAGGATGGAGAACCAGCGCGCGGCGACATCGCTTTTCCCGGCGGCGATCATCCACAGTTGCAAGAGCGCGTAGTAGAACGGCGGATGAATGTCAATCGCCGTCCGTTCGAGCATCGTCGCAAAATCGCGCGTTGCGAAGAAAATGCTATAGCCCTCGTCCCACCAGAGCGGTTGAAGATCGAGGCGGAAGGCGCGCAGCGCGAATCCGCCCAGCGTGAGCGCGGCGAGCAAAATAATCGTGTGGAATCGTTTCATACCGTCGCAAAATGAAACAGCCGAGCGCGCGGCTCGGCTTTGCCAAGATGTCGCGCCTGCGCGCTTGGAAAGTTGGTTGTTCGGACAAGGGCGCGATAGCTTGGCATGATCTACGGCGAAACCCAGTCGAGGTAATATCTGCCGCCGTCCGCTTCAAAGCGAATCGGAATGTCCGGCGAAAGCGGCGTGAGATCGTTGGGACCGCGCACGATGCGAATGATGATCGGTTGATTGTTGCGTCCGGGCGAAACGTCGAGTTGATAACTGAACAGATTTTTTTCCTCGCGGCAATTCACCCACCATTCGGGATTCAAGTACTCTTTGGGAGTCGAAGTTGCCCGCGCGACGACCTTGCCACTGCTGTCAATCGCGACGATGTGAACGCCGCCGACGTAATCTCCATTTTGCCGAATGCGTCCCTTGACTTCATACGTGCCGGGACCCGCCGGACACAACCCTTGCGATCCGATGTTGTCCGGGTTCTGTCGCCACGCAAATTGCGGCTTGGGTGGCGCAGGCGGCGCGGTGGGCGCTTTGGTGACCGGGCGCACTGTGGCAACCACGCGTTGCGTCGGCGTGGGAGATGCGGCGGAGGTGGGCGACGCTTCGGGTGTGGGGCTGGGTTCAGGCGTCGCGCTCGCGCGCGGCGTGAACGTGGCGCGCGGCGTGCGTGTAGGCGTCGCCGTCCCCGCACTGAAAAAAGACGTCAACACTTCTGTCCCGCAAGCCGCCTGGGTGAGCGCAAGGCACAGGACAGCGCCAAACATCAAAATGCGTTTTCGTTCCAACAGTTCAACTCCTTTCCGAACCTCGCGCGCAATTATACTCTCGACGCCGGTTCTTGGCAAATGTCAATGCGCAATTGTCAATTGATAATCGTCAATTGTAAATTGAGGTGTTGCTTTGCTTTTGAATTTGTGCTAAGATGGTGGCGTCGTTCCAGAAAGGAAGGATGAACGATGGCGAACATTTCACCGGATTTGAAATCGAAACTGAGACGCGATCCCAGCGCGACCGTCCATCTGATCGTACGCTTGAAAGACGCGCCCACCGTGCGGCTGAACGATGTGCGCGCGCTGGGTTTGACGATCCGACGAACGTACACGCTCATTCCCGCGATCGCGATCCAAGGATCGGCGTCCGCGTCGCTGACGCTGGCAAAAAAATCCTGGGTGTTGTCGCTTGAAGAGGACAAGCCAGTCCACACAATGTCGTCCCGTTGAGAAAATTCGCGGCGGTCGGCGGTCGTTCGTCGGCGGTCGTACTGGGGAGGAAACAATGCCCAATCCAACGAAGATTCACCCGAATCTGGTCGAGCGAATGTCCGTCCAGGCGCGCGCGTTTGGCGCGCCCGAACCGCTGCGCGTGATCGTTCAATATCGTGCGGCGACGGTCGGCATCGCACAAACGATTCAAGGCGTCGTCGCGACGAGCCGGACGTACCGGCTGATCGCCGCCAGCGCGCACCGCGCGCTGCCGAGCGCGATCAACGCGCTCAGCGATCGCGATGAAGTCGCGATGATTTGGTACGACGAGCCGGTGCATACATTGCTGGACGCGTCGGCGCCGTTGATCGGCGCGCCGCAAGTTTGGCAAGCGAACGTCACCGGCAAGGGGATCAAGGTCGCGATTGTGGACACCGGCATCGATCCGAATCATCCCGATTTTGCCGGACGCATCGCGCAGATTCGCGATTTTACCGGCGAGGGCGACGTGGACAAGAATGGACACGGCACGCACGTCGCGGGAATCGTCGGCGGCGCGGGCGCGCAATATCGCGGCGTCGCGCCGGAATGTTCGTTTTACGTCGCCAAAGTATTGCGCGGCAACGGCTCGGGCAGCACGAGCGATGTGATGGCGGGTGTCGAGTGGGCGGCGCAACAAGGCGCGCAAGTGATCAACTTGTCGCTCGGCAGTGACGGCGCGTGTGATGGCACCGACGCGCTCTCGGTGTTGTGTGACGCGGCGGTCGCGCAAGGATCGGTGTTGTGCATCGCGGCGGGAAACGCAGG
>Ga0194126_10002927_pt1 | contig 27407 bp, 14 predicted proteins | sample TA2KigC150mmetaG_FD_148641 | JGI IMG/M metagenome (GOLD analysis project Ga0194126, IMG submission 148641) | Freshwater microbial communities from Lake Tanganyika, Tanzania - TA2015035 Kigoma Deep Cast 150m | ecosystem: Environmental > Aquatic > Freshwater > Lake | place: Tanzania: Lake... | reverse complement strand
TTCCCGGCCCTGGGCCAGTTCCCTCTCCAGGATCTCATCGGGGAAGTACTGCCCATTCCAATCCTCTGGGCCATTGGGTTGCAGTTGATACCACCAGAAGAGGATGCGTTCCCAACCCACGCCGGCCAGAGCGGCTTGCTCAGGGGCTTCGTAAGCCTCCACTGCTCCGAAGCGAGGGTCAGGTGGCTCCAGGGCGGAAGCCGGCTTGCTCATCCCGATAAACGAGACCAATAACCCAAGGCAGACTAAGGCCGGGAATACTTTCTTCACGTTTGCTCTCCTTCATGAAATTATATCCCAACCAGCCGCTTTTGTCCAGCCGCGCGTTCAAATGCACCCGCAGGGTGACTCAAGACATACCCATTGGGAAATCGGTTTGACAATAACGTCGCGTCAGGTTAGAATATCAAACCTGGATCCATAATCTCATTCTACATCAAGGGAGGAACACCAGAAAAATGCATCAGCGAAACCTGCGTAAATTTGCCTTGAGCACACTTCTCACAGCCTGGCTGCTTTCATCTCTTCTGATGGCTTTCACCAGGGCCGCCCCACCTCCACCGGAGCCGTGGGCAGCGGCCTCATCCCCTCCAGCCGATCTGGCCCCAGAAATGTGGACCAAAATCGAGCCCCTGGTGCTCAAGGAGTTGGCGGCGGCTTCTTGGTCTAGCGACAGCAAGGTTGCACAAGACGGGAAAACGACCTACGTTGTCTACCTCAAGGAGCAGGCTGACTTGAGGCCCGCTCAATTGATGGCCGCCGAGCTTGCTCGTCGCCAGGCGGTGGTCTCGGCTCTGCAGGCAACGGCACAGCGAACCCAGGTGGACATCGTCGCCTACCTGGAACAGCAGAAATCAGCAGGCCAGGTGACGGATTACACTTCCTACTGGATCTTCAATGGACTGGCCGTGACCGGCGACTTAGAGACGCTTTTCGCCCTGGCCGCCCGACCCGAGGTGGAGATCATCCGCGCCAATCACAAGCATCAAATTCAAAATCCAAAGCTCAAAGTTCAAACGTCAAACGTGAAACGTGAAACGTCAAGCGTGCAATATCCAGTACCCAATACCCAATCCGTAGAGTGGAACATCGGCCGGGTGCGGGCCGATCAGGTCTGGAGGGACTTCGACATCACCGGGCGGGGCGTGGTGGTGGCCAACGTGGACACCGGCGTGGACTGGGCACACCCGGCCCTGCAGAGCAAGTACCGTGGCTCAGACGGCAATCACAGCTACAACTGGTATGATGCCACGGCCACTTATCCCCGTGCCCCCGCTGACGGACACGGTCATGGCACCCACACCATGGGCATCATAGTCGGCTCAACTCCTGATAAAGATTTCCACATCGGCGTGGCTCCCGGCGCTCAGTGGATAGCGGTTAAGGTCCTGGATGACGACGGCTTCGGTTATGACACCTGGATCCACGCGGGCTTCCAGTGGCTGCTGGCCCCCACAGACCTCAACGGCCTTAACCCCGATCCCAGCAAAGCCCCTGATGTGATCAACAACTCCTGGGGACCCTCCTTGCTCAATGTGGCCGATCTCACGTTCCTGCCCGACGTGCGGGCCCTGCGGGCGGCAGGTATTTTCCCTGTCTTCAGTGCTGGAAACAGCGGGAAGCTGGGCGATGGCTCTATCGCCACGCCGGCTGGCTATTCAGAATCTTTCACCGTAGGTGCTACCGATTTCGAGGACGCCATAGCCTCCTTCAGCGGTCGAGGCCCCTCTTTCTGGGAGGAGCTTAAACCAGAAGTTAGTGCCCCCGGCGTGGACATCCGCTCCAGCGTCCCCGGCGGTGGCTACCAGGGCGGCTGGAGTGGCACTTCCCTGGCTGCTCCTCACGTCGCCGGCCTGGCCGCCCTGCTGCTCTCGGCCAATCCTACCTTGACCCCCTCCGAACTGGAGAACTTCATGAAGTACACCGCCGCCGATTTGGGCGAGCCCGGCCCCGACCACGCCTATGGCTGGGGACGGATTGACGCCTACGATGCGGTGCGCTGGGCCTTGGGGGCGGGGAAGCTCTACGGTACGGTGATTGCGTCAAACGTGAAACGTGAAACGTCAAACGTGAAACGTGAAACGTCAAACGTGAAACGTGAAACGTCAAACGTCAAGGTCGCTGGCATTCCTGAGGCCACGGTCAGCGGGGTGAGCCAGGCCGGTGATCGGTTCGTCGCTACCACGGATGAGGCGGGGGTCTACGAGGTGAGCGTTCCCGGCGGCTTCTACGACGTGACCGCCAGCGCGTTCGGCTACTACTCCCACACGGTGAAGGCGGTGGAGGTCGTCACCGGCTTCATGTCCGTGCAAGACCTCACCCTTCAGCCATCTCCCACGGGCACCCTGGCCGGTCGAGTGCTCGAAGCGGGGACGGGCGAGCCCCTCACGGCTACCATCAGCGCCGTTGATACCCCTGCCTCGGTCGGCACCGACGCCAACGGGTACTACACCCTGACCTTGCCTGTGGGCACTTACGCGGTGAAAGCCGTCAGCCACGGTCACCAAGCCCAGACCGTAACCGCGGTCAGTGTCGCCTCTGGCGAGCATCGGACCCTGGACTTCGCCCTTGAAATTGCTCCCGCCATATTGCTGGTTGACGGTGACGTTTGGACAGGGGACAGCGTGGCCAGCTACTATCAGTGGGCTCTGGACTACGAGGGTTATCTTTACGACACCCGTCCCATCACTGACACCGCTTATCTTCCCACCGCTGCCGAGCTTTCCCTCTACGACGTGGTAATCTGGGCCAGTCCCTGGAGCTCGCCGGGCTACGTCAACGCCGACGAGGAGTTGATCGTTTACCTGGACAACGGCGGCCGGCTGCTTATCTCCGGCCAGGACATCGGCTATTGGGATAGCCAGTGGGTCTGGGGCCGTGCCCCTCTCTTCTACCACAACTACCTGTACGCTGACTACGTGCGAGACAGGACTCGCATCAACGATTTGAAAGGGCTGGACGATGACATCCTCGAAGGGGTGCATCTCTTGCTGGAGGATGTCTACGCCTATAAGAAGGGAGATTACCTGGCCCCTGATGAGGTGAAGCCCATAGATGGGAATGCGACCAGCATCATCATCTACGAGACTGACGGTAGCGCGGGTCTCAAAACCGACGTCTGCGGGCCCAATCCCTTCGCTTCGGCTCAGGGCAGGCCCTACCGGGCGGTCTACCTCTCCTTTGGCTACGAGGACGCTGGTCCCAGGCCGGGCTACGCCGCCGTACTCGACAGGGGTATTCAATGGCTGATGGCCTCGCGCCCCCTGAGGGCGACCAGCCTCAGGCCGAAAGACCAGTACATGGTGGGAGAGCCCGGAACCAGCGTCCAGTATTCCGTCAGGGTGGCCAACGATGGTCAGATGGCGAGCGCCTACGACCTCTCCCTTTCAGGTAATGCCTGGCCAACGACCATCCTGGATTCGCAGACCCAGAACCCCATCACCAGGACCAGGGTGATCTCGCCCTGCGGCTGGCAGGACCTGCTGGTGCGAGTGGAGATCCCCCCCTCTGTCCCCCCTCCCCCCGTTCCCCCCAACTTTGGGGGGGCAGGGGGGCGGGATGAAAGGGGGGGCGGGGGGGATGAAGGGGGGGCGGCGGCGGTGGGGGAGGTGGACACGGTTACGGTTCGAGCGACGATGACCGATGACCCTGGTATCTTCAGCGCGGCGACGCTGACCAGCCGCGCCTTCCCCGCCTGGAGCTACAAGAGCCGCCTGCTGACCTCCCGCTATCGTCTGGCGGCGGCGACGGTGGGCTGCGAGCTCTACGCCATCGGGGGTTGGGACTGGACTGGTGCTTCCAGGTTAAACGAGATGTACGATCCAGTGGCCAATTACTGGACTCCCAAAGCGTCCAAGCCGACGGGGGCGGCCAACGTGGGCGCGGCCGTCCTCAATGACAAAATCTACGTAGTGGGAGGCATGTCCAATAACCTTCGTCTCCTCGAGGCGGTAGAGGTCTATGACCCCGCTACAGATAGTTGGTGGACGATAGCTCCTTTGCCCGTGGGCCTGGCGGGGGCGGCAGTGGCGGCTGCGGGGGGCAAGCTCTACGTCTTCGGCGGCGACAGCTATTCGGGCTATACGGACACTACCTACGAGTACGACCCCGCGGCTGACACCTGGACGCAAAAGGCTCCCATGCCCGGCGGGCCTCGATCTTACGCCGCGGCCACCCCCCTCTGTCCCCCCCGACTGTGGGGGAGAAGTGGGGGGGGTGGTGGGGATGAAGGAGGGTGCAGAATCTACGTCGCCGGCGGCTGGCCCGACCTCCGCACCTTCGAGGAGTACGACCCGGCCAGCGATACCTGGGCCACCAGAGCCTCACTCCTGAGGGGTAGACAGTCGCCGGGGCTGGTAGCTATCGGGGGCTACATCTACGCCGTGGGCGGTGGCTCGGCCTGGAGCGCGCTGGGGAGCGTCGAGCGTTATGACCCCACCGCTGATACCTGGGTGCCGGTCTCGTCCTTGAACAGGAGCCGCGCAGGCACTGGAACGGCGGTGGCGGGAGGGGGGATTTACGTGATGGGTGGTGTTGACATATACGGCGAGTCCGTGCCGATTAACGAAGGGCTGGCTCTGGAGAACTCCCTCTGTCCGACGATCAAGAAGGTGAACAAGGTGACGGCTTTGCCCGGCGAGGTCCTGACCTACACCATCGCCCTCCGTAACCTGGGCAGCACCGATTTCGCGGCGGTGAGCCTGGCCGATCCCATTCCGGCCCATACCACCTACGTGCCGGAAAGCGTCAGCGGCGGGGCCGTCTACCATGAGGAAACCGATCAAATCGCATGGGGCGGCACGGTGGCGGCGGGCACGTCTATCACTTTTACCTTCCAGGTGAGGCTGGATGATCCCCTGCTCGGTGGGACGACCATCGCCAACGTGGCGGCGGTCAACGACGGCCAGGGCACACACTTCGCCAGGAAAACACTCACCAAGGTACAGGCGGCCAACCTGGGGACATCCACCAAAGAAGTTGACAAAACAGCGGCTTTGTCGGGGGAGGTACTGACCTATACCATCACCTTGAGCAACACGGGCACGGTAGACGCCGTGGGCGCCAGCCTGGTTGATCCCCTCCCCGCTCACGTCACCTACGTACCCGACAGCGTGACCGGCGGGGCGGTTTACGATCCTGTCCTCAATCGGATAGAGTGGGCGGGGGTGGTCTCGCCCACCGTGTCGGAGAAGACCGCCTACAGTTGGCTGGACAGCGAAACGCCGGGCGGCCCCATCTATAACTGGGAGGAGATCAGCGAGACCGGCATCGAGATCACCTCCTGGACGGACAGGAACAACGGCTTCGCCGGGCCCTTCGACATCGGTTTCGACTTCCCGTTCTTCGGCAAGGTCTACTCCGATACCCTCTACGTGGGCACCAACGGCTACGTGAGCTTCGGCCGGGGCTACAGCGGCATACCTGTCGGCACCTTGCCCAGCCGCAGCTATCCCAACAACGACATCATGCCCTTCGGCGGCCCCCTGTACATCATGGACGGGGTGTCTCACGTGTACTACCAGTTGTTGGAGGATCCCCCCCCTCTTCCCCCCCCAACTTCCCCCCTGGAGGGGGGACTGAGGGGGGTGGGGGGGATGAAGGGGGGGCGCTTCGTCGTCGAGTACGTGGACGTCCAATGGTGCTGTGATCTGAACACCTCTCACACCTTTGAGATCGTGCTCTATCCCAGCGGCGAGATTCTGACCCAGTACCAGAGCCTGCACGGGGACATCCCCTGGTTGGTGGGCATCGAGAACGAGGACGGCACCGAGGGGTTGAACTATCCGCCTTCTCTGGTCGCTGACGGCCTGGCCATCAAGTATCTGCCCCCTGCTCCGCCCAATCCTCCCCACGTCATCAGCTTCCAGGCCAGAGTCAACGACTTCATTCCACCGCAGACGATCATCGCCAACACAGCCACCATCAGCGATGGGGTGGGGTTCTCCTATGCCAGGACGGTGACCACTACTGCGCACGCAGTGGACCTCTCGGCCTCGACCAAGATGGTGAACAAGACCCTGGCTGTGCCTGGCGACGTGTTGACCTACACTATCGTTTTGCGCAACAGCGGCGAGGCTGCAGAGGCAGGTTTTACCGACCCCATCCCTGCCCACACGAGCTACGTATCCGGCAGCGCCACCGGCGGAGCGACCTACGATGATGCGCTCAACAGGATCCAATGGAGTGGGACGGTGCCTGCCGGGGGCGAGAGGGCCTTTACTTTTGCCGTGACCACCGACTCATCGCTGCCCGACGACACCCTCATCGTCAACGTGGCTACCATCAGCGATGGATTGTTTCTGCCTTTCACTCGCACCGCCGCCACGATACTGAAACGGCCCGACCTCTCCCCCTCGGAGAAGCTGGTCAGTGCGGCCAGAGCCGCTGTAGGCGACGTCCTCACCTACACCGTGCGGGTGAAGAACGTGGGTCAGGGTCTGGCCAGGGCCAGCCTGACTGATCCCATCCCCGCCGGCACCGGGTACGTGCCTGGCTCCGCCTGGGCTGGCCGTGGTACAGTTGTTTACGATGATGGCAGGATAGTCTGGAGCGGCGAAGTGCCTCCCCAGGGCATGGCTACCGTCGTCTTCGCGGTCACCGTGACGGAGGAGAGGATCATTCACAACACCGTAACCATAAACGACGGCCTGGGCGGCCTGACCGAGCGGAGCGTCACGACGAAGGTGCACCCGCACGATGTCTATTTGCCTCTCCTGGTGAAGAGCTACGGTCACTGATTGGGGGTAGGGCGCATTGTGCTGAGGTGCGGAGGTGCCCCCCCGCTCCTCTCCCTCCGTGGTTAGTCTTCATCTATCCCGCATCTCTATCTCCTCAGCCAAGATGACGCGGTTATCGCGAACGGGGAGGCCGGCGGCGTCAATGGCGGGCAGGCGGTGCATGGTTTGGGGGTCGTAGATGCCCACTGCCAGCCGGTAGCGGCCCGGCGGCACCTTGGCCAGGGAAAGAATAATGGCGTCGCTTACCACTTCCCCCTCCACCCAACGAGAGGTTGGATAGCGGCCCTCCCGTGGCATGGCATCGTGTTGGGTCACGATGGTCTCGGTAGCCGGATCGAAGAGGTGAACAAAAACCTTGTAGTCCGTTTCCATTTGCCGCAGAGCCTGCCAATAAAGCTCCAAACGTAACTCCTCGCCCTTTTCAGCCAGGTCGTAGCCCAGTAGCAGCACTTCCCCGCCGAAAGTCACCCCTGACACCCTTTCCATTTCCGGCACGGTGAAATCGCGCTCCGGCGCTATCACCTCGATGGTCTCGACGTCGAACTCTCCCAACTCTTCTCCCGTCAGGGCCTCGCTGGGGGTAAGCACCAGATGATAGCGGCCAGGGGGCAAATCCTGGCTGAGGCCCAGGCGGTAACGGGCCAGGACGAGGGCATTTATAGGCCAGCGGGAGGTGGGATAGGAGCGAGCCAGGGGCTGTTGCCATTCCTGGGCTATCTCTCCCCGCTCATCTTTCAGCTTCAGGAGGCAAGTGTAATCCCGTCCCAGAGGAGCCACGGCAGCCCACTTCACCGTCAGCAGGAGGTTCTCGCCCTGCTCCAGGTGGGCTTGCTCCACCCTGGCCTCAGCGATGGCCAGACCCTGGGGGAAGCGATGCGTGATGGGGTACTTTGTCTTCACCGTCGGCTGCGTCAAGGCCACTTGCTCCACTTGCGCCGTGACAAGGGGTTGCAAAGTTCGCACCTCGTACAGGACCACTTCCAGAGAATAGTCTCCGGGCGGCGTCCCCTCTGGGAGGGGAAGCCAGCGGCGATCGTAGACCAGTTCCCCCGCCTGCCAGAGGCTGGTGGGGTAGAAGCCGTACAGGGGTTGAGCATCTATGGAGGCGACGGTGTAACCTTCGGCATCCTTGAGACGGAGGGAGGTGCCGTAGTTGGCCAGAACCTGCTCGGCCGTTTGCCAGACCAGGTTTGCTCTCACGAGCTCAGCGCGCTCCTGTTCCGCCTCCGCCTTAACCAAAATGATGCCCCCCTGCTCCCCTGCTCCTCCGCTCCCTTGCTCCTCCGTTCCCCTGCTCCTGAGGCGGATGGGGCTCAGGCAGAGGATGTCCAGCGGCTCTCCTCCTTCGCTGAGGGCGGCGACCTCGCCGTCATCATCCCTCAGGCCCACGCTGACGAAGTAGATCCCCCGCACGCTCTCCGCAGGAATCTCCAGGCGGTGAACGGTCGTCGCTTCATATGGAGCTTCGTCCTCGGCGATGACGTAAGGCACCTGGAAGAGATGCGCGGCTGGCAAAACCAGTTGGACAACAGCCTTAGTAGATTTGCTGATTTGCGATTTGCTGATTTGCGATTTGCTGATTTGCTTGCTGATTTGCGACCAGTACAGGGTCACGGCGATCGCCTCGCCAGCTTCCACCTCCTCTGGCGAGAGCTGGTATCCTCGCAAGCGTACCCCGTTCTCGAAGGGCACTCCCTGGGGGTTGTGGTGGGGATAGGGAACCCTCTTGAACCCCATGGTCAGGTCCGAGATGGCACCCTCCTGGACTGGCTTCGACAAGAGGCGCGGCAAGAGGACGAGGAACAGGATCAGGGTAGTGGCCCATTTCGCAAAACCCTTGAAAAACGCGTCTCTGGTGGGAGTCCTCAATTTGTTGGGGCCTTTTCGTCCGCAAACTGACACCGTTCGTGGAACGCACCGAACAAGTCTGTCCTGAGACGGGGCGAAGGATTCGGGACTCCGGCACTCTGAGGGCTCGGTCGGGAGACCTTCGCCCAGCCAAGACTCCTCCCTCTTGTAGGGGGAGGCAGGGAGGGGGTGGATAAAACCAAGGGCCGACAAACTGGCGACGAGAATGATAGCCAGCAAGGATAAACCTTCGGCGAAGGCGCGCAGGGGAGTGCGCTCCAGGCGTAGAACGACCTGGTGAGACCCCTGGGGCACGGTCAGACCGATGTAGCCCAGGCCCTCGACAGGTGTTGTTTCCACTGGTCGCCCGTCCACGTAACCTCGCCAGCCAGGAAAGTAGCAGGTGTGAAAGGCCAGCGACGCTTGAGGGGAGGCAATCTCCACCTGCCAGCGCTCCTCCGTGGGCCCTTGAGCCAGCAGCTTTGCCTCCGAGAGTGCACCCTGCACGACCAAAGGGGGCGGCTTCTGGCCGTCGTTGAGCAACACTGCCGAGGTGAAAGTATCTGGCTCGACCCAGCGCGGCTGATATTCGTTGCGGCTGGTAGTGCCTACGTAGGCGGTGAAGTACTCGTACAGAGCGACCTGCTCGCTGTTGACCTGGGCGATGATCAGGTATTCCACCGGCAGATCGAGCATGGCTGTAGTCAGCAAGGCCAGACCCAGTGTCCCAGCGATGATGCCGCGCCAGGCTTTTTTGCTCGGCCAGCGGGCCAAGTGGCCGATGATCAGGCTCACGGGAAGGGCCTGCACCGCCAGGAGCCGCCAGGGAAACTGCACGAAGGGCAGCAGAGGTATCGCGTCCCACAGGGGTCGGGAAAGGGGGGTGATGAGAAAAGTGACGCTGGCCAGCATCAGCAGAAAAAATGCACTGTTTCGCTCCGGGCGGCGCCGCCTGGCCCACCAGACGAGGATACTGGCCGTCCCCGCCAGGGCGAAGACAGTTTGCCCCGCTCCCATGGCGTAGGGCGACGCCTGGCGACGATAATCGAACAAAATCTTCCACTGGACCAGGTCGGCGCTGCGGAAGTGGCCGCTGTAGTGGAGATACCCGCTGGTCATGCGTTCCAGGTGCACCCATTTCCCCTCCCGCAGGGCTGGCAGCCAGAACCAGGCGCTCAGGGCCAAACCGAGAATGATGCCCGCCAGAGCAGTCAGCAGGAAGCGGATGGCTGCTCGTACTTCTTTTCTGTTGATTGGATATTGGGTATTGGATATTGGGAAAATCCGCAATCCAGAGGGTATGGCCAGCCAGAGGGTGTAGAGGACGACGAAGGGGCTGAAGACCAGGGCGGAGATGTTGTGGCTCAAGATGAGCCCCCCATAGGCCAGAGCCAGGAGAGCAGTATTGACGAGGGAAGTCTTTTGGCGCAGCCGCCAGAGCAGTAAGAGAATCAGGGGATAGAAGGCAAAGGCGTAGAACTCCGATAGCGCGTCGCCGCGCACGTAGACCTGAATCAGGTGAAAGGGAGCGTAGGTGTAGGCCAGGGCCGTCAAGAGAGCGGCGGCCTTTGAAGCCCAGAGGTGCCTGGCTAACAGGTAAGCGAACACCGTGGCGGCGACAAAGCCCAGCATCTGGGTCAGCTTAAGGGCCCACACGTAGCTGAAGCCCAGTAAGTTGAGAAGGCCAGCGATGTAGTAAGGCAGGGAGGCGTAGAAGTTAAAGAAAGGATAGCCCAGCCCGTAGGCGGCATCGGGCATCCAGCGAACCGGGAAAACGCCACCTCGGAGATTGACAACCAACTGGTGCAGGCGCATCAGCAGGAAGGCGCTGTCGCCGGTGTTGACCACCCCTGGTCCTGACAAGATAGGGAGGTAAGCAAAAAGGCCCAAGAGGATAGGGGCCAGCCAAAAGGGCAGGCGCTGAAGGATCGTCTTGGGCCATGAGGTAGTCTTCATCTTGGTTTCTAGCCTAACCGTCGCAAAGAGCCACTATCCTCTCTTTCTCAGGATGTTGAACACCAGCGCTATCGCTGCCGCCAGGATGATGATGATGACGCCGCTCACCTTGTACAGATTCGCCCCCAGCGTGGAGATTAGGGCCGCTGGGGTAGGGGTTGGAATGGGAGTGGGCGTGGGCGTCGGCAACGGTGTGGACGTCGGCACGGGGGTGGGCTGCAATTTGTCGCCGAATTCGATCTGAATGGTGGCGCCGCCGGTGACGACCACCCCCCAATTGTCGCCCGTGGTCGAGTCGTAGCCCGGAGGGCTTTCCTTGTAGAGGAAGTAGTTGCCGGGCGTCAAATCCACGAAACAGTAGGGCTCATTGATGCCGTCGGTGATGTAGCTGGCGACCGTCTGCCGGCCATCGGAGACAGTGAACATCGCCCCGGCCAGGAGCTCCTCGTCCAGGTCGCGTATCTTGTTGCCGTTGCGGTCGTGATAAGCCAGTACGCAGATAGCCCCACTGGGTGGCGTGGGGGTGGCTGTGGGAGCTGGCGTATCGGTTGGCGTGGGGGTGTCCATTGGCGTGGGGGTTATGGTCGGCGTTGGGATAGGGGTATCGGTCGGCGTCGGGAGGGGAGTGTCGGTCGGCGCTGGCGTGTTCGTTGGCCTCGGGGTGTTGGTTGGCACTGGTGTGGGAGCGACGGCGGTCAAGACCGCATCATCCCAGTAGGAATCGTTGAACCTCACGCGGAATTCTGGCGCGCCCCTGGTGAAGACAGTGACCCTATCGGCCTGGGCCACGGTGGAAACGCTGAGGTGAGCCCATTGATTGCACGGCATGGCGGAACCTGACCAGACGATGTTGCCGGAAGTACCATCGTTGCCGCCGTAGGGGTCAATGCCTGCCGAAACCGCATAGTTGCCAAAACCCGCGCATTGCTTCGGGTCCGGTTCTGTGCTGCTCCAGACCTGCGCCCAAATGGAGAAGGTGACCTTGCTGCCCTTAGGCACGGCTACCTGCTGATAAATGCCCCCGATGTGGGTGGAGAAGGTAGTGAAGTACTTTTGGGCGAATCGGCCGGAGTGAACACGCAGAGGATCGGTGAATACCCAGCCGTCCTCCGGCTTGTATTCGGGCCGCCTGAGGTAGCCCTGACCTGTTTGATCGGGGGAACCCTGGACCCACCACGCTTCCCAACCGTTGGCTATGGTGACCTCGCCAGCGCCTCGCTCGCTGAAGCCCTCCTCGAAGCCGGGATTCCTCAACAGGTTGGTCTCCTGAGCGGGTGGGGCAGCCGAGGCTCCCAGGGGCACAAGGGCCAATAACGTTACTAACAGAGTTGTTACCAGGCGATTGAATCGCATTTGCTTTCCTCCTGTAGATTTTTAGCCTGTGACGCAAGGAGTGACGACAGAGGCCAGGATCATTCAAGGATCAAATGATCGCTTACGGGTTCACCGCTCTTATCGAGGACTTGTAATCGGCGTAAGGTCTCCAATTGATAGAAGCCAACTATCAGCCTATGCCTGCCCGGATCGTACGGCTCAGGCAAGGCCAGGGTGTGCTCATCGTCAACGATGTCTCCCACGCGCCACAGGCTGGTGGGATAGTAGCCTCCCGCGGGCGGTGAATCGTCCTGGGCGAGAATGGCATCATCCCGCGTGAGGTGGACGAACACTGTGTAATCTGCCTCGATCTCCTCCTCGGCTCGCCAGAAGAGGCGTAACCGCAGTTCCTGTGGCGAGACAGCGGCCAGCTTATGGCCAACCAAAGTCAGACCCCTCTCGAAGTGGGCCTCCGGCTCTGCGGAAGGGGTAATCGTGGGAGTGGCCGTGTAGGTAACGTACAGTAAACGGGCCTCTTTTTCCAGGTCCCCTCGCTCCAGCGAGCCCTCCTGGGCGGCGATGATCGAGCCTGCAGGCAGAAGGGACAGATACGGGCTATAATCCTCGTAGGGCCAGACGATGAGCATGACCTCGGCCGACGCAGTAGGGGCAATCCCTTGCGGTTGCCCTCTAGGGGCAATCCCTTGCGGTTGCCCTCTGGGGGCAATCCCTTGCGGTTGCCCTTTTGGGGTTTCGGATAGTTTATCACTTTCTCCCAGGATAGTCAAGTTCGGCGAAGGGGGCACCAGAAAGCGCACCGAGGCCCAATCCCGCCAGAGGTGAGCAGTGATATACAGATGACGCCCCGCCGACGGCGGGTTCTGCCTGGCGCCGAGTCCTGTGCCATCCCACCCGCTGCCCAGGAAGCGGTTGGCCTGGATTGCCAGGTCCACCGCCGCCGTCTCGAAATTGTATCTCACCTCCTGACTGGCGGCATGATCCCCAAAGTAGTCAACAACCGTATCACCAAGGCCAAACATCAGAACCAGCGCCACCACGCTAACAGCGACCGGAGCAGTGCTCTTGTTTTCTAAAAAACGCCGTAACTGCTCAGCCCGTGTCATTGCGAGGAGCGTTTTTTGCGACGAAGCAATCTCCTCCTTGCGGCTTGGGGATTGCTTCGCTTCGCTCGCAATGACAGCCTGAGTAGTTACAAAACGCCATAAGGAATCCAATCCTATTGCTGGCACGATAAAGGCCACAGGCAAAATGCCCACGCTTCGCAGAAAGTGCGGCGCGTCCTCGGCCAGGATGGTGGGCAAGAGCATGACCGCCAGCCAGATCAGGACCAGGGCGTGCTCAGCGCTGTGGCGAAATCTGATGAGGCACAGGATCAGCCCCAGCAGGAAGAAGGCACTCAAGAGCGGGTCGAACACAGGGCGCAGGGGCACGTTGTGGCGGGGGATGAAATCGCCGCGGGTGGTAAACATCAACAGCGTCCTGCCCGTATGCCGCAGCAGCGTCCCCCAGAAGTCGCCTTCGTTAATCGCGGGATTGAATACGGAAACCTGCCCCACGCGGCTCAGGAAGACATCCGTGTGCGCGGCTACGTAGGCCATCAGCGGAGCCAACACCACCACGGCGGCCAGCGCAAAGGTCAAAGCACCACGTCTCCAACCTCCAACCCTTCGGCCAGGCTCAGGGCAGGCCTCCAACCCTTCGGCCAGGCTCAGGGCAGGCCTCCAACTTCCAACCTTCAACCTCCAACTTCCAACGAGATACAGGCCGAAGGCGGCCAGGGCCACGATAGTGAACCGCGCCGCCAGGTAAGTATAGAAGGTCAGCCCGTAGAGCAACCCCCCGGCCAGGAAATGGCGCTTGTGGCCATCCCTCAGACCGAGCCACAGTTGCCAGAGGGTCAGGGCCACCAACAGGGGCATGGCCACGGCGCGGAAGCCAATGCGACTCAGATTGACGTGCCACAGAGTCAGCCCCGTGCTGGCCGCGGCCAGCAGCCCGATGCGCCGGTTGAACATGGCCTTAGCCATGAGGAAGGTGGCGGGAATGGTCAAAGTGCCCAGCACGGCGGCCACCATCCGTATTGCCCCTGGGCTGCGGCCCAGGGCGGCCACGGACAGGGCTACCAGGTAGATAAACAGCGGCTCGCGGCCGTTGTTAGCCTCAAAGAAAACCGGCCTTATGCCTTGTAGAACGCCAAGGGCATCCAGGCCGTTGAAAGCTTCGTCGTGATAGAGGCCGGGTGGTATGATTCCCAGAGCCCAGAAGCGCAGCGCCGTTGCCACGGCGATCACCAATAGCAAAGGCACCCATTCAACCCAAAACGAACGCTCTGGTCTCTCCAAGCTCTGCCAACCCTTCCCCCGATTCGCCCACAGGCATAGATTATAGCACAAGGCATGGAAATGTCAACCAGAAATGCGTCCGGAGGTTGCGCAGAACTGCCCGATGTGGTAGAATATGGCTGTCAGTGGCAGGGGGCATCCACTGGTCGAAAGCAGGTGGACAATTGCCATTTAAGCCAGTTGCAGGAAGCGATGAGTTCCCCGTCATGCCGTTTGCAGTCGCGTTTGACACGCCATCGCGAAGGGAGTATAATGGTGGTATGAAAACTAAGACCTCAATCACCTTGTCCGAAGATGTTGTCAAAGCCATGGATAAACTATCAGGGCAGGATAAGGACCGCTCTGAATTTATTGAACTGGCTTTGCGCAACTATATCGCTCAATTGATCCGCAAAGAGCGAAACGCAAGAGACTTGGAGATTATCAACCAGTGTGCTGACCGTCTCAACGAAGAGGCATTAGATGTGCTTGCTTATCAGGTGGTCTGGTGAAACGCGGTGAACTCTATCGGGTCACTCACCCATCTACGAGAGACCCCAAGAAATCGCGAGTGTTTGTGGTTGTCAGTCGCCAAGTACTGATAGACTCCCGCTTTTCCACTGTCATCTGTGCTCCTGTCTATTCGGTCCACGACGGTCTATCTACTCAAGTACTCGTTGGCATAGACGAAGGCTTGAAGCACGACAGCAGTATCCACTGTGACGAACTGGTCAGCATCCCCAAGTCAGCCTTGACGAATTTTGTCGGCAAACTCTCTCCTCAAAAAATCGAAGCACTCAATCGGGCACTTTGCATCGCTCTAGACATCCCCGACTGATTGAATCGAACTCCAAGCATCGAACTCTAACGCGCCCGAACGGGGAACACCTGCCCGCCGAACCACATCAGAACCAATGCTCTTGTAAGTCCGGCGTCAAAAAAGCTGTGGCTGCTAGACCACAGCTACATCAACACGTGATTGCGGATTGTCGTGATCACAACAAGATCATGGGCCGGCGATTGCGGGCTTAACCCAACGTCATGTTATTGCCGCCGCCGGCCCAGCCACATCCCCGCCAGTGCCAGCGCTCCGCCCGGCACCAGGGCGCCGCTGCACGTCTTCTCCAGCCAGTGCAGGAGGGCCTCCCACAGTGCCTGGCCTTGCTTTTCGATAATGCGGGCCAGTTCGCGCTGGAGCTGGACGAGCAGTTCCTGCACGAAACGCTCGAACTCTTTTTCTCCCCGCTGTTTGGCCTCCTCCCACTTGTGCTTCGCCTCCTCGATCAGCCGGTCCAGTTCCACCTTCCACTCCCTTGCTTTCTCCGGCAGCACACCTACCCACACCGTAATCCTTTCCCCGATCGGCTCATCGCCGTGCTGAAGCTGCCACCGTGATGGGTGGAGTCCAGGCGTTTGGGGCGCAGTCAGGTTCAGAGTCCAGGTCACCGTCTCGCCTGGCGGCACGTCGTGGGGTAGGGGCAGGCGCTCCGGTGCACCCATCGGGTTCCCGGCGTTGACCAGGGCGTAGCCAGTCGCATTTTGCCAGGTGGCCGTACCCTCGTTGCGCAGGATGAGGGTGACCTAGAAACCCTCGCCCGGCAGCGCGATGGCTGGCTAGGCGGGTTCAACTAACGACCTTAATGGAACGTCGCTACCAGCGAATAGGGATCAGTGTCACTGTATCCTTGGTAGGGATACACGAGGATGTAGTACTTGCCGATTTGGTTAGGCTCGTACTCGATGTGCTCATCTACGCCATTGCCGTAACTGTCTGACTTAGCAACAAGGTTCGTCGCGCTGGAATCGTACAAGTAGAGGTCATAATCTGCCACCGAGGGCACGTCGAGGTCAATGGTTATTGTGTTTAGAGCGGAGACGTTGATGTAATACCAGTCCCTGTCGTTAGGAGACCAAACGTATGAACGATAAATAACACCTGAAACGAGGGGGCCATAGGCTTGGGATGACGAGTCGTTGGGCTCGTAGGGGTCGGGGCGATAGCTCTTAATGACAATAGGCAGCCAGATGAAGCTAGGCCCTGGCGTGGGTGTCATTGTTGGGGTGGGCGTTGGTGTCGCTGTTGGCTGACATACTGTGACGCTCCGAGTATTACTCCACGGGCTGCTACCAGCGTCTCTAACGGCTCTCACTCGGTAGTAGTAGATTCCGGGCGCCTTCCCTGAGAAGGTGGTACAAGTGTCTAACCCAACATAGGCTGTAACTGGGCTGGAGAAGCTACTGTTATCATCCTCTTCCAGGATGTAGCCGGTGGCTCCAGTGACCGAACTCCAACACACGGTGTAGTTGCCATCACAGTCCGGATTGCTGATACTGTCCAACGTTGGGGGAACTACCGTGGGCGTTGGTGTAGGGGTGTGTGTCGGCGTGGGCGTCGGGGTTCGGGTTGGCGTGAGTGTTGGGGTCGGTGTTCGTGTGGGTGTTGGTGTGTCTGTCACTGGCGGGGACACAAGGGTGAATTTCATGGCATCGAACTTGATGGTCTTCTGGTATTGCTGACCGCCATACCAAAAGTACCAATCGCTCGTGACGTCATACAGTTCAACGTAGCCACTGGTTCCAGCATTGAAATACCAGGTCCCCAGGCTAACCCATTGTGCAGCACCTAGATTCTGATTGATAGCCACTAGCGTTAACCCACTAGCATGGTGAATCTCATAGTTGGCTTGGGAAGTGTCTGGAGCATCAGTGTAGACATAGGGCACGTAGACACTAACCCTGTACTGACCGCTGACGGGAAGGTTGGGTATCCATCTGGCCCCGTTGTTGGAACCGTCCCATTCGTACCAACACCAGGTCCAGTAGGCATGTCCATTGTACGTCACATCAGGATAACCACCGGAGTGTTGCCACGCATTCGATGGCCCGTAGAGATAGAAGCCATTATTCAAGTGCGTCACATCATCAATGATGATCTCAGTCTGTGCGGCTGCATGACCCATCAGCAGACTGGTCAACGCTAGCGCTGCTACAATAGCTATGAATGTCCTGTGTTTTGTCTTACCACCAAAGATGCTTTTCGTTTTCACTTTCTCGCTGCCCTTTGGGCTAATTCTCAAGCCGATGGTGTCGGCTTTTCCGGCGGAGGCGGTGGTTTTGGTGGCGTTGGCTTTGGCGTCGGCTTGCATGAGTCCACCCACCAGAAGCTCCATTTTTCGCTCGGTTCGCTTATTTCAACTGATGTGCCATCTGCTCTCCCAGCCTTTACTACCACTTGCCACTCGTAATTGCAGCCGATGTCAGCTACGGAAGCGTCCAGCACGTATTTATTGTCTGTTACTGGCTCTAGAGCCTTATCCGGGGGCCACTTCGGCGGCTCCCTCCCAGGACAACCCAATGTGTGAATAGAAACAACAAACCATTGACTACTCGGCCGCAGCCCTGGTTCCCATGCCCATTGCAAGGTGATGCTGCGGCTGTCCAAACATTCCCCGGGTTCAGGCTCAATCAGGGTCGGTGCTGGAAGGAGGGAGGGTGATGTTGGTGTTGGCAGTGGGGCTGGTGTTGTTGGCGTGTACTTGGGGGTTGGTTGAATGGGCGTTGGCATTAAGATGGCCGGTGGCGTAGAGGTCGGAGCTATGGTTGACGTTGGTGTTCGAGGCGTAGGCGTAAGTGTGGGCATAGGCATAGGTGTCGGGGTTGGAGTCCTGGTCGGTGCAGAGGTGCTGGTTGGTGTTGACATTGGAGACGCCTCAGCACTTGATGTGGAAGTTGGGCTTGGCCACGGTGTATGGGTTGGCGTTGATGTCGTTGTAGAGCTCGGAGTTGGTGTTGCTGTTATTGTAGAGCTTGGAGTTGGCGTCGCTGTCAACGTTGGTGTTGCAGTAGGCGACCACACTAGGCCCGCAATCCACCTCCTCCCCGCGAACAACCCTATTATCACTAGCAACACCACCATAGAGGCAAATAGCACAGGCTTTCTGAGCTGCCAAAAATCAAGAATGGCCTCGGCTACACCAGCTAGTGGCCAGGCCGCACTCAAGCTTTCCGTCGCCTGTACACTTTCCCTCAAGTCTTGAGCCATCTCCACCGCACTCTGATACCTCATCCCAGGCTTTTTGGCCAATGCTTTAAGGATGACCCCCTCCACAAGTTTGGGGATCTTTGGGTTCACGAGTCTAGGTGAGGGCGGCTTCTTGTAGACATGAGCATATAGGACGGGGGTAGGTGTCTTTCCGGGGAAGGGAACTTCCCCTGTTAGCATCTCATAGAGCACAACACCCAAGGCGTAGATATCTGACCTGTGGTCGAGCTCTTTTCCCTCAGCATGTTCCGGCGACATGTACTGAGGTGTGCCCAGCAGCTTGCCAGTGCCGGTGAAAATGGTGACGTATTGAGCTGCCTTGACAATGCCAAAGTCGGTCAAGGTAACACTATCGTCCGTGCCAACCAGGATGTTGCTGGGCTTGATGTCTCGGTGGATTAGACCCTGGTCGTGGGCGTAGGTCAGCGCATCCGCTATTTGATCAAACAGCTTCACCGTTCGTTCCAGGCTAAGCATGCCTTCTTGCTTGATAATCTGCTGCAGTGTTCTCCCAGGCAGGTACTCCATGGCGATGTAGTAGATGCCGTCCTGTTCGCCCACTTCGTAGATGGTGGCGATGTGGGGATGCTTCAGGTTGGCGGCGGTAATGGCCTCCTGCTGGAAGCGTTTGACGAAACCAGCATCGGTGGCGAGATGGGGCAACATCACCTTCAGGGCGACGGTACGCTGAAGGGTGGTATCAATGGTTTTGTAGACGATGGCCATTCCGCCCTGGCCTACCTTGCCAATGATTTCATACTTGCCCAGCTTCTTGCCAACTAGATCTAGCATCTATAGCCCTGTTTGTTCACCTATTGACGAAGGAGTCCCAAGCTGCATTGGGACTCCTGCACCTAGAGCCTTAACAAGCTGTCTATTGCTGCTGTTATGGTCTCCACTGTTTCATCATCACAGGGAGGTACACCCGCACCCCGCCGTTGAAAACGCAGACTCTTACCGGGTCGGTTTGGTCACTGTCTCCTTCAACACAGCTCACGATCACCAGCGGGGGAGATGTTGGTGTTGCTGTGGGGGTGGGTGTTGGCGTGGATGTGAACGTTGGTGTTACCATCGCTGGCGTAGCCGTTGAGGTGGCCGTAGGCGTATCAGTTGGTGTCGCCGTGCCCGTTGGGGTGGATGTGGGCGTTGGTGTTGGTACTAACTTGCGAAGGATTAGATCGTCCACATATGTCCCTTCGTCGTCAGTGGTGTTGGAATCACCCTGGAATCTAAACCGAATCCACACCTGGGGCTGGCCACAGAGGTTACCTAATAGATCGAAACTCCCCTTGCACCATCCGCCACAGAAGGAAACCAAGTCACCGCTGAAGCCCCAACCGTAGAAGTCCTCCTCGTTGATTGAGGCCTCGACGAACAGATAGTCGTGGTTTTTTTCTGTCTTGGTCCAGTGATAGAACAGCAACTCAGCATCCGTGGCGTCGCTAAGGTCAAAGGGGCCATAGACCATCCAGGCGTTCATGCCGTTAGGATAGGGGCCAGGTGGGTCCACAGCTTTGGTGCCGCCACCTGCACAATAGGCGCTCCAATCGCCGTTATACTGCCTATGCCTTTCCTTGCCCCAGGTAGGATTCCCGTAAAGGGTCCAATTTGTGCCTGGAAAAGCTCCCTCAAAGTCCTCGGTCATGATGGCGGTCCACCCCGTTGCGCCAGTGTGAATATTCGTGGCTCTATTGTAAGAATTCCGGTCAGGCCGCTCATAGTAAGTTGCTAGGATCTTCGTAGGCCCAGGTGTTGGCGTCGGGGGTGGCGCATGTGCCTCTGATGACGCAGGTGTCGTCGGTGTGGGCGTAGGTGTTGCTGTACTCGTTGGGGTAGATGTAGGCGTGTGAGCCTCCGTAGACGTGGACGTTGGCGTGGCTGTAAGTGTAGGTGTCACCGTACTTGTTGGTGTGGCTGTTGGGGTTGCCGTAGGTGTGCATGTTGGCGTCGCTGTAGGTGTGGCCGTTGGCATCACTGTGGGCGCACCTGGGAACACCTGCACACGATATGAACCTCGCCTCCCATCGTTCTCTCTCAACCCCTCCACTCTCCACACAATGTGCCTTCCCGTCTCATCTGGCATCCCGTCATCTGTAGCGCTGCCCTGCATGTAGAACGTGTTGACGGGAACGTGGCCGGTGATGACCACGCCGGTCAGGAGTCCCTGGCCCGTGTTGCTGTACCAGATGGTGTAAGTGATCTCGTCTCCAGAGCACACCTCCCTGGTGGGGTCGTTTTGTAACAGCAGGCTCAAGCGTGGAGCCGGGGTGGGGGTGGGCGTGGGGGTCGGCGTCGCCAGGACATCGTACCAGACCGTGCTGACGAACTGGTTGTCAGGGCCTTGCCCCCCCAGCAAGTAGATAGCCCACTCCGTGCTCGCCACGGCCATGCGTTGACGTGCGGCTGGCAGGGGAGAAGTTTGGCTCCACTCTAATAGAGTACAGTCAGGGTTTATGGTTGCCTGGTACACCTGGTCGCTGTAGCCTCCGCCTGGAAGTTCGCCCCCTGCCACATAGAGCACATTCTCTCGAACAGCCACGCTGTGCAGGGCCAACGGCCGCGGCAACGAGCGTTCGGGCTGCCAATCTGTAATCATGCCCTCACTACCCCACATCGCTCGGTAAACCTCGGCGTGGGGTTGGCCCTCGTTGTCCTTTCCCCCAACGACGTAGAGGCACATATCCCAGACAGCCAGCCGGGTCGTTAGCCCCCTTGGAAGTGGTTCTGCTCTTTGCCAATCCGCTAGCGTTCCATCGCTTTGAATCTTGGCGAACCAGACCTGATCCGTAGGGCCGGGGAGCCCACCGGCGACGTAGAGGTAGTACCCCACCACCGCCGCGGCCGAGAAGTTCAAGGCCTGGGGCAAGTCCCTCTCCTGGCGCCACCCATTCCCGTCGTACGAGTCCACTCGTGGCAAGATTCGGCTGCCATGGTAGCCCCCCAGCAGGTAGAACCGGCCATTTTGGACAACTCCCGCTGCTCCAAACCGGGCGGGGGAAAGGGTTCCCGCTTGTACCCAACCCCCTGGAACACCGGCGGAGAGAGGAGCACGGTCCAGCCAATTCAGGGGGGTAGACGGATTGCCAGCCCAGCCTCCTGCGTGGTACAGGGCGTTGTTCAGGACAAAGGCCACACCATCCCCGGCCCGCTGGGGAAGTGGCGTAGCCGTTACCCAAGTCAACGGCACGGAAGCCAAGATACCGGTAGACTCCAGCAATCCTATCGTCAACAACGCTGCCAGGCCAAAGGTCAGCAGCAAGGCTAGTCTCTTTCTGCGCATTATCCCCTCCTTTGGGTTAGGACAGTGTTCCTCAATAACACTCGATTCGACATTTGCAGTCATATGTTTTTCCCGTAATCGGGTCTGTGTAGGTATCGCATACTCTCCGACTCTCCCCCACCCAGGTGAACTCCCAGACCTCGCTTGCGGGCCCTGTCGGCTGCTGGCTCGCTTTATCAATTACCTCCACCTTCCAGCGGTACACGCCCTTACTATCATCCGGACACCACTCCCATTTAGTACCCCAGGTATTGGTCTTGCCGAACTGAGGCTGGCAGCCTTCACCTTTGCACACCTTCACGTCGAGCGTCTCGCCTGAGCTCAGTCCTCCTGGCCATATCCACTCAAAGATGACCAGGCCCGACACGGTGGCGCCATTGGCTGGCTGCATTAGCTTGATGGGCGACTTAGTAACTGTACTTGTTGGCGTCGGCGCTGTTGTGGGCTTTGGCGTTGCTGTGAGCATGGGTGTGGGTGTAGGTATCACCATTCCCACTGTTGAGGTTGGCTGTGGTGTAGGTGATGGGGTCGACGTTGGCGGCGCTGGTGTCGTCAGAGCCGGACTGACTGGAGCTGCACTACGAGTAGGCTTAGCAGTGGGGGTAAGCGTTGGAGGCACTGGTGTGAGTGTTGGAGGCACCGGTGTAGGTGTTGAAGGCATTGGTGTCGCGGTAGGCGGACTGGTTGGAATTATGGTGCGGGGAGTAGGGCTAGGAACGGGAGGCCAAATGATTCCTTTTAGTGCAATAAAGGCCACCGTCGCAACAACAGCTAATATGCCAGAACCAACGATCCACTTCAAAACCCCAGCCGGCCCTGCAATGTCTGTAGGGTAGCTAATGGCAATAGCGGTGATGTTGTCGCGCCCACCTCGATGGTTGGCCAGATCAATCATTTTCTCGACAGCTTCTTGTGGCTTGTACTCGGAGGTGATCTTCTTGATCTCTTCGTCTCTCACGACATCAGATAATCCATCAGAGCAAAGAATCAGTTTATCATCCGGCAGAAATTCCTCCTCAAAGATATCCACTTCAACATCAGGCCGTCTGCCCAAAGAACGAGTAATGGCGCTGCGGCGAGGATGTCTCCTGGCGTCCTCTAGGGTGAGTATGCCATCATCAATCTGCTGCTGGACCCAAGAGTGGTCCTTTGTGATTTGCCTGATTTCGTCACCACGTACCAGGTAAGCTCTGCTATCGCCTACGTTAGCGACATACAGCTCATTATCACCACGCAAGACGGCCGCAACAATGGTGGATCCCATCCCCGCCCAGTTCGGCTTGTCGGAAGCTAGTCCATAGATTTCCTCGTTGGCAATTCTAATGGCCCTCTCCAAACTTTCCTTTATGCCAAGAGAAGGATCACCATAGTAGTATTCATCTATCACTTTTCGCCAAGCACGGTCACTGGCAACTGCGCCTGCCTCGTGGCCACCCATCCCATCAGCAACGATATAGATAGCTCCCCTCTCAGCAAGCTGGTCGGGATCCTCTGGCTCAAAGAAGCCGAGGCTGTCCTCATTGTGATCCCGCTTGCGACCAGGGTGGGTGGCTTTTCTCACCTCGAACTTGATCTTATCTGCCATTTGACCTGTTTCCTCCTCGAACTGGAACGCAGATAGTTCGTCGGTTGTACTGGTCTCTCTATTTCAAGAGCAAATTCTCACCTCAGCGTACAATGGTAACCGGCACCTCGCAAGGCGCGGGGTAGTTTCCGTCTTTCTTGACTACCACTAAACGGAACCGGTAATTCCCAGCGGGTAGGGTTGAGGTGTCCCAAACGCCCAGGAGGCCATCGGCCACAGGTCCCTTGAAGCGCTGCAAGAACGACCACTCAGATACCCCCTCGCGACGAAACTCAAACTTGTAGTAGTCGAAGTTGCCAATATTTGCAGACCCAAAAATCTCGACTGGGCCCTTCAATACCGCGTTCACTGTTGGATAAGTAAGACGAGCTCCGAGATCGGGGCACTCGGGCATAACCTCAGCTACAGGCGTTGGTGTGTGCATGGGGGTTGGGGTTCGCGTTATAGGGATTGGTGTATGGGTAGCGGTCGGTGTCACAGTTCCCACCGTTGATGTCGGCTCTGGCGTGGGCGATGGGGTCGCCGTTGGCGACGACGTAGGTGTTACTTCCAACGACGGTGTATCCGTCGGCGTGACTGCCTTGGGCGTTGTTGGCGTCGGCGTCACTTCAGTAGGCGCTGGTGTGCCTGTCGAGATGACCAGCACTGTGGCTGACGGTGTTAATGTAAGCATTGGTGCTGACGTTGGCGATGCTGTAGGCGTGGGCAGCGGTGGTGGCCATCCCCCAAAGCAAGCCCATACCAAACCAACAAGCACCACTACAGCGGCAAACGCTGTTACCAGTATCTTCAAAACGGACCTTGGTTTAGGTATCGCATCCTCTAAAGCAATGACGAACTCCTTGGTGCTCTGGAATCTCTCCCTCTTATCCTTTTTTAGAGCCTTCAGAACGACCTGTTCCAAATCTGGGGAAATGTCTGGGTTAATTTCGGAAGGTGGAGCTGGATCCTTGTGGATCACAGCAGCCAGGGTTTGGCTTGTGGTCTTTTCCTTGAAAGCAGCCTTTCCTGTTATCATCTCGTACAGGACTACGCCTAGAGAGAAGATGTCAGAACGATGATCCACTCCGCCGCGGGTTATGTGTTCGGGTGACATATAGCCTGCTGTGCCAATAGTTTTGCCAGTCTCATCACGACGGCCAGTATGATAAGGCCTCACGATACCAAAGTCGGATAGTACTGCTTGACGCCCATCCTTGGAAAGGAGAATATTGGACGGTTTGATGTCTAAATGCGCAATCCCCTTCGAATGGGCATAGCTTAAAGCTGGCCCTATCTGGCGCATGATGCTCAGGGCTTCAGATGGCTTAAGTTTCCCCTTGTGTTTCAGGAGCCTTCTCAAGGAGTAGCCCTCAATGTGTTCTAAGGCGATATAGCACTTGGGTTCACCACCTATGTATTTCTTTTCGACATAGACTCCCTGCTTATCTTCTGTTAAAGAGAGGGGAATGATCTTCACGATGTTAGGGTGGTCTAGCTCACTCAGCACATTGGCTTCCGTTTGCAGGGCATTGTATTCGTGTGGTCTATCGTGGGCTATTTTGAGCGCCACATACCCCTTTCTCTGCGGCAGCCTAGCCTTATAGACCGTGGCCATGCCTCCGTCGCCCTCGGGTAGCTTAGCAACGATCTCGAAGTTGCCGACCTTGTCGCCTTCTTCAAGCTCCACGGTAAGCCTCGCCCTGCATTTGCTACAGAAGGTCTGCTGCATGTCCTCAGCTTCAGTTTTGCACCTTGAGCATAATTTGCGCATGTCGTGTCCTATGATGCTGCTCGTATTCTATGCACTAAACCCGCCAGAGCACACCACCAGTGTACCCTTGAGAAGGCCACTGAACCCCGTGCTGAAAGGGCAAAGCCCCTTCGGGACTGGCTTCTGAGCCCGCAGGGCTTTGCTCTTTTAACCCTGACGTTTACGTCGGGGAGGGCTTAGTCTTCCAGTTCCTCCATGTCTCGAGTGTCTTCCGTGCTCTGTATCTCCTCGCTTATATCCCGAGTTTCCTCTTCGCCCTCCATCCTCCGGGTTTCCTCACCCATTGGCCATATCTCTGCTTCGAGTTGGGTGAACTCCAGCACCGTGCGTGTTCCCAGTTGTATTTTGTCCCCGTTCCTTAGCCAGGCTCCCTCTGTGGGGACAGACACTCCATTTACCTTGGTGCCAAAACGGCTACCAAGGTCGCAAATCCGGAAGCGGCCCTCTTCAAATATCAGACTGGCATGTTCCCTGGAGACAGGCCGGTCAGGGATGAGAATATCGTTGTCCGCACCACGACCGATACTGGTACTGCGGGCGAACAACTCAAATGTCTCACCTGGGCTGAGCTCCACGCTCTGTATGACTCTCAGAGTCGCTACTGGCTTGAAAAGGCTCACTGATATGTCCTCAGTTGGGAACTCTTCTGATATCTCAGCCGTCGCCAGCTCCGATATCTCTTCTTCAGGTATATACTCCTCTTCAAAGAATTCAAGTTCTCGCCGACGTCTTCGCAAGACCACGAATCCTATCACCAGAATAAACCCCACGGCCAAAACTAGAATCAGGAATGACCAGTTAATTCCCCTTCGAACAACACGTACAGTCCTTTCAGTAGTGTCGGCCTCGCCCTCGTCGTCGTAGACCTTACACGAGAGTGTATGGTCACCTTTACTAGCTTGAACTGTGTCCCACACCAAGCGATAGGGAGGCGAGGTCATCGTAGGCTGTTTTGTGTCATCTATATAACATATAACTTCCTTCACCCTACTCTGGCATGTGGTAACTTCTACTTCGATTGTAACTTTACCTTGAACTGACCCCTCGGGTGGGCTGATAAGACCAATTTCTGGTCTACAAGGCATGGGAGGGGTAGGGGTGGGGGTGGGGGAGAGGGTGGGACCGGGGGTGGGCGTGGTAGGTGCAGGTATAGGCGTCGGCGTCGGTAGGAGTGCGACCACTATGCTCAGTTCTCTAGCATCCGTTGGTCCCTTGTCGTCGTAAACCTCTACACGGAGGGTGTGCAGTCCTGCTAAGGCTTTGATAGTATCCCACTGCAATGCATAGGGTAGTGAGGCCAATGAAGTTTGTGCTGCACCGTCAACATAGAACCGAACCTCTTTTACCATAGTTTCGTCGGTAACCGTCACCTCAATAAGCACCACTTCACCTTGGGTTACCGAGCCAGACGGACTAACAGTAACAGATTCAATTGTTGGTATACGTGATATATAGAATCCCTTCTGGTCGTCGTCTTGCCAGCCTTTATGCTGCACTTTTACTTTGAGGCTATGGTACCCCGGCATAGCAGCCTCAGATCTATACTTGATCACATATTGATTCTTCAACTGATTAGCCAGGATCTTGAAGAGCTCCCCCAACTCACCCGAGGTAGGCGTAAAAAGGCTTTGCCCACCCGTGCGCTCGGCCAAACTCTCCAGATCCTGCTTAGCCTGCGGATCGAGGTATACTTCATTTCCTAATCCTATGGTGTAGATGGGAACGTTGATCTCCGCGGCCTTAGCTTTAACATCCTCAAGCCTCACTTTGCTGCATGGTGTGAATTTTGAGTCGCTTTGATCCTTGCCATCAGTAAGAAGGACAATGGCCCTCCTCCCTTCTGGGATTTCTGCGGCCTTTTTCACAGCCTCAAACGCCGCATTGTAGAGGCAAGTCCATTTCGGCTCTGTAGTCAGACGATTCACTGCATTGATCGCCGCACCGTGGTCAGTGGTGAAATCTATCTCAAGGGTCGCCTCCTCGTTGAAGCTAAATACGGCAACTTTGTCCTGGTCGGCCAAGCTGAAGATAAAGTCCACTGCTGCTTTCTTGGCTTCTTCTATTGGTACCCTTCCCGATGCATCTGGCACCCGCATGCTGTCGCTGGTATCAAGCACAAGGATTACGGCTATACTGTCTACTGCCTTTGCCACCTCAGTGATGGTCATCTCCTTAGCATCTTCGAGTACCGTGAAGTTAGCCGCGTCTATCCCTGGGATCGGAACCCCCTCGGCGTCAGATACCGTTACGTAGGCGTGTACATCATACGGTGGGATTTCAGGAACGCGGACTGCTTCGATGTAGTTGATGGTTACATCTTTAGGCTCTTGTGCCCAGCTAGGCGGTGGCGTAAGAACCAGGGTTAACAGGCCAATGTAAAGAGCTAAGCCGTAGATTGCCTTTCGAGTCTTCTTATCCATGATTATCCTCCAAGAAAGATTTCAGTTCTTTGAGCTAAGGGATTTCCAGAATTTTAATTATCCCAAAAACCTGGTAGACTAAGCCATCACACTTCCCCTGGAGGAAAGTTGATGGCGCTGGCAGACGAAC
>Ga0194126_10002924_pt1 | contig 27415 bp, 19 predicted proteins | sample TA2KigC150mmetaG_FD_148641 | JGI IMG/M metagenome (GOLD analysis project Ga0194126, IMG submission 148641) | Freshwater microbial communities from Lake Tanganyika, Tanzania - TA2015035 Kigoma Deep Cast 150m | ecosystem: Environmental > Aquatic > Freshwater > Lake | place: Tanzania: Lake... | reverse complement strand
ATGCTGAGTCCCGTTTCGAACTCCGTTCTCAACGGGATCCTCCCCAAAGGGGTCCTTCGGACAATTCGACATTAAACTTAGCTGCGCTTCGCTTGCTAAGTTCAGTCGAATTGGGACTACACCCCGAGAAATCGACAATTGAAAATCGAGATATTGACGATTCAAAATATTGAAAATTGCTCTGGCAATCAATGCTACCGCTGCCTGATCAGCCACGTCTCCGGATTGTGCTTTTCGCGGTCTTTCCAGATTTCAAAATGGAGCAGAGAGCCGGAGATCGATTCGCCGCTGCGCGCGATAATCTGTCCCTCCTGCACGCGCTGGGTCTCTGTCACAAAAATATCCGACAGGTACCCGTACACCGTCCGGTATCCATCATAGTGGTTGAGAATCATCACATTGCCGTACCCCGGGATGAACTTGATGACCGACACTTCTCCCGGAGCCACGGCCATGACTTCTGTCCCAACTCCCACTGCGATATCGATGCCGGTGTTTTCCGTTACCGTTTTGAGTACTGGATGAACGTGATTTCCAAATCGCGATGCAATCTTGCCGGATGGCACTGGCCAGCGGAGACTCCCGCGTTTCTGACCGAACATCCCTGTTGGCTCGGGGACGACAGCCGGTCCCATTCCCATCCGCTCACGCTCGCGCGCTTCTGCCGCTTCCCTTTCTTTCTTCAGGCGGTCCCGCTCGATCAACTCGGCAATTGTTTTTTCCATTTCCTTCGCCGCTGCACGTCGGCGATTCAATTCCTGTACATAGGAGTTGCGATCGCGCCGAATCTGCTTCAGCGCTTTTTGGCGGTCCGCTGAGCGTCTCTTCAGCGCCTGCTCTTCCTTGGTCTTCTCGGCAAGCAGTCGCCGCTCCCGATCGAGATCCTTTACCAACCGGTTGTTCTGGTCCTCCAAATCACCTTTCTTCTCGACAATCCGGCGCAGGTCTTTCGCCCGCTGATCCGAAAAACGTTTCAAGTATTCAATACGGATGTAGAGCTGATTGATCGAACGCGACGAAAACAGAAGCTCCACATCGTACACACGGCCATGCTTGTATACCGAACGAACATAGCCGGCGTAATGCTGTCTCAGGGCCTGAAGTTGCGACTCAAGATCCATAATAGAACCGCGCGCGGCCACGATGTCTGCCGTGATCTGACGTTCTTCCTCCTTGAGCTTTCGAATCAACCCTTTCAGAAGCGTTGTCTGACGTTCCAGGTTGTCGATCCGTTCCAGCGTGAGCTTTTCCTTCTTCTCGCTTTCGCTCAGCTTTTTTTCATACGATTCGATTTCGCTCCTCAGCTTCTGCAGCTCACTCTGACGCCGAGCGATCTCGCTGGACGATTGAGCCAGGAGTGTCGTCACCGCGAGCGCCGCAAGAACAGACAAAAAGGGTGTGCGTCGCATCATTGAATATGAATCCGTTCTGCGTTTCTGGGAACCGACAGCGTGAAGGGTACCCCCGCTCTATTGAGCACGATGTCGGAATATGAAATGGAAACGGCTCTTCGATCACGAGGCATAAGGACCCGCAGCGTGAAGGGGATCTGGATGTGATCGACCCTCCGGTAGTTCAGAAAGCGCTGTTCCAGCATGAGCTTGCCTGCGGGATCGAGGTGCTGGATTCTCACGAGAAGGAGGGACCCGGGCTCGATCCAATATCGCCGGTGGTACGAGCCGCCGCGATAGATCATCACGAAATATCCCTCTTCTTCTTCCAGTGTCGAGGGAGGACTCCGATCATCCTCAAGAAACGTACCCCCCGTGAAAAGATCGAGCATATCGTCGAACTCGAGGTTGACCCGGAGGATTCGACTCAGATTCTCGGCCGAGGTTGCACCGGTCATCAGTTGGTTCTGAAAACTATTGTAGAATTCAAACGTGTTCCGTGTGACAACGGCCGACCCCACTTCGATTCCAAACGGTCCCTCCAACTTCATGGCGATCGTGTCAGGTTTTTTCACATAAACGCTGAACGATCCGGTCTGCGCGATTTCGGGCGACTCGATGGAGATGCGACCCGATCCGCTCAGCGCCTGAACCCCCGCGTGATTGGCAAGCACAATTTGATGAAGCCGCTCTGGAGAAATTTCAGCTCTGGGTCTCTTCGGGGAGGTGGAGGAGGCACATCCGAGGAACCAGAACGCTCCGAGAAGAAACGCTGCGTACGGGATGAGGGATTTCACAGCGAGCCTCGCGCGATCTTCTCCCTCAGCAATTCGTTCTTGGCATCCAGTTCGAATGCCTGCTGCCAGTACTCCCGGGCTTTCTCTTTCTGCCCGAGCATGAAGATGACGTCGCCCATGTGCTCGATGATCGTGGCGCTTGCGTTGTCGGTTGCAATCGCTTTTTCGATGAAGCGTTTTGCTTCTGCGTAGTTGCCGAGTTTGAAGTATACCCATCCGAGGGTGTCGAGATACGATGCATTATCGGGCTCCGCCTCAACCGCTTGATGCGCCATGTCCAGCGCCCGCTCGAGCTGAATCCCCCGTTCGGCAAGACTATACCCGTAGTTGTTGAGGACGAGATGAAAATCGGGATCAAGTTCGAGCGCGCGTTCGTAGAGCGAATCGGATCTGCTGTAACGCTTCATCCCGTCATAGGTGAGGGCAAGCGAACTGAGCGTGTTGAGATCATCCGGTTTCAGCTTGAGGGCCTGCTCCAGATACGTTGCCGCGTTCTCCGATTGCTGCATGCGCGAGTACGTCAGGCCGGTGAGGAAGAAGAATCGCGCCTCAGAAGGGAGCGCGCGGCGCGCCCGTTCCATCACCTTCAGCACCTCGTCGTTGTTCCCTCTGTCAAAGTAGTGCGTCCCGATGAACCACCATGCTTCCACATTCTTTTCTTCGAGTTCAGTCACCCGGGTGAAGTATGTCGCGGCAAGCGAATCTTTCCTCTGAATCGAGGCGATGGCGCCGAGATACCAGTGAGGCCGCCAATCAGTGGGCGTGAGTCGGAGCACATCATCAAACATCGATTGGGCACGCGGAATGAATGAGGAATCCGATTGAATCTTCCCGAAGTACGCAATACCAATCCGCAGTTTCACCTCGGGATTGTCCTTCTCCTTTGTCAACAGCCGGGAGTACATCTCAATGGCCTTCTGAAATTCTCCCTGGTCGAGGTAGAGATCGGCGAGGGCCGCGACAACCGTCCAGTCGCTCTCATTCCGCTCGACCATGCCGAGGAGAATCCCGACAGCTTTCTCCATCTCCCCCGCCCGGGCGAACGCCTCTGCTTGCTGCACTCTCAAGTTTCTGTTTGACGGATCGAGTTCAATCATTCGCTGATAGCGTTCGGCAACTTCCTTCCAGCGACCCAGCCCCGAGAGAATTTCCGTCGTGTGCAGCAGAAGATCCCATTTTTCCCCCGCCCGATCGAGGAGCCGATCATAGATCTCCAGTGCCCGCAAGGGTTTCGTCGATTGATAGAGGCGAGCGAGGCTGTATTCAACCGATTCGTTGTACGGATCAATCGCGAGAATAGCTTCGTACTCCCGAATGGCCTGCTCAACCTGGAAGGCATTAAGAAAGATCTGGGCTAAGTTTTCTCGATAACTGATGTTTGTGCTGTCGCGCCGGACGGCCTCCCGGGCATGCTGAGCCGCCAGCGCGTGTTTCCCCAGAAGGGAATAGTCCTTCGAAATGGCAAAATGGATTGCCGGATCCTGATCGTATCGAAGAGCGTCCTGATACTCAAGGATGGCTTTGGCATGGTCTCCCTGGGAATCGAGCACCGCACCATTGATGAAATGCTGAAGAGCAAGATCGCGGTTTCGTTCCTGGATCTGCCGTTCAAGCGCCGCCTGCCGGCCTTTCGCACCGGCAGAATCCTGCGCAGTCTGCTCCGAGGCACCACAGCCGGTGAGAAGAACAGATACGGAACAAAGGACAACGGAAGTGAAATAATGTCTCATACATAAAAATATATCCAATATGGTTCTGAATAACAAGGCACGGCAACTCATCGCAGAGAAGCCGCAATCCTCATACGCGGAATCCTCCGCTTCTTCGATAGCTTCGTCTTGCTACTCGCGTCTCACCCTTCGCCATTTTCTTCAACATCATTCAGGTGTGGAATGTTATCCCGCGCGAGATTCTGATGAGCACGATCATCAAGCATTGCCTCAACGACAGAAGCGGGTGTGATCCTCATGCGATGATCGTGGCGCCATTCCCGGATACAGGATTATGCGGCGCGTCGCAGAGGATTTGCCGCCGCATCGATTTCTTTCTCCCGGAATGTGAGGGCTGCTCGCGTCCGCGGCAGTCACGTTCTCACCAATGAAGTCCCCATACTCCTCTGCTTCTTGCCTCGTGAACCGTTGGTGAGACACCGCAGGACTTGGTTTTGATCCCTCGGTGAATCGATGCTCAGGCCGTGCTGTAACGTAGGGGGGATGGAAAACGGAATTCGTTCGACCGACCCTTTTTTCATCAATCCGAGCGATTCTGCTTCCGGGTCCTTCACCCTTCTCCCCTGATGACGCCGTGGGTGGGAGATCATGCTTCTGTGGATGGGGACGGTGGGCCCCCCTTTGAACCACCTTGACTTTCAACGTCGTGTTTAATAAATTCGTTCAAGCTTTTCTATTAACTATCTGAGTTGCATAACGCTAGGAGGCCATATGGTTCTCAACACACATCAGGGGAGCATGCTCGCGTTGTCATGGCGCATTATTGGTCTCGCCGCACTCTTTGCGCTTCTGCTTGTTGGTTGCGCAGCAAGCGAAGAGACTGCGGAAGGGGAGAAGCAATCAGCAGATCAGCAGGCCCTGACGAATCTCGTCGGCGGCGCGCGCCCCGAAGTACGACAACCCTCGCCTGAACCGACTCCGGGTGCAACAGAGGCCCTCCTGGAAGATCTCCGGACCGAAAACACCGGTCTTAAACAGAAGCTCATGAAGATGGAACAGGACATGCGTGGACTGACCGTCCGAATCAATGAGACAGAAGCCCGCCTCCTCGCTGAGAAAGAGCGCGCGGAAAAAGCCGAGACGACGGCACGTTCTCTAGCTCAGCCGACGTCACAGGCCCGCAGCGCGCAACCAGCCGGAACAGGTGCTCTTACCGAGGCCTCGCTGGCCGCATACCAGGACGCACTCACAAGCTTCAACAACAAGCAGTATGATGACGCCATCGCCCGGTTCCAGGCACTTCTGAACAGCGGCGTTTCGGTCGAGCTTGCAGACAATTGCACGTACTGGATTGGTGAGTCATACTTCGGCAAGCGCAATTTCCGCGAAGCCCTCCCCTACTTTGAAAAAGTCCTTGAATTTGAGGGATCACCAAAACTTGCGGATGCGCACTATATGATCGGACAGTCGCACGAACGGCTCGGCGACAAGGCCAAGGCGAAGGCCTCATATGAGAAGGTCATCAAGGATTTTCCCGTCAGCGGAAATGTGAAGCGCGCAAAGGATCGGCTCGCGAAATTGTGATTCGCCATCCGGCGTTCCCGATGCATGGGGGGAAGCGTTCGATCGCTCACAAGTTCTTCCGGTACGCACCGTACCCAAAAAACCCTCGACAGCATTGTCGAGGGTTTTTTCTTTTCGTGACCGCCAAATCCGGAATGAGGATTTCCTTCTCACCTGAACTTCGCGAACTCGTCACCCGCATTCCATTGCGGCGCGGATGCACTATTCGCAATCCGTTGAGTCAATCGGATGATGAACTCCGCCTGCTGGACTCCCCCTTCAAGATTCCAATCGGCCGCGATCTGATCGCTCGGCTTATGGTAGTGTAAGGCGATGTACTGTTCCATGATTTCCTTCGCGAACGTTTCCGGCTTGCCGACGAATGCCGTGCCGGTACGCATCGAGAGACATGGGACGCCGACCTTGGCAAAGTTGAAGTGGTCGGATCGGTAGAAGGATCCTTGTTCCGGCTGGGGATCTGGCTTGATTTCCATTTTCATGATCTTCGCAACCTCTTCGATATCCGCTCCCAAGGTTGACCGTTCCTGACCGAGGAAGGTGATATCGGTCGTTGTCCCCCAGATATTCATCCCGTCGGTGTTGATGTTTGCGACGACGTGCTTAATCGGGATCGGTGGATTCTCCGCGAGATACTGAGAGCCGAGAAGTCCAAACTCCTCCGCTGTGACAGCGGCGAACATCAGGGATCGCTTGAGATTCATCGTACTGAAGGCTTTCGCCATCGTGAGCATTAGCGACATTCCCGATGCGTTATCGAGCGCTCCGTTATAGATGGAGTCCCCGTTGACCGGTTTCCCGATGCCGAAATGGTCCCAGTGTGAGGTGAAGACAATGTGCTCCTGGTTCAATGCGGGATCCGACCCTCGCAGCACGCCGATAACGTTCTGTGTCTCGAGATGGCGGATTCTGAATTTCAGCGTGGTCGAAATCTTCACTCCCAGCGGCACGGGCCGGAACCCCTTTTCCTGCGCCTGTTGCACCAGTTTGTCGAGATCGAAACCCGCCAGTGATACATATTTCCGTGTTGCGTCCTCTGTCGTCCACGATTTCAGTTTCAGCTTCGGTGCGCCGTTGTCGGCCGCGAGATCGTAGCGCTCGGCAGACCATGTGCTCTGGACAACCGAGAATGGATAGCCCGCGGATTCTGTTGTGTGCAGGATAATTGCGCCGACCGCTCCTTTCTGCGCGGCGATCTCGTACTTGTACGTCCAGCGTCCGTAGTACGTTCTTCCCCTGCCGGCGAAGAAGTTCGGATCATCTGTCGCTGGATCGTTGTTCAGCATGAGAAGTACTTTTCCCTTCACATCAACATCTTTATAGTCGTCCCACCCCTGTTCCGGAGCGACGATCCCGTATCCGACAAATACCAGTTCGACATCCTTGATTGGTACCAAGGGCTCATGATACCCACTCAGAGCGATGAAATCATCGAAGAACTTCAGCGATAGAGACTTTCCCCCCTTCTTAAACTCAAAGACGGTTTTCTGATCAATCTGAGTTCCGACGGTCGGTACTTTCTGCAGATACGTCCCGTTTTCACCGGCGGGCTCGAGCCCGATCGCCTTGTACTGATCAACAAGATAGTTGATTGTTCGCGCTTCACCGCGACTCGCCGGACGGCGTCCTTCGAGCGAATCGTCGGCAAGGACGGCAATGTGTGACATCAAACGGTCGGTTGAGACCTCCCGCATCGCCTGCTGGACATCGTCGGGTTGGCAACCGACAAGAACAATGAGAAAGAGAAAAGAGAATATTGGAGCGAAACGCATGCATACCTCCATTCGAGAATGTTGATTGCAATTCGGCTGGTTGAGCGAACCAATAATAGAGAAACTATGCACGTGAATCAACCATCGAGGCAATCGCTCTCGTCTCCCTCGCACCTTCGGTCACGCTCTCACGTTTGTTGAATCTCACCCTCCGCGTCACTATATTAATCAGGTTTGTCGTCGATGCCGACCACCGTGTGGTGCCGGACCTTCGTTGGAGACTTCCGTTCTATCCGCCATGGCGAAAGTCATCACCAAATATGTTTGTCAGTCGTGCGGCTATCATTCCCCGCGTTGGGTAGGGAAGTGTCCGAACTGCAACGAATGGAACACGTTCGTCGAAGAGGCCCCCTCTCCCCTCAAAGTCTCGAAGAAACCTGCCGGAGCCGCATCGCGTGTCGACCCTGTGCCGATCGAGGAACTCGAGCATGAAGATGTTCTTCGGTGGCAGACAGGAATCGTGGAGTTCGATCGCGTCCTCGGAGGGGGAATCGTCCCCGGTTCGCTCGTCCTCCTTGGCGGTGATCCGGGTATCGGCAAATCGACATTGCTCATGCAGATGGCGATCCATCTGAAAGACTCTGTGATTCTCTACGTCACGGGAGAGGAGTCGGCCCGACAGATCAAGCTCCGCGCCGATCGGCTTCAGGCCACCTCGGTGAAGAACATCCTCCTGCTCGCGGAAACCAACCTCGACCTCATCATCGACATCATCGAACGCGGCTTGCCTGATGTGATCATTGTCGATTCCATCCAGACGATGTACCGTCCCGGACTCGAAAGCGCTCCGGGGAGTGTCAGTCAGGTTCGCGAATCGACCGCTCTCCTTCTCCGGTTGGCGAAGATCCGTGGCAGCGCGGTATTTGTGGTCGGCCACGTGACCAAAGAAGGAGTCATTGCCGGTCCGCGAGTCATCGAGCACATGGTGGACTGCGTCCTGCAATTTGAGGGAGAAGCTCACTACTCGTACCGAATCCTCAGGGCGTTGAAGAACCGGTACGGTTCCACCAACGAGATCGGCATTTTCGAAATGCACGAGACCGGACTGAGGGAAGTGCCCAATCCATCCGAAGTGTTCCTTTCCGAGAGGCACTACGGCACATCGGGTTCCACTGTGGTGGCAAGCATGGAAGGAACACGACCGATTCTTGTGGAAGTTCAAGCCCTCGTCACGCCGACGAGTTACGGCGTCCCCCAGCGGAATACCACTGGCGTCGATTACCGGCGTCTTTCTCTTCTTCTTGCCGTGCTTGAGAAGCGGATGGGGATGCGGCTGGGGAGTTTCGATGTATTTGTCAACGTGGCCGGCGGAGTTCGGATCGATGAGCCGGCCATTGATCTCGGCATTGCTGTGTCGATCGCCTCGAGTCTGCGCGATGTGCCTGTCGACAGCTCATCGGTCGCAATCGGGGAAATCGGGCTGGGGGGAGAAATTCGGACCATCGGACACATCGAGAAACGAATTCAGGAAGCCGCAAAACTCGGCTTCCGGCGTGTGATTGTGCCGGAAGGAAACATCAAGGGAATCAAACCCAACGGCGACATTGAAGTCATCGGCGTCGATCGTGTCAGCCGCGCGATAGAGGAGCTACTGCAGTAACATGAGCACGGAGTCCGTGGATCGATTCATGCAGAAAGCCATCGAGCTTTCTCGTCAGAATGTCAGGGAGGGGCGCGGGGGGCCGTTTGCCGCCGTCGTTGTCAGGGACAATGCGATCATCGCACGAGGGACGAATCTCGTGACCTCAACGAACGATCCGACGGCGCACGCGGAAGTAGTGGCGATCCGCGAAGCGTGTCGCGTGCTCGGAAGCTTTCAGCTGACCGATTGTGATATCTTCACCACCTGCGAGCCCTGTCCGATGTGTATGGGGGCGATCTACTGGGCTCGGCCGCGAACAGTGTATTACGCGAACACGAGAGACGACGCGGCCGCGATCGGCTTTGACGATGAGTTTCTGTATACCGAACTTGCGGCTCCCCTCCCTCAACGGCGAATTCCGATGATCCAGGTGATGCGGCAGGAAGCACTCGAGGCATTCCGCGAGTGGGAGAGAAAGGAAGACCGAATCCCGTATTGAGCATGGAACTTGTCGGATACGCAGGACTCATCGCCCTCACGCTGTGCTGGATCCCTCAGTCGATTGAGACCATCAGACTCGGTCATTGTCCGGTCAATCTCATCTTTCTCATTCTCTCTTCCTTCGGCAGTCTTTGTCTCGTCCTCTATGCCCTCTTCCTGGGGGATCCGGTCTTCACTCTCCTGAACCTCCTCACCACGCTTGGAGCGCTTCTGAATATGTACTATAGACTCTTTCCACGGATACCGGCGGCATGAAGCTTCTCCTTGCAACAAACAATCGGCACAAGATCAAAGAACTCCGAGTTCTACTCCAAGATCTGGACATCCAGATTGACACGCTGGGCGAACTCGATCACTCCCTTGAGCTGATTGAGGACGGATGGACGTTTGAAGAGAATGCTCTCAAGAAGGCGCGGACGGCCTTCGCCTACAGCCGTATCCCGACCCTCGCGGATGATTCCGGGTTGGAGGTGTTCTATCTCAACGGAAGGCCTGGAGTATTCTCTGCCCGGTATGCCGGATCCGGTGCAACGGACGAGCGGAACAACGCGAAGCTGCTTGCAGAAATGCGGGGAGTACCCCCGCGCCGACGCCGTGCCCAATTTGTCGCAACGATTGCCCTGGTCGGAGAGGGATATGAAGAGCTCGCGCGAGGCGTGTGTGAAGGAATGCTCGCCGAGGCTCCGCGCGGGTCCAACGGATTTGGATACGATCCGATCTTTCTTCCAGCGGGATATCGGCGTACCTATGCGGAGCTTCTGGATGAAGAGAAGAATGAGATCAGTCATCGCTCCCGGGCACTCCGGCTGATGAAAGAGATCCTGCGCTCGAAGATCCGATAGGGTGCCGATGGAAGTTGGGCACGTGAAACCTTTTCCAACGTGCTTCGTTTGTTTGCGTCGTCATTCTGATCCATCACTACCTCAAGGATTTCTCTCCATGAAGAATGGCCGTTTGGTCCGTCTCCTCACCGGAATGCTTCTGGCTTTGCTTCTCTTCCCTATTTGTCTCCCCGCTCAGGTCTCGCTGACGTATTATCTCCCGGGCGACGTCACGTACGATCGCGCCATTCCAATGCCGAAATCGCATCTCGGTTTTGAAATCGGCGAATGGCATATCAGACCCGATCAGATCGTATCGTACATGTCTGCTCTTGCGGCCGCCGCCAACCGCATCAGCATTGAGCAGTATGGCACCACGTACGAGCAGCGCCCCCTCGTGCTCCTCACCATCACGTCACCGGAGAATCACAAGCGCATCCAATTGATCAAGGAACAGCGGAAAGCTCTTTCTGATCCGGCGCGCGCGTCATCCATCAATCCGGCGGACATGCCTCTTGTTGTCTGGATGGGCTACAGTGTTCATGGCAACGAGCCCAGCGGAAGCAACGCCGCACCGTTGGTGGCGTACTATCTCGCCGCGGCACAGGGGCCATGGATCGACAAGCTCCTTCAGGAGACCGTAATCCTCATCGATCCTTCGATCAATCCGGACGGTCTGTCGCGCTTCGCTCACTGGGCGAACATCCACAAAGGAAACACCATCGTCGCCGATCCTTCCCATCGCGAGCACAATGAGGCGTGGCCCGGCGGTCGCTTCAATCACTACTGGTTTGATTTGAACCGCGACTGGATGCCGCTGCAGCATCCCGAAAGCCGCGCTCGCGTGGCAAAGTTCCACGAGTGGATGCCGAACGTCCTGACCGATCACCACGAAATGGGAACGAACTCAACGTTCTTCTTTCAGCCGGGAATCCCATCCCGCAACAATCCTCACACGCCGACGCGAAATACCGAACTGACGGAAATGATCGCGAAACATCATGCGAAAGCCCTGGACGCTATCGGTTCACTCTACTACTCCAAAGAATTCTTTGACGACTTCTATATCGGCAAGGGATCGTCTTATCCTGATGTCACCGGGTCGCTCGGCATTCTGTTCGAACAGGCGAGTTCTCGCGGACACGCGCAGGAGGGCTCGTACGGCGTCGTTGAATTCCCGTTCACCATTCGCAACCAGTTCACCGTCTCGCTCTCGACGCTCAAGGGAGCAGACGCGCACCGAAAAGAACTGATGTCGTATCAGAGGGACTTCTTTGCCACGGCGCTCAAGGAGGGAGAGAAGTACCCGGTCAAAGCGTTCGTGTTCGGCGGGGAATCCGATCAGGCCCGCGTGTATCACTTCCTCGACCTGCTGCGGCGTCATCAGATCGTCGTCCACGAACTGGCGAAAGATGTGCGGATCGATGGACATCAATTCCGCCGCGGCAATGCGTATGTGGTGCCGGTCCAGCAGACACACTCCCGATTGATCATGGCGCTCTTCGAGCGCCGCACCCAGTTCCAGGACAGTCTCTTCTATGATATCTCCTCGTGGAGCCTTCCCTATGCATTCGGATTCCTTTGCGGCGAACTCAAAACTTCGCCGGCCGATCTCCTCGGCAAGAAAATCGATGCACCGACGTTCCCAACGGCGAATCTTCTGGGAGGACGCTCCAGCTATGCCTATGCATTTGAATGGAATCATTTCTACGCGCCGCGCGCGCTCTACCGTCTGTTGAGAAGCGGCATCAAAGCATTGGTCGCATCGCAACCGTTTGTGAGCACCACATCGGAAGGATCGAAGTCTTTCGGGCGTGGAACCATCGTTGTTCCGCTTGGAATTCAGCGGAGCCTGTCCGACTCGATTCATAGGATCGTGCGGGACATTCCCGCAACCGATGCCGTTCCAGTCTATGGCCTCCAAACCGGTTTGTCGACCGAGGGGATTGCTCTCGGAAGCTCAGGATTCGATATTGTGCCGCTCCCCAAGATTATGATTGTCGCGGGAGCCGGTGCAAGCCCCACGGAAGTCGGCGAGGTGTGGCATATGCTTGATCATCGATTTGGGATGGAGGCAAGCCTTGTAGAACCTGCGACGATGAATCGCATCGACCTGAGCCGCTACACATCGATCGTTATGGTCAGCGGAAACTACGGAGCCATTGATTCGTCGGGTCGGGCGGCACTGCGTCAGTGGATCGAGCGCGGCGGGACGTTGGTCGCATTCAAATCCGCCGCCGAATGGGCGATTCAGAACAGATTAGCATCAGCGAGAATGCGGCGCCCTGATCCCGGTCGAAGGGATACCATCGCCCTCCGCAGACCGTACGACACGCGCGACGAACACGCCGGGGCAGAACGCCTCAGTGGTGCGATCTTCCGAATTGCCGTCGACCGGACGCACCCTCTCTTCTTCGGATACCAGGATTCCACGATCGGCGTGTTTCGAAGCAGTTCGCTCATGTTCGATCCATCTCCGAATCCGTACGCGACGCCCGCAGTGTATGGCGACAAACCGATGATTTCGGGGTACATCCATCCAACCCATGAGAAGAGTCTGCGCAATTCCGCGGCACTCCTTGTCAGCTCACTCCGATCGGGGCGAACGATTATCTCGACAGACAATCTGAACTTCCGATCGTTCTGGTACGGAACAAACAAGGTCCTCCTCAACGCGTTGTTCTTCGGATCGACCATTCGATCGACGGGGGGTGGGATGTTTGAGCCGCCGGAGATGGAATGAGGAATGTTTCGTCGATTGACAGGAGCATCAGGAGTGTAGTCGCTGGTCCGTCCCGAATTCTTTCAAGATTGAGGCTCGGCACATGACCCCCAAACACATCGGATTCCTTGGCGGGATTTTCCTTTTCATCCTGTTTATCCTCCTTCCCGTTCCCGAGGGGTTTGTGCAGACGGCCCAGGAAATCGTTACGAAGCAGGGAATCGGACTCGATCCGTACGAACTCGCTTCTTCAATCAAATCCGTTGTTGCTCTTCTTCTGCTGATGGTTTCCTGGTGGCTCACCGAGGCCGTTCCTCTGCCCGCCACGGCGTTGCTCCCCGCGATTCTCCTGCCAATCATGAAGGTCGTGGGTGTACACGGGAGTGGAACGACGGAGTTCACGTTCCGTCACGTGCTGACGAGTTACGCCCACCCGGTGATTTTTCTTTTTCTCGGCGGCTTCCTCATCGCCGGTGCAATGCAGAAATGGAAGCTTGACCAGCGCTTCACATTGTGGTTCTTGACCCGTGGAAAGCTTGCGAACGATTCGCGCGCCATCCTATTCGGCATTATGGTGGTGACCGCGTTTCTCTCCATGTGGATTTCCAACACCGCAACTACCGCGATGATGCTTCCCCTTGGCCTTGGCATCCTCGCTCTGATGAAACTGGAGCCGGGCAAGTCAAACTACGGGACGGCCCTGATGCTTGCGATTGCGTGGTCGGCATCTGTCGGCGGTATCGGCACGATCATCGGCACGCCGACCAACGGTGTTGGACTGGCGATCCTCAACGCGAGTCTCTCCGGAGATCCGACCTACGAAAGGATCACGTTCCTGGACTGGATGAAGTTCGGCGTCCCGTATGTGATCCTCTTCCTCCCCATCATCTGGTTCATCGTCCTCAAAATGAATCCGCCGGAGGTGCTGGAAATTCCAGGGGGCAAAGCGCGACTGCTCGAAGAGCAGTCGAAGCTCGGACCTCTCTCGGCCGGCGAGAAGCGTGTGATTGTTGTGTTCCTTCTCGCGGTTGTCAGTTGGGTCACAAATCCTTTCTGGGGAGATTTGCTGCCGGATGCAATCGCTTCGCAGGTTGCCTGGGTTGACGAGTTTTCCATCGGATTGATATTTGGATTGATGATGTTTGTCGTTCCCGTCGATCTCCGAAGGGGGGAGTTCGTGATGACGTGGAAGGATACCAAAGTTGTCGCCTGGGGAACACTCCTGTTGTTTGGCGGGGGATTGGCTCTCTCCGATGCCATGTTTCGGTCGGGACTCGCATCGTGGATTGCCTCGACCTTTGTCGCGACGCTGGGATCTCCTCCAACGATTGTCATGCTCTTTGCGGTCGTCTTTCTCGTCGATTTCTTGACGGAAATATCGTCCAACACCGCCGTGGTATCCATGCTGGCACCGATTTTCATTGCCATCGCTATCCGGACAGGCGAGGATCCGGTGACCATTGCGCTTGCGACAGCCGTCGCGGCTTCGATGGCGTTTATGCTACCGGTTGCGACCCCTCCGAATGCGCTGGTTTACGGGACAGGCTATGTCGGCATCAAAGACATGATCCGGTCGGGGTTCATGCTCGACATTGCCGGCTGGCTCTTCACCGTGTTCGTTCTCGTGGTGATTGCAGGAGCGATATTCGGACTGGTCTCGTTCTAGATCTCTTGACAGTCGATGGGAAAATGTGTAGCATGATCGCAGTTTTCTAATCCCGTTCATCCTTTCATTTCTTTCGGAGGGTTTATGAACAAGAAGGTTCTGGTGGGGGCAGTTGTTGTCTACATCCTCGTAGCCATTCTGGACTACCTCATACACAACGTTCTGATGATGAGCGTGTACGAAGCCACACCGGACTTGTGGCGGTCGCCGGAAGAGATGAAGATGTGGGTGATCTTTGTCGCGTATATCTTCTTTGCATTCTTCTTTTCCTTTATCTTTTCGAAAGGATACGAGGGGAAGGGAATCATGGAAGGGGTACGGTATGGGTTCTACATGAGCCTGCTCATCAATCTTCCTGCCGGCTACGCAACATATGCGTCCATGCCGGTGCCGTACTCGCTTGCCCTTGGGTGGTTCCTGTATGGGACTGCGGAGTTCATCATCTGCGGAATTGCGCTCGCGCTCATCTTCAAGTCAAAAGAGGCGGCTCCAGCCCAGGCATAATTAGTTCTTGCGTTGAGGCAAGCTGAAAAGCGTCCCCCCGAGGGACGCTTTTCTCTTTTCCACCGCGATCATCCGGAGATTGTGGATTGCATCACCGCTCACTTCTTCCTACCTTAGTTCGTTAATCGACTTCACATCGAACCAATCGAGAGGCCGTCAATGCACAGACTGATTGTGAAACACCTGATTCTTCTCCTGACGATCGGGCTTGTCGTCTTTTCCTCCTGCACACCGACTCAGCAGGCGGTCCGGGTTGAAACAAGCTCGCTATTCAACGTCGATACCGTCAAGGCCGGCGAGTTTGATACCGGCAAGATGTGGACATTTGATTTTCCGCCGACAGACTATCTTCGCAGAACATACGGTCTCAATCCCACAAAGGAGTGGTTTGAGAAGGCCCGTCTCTCTGCTCTCCGTCTTCCCAACTGCTCGGCTTCGTTTGTTTCAGAGGATGGTCTGGTCATGACCAACCATCACTGCGCGCTCGGCGCGCTCGACCTTGCCAATCGCGAGGGAGAGAATCTCCACGAGACTGGATTCTACGCGGCAACGCTTGGAGAGGAACGGAAGATCCCGAGACTCTATGTCGACCAACTTGTCCTGATGGAAGATGTGACCGCAGAAGTGGTGCGCGCGTTTGATTCCGGCAAAAACGATGAAGAACGCATTGCGAACCGCACGAAGGCGATCGCCGATATCGAAAACCGATACAAAGAGAAAACGGGTCTGACCTGCAGCGTCGTGAACTTCTACAACGGAGGGAAATTCTCCGTCTACGGATACAAACGCTACTCCGATGTTCGACTGGTCTTCGCACCGGAGAACAAGCTCGGCTACTTCGGCGGCGACCCGGACAACTTCACCTATCCGCGCTATGCGCTCGATGTCTCCTTCTTCCGCGTCTATGATGCAGAAGGGAATCCGTTGAAGAGTGCCAATTATTTCAAGTGGAGCACCGGCGGAGCGCACGAAGATGAAGTGGTATTTGTGATCGGCAATCCGGGCCGCACCAACCGGCTATTCACCTATTCCCAGCTCGAGTTCAACCGCGATGTCGCGTATCCATACCTCCTGAACGCGCTGAATGAACAGGTCGACATCCTCTCCAACTACATCGAAAAGAACCCCGACAAGAAGATGCAATATCAAACCCGCCTCTTCGGGATAACCAACAGCCAGAAGCTCTACAAGGGAAGAGTGGAGGGATTGCATGACGCGATTCTGATGGCGAAGAAGCGCGACTTCGAGAAGAAGTTCAAGAGCGCCGTTCTTGCCAATCCAACGCTGGCGGCGACCTATGCCACCACCTGGAGCGAGCTCGAAGCGATTCAGGCCGCCAAATCGAAGGTCTTCGGACCTCAGAATGCCTATGCGATGCGCGGTCTTGGCCGTTCGGCCGTCTTTACACTGGCAGGAGACATCGTTGATGTGGCAAGAACCATGAAGATGCCCGAAGCCGAACGCCCGCAACGATTTCAGGGCGCGATGCTTGATTCGGCAAAGGCGCGTCTCGGCAGAACATCGTTCGACCTGAAGCTCGAGACGGAGATGCTGATTGGTCAACTGCGCTATATGAAGAGCGTCCTCGGCGACAACAACGCAGACTTCAACAAGCTCACCGGTGGACGAGCACCGGAGGCGGCCGCAGAAATGTTCCTCGGCTCTACCATGCTGACCGATGCGAGTCGTCTTCAGGAACTCCTGGCCAAACCGGCCGACGAGATCTTGAAATCAACCGATCCTTTCATGGTCTTTGTTGTAAATACGGAAACTCGTGCAAAGGAAGCGCGTGACAAGTACGTCGAGCTTCAGGGGAAAGAACAGGCTCACGTCCAGCGTCTGGGCAAGGCAGTGTTCGACATCTACGGTACGTCGATTCCGCCCGACGCCACGTTCACTCTGCGCCTCGCCGACGGTGTTGTCAAGAACTACAAGTACAACGGGACCACCGCTCCGTCATTCACGACCTTCTATGGACTCTACGATCGATACTATTCGTTCAAAGGCGTCCATCCGTGGGGACTCCCCGATCGCTGGGTGAATGCTCCTCCGTCGTTTGACAAGAGCACGCGGTTCAACTTCGTCTCCACCAACGATATCATCGGCGGGAACTCCGGAAGCCCGGTGTTGAACAAGAATCTCGAAATCGTCGGGATCGCATTCGACGGGAACATCGAGAGTCTGCCCAACGACTTCATCCACACCGACGAAAAGAACCGCTGCGTTTCGGTACACTCGGCCGGGATCATGGAAGCGCTGGAAGATATCTACAAAGCCGAGAGAATCGTCAACGAGCTTCGAACCGGAAAACGAACACCGTAATCTCTCGATTCGCATCATGCATTACGGAAAAAGCGCCCGATCGGGCGCTTTTTTCGTTTGATAGGGAGAAATTTCCTGATTGGTTTGATTTTCTGTGATGCATTGCATAATTTGGCCTGTTGTCGTTCCTGTTGAATAGGCGGAACATGCGGCGAACGGATGAGGGACGACTCATGGCCGAACCATTGTCACACATGCCTTCCTCTTCTCCTCTCGAAGAAGAAAACAAGCGCCTGAAGCGGGCGGTTGAAGAACTTTCGTTTCTCAACGATCTCGCGCGCGCCATCGCTGTCCTCTATGATTCCCAGGAAATCATGCAGACGATCATCCGAAAATCTCTGCGCGCAGTCGACGCGGAACAGGGAGTCATCACACTCGTCGACTCCACAAGATCGGAACCCAACCGAACGCTTGTGCGCACGCGGGCAAGCTCCACCGACCGTCCTGCATTCCAGATTCACGATGCCTTGCTTGGGTGGATGCACCTGAACAAGAAACCACTTCTCTTCACAGATCCGCGCGATGATGACCGATTCAAGGGAATCCATTGGAACGACACCATCCAGTCGATGCTTTGCGTCCCCCTCTTGATCAAGTCGGAACTGAAGGGCGTCTTGACCGTCTTCAACAAGAAGAATCGCAGTCAGTTTTCCGAGGACGATCAGCGTCTTCTTTCCATCATTGCATCCCAATCCGCTCAGGTCGTGGAGAATGCACGCCTCTCTGAAGAGGAGAAAGCCTTATCTGAGTTGCGTGAGGAAGTCCGTCTCGCCTCCAAGATTCAGGCCGACCTGCTCCCCCCCTCGGTTCCAACGATTCCGGGATATGAAATTGCTGCACGCATGATTCCCGCCCAAATGTGCGGCGGAGACTATTACGACTTCATTCCTCTTGAGGGAGATTCCGTTGCAATCTGCCTGGGCGATGTATCCGGGAAGGGGCTTCCGGCTTCATTGCTGATGGCTAATCTTCAGGCAACCCTGCGCGGACAAGCTACCAAGTCCGGAGATGTTTGCGAATGCATCCGGCGTTCCAACAGTCTTCTCTTCCGCAGTACGGGACCCGAGAAATTCGCCACGCTGTTCTACGGAATCCTCCATCCTCGCAACAATATGCTGGTCTATTGCAACGCCGGTCACAATCCCCCTCTCCTGTTGAGATCGGACGGCAGAATTGAGATGCTGGACACCAGTGGGATTGTGCTTGGGGCGTTGGACGATTTCGGATTTTCCACCGGCTCAACGTCCTTCGAACCTGGCGACCTTCTTGCGATATTCTCGGATGGCGTCACCGAGGCATGGAACTGTCATCAAGAAGAGTTCGGCGAACAGCGCCTCCGGACGGAGATTCAGCACCTTCGGGGAGCATCTGCGTCGAATGTGCTTGAAGCGATTTTCCGTGCAGTCCGTGATCATGCGGGGACTTATCCCCAGTCAGATGATATCACGGTCGTGATCATGCGAAGAACGTGATTGGACACGCGACGATGTCCGATCAGACGGCTTCGTTGCGATTCCCGGACAACGATCTTGTTTCTCTCTAGTTCATTCCCATTCATCAACATTTTGCAGAGGTGGCGTATGGAGAAGTTCGTGTGGCTCGTGATGATAGCTCTTTTCTCAGTTGCGTTCCCAACGAGTGGAGGGGAGGAAATGCGAAATAGCGGTACGCAGATCGCACCGCCGCCGCCCCCCGTCACCCATGAGCTGGAGATCAAGAAGATCAACAACAGGTGGAAGGTCGTTATTCAAGGAACCACCACAACCACGGTGAAGGCAAAGAGAGGAGAAAGGATCGTTTGGACAGCCAAAGGGACGGACGCTTACTTCCAGTTCATCGACACGACACTCTTTGGCGGATTCACAAAAAGCGTGAAGGCCGGACAAAAGCTCAACCTGCCCATTGGGAAGTTTGCTAAGCTGGGTACGAATGTGTATTCGGTGTTTTGCTATGCGGAGAAGGAATATGCGGAAGGCGATTCGCCGCCAAAGATCATCATCGAGTAGTCGCCTTGTTTGATCGTCTGAGCATTTCGTTGTCGCCTTCTCCCGATGCGGGGCCGCTCGCAGAACCACAGAGTGGCATCTCTCGCCATTCGAGTGCTCGCCGGCGGAGGTGCGTCGAGATCAGCCAACAGCAGTACGGCGATTCATCGAATCCCTCACTGTCTGCATAACACAAAAGAGAAAGGGGCATTCCTCGATCACATCGTAGTCTTGCCGCCTGAATCTCCGCGGTGGGAAGAGTCGCGAGAAGTGGAATGGAGGATGGGAAGAGATTGAAGACTGAGAAGAACGGAGCTCTTGGGCGATCAATCGATTTCATCGGGTCAAGGGTGAGTCCCGGATAACCGATCACCTGCGACACATCAACCCAACCACACAACGATTCATCTCAAGCCAACCGGAGGTTCGTATGAACGTGCAACTCTCTACCGGAAAGACCATCCCCGTCGAAATGCACAAGGTGAGGATTGTCCAGAAAGCGTTTCTGGTTCCCATCGACGAGAGACTGAAGGCCATTGAGGCGGGCGGATATAATACATTCTCTCTCCGTACCAAACACATCTTCCTCGATATGCTGACAGACAGCGGCACCAATGCTATGAGCGATAATCAGCTCGCGGCCATGATGGTCTCTGATGATGCGTACGCCGGATGTGAAAGCTTCTACAAACTGGCGAGTGCCATCAAGGACGTTTTGGGATTCGAATACGTCCTGCCGGTACATCAGGGGAGAGCGGCAGAACACCTTCTCTCCAAGGTTTTCATCAAGCCGGGCGACGTCGTCCCGATGAATTATCATTTCACCACCACCCGCGCCCATTTCGAGATCGCCGGGGGAACGGTGCTTGAAATCTTCACCGACGAGGCGTTGAACACGCAGAGCACGGAGCCTTTCAAAGGAAATCTTGACCTCCAGAAGTTCAAGGATGCGATCGCGACGTACGGCAAGAAGAAGATTCCGTTCGTCAGAATGGAAGCCACAACAAACCTGCTCGGTGGCCAGCCCTTTTCCCTGCAGAACCTCAAAGAGGTGAAAAAGATCGCATCGAAACACGGCATTCCGCTTGTTTTCGATGGAAGTTTGATCTCCGAAAACGCCTACTTCATCAAGCAGAGGGAAAAAGGATACGCCGACAAGAGCATTCAGGAGATTATCACCGAGCTCATGAGTTGCGTGGATATCTTCTATCTCTCGGGGCGGAAGAGCAGTTGCGTGCGCGGCGGATTTATCGCAACCAACAACAAGAAGTACTTTGAAGAGATCAAACCATGGCTTCCGCTTTACGAGGGATTCCTCACATACGGAGGAATGTCAACGAAAGAAATCGAGGCCATGGCTGTCGGCATCAGAGAAATGACTGACCTCAACGTTGCCGGAAGCGCGGCAGAGTTCGTTAAGTATTTTGCCGAACGCTTCGTTGAAAAGGGAGTTCCGGTCGTGACTCCTCCCGGCGGATTGGCATGCCATCTCGACGCGAAGCTCTTTCTCCCTCATATCCCTCAGAGACAATATCCTGCGGGGGCGCTCGCGGCAGCAGTCTACCTTGCATCAGGCGTGAGAAGCATGGAACGAGGAACGATTTCGACCGATCGGGACAAGGACGGTAATGAGGTGTACGCCGATCTTGAGTTAGCCCGACTCGCGGTTCCGAGGCGCGTCTATACGATGTCGCAGATTGAGTACGCCGTCGATCGTATCAAATGGCTTTACGACCACCGGGACTTGGTGAAAGGGCTGAAGTTTGTTGAGGAACCTCCGGTTCTCCGATTCTTCTTCGGCAAGCTCAAAGCGCTGGAGAATTGGGGGGCGAAGCTGGCTCAGGTATTCAAAAAGGAAATCGGACCGAACTTCTGAACCCTCCATGCGCGCGGAGGCGCCATGTGCGTCCGCACTCAAAGGACCCAACCATGAAACCCATTGCGATTCTCCCAGAGAAGGAACTCCCGACTCAGTGGTACAACATCATCCCCGATCTCCCGGAACCGCTCCCGCCGCCGAAAGATCCGGAGGAAGGACCGTCACGAGTTCATAATCTCCCGAACCTCATGATCGGCGAATGCTTGAACCAGGAATTCTCGCACGAAAACTGGATCGATATTCCCGGGGGCATCATCGATCTCTACTTGAAATCCGGCCGACCGAGGCCGCTCTTTCGCGCAACGAACCTCGAAAAGCGACTCGACACACCGGCGCGACTTTACTACAAGGGAGAATTCTACAGCCCGACCGGCAGTCACAAGGTGAACACCGCGCTTGCACAGTGCTGGTATGCCAAACAGCAAGGTTTCGAGCGCGTGACGACGGAGACCGGGGCCGGCCAATGGGGGACGGCTCTCTCGTACGCCGCGGCAGTGACCGGGTTGAAGTGCACAGTCTTCTGGGTTCGGAGCGTCTACGATTGGAAAAAAGACCGGCTCTACTTCATGAAGCTCCTTGGCGCAGACGTTCACGCCTCGCCAAGTCCCAAAACCAAGTTCGGGAAATCGCTCCATGACGAGAACCCTCGTCACGTCGGATCACTCGGCATCGCAATCTCGGAAGGGCTTGAAGATTCCCAGAGCGATCCGAAAGCAACGTACTCGCTCGGCTCCGTGCTGAATCATGTGCTGATGCATCAGACGGTCATCGGATTGGAAACGCAGAAGCAATTCGAGGTGTTCGATGAGTATCCTGATATTGTGATTTCGTGTTTGGGCGGAGGATCAAATTTCGGAGGGTTTGCGCTGCCGTTTGTTGGCGATGTGCTGAAGAAGGGAAAGATGACAAGATTCATCGCGGCACAGAGTCAGGTAGCGCCGAATCTTCAGGGAACGTACCAGTACGATTTCGCTGATTACGCGGAAATCACTCCGATGCTCAAGATGTACACGCTCGGACACAAGACCGAGATGTCCCCGATCAAAGGAGACGGCTTGCGCTACCATGGATGCTCGCCGATTCTCAGCCTGCTCCGACACAAAGGGATTATTGAGACCGTCGCTTACCCCGGTGATGAGCGACATGTTTTCGAAAACGCAAAGCTCTTTATGGAAACCGAAGGGTGGCTTGCAGCGCCGGAGTCTGCGTACTCCATCTGTTGTGCGATTGACGAAGCGTTGAAATGCCGTGAGACGGGTGAGAAGAAGGTGATTGCGTTCAATATCAGCGGACATGGATTCTTGGACTTGCCGGGATATGAAAGCGTGTTGGGACTGAGGACATGAAGTCTGAATCTCGAGAATAGTGGGCAGCTCATCAGATCTCGCAGATTGAGGAGGCACCTCGTGAGTCCACATCTGGGAGGAGAGCTCCAATGAGGGGAAAGAGAACCACAGGAGATCACGCCGCGAAGATCGGGATGACCATCCTTCAATTCCTTCTAAAGGATTATCATCCTCGGGATTTTTCTATCCGGTTGTGGGACGGATCCGTGTGGAATACCGACAAGGATGAACCTCGTCGCTTTAGCCTGGTCATTCACCACCCCGAAGCAATCCGAACCATGCTGACTCGGCCAGGCGAGCGATCGCTGGGAGAGGCATACATCTACAATGATTTCGACATTGAAGGAAGCCTGGAACATGCGTTTCCGATCGCCGAACACCTCCTCCGATTGCGTTTGAGAATTGCTGATCGCCTTCGTCTCGCGACGCTGCTCCTCAGGCTGCCATCCACAAAGAGCCCTCGGTCCGGCCGCCAGGCTTTGAAGCCAAGGGGAGACCTCCACTCGATTGAGCGCGACCGCGAGGTGGTAACATATCACTATGATACCTCCAGTGACTTCTTCGCTCTCTACCTCGACAAGCAGATGGTCTATTCGAGCGCGTACTTCACGTCACCCGATGAGGATCTTGGTTCCGCGCAGGAACGAAAACTGGACTACATCTGCCGCAAACTGCGCTTGCGGCCGGGAGAACGGTTCCTTGATATCGGCTGCGGCTGGGGAGCTCTCATCATCCATGCAACACAACAGTACGGTGTCTTCTCCTTAGGCATCACACTCAGTGAACCACAGGCAAAATTAGCGAACGAACGTATTCAAAAAAGAGGTCTTGGCGATCGCTGCCGGGTTGAGGTCCGCGACTATCGCCAGATCGACAGTCCCTCTTCATTCGACAAGATGGCAAGTATCGGAATGGTGGAACACGTCGGCGAGCGAAAGTTACCCGAGTATTTCAACCAAGCGTGGCGTCTTTTGCGTCCGGGCGGGGTGTTTCTGAATCACGGCATCGCGTATCGTCGCGAAGAAAGTACGCACCGCCACCGTTCGTTCTCTCAGGCCTACGTGTTCCCTGACGGTGATCCCGTTTCCATAGACATCTGCACAAGGATCGCAGAGGACGCTGGATTTGAACTCCGGGACGTCGAAAGCCTGCGCGAACATTATGCGCTGACACTGCGTCACTGGGTGCGCCGGCTGGAGTCCCATCATGCAGAGGCCGTACGCGCCACAGACGAGGCAACTTATCGCGTCTGGCGCTTGTTTATGTCCGCCTCTGCTCATGCATTCGAGACCGGTAGATACAGTATCTATCAATCACTTCTCTCAAAACCAAATCGCGGGAGGAGCGAATTGCCACTCACTCGTGCCGACTGGTATCGATAACGTGATGTGATCAATCGTTGTACTGATGAGATAACGAAGGCACATTCGACTGCGTGAGTATGATTATTCTCTACCTGGTGGAAACTTCATAACCGGTTGCACGAAGAATCGTGTCATTCCTTCGGCGACATCGTAAACATTGGGATGAATCTGAGCACCATTGGTGAGACTGCACACGGATGTTGGAAGGATCTCTCCGAACATTTTCGGAATATCCAATTGGATCAATATGTTGTGATGCCGAATCACGTGCAGATGAACGTATTGTGGAATCCATTGCAGGGTCGACGCATACGTCGACCCTATCAGGAAAACCCAATCGGTTGGGGGATATTGTGGGATCATTCAAATCTGCCGTTTCGAAACAGGTCAATGCGATGAACGATCGATGATTTGCACTCGCGACTACATCGCAACAAATCTTCAGCGCTGGACAGAAGAGATTGTTCAACGAGAGAGAAATGATCAATTCGACAAATGGCTTACGATAGAAGGACAAAAAGTCATCAAATCGGTTAGGAGAACGCTGTGATCGGAGAGACTGTCTCTCACTACGAGATCCTCGAGAAGTTGGGCGAAGTTCGAAAATTGCCTGCGAGCGTTTTTGCGCGAGCAGCTGCAATTTTCAGAATCCCGATGCTTTTTATCGGGAGCGGCAAAGCGAGGCAGCTATGATCGGCTCTACTATCAGCCACTACAGAATCATTGAGAAGCTCGGTGAAGGTGGCATGGGTGTGGTTTACAAAGCCGAAGACACCAAGCTCAAGCGCACGGTTGCCCTGAAATTTCTTCCCCCCCAACTTACGCAGGATGAAGAGGCAAAATCCCGATTTGTCCACGAAGCACAAGCCGCTTCGGGATTAGATCATCCTTCCATCTGTACCATTCATGAGATCGACCAAACGGAAGATGGCCGAATGTTCGTTTCCATGGCGTACTACGGAGGCGAACCGCTCAACAAGCACCTCGCTCAGGGCCGATTCAACCCCGATGAGACGGTCCGCCTCGCCACCGAGATTGCAAAAGGACTTGCACGCGCACACGATGCCGGAGTCGTCCACCGCGACATCAAACCCGGCAACATCATGCTCACCCAGCATGGAGAAGCAAAGATCGTCGATTTTGGCCTTGCCAAACTTGCCGGTGTTTCGCGGTTTACACGCGAGGGGGTCACCGTAGGAACCACACCGTACATGTCACCGGAACAAGCTCGCGGGGACGACGTCGATCATCGTTCTGATGTTTGGTCGCTGGGCGTGGTCATGTATGAAATGCTTTCCGGGACTACGCCGTTCAAGGGCGAGTACGATCAGGTAATTCTCTATTCAATCCTCAATCAGTCTCCGACAGACCTTTCGACGCTCGTTCCCGATCTCCCTCCCGAACTCGGGCAAATTATCGGGCGATGCTTGAAGAAAGATCTCAATGATCGATATCAACGCGCGGCAGAGCTCGTCGAAGATCTCGAGAACTATCAACGCGGCAAGAAGAAGATTCCGACACGGAGTTGGAGGCTCAACGGGTTTTTCGGAACACCACGAACGCGCACGTTGACTTGGTCTCTGGCGGCAGTCGTGGCCATCATCGCGGCATCGTTTGCGATTGCACCGATTCGCGAAGGATGGAAAAGTTTCTTTGGATTCCCGAGCATCCCCGAGGCCCGATATATCGCCGTGCTTCCCTTCACAAACGTGGGGGGAGGAACCGAGAACGAGGCGTTCAGCAACGGCATCGTGGAACGGCTCACGAGCAGGCTATCCCAGCTCGAGCGGTTTCAGGGATCGCTCTGGGTTGTCCCGGCCGTCGAAATCTACCGACGCAACGTCGCCAGCCCCTCCGAGGCAAAAAACCTCTTCGGGGCCACGCTTGCGGTCTCCGGCAGCGTCCAGCGAAACCGCGAATCAATTCAGATAAGCCTCAATCTCCTTGACGCCTCTTCCATGCGTCAGCTGCGGTCGTCCATCATCGAGGGGCGCGTTCAACATCTCGGGGATCTGGAGGAATCGGTTCTCATTGCATTGATTGGGATGCTGGAAATGGAAGTGCCTCCGGCCGTTCGGGCTCGCGTGGCCATGCTCGGTACGCGTAACTCAGAGGCGCACGACCTCTACCTGAAGGGGCGTGGATATCTCCAGCGATACAGGGAAAAGGGAAATCTCGAAAAAGCGATTGACCTCTTTAAGGATGCCGTAGCGGAAGATTCTACGTATGCCGAGGCGTTCGCGGGCCTTGGTGAGGCATATTGGCGACAATACGAGATCACAAACGATGTTCGGTGGGTCGACCAGGCAATTCAGAACTCCACAACGGCGCAGAGACTCAATGACAAGCTGCTCGCTGTTCACCTCACCCTCGGCCTTGTCTACAACGGGACCGGTCGGCCTGTTGATGCGGAGCGCGAATTTCGTTCCGCACTGACTCTGGATCCCGTCAGTGCTCAGGCATATCAGGGACTCGCCAGGGCTCTGGAAATCCGGGGTGATGTCGCGGCTTCCGAGGAGACATACCGAAGAGCGGTAGAGTTACGTCCGGCGTACGCAACGACCCACAATGATCTGGGGACGTTTCTCGCTCGGCTCGGCAAATACGAAGCCGCGGCGCATGAATTCCGCGCTGTCGTTGAAATTGCTCCCGGGGCTGTCACGGGTTACCGCAATCTCGGGGGCATGTATTGGTATATGAACAGGAGAGACGAAGCTGTCCGATGGTTTCTCAAAGCTCTTGAGCTTGAACCCGACTATCGGACGTACTCGAATCTCGCAACGCTGTACTACTACGAAGGAAAGTTCTCCGAAGTCTCACAGATGTATCAGAAGGCGTTGGAAATATCTGACAAGGACTATCGCGTGTGGGGATATCTTGCAGCTGCCTACGTTCAACTCCCGGATCGGGAAAAAGCTCGAGACGCCTATGCCCGCGCCATCAAAATGGGTGAAGAACGGAGAACGGTCAATGCGCGGGAACCAGAACTGCTGGTGAATCTCGCGGGATACTATGCGGCCGTCGATTCTGTTCGCCGATCACGAGAATTGCTTGGCATTGTGATCAGCCAACGGCCAACCGACATCAGTGTGCTCTACGTGATCGGCACTGTGTATGAGACATTGGGAAATCGCGCAGAGGCACTCAGATGGATCGGGCGGGCAATTGAGAAAGGATATTCGATTCAGGAGATCAATGCGAATCCCGAACTTCGAGAGCTTCGGAAGGATCCGAAATTTGCTGCTATACTGAAACGCTAGTGCCGTTCCAACAAAGTAATCTTGTGTCCTATCATCAAGCATCAAGTTGGAACGAGCACTAGTGCTCGCTCCCACTAACCGATCCCGTATCGCAACACAATATTTGTTTTTGGGAGCGGCACTAGTGGACTGTTACCATAATTAACTGAAAATTCAGTATCTTGCATGCATTCTCTCATGTATCACATTCAATGGAGGATGTGTGCGCAAACAAAAATATCCCGTTAACCTGAGCAAGAAGCAGCGGAACGA
>Ga0194126_10002921_pt1 | contig 27433 bp, 25 predicted proteins | sample TA2KigC150mmetaG_FD_148641 | JGI IMG/M metagenome (GOLD analysis project Ga0194126, IMG submission 148641) | Freshwater microbial communities from Lake Tanganyika, Tanzania - TA2015035 Kigoma Deep Cast 150m | ecosystem: Environmental > Aquatic > Freshwater > Lake | place: Tanzania: Lake... | reverse complement strand
GTTTTCTTCACTTTTGTGTATACTCGGTAGCGATCAGTCATAGAGGACACCTCAGTTGGTTTGGTGACCCTGAGTTTACTCTATGACTGATTTTCCTCGTATTTGTACGGTAGAGAAATTGGAGAAAAATGGCAACCTATCGCATTATATGCATTAATCAAGAGCCTGCAAGAAACCCACCTCAACATGCTCACATTGTAGCAGTAGGGGTAGGGAACAGCCCTGCTAACTTTACTTCTCGCTTTACGCTTGCTCAAGTACTTCAAATGATGAGCAACGGAGACAGATTTTACACGCAAGGAGTAAATTCAGGTAAGACTGCGTCAGTTGAGAAATATCATTGTGCTCCTTGTGGTCAATGGCATATTCGATCAACAGCCGATTGCGTCTCCGACAATAATTTGGACAATCTTCCTAATTGTGCGTAACATAAATTCGATAGACGCAGACCTCCGAAGCATAAGAAATAAGAACTCGGAGGTCTGTTTGCTATTTTCTAAATCTCTAACTCTCTCTACTTCCCCTCCACCACCTTGACTTCTTCCTCACTCAACCCATACAACTCATACACGAGACGATCAATCCCCTTATCCGTGGACTCGATCTCCCGCTTCACCATCTCCTGCTCCTGCGGTGTGCGTGGACTTTGCCTGTGCAACGCCAGCATCCGCTCGACCAGCGAGACCATCTTATCGTGTATGGCTTTTTAGGCAGGGTCGGCAACCAGGTGACAGTCATCTTTAAGATGACTGTCACCTTTGATCCGCCACTGACCGCCGACCACTGTTCACTGATAACTGTCCACTAGTCACTGCTCACTGGCTTTTCCCTCTCCGTCAAATTCACCACACTCGCATTACTCGCTTTGACTAGATTCTCGGGCGTGATCATGATCTCCTCGCCCCATTGCCCCGCTCCCGTGCCGAGCATGGGTTCGTCCAGCAGGCTCGCTTCGAGGAAGGTTCTGAATCCCACTGGCTGCCAGCCAAAGGCGGGGATCGAGCCGATGACATATCCCGTTGTTTGTTGTACGGCTTCGGGCTTTGCCATTTGGATGTTGCGTGAACCGATCGCTTTTTTGAGATTGCCAGAAATTGCATTTTGATCGCCGCCGAGCATCACCAATACGCGCTCACCGGTATCCACTTGAAAGATCAAAGTTTTAACTGCCTGCCTCTCGGAGAACCCCAAAACGTGCGCCACGTTTGCGGCGCCTTTCTCTGTTTCTGGTGAAAAACTGCGCGCTTCGTATGGGATGTTGTGCTTGTCGAGGTATAAGTGAGGAGGGAGTTTCATATATTCAATCCTTTATAAAATATTTTCCCTCACCTCGTTTGTGGTGATTGTTCGTCAGAACGATTTCCCCTTCTCCCTTGGGGAGAGGGCAGGATGAGGGTTTTTCCTTGAGGCGAGATAAATTCCCGCCAAAATAAATACGCCGCCGATAATGGTTGCGTGGGTCGGGGTTTCATCTAAAATGAAAAATGCCAGAATTGCAGAGCCGACCGGTTCACCAAGCGTGGTGACAGCCACCAAAGCGGCGGGCAGATATTTCAAAGCCCAATTGTATGTGGAATGCCCGATCAATTGTGGAATCGCGGCAAGTAAAAATATCCAGCCATAGGTTTGCGGGCCAAAGCCAAATGGCGAATTCCCCGAAGCGAGCATGACCGCGATCAAAACCATCGCTGCCATGCCATACGCCAAAAATATATAAGGGACAAGCGACATGCCGCCCGTCGTCCGCAATTTTCTGCCGATGATCAGATAACCCGTCACAGACCATGCGCCAGCCAAAGCCAGGAAATTGCCCCATGCCGTGCGGCCTTGCAGGATGTCCTGCAAGGCGGGACAGGACAACCTGCCATCCCACACACAGGCATCAGACAAGCCGATAATTGCCCCGCCGACGATGGATAATGCCAACCCAAGCATCGCAGTCCGCGCGAGGTGCTCTTTCAACAAGATAGGCGAGAGCAAGGCCACCCAAAGCGGACCTGTGCTTACGAACACTACCGAACTCGCTACGCTTGTATATTCGAGGGATGAAATCCAGGTGGCAAAATGCACCGCGAGGAAAATGCCCGAGCCGGCACCGAGCATGATCTCGTTGCGTGTGAAGCGTCTGATCTCGTCGCGATGTTGTGTGAGAGCGACGGGAGCTAACATCAAGGTGGCAAAAGTCAATCTCAATGCCGCAATGACAAGCGATGGGACACCGTCATTCTGCGCGAAACGTATAAAGATGCTCGCGGTGGAAACCGCGAGGATGGCGATGAGAATTGTAAGAGGCAGGAAAAGACGGGCGCGGGGTTCAGTCATGGTTCAACCTTGATTTATATGATATTTGTATAAAAATTGTCCAAATTCTTGCATCTATTTTGCGTTCACGGTAAAATCGAATTATACGTTCAAAGAACACAATTTTATATAATCGTTTCCAACTATTAAGGAGAAAACCTCATGGCTTTTGAACTTCCCAAACTTGCTTATGCATACGACGCTTTGGAGCCGCATATTGATGCGCGCACGATGGAAATCCACCACACCAAGCACCACCAGACTTACATCACCAATTTGAATGCGGCTGTCGAGAAAACCCCCGAATTGGCCGGCAAGTCGCTTGTAGCCCTGCTCAGTAATTTGAATGCCGCCCCCGAAGGCGTGCGCGGCGTAGTCCGCAATCATGGCGGCGGCACGTATAACCACAATCTCTTTTGGGAGGTCATGGGACCGAAGGCAGGCGGCTCACCGAAAGGCGACTTAGCCAAAGCCATTGACGCTTCCTTCACTTCCTTCGATAAATTCAAAGCTGAATTTGGCGCTTCGGCTACAACTCGCTTCGGCTCAGGCTGGGCCTGGTTGGTAAAGAAGGGCAGTGGTTTGGCGGTTGTATCCACTGCAAATCAGGATTCCCCTTTGCCTGATGGACTCACCCCCATTTTAGGAATTGATGTTTGGGAACATGCTTACTACCTCAACTACCAAAACCGCCGTCCTGATTACATCGCCGCGTTTTGGAATGTGATCAACTGGGATGCGGTTGCTGAAAAATTCGCCGCGAAGTAAATATATTAAGAAACAAGTTCACGTTCAAGGATCTTCCCACAGGTTTTCATCTGTGGGAAGATTTTTAATTTCTGATCTTGTCCCAGCAATTTTCCTTATAAAAGAACCTTCATCCGCAGATGGCGCAGATTTAGCAGATTATTTTGATTCTTTTTCTACGCAACCTGCGCCATCGTACCCGAATGGGTAAATCTGTGGATAAATTAAAGCCGGATTGAGAATTTCTGCATCTGCCCCTTGTCACAAAAATAAACAAAGATATAATAGTGAAAAGATTGTCTGTATATAATCTCACAAGGAGCAATTTCCCATGACCCACATTATCACAAGTTTATGCGTTCGTGACCGCGGTTGTATAGATGTTTGCCCAGTCGAATGCATGATCCCTGGCCTGCCTCTTGAAGAATGGCCGTGGATTTATATCGACCCGGATACCTGTATTGATTGCGGCGCCTGCGTGCCAGAATGCCCGTATGCCGCCATCTTCCCCGAAGATGAGGTTCCCGCCGTTTACACCGCGAAGGGCGGGGAATATATCAGCAAGGTCGGACTCACTGGACATTTCGAAGGCACCAATCATCATGGCAAACCGATTGTCCTGGAAACCACCAAACAACTTGCGGCTGGCGAAGTTGTAGACCTGACTGCTGATATCAAGCCCAATTATGATTTCTTCAAAAGCGGGCCCGGTTACTCTGCGAAAGACAGCGATCAGGGTTTATAGTTCACGTGTAAATAAAAAAGGTCAGGTGTTATGCCTGACCTTTTTTGATTCCTACTGGCTCAGCCCGGCATTTAGAAGGTTTTCTCCAATGCGTTCCGCCAGGGAGATATTGTTTTCCTCCAGAGCAACAACCAGCACCAACGGCGTTCCCCGCCAATCTGGAAGCGTCCCTGCCAGCAGCCAGGTGAAATGGGTATTGCCCACACTTGCCCGCCCGATATGACTCCAATACGGCTTTCCTTTTTTGATAAAAGACAAAGCCGCTTCATTCGCCGCCTCAGCCTGAATCACCTCCACAGGCTGACTCAACGCCGGAAGCACCACCCAACCCTGGTCCGGCGTGTTGACCGCCGTGGCAATGCGCGGCGCGGGCAGAATCCCCTGATAACTTATGGAAGCTGCGGCGATGGCCGCTTGCAATGGACTGACCCTCAAGTTTTGCAATGAATCTATTCTTTCATCAACCATAACAGGCATATTCAATGTGGGGGCCTGAAATAAGCCCAGCTTTTCATAAAATGCCTGTAATTCAAAATTCGACGGCAGTCTTTCCCCAAATTCCGCCCGGAGCAATGGCAGGAGCGCAGTGCCTATTGGATACAAGCCCTGCGTTGCCCGGTTAAGTAACGGCGAAGAAGAATCCTGTGAAAGCGCCTCCCCTTCTTCGTTTAAATTATTGGGATTGTAAGGCGGATGGGAAGACATAACGAGGATCTCGCCTGTTTCTGCATTCATCAAAATGATCGCGCCCGTATGGTCGCCCAGCAATTGATCTGCCTCTGATTGCAAAGTGACGTCAAGGCTCAGGCGCACATCCAGTCCGGAGGGGGGAGTGCCATAGAGTAATTGGTCTTTCAAAATTACACTTGCAGGGTATCCCTGCAACCCGCGTAAATAACTATCTTGGGACGCTTCCAACCCTGCCTGACCGTAAACAGGATGCGTGTATCCGGTAACAGGCGCAAGGTCGGGATAAAGATAAATACGGTTGTAGGTTCCGCTTTGCCCTTCAGTGACGTTAATGGGTTGATTGTTTCTATCCACCAATTCACCGCGTGGAACATAGCGGTCTGCGATTGCACGGCGAGGATTGTCTGTCCGCAAGAGCAGGTCTGGTGCGCGAATGATCGCCCACCAGGCAGTTGTCAATGCACATGCAGCGATTCCAAAGGCGAGCGCGGCGGCAAGGAATGAATACGGTTTTGGATCATGCAAAACAGCGGGTTCTTTGTCTTCGACGCTGCTAATGACGAGCAGTAAAAAAAGCGCAATGAAGGAGGTCAGTAGCGAAGAACCGCCGTAGGAGACAAAAGGCAGGGTTACACCTGTAAGGGGCAACAGCCTGATGTTTCCGCCGATGATAAGCAGGCTTTGAACACCAAGGTAAGTTACGATACCTGCCGCGAGGTACCGCCGAAATCCATCTGGCGCGCGCAGGGAGATGATCATGCCTCGGGCGAGAATCAGCCAGATGGCGGCAAGCAGGCTCAACGTCCCGATCAGACCCGTTTCTTCCGCAATTGCAGAATAGATAAAATCAGAAATGGCAACCGGAACGAGCAGCGGACTGCCAATCCCAAGTCCTCTTCCGATTGTGCCGCCATTGGCTATCGCGAGAAGTGACTGCACGATCTGGTAGGAGTTGCCGGACGGGTCTGTCCAGGGGTTTAACCAGCCGACCATGCGGATGTGAATAACATCAATAAAGAAATATCCCAAAAGAAACGCAAACGACAGGAACAGAGCTGCGCTTAATAACACAGGTCGTTTGCCTGTTGTTAAAAAAATGATGATCGTAAAGATGGAAATAATAATGGATGCGGTTCCAAGATCTCGTTGGACGAGCAGGAGCAGAAGTGCAAGACCTGTGACGACCAACGTGGGGACAAGCAGAGGAAATGAGAAAAGGTAAATACTGGCGCGGTCTGCAAGATATGCGGAAAGGTAAATGACCAGCAATAACTTAAGCGGTTCGGATGGTTGAAAATAGACGCCGCAACAACCCAGCCACAAGCGCGGCCCGAACCCAAGCGGATTTGTGCCAAAGAGCAAAGTCAGTGCGGTGATGAATAAGCCGCCGCTTAGTAATATGTATTTGTATCTTCTTAGGAAAGTGAGATTTTTAAGGAAGGTCAAAGCAGCGATAAAAACGAAGATGCTCACACCCAGCCAGATCATCTGACGTATCCCAAATGTCTCCTCAAGCCGCCAGATGGTGAGCATACCCCACCCGCTGAGCAGGGCCGCGGCTGGTAAAAGATAGGGGTCTCGTTCAGGCAAATATTTAACCGTGGCGCGATGTGCCAGGCTGATTAAGACCGCCCAAATTATGAAGCCAACCCAGTGGGATAGTCTGTAGTCTACATCCCAGCTGCGCTCGCGGACTGCCGGGGAAAGCGTGAAGATGATGGATTGGATGGAGAGGAAGAATGCCGACCAGCTTAATAATCGGCTTTGGATTGAATCATGCATTCATTAATGGTACATCATATTTTGGAAATGGTCGGATGCGAATATTTCTGCATTTCAGGAAACGGCGATTTGCGGTGAATCCATGCAGGAAGCATGAAGCCAATGTATCCACCCAGCAGGACGTTCTTCTTGAGGTGAGTTTATGAATCTATTTGAAGTATTTGCCAATCAGCAGGTCAAGTTTTTTACGGGTTTTGGCGGGGACGACTTCGGGGTTTGTAATCAGTGCGGTGGCTAAAGCCTGTCCACATTTACAGGCGCGTTCCCTGTTTAGATCGCGCACAAGATTACGGATTGCTTTCTGCGCAATATCAGTATTCTTATTTAGGGTTTGAATCACCATTTCTACGGTTACTGGTGATTCATTTTCGTGCCAGACATCATAATCTGTGACGTGCGCCATGGTGGCATAGCATAATTCCGCTTCCCGCGCCAGGAAAGCCTCCGGCGAGGCCGTCATCCCGATGACGGACATTCCCCAGCTGCGATAAGTCTGCGATTCCGCCTTTGTGGAAAAACGCGGTCCTTCTATCGTAATTAATGCTCCCCCATGATGGGTCGTTGCGCCTGTTGCGCGGACTGCAGATTCCAATTGTTGTGATAGCTCGTTGCAGAAAGGATCTGCAACGCTGATATGGGCTACAAGCCCCTCACCGAAGAAGGAGCGGACGCGATTCTTGGTGAAATCGAAGATATTATCAGGGATGACGATCTGCCCGGGGGCGTAATCTTCGCGCAATGATCCGCAGGCGCTAATGCTGATGAGGCGTTCGACGCCCAGTGATTTCAAGGCGTAAATGTTTGCGCAATAGGGAACTTCACTTGGGGTGATGTGATGACCTATTCCATGCCGTGCGAGGAAGGCCACAGGCATCCCTTCCAAAGTACCAATTGTGATGGGCGCACTGGGCTTCCCAAACGGGGTGTCCACGTCAACGCTTTCTGCATTTTCAAGACCGCTCATTTGATACAAACCTGAACCGCCGATGACCGCCATGGATGCTTTTTTTGTCATTTATCCCTCGATCTTTGTGTGGGTTGGTCAATCATATTTTCCGACAAGGTTACGATAAGCCGCGTGGATCCACATTTGATCTCATCGCCGGAGGTGATCACGGTCGGCATGTCAACAGGCGATTCGTTCAAAGAAGTGCCGTTTGTGGATGCAAGATCTTCCAGCCACCATTGTCCGTGATGATAAGTGAGTTGCGCATGCTTGGTGGAGGCTGTGTCGTCCATAATAGGAATGTCGCAAGCCGGGTCACGCCCAAGCATAATCTCAGGTTGAAAAAATTGTTTTAAGATCGGGTTTCCCTGCGCATGGTTTACCGAGATATTGATTCCGGGTACCCTGCGACCAGCTAGTGAAAGTCCCTGTCTGTTTACCTCGCGATACAAAAAGATCAACACCCAGCCTAGGAAACCAAATAATGCCAAAGCTGTGATAAGCCGTAAGGCTAAAACAATCGAACCACTCATTTTTTCCTGATTTTTGCAGTAGAGGTATCTTTTATGAATACTGTCGGCCAATCATCGGACACTCTGGGAAGAGGGGCTGTTTCTTTAAGGTCGGGACGGGGAGGCGGACCGTCCTGTCCAAAAATCAGGGCAACGCCTGCGAGGGAAATTACATCCCCGGGATACAGGACACTCTGGTTGGTGCGCTGTCCATTTACAAAAGTTCCCCCCGTTGAGTTTAGATCAAAGACCGTATAACGACCATTAATTGTGCGCAACTGCGCGTGACTGCGTGAGATGCGCGGGTCGTCAATGATCAATTGATTGTCCAACCTGCGGCCGATATTGACAACGGGCAAAACCAGGGGAAAAACCTTTACACCCTCCACGATCAAAAATGCTTTTTCAGGGCTCTTGCTGTTGTCTGCATGGCTTTCGGTATCCAACGGGATTGCATTTGTTTCTGCCATAGATTCGATCCGATGCGATGCAACGATTTGGGCATCATTTAATGGTATTTTCTCAACTGGTGAAATGGTGAGAGTAGGTGAGATTGTAAACCTGAATCCCGCCTCTTCGGCCACGGTTGTAATGGAGTGTAATAATACTCTCAGCAATTGTGAGTTTTGCCAGTTTGCTGATGTGACTGGGTTCATTAACAAAGTGTATACGTTCGGCGCAATGATTGTGCCGTCATCATGTGATATGCTGTTCAGTTGAATTGATGCCGCGAGTTTTTGAACGATGATGTCATCCACTTTTTTTCCGGGCAGTAAGTTCAGCAAATCCACTTCGATCAATGTCTGAAGGCGGGCTTCGAGTTCTTTTAGATTCATGGGATGTAAATTCCGGATTTCATTATAGAAGTTTGATGATGTTTTTACTGGAGCAATGAAAGCTGTTTAAAACTCACAGGGACTGCTTGCAATTGGGGCAGGTCTTGACGCCTGCTTTTACGACATATCCGCACTTTTTGCACGTATCGGGCTGTAGGTTCCCGAGAGGCGCACCGCAGGCAAGACAGGCCGGTTCGCCGACCGGGTTAGCCGTATGGCAGAATTCGCAAGTCAGACGTTTAAGTTTGTCTGATAATTCAGTGGATGCTCCAGCGGTTCGCACGGTTTTTGCAATTACTTGCCAGATGCGTTCCCCAAGCTGAAGATGCTCAAAATCCTGGGCGATATCATCCAGCCGCCCAAGCAGGCTGAAAGGGTTTCGAATCGCGGCAAGAGCGCTGGCGCCCAGGCTCGCGGCTAGACCGAGCCATGCTTGCTGCCCCAATTCAACAATGACCCCTTCTTCTTCCATTTGTTGAATGGTCACCGTCATAGCAGTCATTCCGCCAGACATCGCATCTGGACGGGAACTTATCTGCACGATCATCCTGTCACTTTGCCCGATCGTTTGCGCCAGTAAATTACCTTGATTGAATTCGCCAAGCAGGGCCTGCGCAATATCCGCGGGCTTGATATTTCCATGAAAGATTTTTCGTTCCATGAAGTGGATTATAATCGTCTTTACGATTTCCTTTTAAGAGCTATTTGAAATGAAAAATATCCATTTTCAATCCAAAATTCTTTTCCTTCTCAGCTCCCTGTCATTGACAGGGACATTTTTCGGTTTTACCTCGACCATTGTGCTGGCTCAACAACCGACGAATGTCCCAGCTGCAGGCATGTTCATTACCGTCTTGTTTGGTGGTGAGGATTTTGCTAATATTCGTATGGGTCCAAACTCTTCCATTTATCCTGTTGTAGGTCAATTGTTTCCAGGAGATACAGCGCCGGCGCTTGGCAGGTCACAGGGTGGGGATTGGATACAGATCGAGTTCCCATCAGCCCCAGGTGGAAAAGGCTGGGTCTATTCCCCCCTTGTTCAGGTATCTCCCGGGGCTTTACAGATCGTGGAGCCGCCTCCCACTCCTGTTCCACCTCCAACTGCCACCATTGACCCGACGCTTGCCGCGCAGTTCAATATTATTCCCACCAATACCCGTCTGCCAACTTTTACTCCGCCGCCATCTTTGACTGCACATGCTTATACAGAATTCCCCGCAAGATATTCTGAAAATTCTGTCCCAATTGCCGCGATCATTATAGCGTTTGCAAGCTTGGGGCTGATTGGTTTTCTGCTCTCTTTTATACGCCGATAAGATGATGGTCTCATTCAAGGCAAAGCTTGTCGCTCTGATCGCATTGATGATTGCCGGGGCAGGAGTCATGTTTTCTGTTCCCATTCAATCCCCTGCACGCGCCCAGCAGCCCACCGGCTCCGTCCCAACGGTGACAGGCACACCCTCCGGCATGATCGTTGCAGTAAACCTTGATATGGTTACTGTCAGTGTATATTCAGGTCCCAGTTCGTATCTGTACCCTGCAGTTGGCGTGCTGTTGAAGGGACAGGAAGTGCCTGCATTGGGCATCTCCGAGGACAGGGATTGGATACAGGTTTATTATCCCGGCGTTCCAAGCGCGGTTGCATGGATCTATGGGCCTTATGTCAATATTGTAAGACCGGGGCAACTGGCTGTGTTGAGCGCGCCTCCCACGCCGACCCCGGCTTCCACCCCCACCATTAACCCAACTCTTGCGGCGGCATTTATTGCCCCTGTTACACCCACCCGCCTGCCAACATTCACTCCCCCGCCGCCCCTGGTCATTGCTACTTTTCTCAACGACAATTCAACGGCTAATCATCTGCCGATGGGCTTGTTAATTTTCGGTCTTGGTTTTATTGGGGCCTTTGGCACTTTAATTTCCTTCCTGCGCGGCCGCTAGATTAAATAACAATACGCCTTTTATTGGAAAGGCGTATTTGTTATTTTCTAATTTAGGTTAGATTAGTTATTGCATCCGCAGGAACCACCGCCGCAGCCACTAGAATCACTGCCATCGCTGCTGCCACAGGCGCAACCGCCTTCGCCGTGTTCGTGACCATGTCCTTTTTTGGCGTTTGGACTGTTGACTGCGAAGCCGGCGCCATGTTGGGGATCGTTCACAAAGTCAATGCTTGCTTCGCGCAAATAATCCATGGACACATTGTCAACGACGACCTGCACGCCGTCCGCGTCAAACAGGGTGTCAATATCGCGGAAGTTATTATCCAACGCCATGCCAAAATTCACGCCGCAGCAACCGCCGCTGGCAACATAAACGCGCAAGGCATAGCCTTCAAGGCTGCGTTGTTCGAGAATATCTTTAACAGCCTGGCTGGCAGCGGGAGTTAAGGTAAAGAGTTGGGTTTCAATTTCCTGGAGCATGTTTGTTCTCCTTGTTTGATTGATTCTAAATTTCGCCAAATCTTATCAGGTTTGGGGAACATTGTCAACTTTGGGTTAACACTTTGGGCTGACCCATTGGGTTAACATACTTCTCACATTTCTTGACACATTCTATGTGCGCCTGTAAAATCTCTCTGGTTTATAGGCGAAAGCCCATATTTTTTTTATTCCCTCTGGAGGATATAACCCACATGTACTATATGCAAGGACTTCAAGATTTTGAGGTGGTCGCAATCTGGCTCGTATTTGGCATTGCCATTGTCGGTCTTTTATATGCGATCTTCCTTCGTAACCAAATCCTGCGCGAAGATAAAGGCACTGAAAAAATGCAGGAAGTTTGGAACGCGATCAAAGATGGAGCGAACGCTTATTTACAGAAGCAGTTTCGCTCCATTTTGCCGTTGATCGCTGTTTTAACTGTTGCTTTGTTCCTGTCTGTGTATGTTGTTCCGCCTTCTCCTGAAGCGCAGGAACGCTTCCAGGGCATGAGCGATGCTCAACTCCAGCTGTGGATCGGCATCGCCCGCGGTCTGGCCTTCATTATGGGCGCGGGCTTCTCGCTTACAGTCGGACAGCTTGGTATGCGTATGGCTGTCGAAGCCAATGTGCGCGTGGCTTCAGCATCCAAGAGGTCGTTTGGTGAAGCGCTCCGTATTGCCTATCGCGCCGGCACCATTACTGGAATGCTTACCGATGGTCTCGGCCTGCTTGGCGGAACCATCATTTTCATTATCCTTGGTATTGCCGCGCCCGATGCTTTGCTGGGCTTTGGTTTCGGCGGTACGCTGCTCGCGTTGTTCATGCGTGTGGGCGGCGGCATCTTTACGAAGGCGGCTGACGTCGGCGCCGACCTGGTCGGCAAGGTGGAAGCAGGCATCCCTGAGGATGATCCGAGAAATCCCGCTGTGATCGCCGATCTGGTTGGTGACAACGTCGGCGACTGCGCCGGTATGGCCGCTGACATTTTCGAATCCTATGAAGTCACGATCGTTTCTGGACTTATTCTTGGTCTGGCCCTCTGGCACACGACCGGGCGCCTCGAGTGGATCATCTTCCCGTTGGTGGTGCGCGGTATTGGCGTGCTTTCGTCCATCATCGGCACGTACTTTGTGAAGGCCGGCAAAACCGGCAAGAGCGAAGATGCAATGAAGGCGATCTTTAGCGGCTTCCTGACCTCGGCAGTGATCTCTGCTGCGTTGTTCTTCATCGCCGGTTTCTTCTATTTGAACAACCCTGCAATGGCTGCATGGGGCGGCTGGTGGCGTTTGCCGACGGCTGTAGGTGTTGGGGTTTTGCTTGCCATTGTGATTGACCGCCTGACTGAATACTTTACGGGTACGCATGCCGTGCCAGTCAATAACATCAAAAAAGCCGCAGATACCGGCCCTGCAACCTTGATCTTGAACGGTATCTCGGTCGGTTTTGAATCCTCTGTTTGGTCCGTGCTTGTGATCGCGTTGACAATTGTCGCCTCTATATTTATCTTCGGCACTATTCCCGGTGTGGAAGGTGTGGATCGGGCGACATTCATTTTGTACGGCGTTGCGATGACTGGCATCGGCATGTTGACCCTCACGGGCAACAACGTCGCGATGGACTCTTTCGGTCCGATCTCAGACAATGCCAATGGCATCGGTGAAATGGCCTGGTCTGGCAAAACAGACAAGGCTACCAAAGATGCACAGCAGATCATGGCTGACCTTGATGCGGTGGGTAATACGACCAAAGCGATTACAAAAGGCGTGGCCATTGGCTCCGCAGTGATCGCGGCGGTTTCACTTTTTGGATCGTTCCTGGTGGATGTCACTCGCGCCCAGGAAGGATTGAATGTCCCTGCGGCAGAGCTGATCAAGAACATCGGTATTCGTGCAGATGACCCTCAAGTATTTGTAGGCATGTTGATCGGCGCCGCATTGCCCTGGCTGTTCTCTTCGTTCGCGATCCAGGCTGTGGCACGTGCGGCTTCGTTGATCGTAATGGAAGTCCGCCGCCAATTCAAACTGGGTGTGCTCACCGGCAAGGTCAAGCCTGATTACAAGCAGGCTGTCTCCATTTCCACGACCGCCGCGCAGAAGGAATTGGTCTCCCTTGCCTTGCTCGGCATCGTGACTCCGATTGTCGTTGGCTTATTCCTGCAAGTTGAGGCTCTCGGCGGCTTTTTGGCTGGCATCATTGTTTCAGGCCAATTGCTGGCAGTCTTCTTGAACAACTCCGGCGGCGCCTGGGACAATGCCAAGAAGTTGATCGAAGATGAACCCAAAGACCCGAAGAACAATCTCGGCAAGGGTTCTGAGCGACACAAAGCGGGCGTGGTAGGCGATACCGTTGGCGATCCGTTCAAAGACACCGCTGGTCCCGCACTCAACCCGATGATCAAAGTGGTCAATCTCGTTGCCGTGATCATTGCGCCGATTGTCGTTCAGTATTCAGGCGCGACGGGAATTACTCAGCTTGTCGTTTGGGCTGTCGGTCTGGCTTTGCTTGGGTTGCTGGCTTGGGCGGTCATGCGTTCGAAGGCGCCCGCTCCTTCAATGGCTGTGGAAATAGAAATCCCGAAGAAGAGTAAGAAGAAGTAAGAAGATCAATAAAAGGGCTTCCGTGTTTTCGGAAGCCCTTTTGCTTTTGAAAGACAAGTTAAAGATAGCGAACTTCTATATATAACGGTGGCAGCATGGTCAGATTAAATAAGATTTTGCGAGTTAATAAAATGTTATTAAATGTGGGGTTTATATGGGTTTTATTATGGTTTCTTCCCTGGGGAAAAACACTTTCGTTTGAAGGCAATCTTTATATGATTTTTGTTGTTGATATGTTAAAACTCGGCGTTGCGCTTGGGATGTTCATCCTGCCGGGCGCATTGTTATATATTCTTTTAAGGCAGGAGAACGATTCGCTTTTTGACCTGTGTGGCATTCTTCCAATCGGATTTACCCTGTCCGTGACGATCATCGCGGTAACCGGCATTTTGGGGCGGATTTTAGGATTTTCCTTTGTGCTGGTAAAAAATATATTCATGCTGATTGGGCTGGGCGAATTGGTGCTTCTAATGTTTTTCAAGCCGAACTTTATTGTGCGCAAGGATCATTTATTAGAGTCTTTTCGTGGCGTCCTGAATAATCCCCCATTGCTGCTGGCGCTTGTATTAGCTGCTTCGATGACAGTTAATGGTTACTTATTTTTTATTGACGATCTGTCTTACCTGGCTTACGTGACAAACTGGCAACATTCAACGCAATTGGGTTTTGAGAATATCGTACATGAAGCGAATGTAATAGAAAATGTGAGATATTGGATAGCCATGTACCCGATGGGGCAGGCATCGCTTGCTGATTTGAGTGGGGTGCCAGGAATTTTATTGTTGGGTAATTACCTTGAACTTTATCTAGTGCCAATTGCGGTAATTACTTCGTACTGGTTTGCGCTTAGACTGGGGTTATCGCGTAAAGCAGCTGGTTTTTCAGTATTGATTCAGATTTCCCTGTATATGTGGATGGTGGGGGAGTACTGGCCGGTGGGAACCTGGTTTTTACAATCCATGGCGGAGGATAAAGTCACAGCTGTATTTTTATTATCGCCCGTGTTTTTTGCCTTCGTTTTGTGCTTTCTTCGGTCTTCCACAAAAATCAACTTACTCTTGGTATTTTTGAGTGGGCTTAGCTTGACATTTGCTCATCCAATTATCTTATTTTTTTCTTGTTTAGTTGGATCTGGGATTGTTGTGTTTTCCTGGTTGGTAAGGAAAACAGCATTGAGTGCGATTCTACAATTATTTTTGGTTTTTATTACCTCAATGCTGCCTTATATTGCCATCCGGTTTTCTAATATTCCGTTGAAAATGGGTATGCCTTTTAACTCTGAATCCGCGAGTGCCACGTATCAAATCGATAGATACCTCAATGTGCTGAATGAGGTTTTTTACGGACTTAATCCTGAGGTGTTGAAATTTACTGATATCTCACCCGAAACTAATGGTTACGCAGTATTTCAATTCTTCCGGTTTATACCCCTTGTTTTAGCAACCTGTGCCGGAATTTTAGCATGTTTCAATTTAAGAAAGGGCGCATTCTATTGGTATGTTTTGGTAAGTGTTTTACTGGTCTTTTTTGCAACCTTGCCATACACGGGTTGGATTCTTGGATATATTGTGACTGCGCGAGTGCTTTCGCGCGCTTCATGGTTTTCACCATTAGGTTTAAGTGGGGTACTGATTCTAAAATTAATGCGGGATAAGCTGAAATCCCTTCATGTTATTGATAACAAGGGAAAGATCGTTCTATATGAAAGACTGAGCCTAACAACCGATTTTGTGGGGATTGCCGCTTGTTTGATATTTATGTCCCCCATTCTTGCATCCAGTTTCTTTTATCAAGTACCACTATATTTTGAGAGGCTGGATCATTACAGGCAATTAGCTCAAGTTGGCGCTTATATTGATAAGAGTACCAGCGATAAAGTGACAAATATCTCGCTGGATTACTGGGATACACAATTTCTGCCGGGCGTATCAGCGCATACTGTTTTAATTTCCTTTCGGGAAGAGACCGAATCCAACGGTTTTAATAATTTCCTTTCGTTTGATGAAATCCATGCCCGGAACTATGCCAGTAACTCCATCCGTTCGTTGGATAACACGATTTCACCTGGGGAAAGGTGTTCCTTTATAAAGCAATTTAATATCAAGTTTGTATTGGCTCGACATGATAATGAAGATCTCTTCAAACACAGTGTAAACGAATGCAAAATTGCAGTTGAAAACGCATTTGAAACAGATGATTTGGTTTTATTGAAGATAGGGATGGAATCGCCTGCCATTGAAAATTGGTGCGTGCCTGCAATGCATCTTTTGCAAAGGGACTTCCTGATAAAGTTATATGCAAGTTGTAGTTTACTGAATTTCGATAAATGATTGTCGACTCAATTTGATGTTTTGTTTGTAAAAAAGATAATACCAGGAGGCAGGGGTCAGTAATAAGGTCATCGAGAGTAAGACTACCCGAACGAGAGCGCTTACAACAACACCTTGAGCAAAGGGCATTCCTGTTAGATAGGTGAAATAGCCGTAGGCAGCTTCTTGAATTCCTAGGTTGCCCGGGACAATGGTTAAAATGTTAGTAAATGAAATAAGGACTGAAAGGCTGATTCCCAGTAATGGGTTGATCTTCAGACCCAGACTATAGTATGCGGTTGAAACCCAGACCCCGGCACTAACAAATATGATAAATTGCCAGATGCAGGCTTTTATTAAACAGGATTTGTTGGCTCTCAAACTTTTCCAACCATCAGAATAATTCGAGATCAATATGCCGATTTTTCCCATCTTGGGCAGCGCCCCTTTGGGAAAGTCGACGATGAAAAGGATTCCAGATGCACAACCAAAACAAGCAACGATCCAAAAAATTAATGGGACAGCCTTACCCATTAATAGGGTGGCCAAATTTGTAATTAGAATTACCCCTGAACCAATTAGGATGTAAATGACAAGCAATCCCAAAAACAGAGCAGGAGTTTTTGAATAAGGAATCCCATGTTTCTGTTTTAAATATACAGCTTTTGTAATCGTACCTCCTTGGGGAAGAAAGAGATTGAAAAAAGCGCTGACATTCGTTAATCTGAAGCTTTCAATGTTGCCTATTGGAGCGCCAAGTGCTTGAAATAATGCAGAGTTTTCGGAAGCGCTGGCGTAAATATTGACTAGTATAAAAAATGACATCAAACTAAGGCTTTCCCATTTAATCTCCAACAATACGCGGAAGTAATCAGCATTTATATATAAGTAATATGCGCTATATGCTAATACGAGAACAGTAGATACTGTTCGGATAAATTTTATTAACTTTGAATCGGATTTCAATTATTATCTCTCCGGTTTCTGTCCTGTGTATATGTTTATCCCACAAAAAGGATACGGGAATGGTAGGTTAACCTTTACTATGGGTAGATCAGTTCCTCCTGAGATTACTTGTACCTTAGTGAATTTGTATCGCTCCATCATGCGAACAAGAAACCTTGGGAGGAACAGTCCTACATGACCCGGCGCGTAAAAAAAGCGGCGAATCACTAACATTTCTAGCAAGGCAATTGGAGGGAAGTAAGGATTGGGTGTGCTAATTACCAAACGGCCGCCTGGGTTTAGAATTGCATAACAACCTTCCAGAAATGCTTGAGGACTGTCAAGATGTTCAATGATTTCGCCAGCGAGAATTGTGTCGTACCGGTCTTCAAATTCCATTAAACTAGAAGCGTCATGCACAAAACATTCTTTATAATTAGAAGGCTTTTTTTCCGGCTTGTTGATATCCATACCGTAGACCTCTCCTTTGAGGAATATGTTTGGTTGATCTGTAAACCCTATATCTAATATTTTCCCTGACGCAAGGTTTGCCATTTTTTTTAGTCTGTACATATTCTTTTCCTATAGTGTTTTCCGTTATTTTCAAAAAGATTAATAACAAATTCTGTGACATCGATCTTTTCGACAAGCATCCGATCCCGCTTTAATCGCCACTCATGTTTCGAATTCGGTTGTTCAAGAATACCGATTGCTTTTTCTAATGCCTCGTCAGGATCGTAATAAGAATACACCAATTGATACCGCTCCATCAGCTCGACAAAATTACCCATGTTGAGCGCCATGGAAGATGATCTCACAGCTGGTGTCCCCAGTATGCTTGCCTCAGTTGCCATTGTGGCTCCGTCACCAATAAATAATTGAGCATAGTTCATAAGATCATGAATCTGATAGGGAGGTAAAGTTAATCGAAAAGATTCAAACTCTTCAGGTATTTCTTTTTCGGAGGTAATAAATACCCGCCCGTAAAGCTGTAATTTTCGAATGATGGTCCGTTTTTGATCAAGGGAGAAACCCATTTGACCAATATCGTGACTTGCCTTCCAAGCTACAAAGCGTACGACAGTAAAAGGTTCATCCTCTTTAACCCCTATTTTACTCAGAACAGTCGGTTCAGGTTTAAAGTATTGCGGCGAAAGGTATGCCAGTTCATGGTAACCCTCGTATCGTATCTGCCGTTTTCCCAGATCTTTATTGAAGCAAGCGGGGGTGCAAATGACATTTGCTATCGGATATGTTAAAAATTTATCTATTGGAACCGGTTCGCTATCAGTAAAGACAATAGTAGGAATTCCAAGAAGCTTACCTATGGGGGCAATAAATTCACCTCCAATCCCAGTCACAATATCAGGTTTAAACTTGCTCATTAACTTCCTTAATCCTATTTCTCGCTGTATAAATTCCCGGTAAAGTCCTATTCGACCGGTGCCGATTGTAGAAAGGGTAGAATAGTTGAATTTATAATGTTCCAATAACGAGACTGTTACATCTTTATCGCGAGCAGAAAAGAAAACATCATGTCCCCTTTCTTGTAATTTCCATACAGCATTTTTGTAAAAGTGCACATGACCAGGGTGACCAATATCAATGAGTATTTTCATGTTGAATACCTAAGATAATAATTATCAATATCAAACAACATTTGTATGACATATTCATCGGAATTAATCTGCTATTCTGGGTAATTATGAATCCGGGGGTATACGTAAACGATCTTAAAAATTCTTGGTTGTTATCGTGCATTGTCCTGTTTTTTGTTGTAATCCATATCAAACCACATGGCAAAAAACAAAGACTGCATCCCGGTGATAAACAAAAAAACGGCCATAATTGTGCTGGTTGCCGCGACGGGCCCAATAAAGATACGGTAGATTAATAGGTACAAACCTAGGATCAATCCGCTGAGAAACATAATAAAGCCAGAAAAATAAAAAAAGATGAGAGGGTGAAAGTCACGGATAACATACTTTTGAATCATCCGATAGAGAAAGAACCTGCCCATCTGCCAGGCTAACTTCGGAATCACAGCTAAAGGGTTTATACCCGATTTTTCACCAATACCGTAAATTGACTTGATCTGTACATCGCCGACACGAAAGTTGAAAATATTAAGCTTTACCAACATGTCGTTAGGCATTCCATAACGCTTGTAAATATGATCAAGGTCGAGCGTTTTTAATACTTTGAGATTTGCTACGGTATAGCCTGTTTGTGAGTCTGCAATGTGCCAATAGCCTGATGCGATTTTAGTGAGCAAGGAGAGCATGGCATTGCCCAGGTAACGGATGCGAGGAATTTTGTTCCAGGCTTCACCTGAAATCAATCGGTTGCCCTTGGAATAATCAACCTCTCCATTAATAACGGGATTTAGAAGTGCTGGCAAATCACCTGGGTCCATTTGAGCATCGCCAGCCATAACAACAGTAGCATCAATATGATGATCTCGGCACCATTTGTAGCCGGTAGCTATTGCTCCACCAACCCCCTGGTTCTCTTCGTGACGAATAAACACGATGCGGCTTGGATGATTATCTGCATACTGCTGTATGATGAGGCTTGTATTATCTTTGCTGTAATCATCAACTATTATGATTTTGTCAACAAATAATGGCATGGTGTCAATAACCCGACCAATAAGCAGTTCTTCGTTATAGGCTGGCACAACTACGCCAACTGTTTTCTCGTTGTACATATTATTCCTTTAATTAAAGGGCTTCATCAATTTTGCTAAACACTGATGCCCAGGCTGATTATCCGAAACACCATGGTAAGAAATACCAACATTTTCTGATTTTACCATTTATTATGACACTAAAAAAAATATAGAATTACGATAGTCCCGGACAAGATTATCTAAAAAGCGGCGTGCTTTTTGAAGTAATCTATGCTTCCGGAGCCGATCTGCCTGATAAGATATTCTCCAAAGCATTTCTGTAACACCTCCTGATTTTCATCAGCAGGTGGTTATTAATTAAACTCAGTGCTGATGATATTTTTTGTATAATTATGTTGATTATATAAATCTAATTGATACATTGTTTATAATTTTTTACTTTCACCAATTCATTCACCTTTTCATTCAATCGGTTGTACAATGTTCCGACCGTTGCTCATTATTGGACGCCTTTGGTCAGGAAGCAACTAAAGTGTCTTGTACTTTATGAATAGTAGTTTTATTATTTCGTAAGATAATGTTGCCATTATTATGATTACTCAACCAAAGAATTGCGCCATGGCTTCCAGTTCTAAAGCCACCCCAATAATCGATTTTATAGCCCTCTCCTTTTTGATTGCGCTTAGTTTAGCGCTTGCCATACTTGCCTATTCCTTTGGCGGCGTGGATTTTGGTGTGTATTATGCGGCTGGGCGGGTTTTTCTGCAGGGCGGTAATCCGTATGACTATAGCCAGTTAGTTACTGAGATCGTTTCCTCGACAGGCGCGCCAAATAACCCTTATTATTATGCCCCCTGGTTTACATGGGCGCTGACGCCCCTGGCTTTATTGCCGTTTGAGACAGCCCGAATCTTATGGGCGCTCCTCAACTTTATATTCTGGTTTTGGGGATTATTCAATCTCTCAAAATTGATCGCATGGCCGCTGATCGGCTGGCGGCGATGGGGGATGTATCTTCTGGTCACTTTTGTATTTGCGTGGGGGACCTGGGGTTCAGAGCAGGTGGGTGTGTTGATTTTTTTGATATTGACATTCATGACCCTGTCACTCGAACGCGAAAAATGGTTGTCTGGGGGAATTTGGATGGCACTTTTATTATTCAAGCCCAATATTACGGCTTTTCCGGTAATAGCCCTGACTGTTTGGCTAATCCTGCGCGGCAAATGGAAACCGGTGGTCAGCATGGCTGGAGCACTTATGCTAATGGCAGTCCTGTCCCTGCTGGTTTCACCCGGCTGGTATCTTGAACTTTTGCAACCCGACAAAGTTACCGGGTTATCCTACACCTTGAGCGAGTCCGGCTTCGTTCAGGTCCAACGATATACCACCACCATGTTGAACTGGCTGTCGGCTTATGGCATTATTGGAATTACGGCTTATGCGATCTACGCGATTGCGGCTTTGGCAGGGCTGCTGGTTGCGGTTCAGGCAATTTATAAAGCGCGCTCCATTACTCAATTAATGGCTGTGGTGATTTTGGTTAATTTTGCCCTGGTTCCTTATGCCTTGTTTTATGATTACCCATCGCTCGTCTTGACTTTATTTCTCATCAATGCCGAATTATCTACAAATCCTAAAATGATTTGGATACAAGGGCTGATGAATGGACTGGTCTTATCCAGCCTTTTTGTTGGGGATAATATTACCTACCGCTATTGGATCGTGGTTGTCATTATATTTTTTGCGATATTGGGTAAGGTGATTGCGGCAGGCAGGCATGAGGCGGTGTAATCGGGCGGCTGTCATTTGCTGAAGATCAGCGCATCGTCTGAGCGGTAAACTGCCTGGAATTGAGTCGATTTTTCAAGTTCGAGAATCAAACCGCGGGTTAAGTCCGAGGCATCTGTCAGGTTGCAGTTTGTTGTGGGGGTGTTTAGGGCTATGTAAAGATAGTCAAAGTTTGGATTGAAATGATCGGCTTCCTGGATGAGGCACTCCAGTCCTTTTTTGCTGCATCCCTGTAAATTTTGAATATTGCCTACAACCTCGCGAAAGTTTTTTCCTTGCAGCCATTCATTACCTTGCAGGGTTGCGAGGCTTTGTCTGTTTGTCAGCGCGGGAAACCATTCGCTGGTGGAATCGCAGAATCCACTTGGTTCTCCCGTTATCACAAGGAATTCACTATCTTTGGGGGTGTTATTCGCAATCCATTGCATGGCGTTCCGCCCGCCTTTCGAAACGCGCATTTCCGAAAGGCGAAGCCCGTAATAAATCGAATTGCTCATAAGATATGGAATTAATAAAATAAGGAAGGACGCCAAACCGAGGCGAATTTTTGAATTTTGTTTGTTGCCGCTTTCCTGTATCTTTGTGATCGCGGGGATAAGAATTTCGCTGATAAAAATACCAGCCGCCATTGCAAGGGGAATATTTCCGATGGTGTGAGCGCTGCGCGGTTGGGAAAAATAGATGACGAGCAGCATTCCGGGAATGAAGAAATTTCTTTTAACGACCAGGATCGCCATTCCCAATATGCTTAATACCCCCAGTAAGTCAAGATAGGTTTCCCTCGTGACAAAATCTATATTAATTAAATTCAAGATGGACCCAATTGAGTGAAAGCCGGTCTGGCTTGCGGAAATTAAAGGCGCAAACCCATGCTGGTAAATGATCCAGCCATACCAGGGCGAGGTGAGAACGAGCACACCAATCGCAATCAAGAGGCCATGCAGCAATCCCTTTAGCGAACGGGATTTCATTAACCAGATGTAGATTGCGATTGCAATGGTGTAAATCGGCGCTTCTGTGTGGCTTAATATTGTCAGACTGCTGATAATAATCGCACCCCAAATATCTTTTTTGCTCTCTTTTGCAAGAACGCGGTGGATATGGGTAAGGGCGAGCAGCATAAAAAATGCGCCCAGGGCGCGAGTCAACCCGCCGCCCATGGAAAACCAGGCTGTCATATGCGGGATCAATGAAAATACTAATGTTGAAATTGCGCTTTGCAGTTTATCCCCCATAACCTCCTTTGCAAGCAGATAAAACACGGGAATACAAAGCGCGTTGAGGATAGCGGGCAGCCATTGGATCACAATAAGGGGTGTGCTGAGATTTAATAGATCGCTGACGACTGCACCCAGGTAAAACCCCAGGGGAGGATAAACAAAAGGAATGTTTAAATTGTTGTAGGTTGTGTAAAGCGGGGGAATATATTGATTGGACCGCAGGTCCTGGATCATGGTGTAAAACATACCGCCGTCGTTGATCGGAAAGCCCGCCATCCAGACCGGCAGGAGGCGAAACAATGTTCCAAATATTGTCGCTGTAAAAAGGATGAGGATCCCCGCGTCGCCGGCGCTTAATTCTTGTTTTTTCATATTTATTTCGTAAATTTCTTCTGCCACTCAAATAATTTGTTCAGCGCCTCGATAGGGGAGAGTGAGTTTACGTCCATTCCATTTAACTCATCCAACAGCGGGCTTGTCTCAGGAAACAGCGCAGCTTGTTGTGCCGCCTGCGGATTAATTTTTACGGCACGCCCGGTTGTCTTTTCAAGTTCAGCCATGATCTCGTTGGCGCGTTGCACCACAGGAGTCGGCAATCCGGCCAATTGCGCCACGTGGATTCCGTACGAACGATCCGCACCGCCGGCGATAATTTTGTGCAGAAACACGATTTTGTTATCGGCTTCGCTGACTGCCACGTTGTAATTGCGGATGCCGGGCAGCAGTTCTGAAAGTTGTGTGAGTTCGTGATAATGCGTGGCGAACAAAGTCTTCGCGCGCAAGTGCGGATGATTGTGTATATATTCAATGATCCCCCAGGCAATCGAAAGCCCATCATAGGTTGAAGTGCCGCGCCCGATCTCGTCCAGGATCAACAACGAGCGCGAGGTGGCATGATGCAAAATATTCGCGGCTTCGACCATCTCCACCATGAACGTGGATTGCCCCGCATGAATTTCATCCTGTGCGCCGATACGGGTGAAGATGCGGTCCACCAATCCGATCTTTGCGGAGGCGGCAGGCACGAATGATCCCATCTGCGCCATCAGCACGATCAAGGCCGCCTGCCGCAGGTATGTGGACTTCCCGCTCATGTTCGGCCCGGTGATGATTCGCACCACTTCGCCTTTTTCAAAGACGACATCATTGGGGATATATCTATCACCTTTGAGTAATTGCTCGACGACGGGATGACGCCCCTCGTGGATTTCCATTTCGCTTCCTTCATGGACCTTGGGCCTGTTGTAATCTCCGAGGGCCGCCGCCTCGCCCAAAGCGGACAGTACATCCAATTCAGCAATGGCCCTCGCAGTGGACAGGATTTTGTGTGCGGCCTTACTTAATTCCGCACACACTTCACGAAACAGGCGCGTTTCAATTTCCTTGATTCGCTCCTCTGCATTCAGCACCAGTGTCTCGTATTCCTTCATCTCCGGCGTGATGAATCTTTCAGCATTGACCAAAGTCTGCTTGCGGATGTAGGATTCGGGCGCTTTATCCGCCGCGCCGCGTGAGATCTCAATATAATAGCCAAATACTTTGTTGTAGCCCACCTTGAGAGTCTTGATGCCCGTCTTTTCCCTTTCAATAGACTCAAGATTTGCAATCCAATCGCGCGCGTGTTTGGACGCTTCGATCACGCCGTCTAGTTCCGCTGAATATCCCGCGCGGATCACGCCCATATTTTGCAAGGTGGAGGGCGGGTCATCATCAATCGCATTTTGCAAAAGGGATAATTCATCACTCAGCATATCAGGCTTGGGCAGTTTTGCGTCTTCGGCATTGGCTCTTCCAGCAAATGAACCCAGCACATTTGGAATTCCTTCCAAGGTACTTCTCATCGCTACCATGTCGCGTGGTTGGGCTTGACCTGCGATCACACGGTTGACCAATCTTTCCAAATCCGAAAGAGGTTTCAAGGCGTTGCGTAATTCCGCGCGCATCATCCCATTCTCAAAGAAGTACTGCACTCCGTTTTGACGATGGACGATTTTTTCCACACTCAATAAAGGCTGGCTGACCCATTGATGAATGAGTCGTTTACCCATGGGTGTAATGGTGGTATCCAATGTTCCAAGCAAAGAACCTTTTCTCTCGCCGCGCAGTGTTTCATCTAATTCCAGATTTCTGCGCGTGGAGGCGTCCAGGGTCATAAATTCATTCAGGCTGTAGGAGCGTAGTGAATTGAGCAGGTTCAATGCATCCGGTTGGGTTTCCTTGAGATATTGCACAATTGCGCCAGCGGCTCGCACTGCGAGGCTGTTATTTTTCAAGCCAAAGCCAACCAGCGTGGATGAATTAAATTGTGCCAGCAAGGTTTCATTGCATTTGCCCGGCTCAAATTTCCAGGCGGGCAATGCGGTTAAGTGTCCTGTGATTCCATTGGGTAGTGTTTGGTTGTCGGGATAAATGATTTCGGCGGGGTGTAATCTCGTCAACTCGGCGCGCAAGGCTTCGAGCGGAAGTTCGGTGACGGCGAATTCTCCAGTGGTGACATCTGTATAGGAAAAAGAGGCAGTTGTCCCGTTGGAAGATGCGGATGAGTCTAATAGGATAGCGGCGAGGTAGTTGTTCGCATCGCCGGGCAAAAGTCCCGCTTCGATCACCGTCCCAGGAGTGACAACTCTGACCACCTTGCGCGGAAAGATGCCCTTCTCAGGTTGTTCGCCAACTTGTTCGCAGATCGCAACGTGATAGCCTTTTTCGATCAGCCGCGCCAGATAATTTTCTGCCGCATGATAAGGAATGCCCGCCAGCGGCACGCGCAGACCACCGCCAACCGGGCGCGAAGTTAAAACAATATCGAGTTCACGGGCTGTGATCTCGGCATCTTCGTCAAAAGTTTCGTAAAAATCACCGAGGCGAAAAAAGACAATCGCATTGGGGTATTCGCGTTTGATATCCAGATATTGCTGGCGGACCGGCGTGACATCATCATGGTTGGACATGGCTTCATTTTACTATGACAGAGTGACTTGGGCTATAATTTGCGCGCATCCTTTTTCAGGAGTAGATTATGCATCAATTGATTTTGGTCCGTCATGGACAAAGCACATGGAATCTTGAAAATCGTTTTACAGGCTGGACGGATGTTGACTTGACCGATCTTGGCCGCGAAGAAGCGCACTTAGCGGGCGAGTTATTGCGTGAAGGCGGATATGATTTTGATATCGCTTACACATCTGTATTGAAGCGGGCCATCAAAACACTTGGAATAATTCAGGAAGAAATGGATCGCGATTGGCTGCCTGTGATTCGCGCCTGGCAACTCAATGAACGCCATTATGGTTCTTTGCAAGGTTTGAATAAAGCTGAAATGGCTGAAAAGTTTGGCGAGGCGCAGGTGAAGATCTGGCGGCGCTCCTATGATGTCCCGCCGCCCGCTTTGGAACTCAACGATGAACGCCACCCAAAATTTGACCGGCGTTACGCCTCGTTGACTCGCGAGCAGTTGCCAGCCACCGAGTCGCTTAAGAGTACGCTGGATCGCGTTCTTCCTTACTGGCATTCCACATTGGCGCCTGATATTAAATCTGGCAAGCGCGTATTGATCGTGGCGCATGGCAATTCCATCCGCGCGTTGGTGAAGTATCTTGACAATATTTCCGAAGCGGCTATCACCGAGCTTAATATCCCAACAGGTTTGCCGCTCGTGTATGAATTGGATCAGGACTTGAAGCCGATAAAAAATTATTATCTTGGGGATGCTGAGGAAGCCGCAAAGAAAGCCGCTGAGGTTGCAAATCAGGGGAAAGCAAAATAAAACTAGCCACCAGACAGTTTTGAAACCAAGGGGGTTGATCGGCGAGCAAAATCGAGTAAATTTGTTTTTACGACAAAACGATTTACTTGGAGATGCTGATGCCGACCAACCGCCTGTATCATACTTGGATGCGAGAAATTTGTGAACTGCGACCCAACGAACGGATCACCCGTCTGCGAAACTTTGTGTGGTTGATCGTAGGAATCTATCAAAGCCGTTCCGTGCAATTGAGCAAGGTGGCCGGGAAGATTCCCGGACTTGCCAATCTGGTGAGTATCACACGCCGCGTGAGCCGTTTTCTGGACAATCCTGCCGTTCGTGTTCGGGAATGGTATGAGCCGATTGCTCAGCGATGGATCCAGGCACAGTGGCGTTGCTTGAAAGAAGTGCGCTTGATCGTGGACGGTACCAAAGTTGGTTTTGGACATCAGTTGCTCATGGTCAGTCTGGCGTATCGAAGGCGAGCGATCCCGATTGCCTGGACGTGGGTGCGGCAGGTACGCGGTCATAGCAGTGCGTTCAAGCAATTGGCCTTGTTGAATTACGTTCGCTCGCTTTTGCCCGTTGGCGTACCCGTTTTTCTGGTCGGTGACTGCGAATTTGGCTCGGTAGAGGTTCTAAAATGGCTGGATCAGTGGCATTGGTTCTATGTTTTGCGCCAGAAATCCGATAGCGGTGTCTGGTTGCAGAGTTCCACCGACTGGAAGCCGTTCGCCAGTTATGTTCAGAAAGCTGGTCAAAGCGTCTGGCTAGGTCACGGGTACCTAACCATCACTCACATCTACCCGACCAATCTTCTGGTTCATTGGCAATCTGGCGAAAAAGAGCCTTGGTGTTTGGCGACCAACTTTCCAGATCGTGACCTGACTTTACGCTATTATCGGCGCAGAATGTGGATTGAAGAGATGTTCGGCGATCTCAAAAAACATGGCTTCGATTTGGAAAGCACTATGTTGCACTCCTTCCTGCGCTTGTCTCGCTTGACTCTCGCCGTGGCTTGTTTGTATGTCTGGCTCATGTCGTTAGGCGGTCGCACCATCCGACGCGGCTGGCGTCCTCTGGTAGATCGATCGGATCGTCGTGACTTGAGCATCTTTCAAATCGGTTTTCGCTTCATCCAAAGGAGTTTGACCAATGCTCTGCCTCTCTCGATTTCGCTGTGTTCCTATCTCTGATACCAAACTGTCTGGTGGCTAG
>Ga0194126_10002917_pt1 | contig 27438 bp, 25 predicted proteins | sample TA2KigC150mmetaG_FD_148641 | JGI IMG/M metagenome (GOLD analysis project Ga0194126, IMG submission 148641) | Freshwater microbial communities from Lake Tanganyika, Tanzania - TA2015035 Kigoma Deep Cast 150m | ecosystem: Environmental > Aquatic > Freshwater > Lake | place: Tanzania: Lake... | reverse complement strand
TTGGTCACCTGACCCATCGTCTGCCCCTGGCCGATCAGCACATCGGCCTCCCGAAGCTTATGGATGATCTCCTCGGTCGTGTATCTCTGCTTCGCCATCGTCCACGTCTCCTGTCCCTTTTTTGAACATTAAACATGGACCAAAAATACCAGGTCAGGTCAATCGGCATCGCCAGCGCCGTGATGGAGATTCGTCACAAAGAAGGCCCCAAGACCGACGAACGAGATCAGCTGATCGACCAGCGAGCGACGCGGGTCGCTTACCACTTGCTGATCTGCGCCATGATCGTCGTGGGATGTCTGATGCCGTTCAACAACTCGGGCTGGAAGATCTTTCACGCCGCCGTGTTCTCGATCGCCCTCGCCGAAATCGTGCGGTACGGACTGATCGTCTCGATGTATCGTCGAGGCTGGGATGGCTAAGAAGCGACTACGTAACAATCTCAGATTGACGCGCTTCTTGTCGAACGAAATGACTCAAGCCGAACTCGGCGAGCGTATTGGCGTGACCCGACAGACCATCGCTGCGATCGAAGCAGGAAAATATTCCCCAACGCTCGAAACCGCGTTTCGTCTCGCCGATGTCTTCAAAAAGCCCCTGGAAGAAATCTTCCAGTGGGAGACCGAGAGCCGTCCAAAGCGGGAATAGCCCGCTAGACTGACGACATGAGCGCACCCCACATCATCCGTTTGGTCGAAGAGTCTCTGCTGGCTTCGGAGCCCGTCGAGTATCTCCCGGCGCCCGAGAAGATCTTATCGGGTCATCCACGGCAGCGGGTCTGGTCGCACTACACCGATGCGAGTCAAAAGTTCTCCGTAGGCATTTGGGAATGCGAGCCGGGGGCTTGGCGCGTCCGCTACACCGAAGAGGAATATTGCAGAGTCGTGATGGGCCGCAGTCTTCTGGCGAGTGCCGATGGAGTGGTGCGCGAAGTGGTGGCGGGCGACGAGTTCGTGATCCCCCGCGGGTTCGAGGGAGTTTGGGAAGTGCTCGAGCGCACCCGAAAGGTCTACGTGATCTACGAAGGCGCTGACAGCGTGTCTTAAAAAAGTGGTCCGTCGCGGGAGATCGCTACGCTTTTACTTCATGAAGTGCAGCGCGCAGAGCTTGTTACCGTCTGGGTCGCGTACATAAGCGAGATAAAGAGAGCCGAGGCTGCCGGTACGCACACCCGGCGGGTCTTCGATCGAAGTTCCACCATTCGCCACTGCGATGTCATGAAACTGTTTCACCTGCTCGGGTGAAGCGCACTTGAAGCCGATTGTGCTGCCGTTACCGAAGGAGGCGGGCTCATCGTCGATGGGCTCACTCACGCAAAACATGCTGCCGCATGCTTGGTAAAAAAGCCGCATGTGTCCAGTGCTGGCCTCGTTACGCATGGCGGGCTTAGCACCGAACACGGCGAGCAGTGCATCGTAAAAACGTTGTGCGCGATCGATGTCGTTTGATCCGACCATAATGTGACTAAACATGAGGCGGCTCCTTCAGACTGATTTGAGCGGAGCCTAGTCCTCGTGCCCCGTGGCGGCAAGAGCAAAAAGACCATCGACGTATTGATCCACTCTAAAGTGAATTCACTTGAGCTTAAAACTACGCTGCGAAGGGCGCGGCGTCGGTCGTTCGTCAGCCTCGCGGTCGGCGCTCTGAGCGTCGTTGGCGTTGCTCTCGGTTGCCTCCTTGTTCCATGCGACCTTCGCGTCGCTCCATCATGCGCTGACGTCGCTCGGCTCGGTTGGCTTCGAGTGTGTTGAGTTGCTCAGGGTTCAGTAGACCGCGCGCGTTGCTCTGGAATGCTTGCTGCTGTGTGCGTAGTTGGCTTCTTGCACTCTCGAGGTCTTGCCGTGCCCGCGCGGTGACCGACTCGTAGTTGGGGTCGGTGCGCGGGGTGTTGGCGAGCGTTTGCTGCGCTGCACGGACCTGCGCCCGTAAACCCTCTGTGGCCTGCCGATGGTTCTCACTGAGCGAACGCAGTTGGGCTTTTTGAGCATCGCTCAAGTTCAGATCATTCAGGGCAGACTCGAGTCGTCGGGAGTCCCGGGCGCTCGCACGATCTGAGTCGACGCCGACGCCTTGCGCGTACACGGGGCCGATCGTTCCCGCGAGGGCGAGCACGGTGGCCGATAGGATGGGGAAAAGTGGTGTGGCCTGCATAGAAGTCTCCAATGTGGGTTTGAGCGAGGACTGGTACACGGAATAGGACCAGAGAATCCTGTAAAAATTTGTCAACAAAACCCCGAATGTCGGCAAAGTTTCGTCAACCTTTCGGGGGTGCAGCCGATGGGATACAGTCGATCTCAATGAAACCCAAAATCCTCAGTTTTTTAGGTGGCCGTCGCTGGCTGGCGTTGAGTCTTCTGGCCTTGGGGGTGCTCTCGGTCACGGCAGCAGATCGGCCGGCCGGAAACGATCGTCACGTCTACGTCATACCTGTCGACGGCATCATCGATCTCGGGCTTGCGCCCTTCATCGAGCGAATCACCGACCAGGCGACGAGCGACGGGGCTGCCGCAGTGATTCTCGAGATCAACACCTTCGGGGGTCGGGTCGATGCGGCGGTGTTGATTCGCGATGCGCTGCTCGAAAGCAAAGTCCCGACGGTCGCCTTCGTCAATAAGCGTGCGATTTCCGCAGGCGCTCTGATCGCGCTCGCGAGTGAAAAAATTTACATGACCGAAGGCGCGACGATCGGAGCAGCGCTCCCCGTTCAGGGCGGATCGCCCGGCTCGGCGCCGCAGCCGGTCGAAGAAAAGACCATTTCCTATCTGCGCAAAGAATTCAGTGCGACGGCAGAGGCGAGGGGGCGGCCGGCTCGGCTCGCCGAGGCGATGGTAGATCCGGACGTCGAAATCGCCGGTGTCATCGCGAAGGGGAAATTATTGACTCTCACCACCGATGAAGCCATCAAGCAAAAACTCATCGACGGAAAAGTCGTCGATCTCGAGCAGATGCTCGCAGAGCTTGGGCTTGCGGGGGCGGAGTTGCGCACGGCCGAGGAATCTTGGGCAGAGACGATCGTGCGATTCCTCACAAATCCCGTGGTGAGCTCGCTCCTCATCACCGTCGGGTTGCTCGGTGTCATCACCGAGATCCGTACCCCGGGCTTCGGCTGGCCAGGCTCGATCGGGCTCGCCTCGCTGGGGCTTTTCTTCTGGGGACATTGGCTCGTGCAACTGGCGGGATACGAAGAGCTCCTGCTCTTCGGTCTAGGCGTGTTGCTGTTGGCCGTCGAGGTGTTCGTCTTTCCTGGGTTCGGCGTCATCGGCGGGCTCGGTGTCCTGAGTCTGCTCGCGGGTCTCGCGCTAAGCCTGCTCGGTCCGGGTTCGACCGCCGGCGTGATCGTCAGTGTGCTTACTCGGCTGCTCACGTCGCTGTTGGTCGCGGTACTGGCCGCGCTCGCCTTGCTGCGATTTTTGCCGCGCACGCCCTTCGGTCGAAAACTGGTGCTCGACGCCGGGATGACCGCCGATCAGGGTTATGTGTCGGCACCAGAAGACGACGTCAAATTATTGGGGCTCACGGGGGTCGCGGTGTCTCCGCTGCATCCTTCAGGGCTCGCCTTGATCGAGGGGCGTCGCATCGACGTCATTTCGGAAGGCGAATACATCGATTCCGGGGAACCGATCGTCGTTTTTCGGGTCGATGGTAATCGGGTCGTCGTTCGCAAAAGAGAGGGGTAAATAATGGACGCTACAGGACTCATCGGCTTGTTCGGCACCGGCACGGTTTTGCTGTTTCTGCTGGTTGCGCTGTTCATCGTCCTTTATTTAGTGCCGATTCCGCTGTGGATCGCTGCCTGGGCCTCCGGTGCCTACGTGGGGCTAACCACGCTCGTGGCCATGCGTCTGCGGCGCGTGCCTCCCAACATCGTGATCAACGCCCGCATCAGTGCCGTCAAAGCAGGACTTGAGATCAGCCTTAACGATCTCGAAGCACACTTTCTCGCGGGCGGCAATGTCGGCCGTGTGGTCAACGCGATGATTTCAGCGGACAAAGCAAGTATTCCGTTGACCTTCAAGCGTGCTGCGGCGATCGATCTTGCGGGTCGTGATGTGCTTGAGGCCGTCAACATGTCGGTGATTCCGAAGGTGATCGAAACACCAAAGATTGCGGCGGTTGCCAAAGACGGTATCCAGCTCATTGCGGTGTCGCGCGTCACGGTGCGCACCAACATCGATCGCCTCGTCGGCGGCGCGGGCGAGGAAACCATCATCGCTCGCGTGGGGGAGGGTATGGTGAGCACCATTGGTTCGGCGGCCACCCACAAGAGCGTGCTCGAAAATCCCGACCATATTTCTAAACATGTCTTGTCGAAGGGGCTCGACGCAGGAACCGCGTACGAGATCCTCTCGATCGACATCGCTGACGTCGATGTGGGTAATAACATCGGCGCGAAGCTCCAGATCGACCAAGCGAACGCCGACAAACAAATCGCTCAGGCGAAGGCCGAAGAGCGTCGTGCGATGGCGGTCGCGCTCGAGCAGGAAATGCGAGCGCGGGTCGTCGAGGCGGAAGCCGAGGTCCCGCGCGCGATGGCCGAGGCCTTTCGCAGCGGCAACTTGGGCGTGATGGATTACTACCGGATGCGTAACGTGCAGGCGGATACGTCCATGCGTGACTCGATCGCCGGCACGTCCGACGACAACACGCCGACGCCGCCCACGACGCGCTGATGAATCGAGGCTGAGGCCCATGGATCTCGAAGATCTAATCGTCGGCATCGTCGCGGGAGTCGCATTGCTCTGGCAGGCGGTGGTCTGGCTCAAGGAGCAGCTCGACACGCCGCAGAAGCTCCCTACGCCGGTTACCGAACCGAGAGCCGGTTCGGAGTCGGAGCCGGAGTTCGTCGGGCTCGGTACGAGGTTCGTCGAGTCGATCGAGCATGCTCGTCAGGCGGCGCCCGGGGCGTCGGCGTTATCTACGGCAGCCGAGCGAGGGCGGAGTTTGCGTCAGCAGCTGGGACTCGACCAGCGGAACGCGCTGCAGCGTTCGATTATTTTGATGACGGTTCTCGGTCCGTGTCGCGCGAACGAGCGCGGGACGGGAAATCACATTCCATAAGGGAACGACTGATGAAGAAGTTTTTGTTGATGACGATGGCTGCGACGGTGCTCATGGCGACCTCCGCGTTCGCCGCCTCGGGTGATGCGGCGCTCAAACAGGCGGTAGCGGGCGAGCAGCGATCGGCCGATGACAAGGCGCGTGACGCCGAGCGTCGACCGCTCGAAAGCCTTGCGTTCTGGGGGCTGAAGCCTGGGGCGAGCATTCTAGAGGTACAGCCGGGCGGTGGTTGGTGGACGCGCATCCTCGCGCCCTATGCGGCGCTCTCCGGCGGTCGCTATACGGCGACGGCAGCGGATCTCAACAATCCCTCGCTGAGCGAGGCCGCCCGCAAGGGGCGCGCCGATTTCGCAGCGCGTTACGCTGACGAAAAGATTTTCGGCAAGGTCGAGCTCGTCAACTGGGGGCCCGTGGCCGCACCGCTGCCGCAAAGCAGCTACGACTTCATTTTGTTGTCGCGTGTGATTCACGGTTGGATGCGAACGGATGGTCTGCTTGAGCGTAACCTCGCGAGCGTCGCGGGTTCTTTGAAGCCGGGTGGCGTACTCGCCGTCGAGCAGCATCGCGGTAATCCGGGTGCGCAAGATCCGAAGGCCGAGAGCGGGTATGTCACCGAAGCCTTCGTGATCGAGGCGGCGCAGAAGGCGGGGCTCCGTCTGGCGGGTCGCTCGGAAATCAACGCGAATGCCAAAGACACCAAGGATCATCCCTTCGGTGTGTGGACGCTGCCGCCGACGCGCATCACGGTGCCGTATGGTTCGGGCAAGGCGCCGGATCCGACCTTCGATCGCAGCAAGTACGATGCGATTGGCGAGTCCGATCGGATGACGCTGCGCTTCGTCAAATAACGCGTCCGTCCTCTTGCGCGAGTCGCTTGAGGTCTGCGGCGAAAAGATCGATCTCGAGAGTCGGCTGCGCGATCAAGCGCAGCTGATTCTCGCGGTCGGCGGGTTCGGATCGACGCTGACGAGCAGCACCCGCACCTTGCCGGCATCTTCGCCCAAGGCATTACGTACCTGACGCAGACGCATGAGCGTGGTCGGGCAAACGTCGGGGCAGCGCGTGAAGCCAAAGAAAACCAGTGTGACCTGACCTTTGAACTCGTCGATGCGACGGAACTTGCCGTCGGTATCTACGCTAGGGTTGAATCGATGCCAAAGCTTTGCGGTAAACAACCACGCGGGCGATAATGGCCCCCGATGATCAAAACTAGATTCGGCTTGGCAGTACTAATGTTGGCCTTGGCTTCGTGTGGAGGGGGCGGAGGCCCGAAGTCCTACACGGTGACAGCCTCCTCGGGTACGGGCGGAACGGTATCTCCCCCGAGTACTGTAGTCGGCGCGGGTCTGACCACCACAATTTCCGTATCGCCGAGCGAAGGGTACGAAATCGCCGATGTGGCGGGCTGCGGCGGCGTACTGTCGGGCGCCACCTTTACTACGGGGCCCATCACGGCGCCGTGCTCGGTTACCGCGTCCTTCAGATTGAAGAAGTATACGGTCTCGATTGCGGTGATCACCGGCGGCACAGTCACGCCTGCCAGTGCCGTGGTCGAGCATGGTTCCACCACCACTTTCACGTTGACGCCGTCCGCGAACTTCTCGCTCATCGAGGCGAAAGGGTGCGGCGGTACGCTGAACGGCAACGTCTTCACGACGGGAGCGATCACCGGTGCATGCACGGTCGAGCCAACTTTTGTACCCAACGTTGAACTCGCACTCTCGATCAGCAGTCCGCTCACCCGCGTGGGTGGGCAGACGACGCTGACCTGGAGCGCCAAGCACTCCACGGCGTGTACCTCTTCGGGCTCATGGACGGGGAGCCGGGCGGCGGAAGGCACGCTCGCGGTGCCGGCTTCGTCTGCCGGTCGCTTTTCATTCACGCTGGAGTGCACGGGCCGCGGTGCCGCAGCCAAAAAGTCGGTGTCGCTCGTCGTGCCATACCCGGTCTTCGCGACGTCCTACGAAAACAGGCATTCACTCGCCTTCGAAGCGACGCAGATTCCGAGTATTCGCACATTAGGCATCAAGCAAGATGCCGAGGAACTCGACTCCAGCGAGCGCTCGGTCACGTTTGGTGATTATTTTGAAGAGGGCCACGTCGCGGCGTTCGTCTCGACGCAGCGATCAAAGAACATCTTCGGAATCAAGAATTTATCGGACGTTCCTGGCAAAGCCTATTTCCTCTTTCAGGACGATCGGGGAGCCTGGGTTGATCGCACGACGGAGTTGCTCCCCAACGCGGCGGATCGAGATACCTGCGTGACGACGTCGAATTCAATTACTGCAGATTTCAATAACGACCTGAAGCCCGACATTCTCGTCAGCTGTGAGGGTCTGCAGTATATGAACGAGTTGCCGCGACTGCCGCCGAGCGACCCGAAGTACGCGGAGCGATATCTCGTCAACCCGCTTCTATTTCTCAGCACGTCTGGAAAAACTTATCGTCGAATCGAATTGCCGTTCAAGCTCCGGGCGGTCTATGCGTCGTCCGCGGATCTCGATGGCGACGGAAAGACCGACATCGTCCTTGCCAACATCGATGAAACACCCGAAAAGGCGGGTTTGGTCGTACTGCTCGGCAATGGTGACGGTACTTTCCGACGTAACGACGACATCATTCCGCGGGTTGGCCCCAGTGGCAAACGGATCGATGATATCGGTTGGATCCACTCCGTACATTTGATCCCTATCAGCGGACGACTCGATCTCATGGCGATCAGCGGACCAGCTGCGGTCTGGATTCAGGGTGTCAAAAACGGGTTCGACGTATGGACATTGAAGCGGATTGAGATGCCCGTCTCGCCGCGCACCGGCACTCGCTATTGGAGTACGGATGTCGTTCGCGCCGGAAATGATTTCAAGTTTGTCGCCTCCGCATGCTCGCCGAACTGCTCCGAACTCGAAATGGCGATCTTGAAGGCGGATTTTGACTCGCGCGCGTTCTCGATTTATCCCGTGGTCGTCTCCTCAACGACGGCGTTTCAGACGATATCCAACCAAGTGAAGCTGAATCCCGATGGAACGTTGGTTGGCTACACAGGTTGGTGTTCGACGCCAGCAACGGGTATTTGTAAGACTCGTCTGCAACCGGACGGCCTTCAGACTTTGTCGGATATCGATACCCTCCGATACATCGCCAGCTACCCCGATTTGATCGATAGCTTCGGTACGGACATCGCCAAAGCGAGGGCGCACTTCGAGCAAACGGGTGCGCGAGAAGGGCGCAAGATCACCTTTGACCCGGCAGTCTATGTTGCAAGTCATCCCGACTTGATCGGTTCGATCAGCGTGAACGAAGAGCAAGCTACTCGGCACTACATCACCACGGGCTCGAAGGAGCGTCGTGCGACGGCAGCCTTTGATCCACTTCGATACATTGCGAGCCACGGTGACGTGCTGACCGCGTTCGGCTTCGACACTTACGCCGCTACCCGAAACTACATTTTGTTCGGATATGGGGAGGGACGTCGTACGACGTTTGACGGACTCGCCTATATCGCAAGCTACGGTGACTTGATCGAATCGATCAAGACCGACATCGTCGCAGGTATTCGGCACTTCATTCGCTTCGGTTTTGCTGAGGGTAGGCGAGTGACATTCGACGCGCTGGCTTACATCGCGAGCACGGGCGAGCGCATCGCGCGATTCGGTACCGATGTCGTAGCGGCGACGCGTTATTACATCGAGACGGGTTTCAAGGCCGGGGAAAAGGCGACGTTCAGTGCGCTCGCTTATTTGGCCAACAATGCCGATCTTCGATCCCGGTTTGGTGGTGAACTGGCGGCAGCGACCCAGCACTTCATTACGACCGGGTTTTCCGAGAAGCGTCCTACGGGTGCGATTGCGGGATCTCCCCTGACGCGTCTTGACGCGCATCGATTCCTCGTTCAGGCGACCTTCGGCCCGAGGGAGGCCGACATCAAGCGCTTGCTCGAGTACGGCTACGCACCGAACGGCTATGAGCGCTGGATCGACGCCGAGATTGCGAAGCCCGTTTCGCTGACCTTGCCGTCGCTGATCGCACTGGTGCCCGCCAATACGCAGGGAATGGGCGCAAGCATCATGCAGTCGGACCGTGTGGACTTGTGGTTCCGGAAAGTGATGATAGAGGACGACCAGTTGCGACAGCGCATGACTTGGGCGCTTTCGCAAATCATGGTGGTCTCGGATAACGGCGCACTTCTAGAGTTCCCATTTGCGATCGCCGATTTCCAGGACACGCTGGCCCGTAACGCGTTTGGCAACTATCGGAAACTGCTTGAAGACGTGACGCTGCATCCGGCGATGGGGCTTTATCTTTCGATGCTCGGAAATCAGCGGGCGGAGCCGGGCACCAACCTCCGGCCGGACGAGAACTACGCCCGCGAGATGATGCAGCTCTTCAGTATCGGGCTTGTGGAGCTCAACCTCGACGGCAGCGTCCGGCGCGATTCGAGCGGCCAACCCATCCCGACCTACAACCAGGAGATCATCGGAGGATTCGCGCGCGTATTTACAGGCTGGGGTTGGGGCTGCGCGGGCTTCGTTATCAACGCGGGGCGAGCCTGCACGCAGACTGACTGGCGCGCCTTCGATCCTTGGCCAGTTCAGAATTTCAATTCGGCTAAACCGATGGAGTTGTATCCCGGTTTCCACGAGAACGGATCGAAGAAAGTACTGAGTTATTCAGGCGTCACCCTGCCGGGCGGAGTTATCCCGGCAAATCAAGGCGGCGTACGCGATCTCAAGGACGCGTTGGATAACGTGTTCAACCACCCAAATGTCGGGCCATTCATCTCTAAGCAGCTGATCCAGAAGCTTGTCACGAGTAATCCGTCGCCGGCTTATATTCAGCGAGTCGCGGAGAAATTCAATAATGACGGCCGAGGTACTCGCGGCAACCTCGAGGCGGTGATCAAGGCAATTTTGCTCGATCCGGAGGCGCGCGATGTCTCGAGCGGTGCCGCGGCGGGTAAAGTGAAGGAGCCTTTACTGCGGTTGACGCAGCTATGGCGCGCCTATGACGCTAAATCCTCGAGCGGGAAAATCACGACGTTCTCATTCTGCTGCCCGGTCGCCGGCCCGAGCCCCGTTCATATTTTTGGTCAAAGCCCCGGCCAGTCGCCGTCGGTCTTTAACTTCTTCAGTCCGTTCTACGCGCCGCCAGGTGAGATCGCGCAGGCGGGGCTCGTCGCCCCGGAGTTGCAGCTTGCTAACGAGAATCTGAACACGCAGATCGCGGCGTTCTTTCACAATCAGGCGATGGGACGAACGAACCGGTCGTCGTTCCCCAACCATCCCGACTTGATGGTGATCAATATTGATGACGAGATGAAACGCGCTGATGACGTCGATGCGCTGATCGATCTAGTCGCCGAGAAGCTGCTCGGTAGCTCGACAGCGATGTCTCCCGTTCTGCGAGAGCAGATCCGTAGGCAGCTTCGTCGATTCCAAATCGATCCTACGTTCAGCAGTACGAATCGCGGTAGCCACTTCGAAAACGTGCGACACAGTCGAGTATCGGACGCGATTTACATGACGCTGATCTCGCCTGAATTTGCGGTACAGAGATAAATCATGGCGATCCCAAAAAACCGAGCTTCGATGACACCGCAACGTCGGCGTTTTTTGAAGGCGTTGACGGCAGGCGGGCTTGCCTACGCCATCGGACGAACGGCGGGAACGACCTTCGGGCAGATGAGCGGGGTATCGGGTTTCCCCGACTACAAGGCTCTCGTTTGTGTGTTTCTTTACGGCGGGAACGACTCCTGGAACATGCTGGTGCCGACGAGCACCGCCGAATACAACGCCTACGCGCGATCGCGTGGAGCGGGAACCAGCTCGACCCTCGCTATTGATAAAGATAAACTGCTATCGATCACGACGCGCGGCTTCACGCCCGGTGATCCGACCTATGGACTGTATCCCGGGATGCCGGAGATTCGAGACCTGTTCAACGCAGGACGCGTCGCCATTCTCCCCAACGTCGGGCCACTCCTTCGCCCGACGACGAAGGACCAATACAAAGGGTTGATTGGGCAGAACCACGATCTGCCGCCCCAACTTTTTTCGCATAACGATCAGCAAGATCAGTGGAACAGTCTGCGAGGCAAGTTCCTGCTCAATACGGGTTGGGGCGGGCGCATGGCCGACGTGTTGGCTGCGCGCGTTGGCGCGCAGCAGATCCCGATCAACGTCTCTCTCTTTGGTCAGACGCTGTTCCAGGCGGCGACCGCGGTCGACCCTTATGTAATGGGGGTTAACGGTGTCAATACCTTTCCGGGCCTTACCGGCAGCAATGATCAAGGGCCTGACGGTTGGCCTTACAACGCCGGCCGACGGCAGGGTGTTGACGCAGTCTTGGCGTCAACGATTGCCAGCCGTGACAACACCTATTACCACCGGGGTTTTGCGCGGGTGCAGGAGCGCGCACTACGCTACGCCGATCGGATAAGTCAGGCTCTTTCGAGCGCATATCGGTTCAACGCGCTTCCGGACGGTGAGCGGCTGTCGCTGCTATCGATACAGCTGCGTACCGTCGCGAAGATGATTTCGCAGCGCGCGAGACTGTCGATGTCGCGGCAGGTGTTCCTTGTCGCCATCGGCGGATTCGATACGCATGACAATCAGCTAGACGATCAGCCGAAGCTGCTCGCCGACGTCAGCAAGTCCATCAAGGCGTTTCATGACGCCATGAACGAGATCGGACTGGGTGAGCAGGTCACGTTGTTCACGCAATCGGATTTCGGGCGCACGTTGACCTCGAACGGTGATGGATCGGATCACGGTTGGGGCGGCGTACAGATGGTGGTTGGCGGCGCGGTACGAGGGGGCCAAATGTATGGCCAATATCCTGTACTCGAAATTGACGGTCCGCTCGAAGTCGGCGGCGGAATCCTTATTCCAACAGTATCTTCCGATCAGTATGCCGCTACGCTTGCGTCGTGGTTCGGAGTTGCAGATTCTGATCTGCCCGCCGTCGCACCGAATGTGGTCAACTTCTCATCTAGGAATCTGGGCTTCATGGTCTGAGTCCGTCGTGGATCAGTCTTCGAGAGCGAGCCGTCTCAGATCTTCTACGAGCAACTCGATATTCATCGATGGCTGCGCGATCAAGCGCAGCTGATTCTCGCGGTCGTAGACGTAGATCGTGGCCGAGTGGTCGATGGTGTAGTCGTCTCCCACCGTCGGCACTTTGACCGCGATGGCATGGAAGGCCTTGACCACCTTCTCTAGGTCCGCAGGTTCGGGCCGTAGCCCGATGAACGACTCATCAAAACTTTTGACGTAGGCACCGAGGCGGTCCGGGGTGTCGCGCTCGGGGTCGACACTGACGAGCAGCACCTGCACCTTGCCGGCATCCTCACCCAAGGCATTGCGCACTTGGCGCAGGCGCATGAGTGTAGTCGGGCAGATATCCGGGCAGCGCGTGAATCCGAAGAAGACGAGCGTGACCTGACCCTTGAAGTCGTCGATGCGACGAAGCTTGCCGTCCGTATCGGGAATGCCGAGGCCTCTGCCGTAAGCCAGATTCGAGACCTGCGTCGCGTTGAACGGCGGCGGTGGCCCGCAGGCGACCAATATGGCCGATGCGAGTAGTGCGAGCGCTAAACCTCTCAACTTCATTTCGTCGGACGCGCCTCGACATTGAAGTCCACTTTGATGTCGCCGGCTTTGGCGAAACGCAGCGTGACCGGGAAGGTGGTGCCGGCGACGAGCGGAGCGCTGATCTCCATGAACATCAGATGAAGGCCGCCCGGCTGCAGCACGACTCGGCCGCCCGCGGGGATGGCAAGACCGCCTTCGACGGGACGCATGCGCATGACGCCGCCATCCATATTCATAGTGTGAATCTGAACTTCGCGTGCGATGGGCGTCGTCGCTGAGACGAGGCGATCCTCGCTGCTGCCCTGATGGACGATGGTCATGAAACCGCCGCCGACCATCTGCCCGGGAGCGGATGCGCGCGCATACGGGCGCTCGATGGTGATGGGATTCGCCGCGAAAATCGGGGTGATCGAGGCGAGCAGCCAGAGCAAAGCGAGTGAGGTTTTCATGCGAGTGATTATATCGTGCAGAATGCGTTACATGAGCAAGGCACGACAAATCGTTGGGGCGCTCGTGTTCTACGGGCGCTTCGCCGTATCGTTCTCGCAAGTGGGGTATCTCGCGCGCCGGATGTTTTGGCCCGCGTCCAAGCCCGACTTCCGCGGACAACGCTGGCTCGTGACCGGCGGATCCGGCGGACTCGGGCGCCAAATGGTGTGGGCGGGTTTGCAAGGTAGCGCCACGGTCATCGCGGCCGCGCGCTCCGAGCAGAAGCTACGCGAACTCGCCTCGGAGGCCGCGGCGGCAGGGCTGTCGGGACTCGAGATCGAGCGCTGCGATTTCACCTCCCTGCGCGACACGCGCCAACTTGTCGAGCGGCTGTCGTCGCAAGGGAGCCCTATCGACGTGCTCATGAACAATGTCGGTGTGATGAACGATGAGCTTGTCATTACCCCGGAAGGTCTCGAGGCCTCATTCGCCTCCAACCTGCTCGCCCATTACGTGCTCACTGAGGGGTTGATCGAGCGGCGCGTCATCGCACAGGGCAGTGCGGTGATCAATATCACCTCCGGCGGAGGGTACAGCGTGCCGCTCTCGACGGCGCTGCTCAACATCACGAACCCCGCGCAGTTCAACGGTGTGCTGGCCTATGCCGCGCACAAGCGGGCGCAGATTGCGCTGACGTCGTTTTGGCGAGAGCGGCACCGCGAGACGGGAGTCGAGTTTTACGTCATGCACCCGGGGTGGGCAGATACCGCCGGTGTGCAGCGCTCGTTGCCGAAGTTTCGAAGACTATTCAAGCCGGTGTTGCGTGATGCCCGTTCGGGTGCCGACACTGCGCTTTGGCTTGCGGCCGAGCGACCGAGTCAGCCCTCGCAAGAGCTGATTTGGTTCGACCGAAAAATCCGTGCCGCACATGCCTTTGCTTACACCAAGGCGACAAAAGAAACCGCGACTGATCTCGCGAATTACCTTGCGAGCATTTCGCGGTCGAGCGTTCGCGACGAGAGATAGAAAAACCATGCTGCAGGCAGCATGAAGAGCGTCATCAAAGACATGGAATTCCGAAGCCCTTCGGCGTAGACCGCAGAGCAAATGGCTTGCTGTTCGAGCGCTAGGGCGGCCACGGCCTTGGGGTTGCAGGCCACTACGCTCAGCGAGTCGCCTACGCCTCTCGCCTCGAGACCCGCAGTCATGAAACTGTCGCTCATCAAGCCGACGATTTGCGGACCGAGCCCGTTACCCACGAGCGCGATGATGAACAGCATGATCGCGATGGACGATGCTCTCGATGAGGCGGGAACCACGCCCTGACCGATGGTGTATTGAGCGCCGAGGTAACCGTAGTGCAGGAGCGCCGCGAGTAGCCACAGCACGAGAGCAAGATCGAGTCGATCACCCGGTTGATTGAACGCCAGAATGTAGAGTGGCGCCGCGAGCGCCATCGTGATGGCGGGCCAGATGGCGACGATGCGAATCGTGCGAGCGTTCAGAGCGTGAATGACATAGCCGGCGAGCAGTGTCCCCAACGCGCCGGCGACGCTGAGAGGCACTCCGAAGCGCAGCGCGAACTCGCCCGGTGCCAAGCCATGCAGTCGTTGCATCATCGGGGCCTGAAAGCCGACGAGTCCGAACCCGACCATCGCCACGAGCGCCGCACCTGCCGTCATATGCCAATAACTGCGCTTCGTCAGCAGCAAGCGCAGCGTGGCCGAGATGCCGGTTCTTTCGGTTTTGGGTTGATCCGACGCATCAGCGTATCCGCGAGGAGGCTCACGCACGGTCAGCCACACGATGAAGGCGAAGATCACACCGGGTACGCCGAGCGCGATGAAGGCGAAGCGCCAGCCGTAGTCGGCACCCCAGCCCGCCCACTCCGGAAGCTGGGCAAGGCCAAAGATTCCGAGTACGGCTTTGACCGACTCGTCCGACATTTGGCCGAGTGGGCCGCCGACGAGGTAGGCGAGGGTGTTGCCGAGCATGACACCCGTCGAGAAGATGGCGAGCGCCCTGGCGCGTGCCGAGGCTCGGTAATAGTCACCGATCAAAGAATTAGAGGGCGGCGTGCTGCCTGCCTCGCCGATGGCGACACCCACTCGTGCAATCAGCAAGAAAAGAAAGCCGGTGGCAAAGCCGCAGAGCGCAGTCATCAAGGACCAGATCGCGATGCAGACGGCGATGATCGTTACGCGGTTGTATCGATCGGCTGCGAGCGCGATGGGGATACCCATGAGCGCATAGAAGAGCGCGAACGGCGGGCCGGCGAGGAAACCGAACTCGGTATCCGTCAATCCGAAAGTGGAAATGACAGGCTGTGCGAGCACGCTCAACAAGGCGCGATCGACGAAGTTGAGGGTATAGATAGCCGTGAGCGTGATCAGCACGTACCAGCGATAGGGCGTGCTGCCGAAATCCCGTCCTTGGGCGGTGGGGTTGGTCGGGTGACTCACCACCGCACTATACTGCGGTTATGGCCCGAATAATCATCATTGCCCTGATCGTCATCGGCGCTCTGCTGCTCTGGCGGAGCTGGCGCAACCGCAAATAAAAACGGCTGCATCCCGAAGAATGCAGCCGTCTTTTGAGGATAAATCCGAGACGGGCTGAAACGCCCGCCAGCGGCTTTATTTCTTAGGCTTCTTGGCGTCCTCGATGACCTTTTCCGCGACGTTGCGCGGCACGAGGTCGTAGTGCGAGAACTCCATGGTGTACGACGCGCGACCACTCGACATCGCGCGCAGCTGACCGATGTAGCCGAACATTTCGGAGAGCGGCACGGTCGCCACCACCGCGATGTTGGTGCCCCGCTCGAGCTGGTCTTGGATCGAGCCGCGGCGACGATTGATGTCGCCGATGACGTCGCCGAGGTAGTCACCCGGGGTGACCACTTCGACTTTCATCACAGGCTCGAGCAGTACCGGGCCGGCCTTCGGCAGCGCTTCGCGGAAGCAGGCTTTTCCGGCGATTTCGAAGGTGAGGGCGTTCGAGTCGACGTCGTGGTAGCTACCGTCGAAGAGCGTCGCACGGAAGTCCACGGTGGGGAACTTCGCAAGTACGCCTTCCTCGAGCTGCATCTTGAGGCCCTTCTCGACCGACGGAACGTATTCGCGCGGGACTGATCCGCCGACGGTGGCGTCGACGAACTCGAAGCCCTTGCCGCGCTCGAGCGGTTCGAACTTGATCCACACTTCGGCGAACTGACCGGCACCGCCGGTCTGCTTCTTGTGGACGTACTGCTGTTCGACCGCCTTGGTGAAGGCTTCACGGTAGGCCACTTGCGGCTCGCCCATGATGCCTTCGACGTTGAACTCGGTGCGCATGCGATCGAGCGTTACGTCGAGGTGAAGCTCGCCCATGCCGCGCAGAATGGTCTGACCCGTTTCGCGATCGGTCTCGAGACGCAGCGAGGGATCGGCACGAACCATCTTGCCGAGGGCCGCGCTGAACTTCTCGAGCTCGGCCTTCGATTTCGGCTGAACCGAAACGCTGATGACGGGCTCAGGAAAGCGCATGCGCTCGAGCACCACAGGGTGATCGGTATCGCAGAGCGTGTCGCCGGTATCGGTCTCGGCCAAAGAAACCAACGCGATGATGTCACCGGCGCGGGCCTCTTCGATGGCGTTGGCTTCCTTGGCGAACATCTCGACCATGCGGCCGATCTTTTCGCGCTTGCCACGGGTGGTGTTGGTGACCGACATGCCCTTGGTGAGCACGCCGGAGTACACACGCACGAAGGTGAGTGCGCCGTAGGCGTCGTTGATGACCTTGAACGCGAGCGCCGAGAACGGCTCATCGTCGGAGCAGATGCGCTCGCCGATCGGGTTACCGTCGGCATCGACGGTATTGATGGCAGCGACGTCGGTCGGCGCCGGCAGGTAGTCGACGACCGCGTCGAGTACCTGGGTGACACCCTTGTTTTTGTAGGACGAGCCACAGAGCACCGGCGTGAAGGCGCCCGTCACCGTGCCCTTGCGTAGGCAGGCAATGAGCGTATCGATCGACGGATCCTTCTCTTCAAGGAGATAGGCTTCCATCGCCGTATCGTCCATCTCGAGGCAGGTGTCGACGAGTTCTTTTCGGTACTCGGCGATCTTGCTGAGGATGGCGCGATCCGAAGGCACGGTGACGCCGAGCTTGTCGACGATGTCGGTCGTGATCTCGAGTTCAGCGGGCTTGGCATCGCGATCGTCGGAATCCCAAACGAGCGCTTTCATGCGCACAAGATCGATCATGCCCTTGAAGTTATCTTCGGAGCCGATCGGAAGTTGGACCGGCAACGGGCGCGCACCCAAGCGCTTCTTGATCATGTCGACGCAACGCGTGAAGGACGCACCACTGCGATCCATTTTGTTGACGTAGCAAATACGCGGAACGCCGTAGTTGTCGGCGAGACGCCAGTTGGTTTCGGACTGCGGCTCGACACCAGCTACGCCGTCGAACACGACCACGGCGCCGTCGAGTACGCGCAGGGAGCGGTTCACTTCGATGGTGAAGTCGACGTGCCCCGGGGTGTCGATGACGTTGATCTTCTTCTTGCGCCAGAACGTGGACACGGCGGCCGACTGAATCGTGATGCCGCGCTTCTGTTCCTGCTCGAGGTAGTCGGTGGTGGTCGAGGACTTGAGGTCCTTCGTGTCGTGCACGTCGACGATGGTGTGCTTGCGCCCCGTGTAATAGAGGATGCGCTCGGTCGTCGTGGTTTTACCGGCGTCGACGTGGGCGATGATGCCGATGTTGCGGATGTCGGCAAGGGGGGTTGTACGGGGCATGGCAGGTTCCGTCTGTCAGTGAAGTGGGGGCACGAGTAAACTCCGAATTATAGCGGTAAAGAGGCTGTTCGATCGATACCTCGGGGGTGGTCGGACTTCAGGGGGGTGGGCGCGCTTGGAGAGGGGGCGGGGACTCGGGTTCTGGGGTGCCACGGCGTTGGTCGTCGGCAACATCATTGGCTCCAGCATTTTCATGCTGCCGGCGGTGCTCGCCCCGTTCGGGCTCAACGCGTTGATCGCGTGGGGGGTGAGTCTCGCGGGAGCCGGCTGCCTCGCGTGGGTGTACGCGCAACTGTCCTTGCACCTGCCCGCCGGCGCCGGCAGTCACGGTCACGTCAAAATGTTGCTCGGCGACGATGCCGCCTGGCTGGGCAGTTGGGGCTATCTGTTGTCGGTGTGGACGGCGAATGCCGCGATCGCGGTGGCGGGTGTGAGCTACTGTTTGAAAATTATGCCGGGACTCGAGCAGTGGTCTTTCGCTCCCGAGACACTCGGTCTGCTCATGATCGTCCTGTTGCTCGCCGCCAACCTTCGTGCGATCGGCGGATCGATCCAAATCGTGTCGACCCTGCTGAAGCTCATCCCGTTCGTGCTCGTCATCGCGCTTGGCTTCTGGCTTTTCATTGATCAAGGGGATGCAGCGTTCGCGGGGATGTCGCAGCAAGCGATCGGCTGGGAGCCGGCGCTGGCATCAGTCGGGATCACGCTCTTTGCTCTGCTTGGTCTGGAGAGCGCGGCCATTCCGGCGCGCGCCGTGCGTGAGCCACACGTCGTCGTACCGCGGGCGACGCTGGTGGGCTTATTGCTCGCTGGTTTCGTGTCCGTCGCGGCCACCTGCCTCGTGGCGCTCATGATGCCGGCTTCACAAATGGCCCAATCCTCAGCGCCCATCGCGGATTTCATCAGCCGATTCATGGGTAGCGGTGCGGGACTGATCGTCGCGATCTTTGCCGCGATCAGTTGCTTTGGTGCGCTGAATGGGTGGTTGCTCGTGGGCGGCGAGCTTACGGCTGCCATGGCATCCACCGACGGCCTTCCGAAGCGCGCGGCTGAGCGAAATGAGCGTGGTGCGCCGGTGGCGGGGCTGGTGTCCTGCGCGGTGATCTCTTCGATTTTTTTGTTGCTCGCGTTTTCGCGGCGTGGCGCGACGGCCTTCGAGTTCGTGGCGCTGTTGTCGGCGACCACTTCATTGGTGTTTTTCGTCATCTGCACGCTTGCAGCGTTGCAAGCTTGGCGCAGCGGTCGCTTGCCGAAAACCCGTAGCACCATGGTGGCCTGTGTCGGGGCGCTCGTGTTCTCGATGGTGGCGTTCTACAGCGCAGGACTCGAATCGGCGACGTGGGGCGCCGCGTGTATTGCAGCAGGTTATGCCTGGCGGCGGATTTCTTTGGCGCGTCGTAACGCCTCACGATAGTCGGTCCGCAGCAGTTCCTGGAAGTGATGGACGCCCGACTCGCGCGTCGGGTTCAACAGACCCGAGACATAAGAGCCGCTGTCGAGATTGCGCTGCACATCTTCACAAATTCGGATGTCTTCTTGTTGGACGACATCCGAGAACTCGCGATCGTTAGCCAGAGGCACATCGCGATACAAGAAATCGAACTCGACCCTGCAGCGGTTGTCTCGCAGTGGAAGGACGCGGTTGGTCTGCAGTCTTCCGGGGAGAATGTTGAGCATCGTGTTCGGGTAGATGAAGTAATAAAGCACTTCACCGGAGCCATAGGCGTCGGGTGCGCTCTCGAGGGGGCTCGACTGCAGCGAGTGCCATTGCGAAAGCGTCGTCGTGTAGCTTCGGTAATCGAGGATGGCGTTCAGCGTCGGATGGACGTGCGGAACGTGGTAACCCTCGAGGTAGTTGTCGACGTAGGTCTTCCAGTTGCAATCGATGTCGTACGACACGCGCTCATGAAAGCGAAGAGTGGGCAGCGCGTGGCCCGCGCGCGTAAGACGCAGCGCGACGTCCGCGAGCACTTGCTCGAGTGAGGCGGGGCCAGGCCCGAGTCGACCAAAGATCAAACCCTCAAACTCGGCGAGTTCGATTTCCGGCAAACGGATCGAGGTCTCATCGAACCCGTCGGCGCCCCGCATTTCGGGGGCGGACAGCAACTGCCCGTCGAGTCCATATGCCCAAGCGTGATAACGGCAACGCAGAAACGTTTTTCCACCGCCGCGACAAGCTTCTAAAGGCCCTGCTCGGTGGCGACAAACGGCATGAAACCCTCGAAGACCCTGCGCGGAGCGTGTGATCGCCACATCGAGTCCGCCGATCGAGGCCATAAGCAGGTCGCCGATCATCGAGACCTGACTGCGATGCCCGAGGTATTGCCAATGACGTCCGAACACGATGCTGCGCTCGATCTCGGCGATCGGGCCCTCGCGATACATCGAGGCAGGCAACGCCTGAGAGCCGGCAGCCGGCTGCGCGTCGAGATCGACGTTGGCGAACGCAGACTCGAGTCGTACGAGCGTCGGTGTGCTCACTGTAGCGCTCGCGAAGGGTGGCGGCCGAGTCGTACGAGCTGCCCCGGTCTCTCGCGGGTGATGTGTCCATCGCGAATCACCGGCTGACCGGCGACCCAAGTGCCGAGATATCCGTGCGAGGTCTGCAGCAAACGCTTGCCGCCGGCGGGCAGATCGCGCACCAGATGTGGGATCGCGGGCGCGATACGCAAGGGGTCGATGAGATTGAAGTCGGCACGCATGCCGGGTGCGATCTCGCCGCGATCGTGCAGGCCGAGATGTCGTGCATTACGGCGCGTGAGCATTTCAATGGCGTATTCGGGTACGAGGCGTCCTTCATGACGATCACGCGCCCAGTGACTGAGCATGAACGTGGAACTGCTGGCATCGCAGATCGTCCCAACGTGGGCACCGGCGTCTGACAGGCCATAGAGCACCCGCGGGTGATCGAGCATCTCGCGTGCCGTCGCTAGAGACCCCTGGTTGTAATTGAAGATCGGAAAGTGGATGAGGTTGCTGCCATCGCCCTCAGCGAGAAAGTCGTAAATCGCTTCGAGTGCACTACAACCGCGATGGCGCGCTCGGGCGAGCAGGCTACGGGCAACGGGCGGTTCGTAGTCCACGTGACTTTGGCCCTGCGAATCTTTGACCACGAGCGGGAACATGCGGCCCGAGATCATCTCGATGCGCGCGAGCATCAGGTCGACGAGCGGCGGTATCGCGCTACCGTCTCCGGCGAGTCGACCTGAGGTTTCTTTGAGCAAGCGCGCTTTGCGAGCCGGGTCACGCAGCGCCGCGGCGCGCTCGGCGAGCGGCATCGACGCAACGTCGATGTAAGCCGGGAAACCCATCAGCGGATGGAAGGTCGTGTCGAGCCCGAGGATGACACCGATGCCTCGCGGGCTCGCCTGCAGCCAGAGTGGCAGCCCACTCGCGACGGCAGCGTCGGTACGCGAACGGATCGCGCGCCACTGTTCGCCACCGGGATCGCGTTGCAGCCAGGTCATGGACAGCGACTTACCGCTTTCTTTGGCCAGGAGTTCGACGAGATCGAACTCTGCGTCAAACCCTTCGGGGCCGTGTAGCAGATTGAAGTCGCTGACAAGTTGCACCACACCGTGATCGAGACCCTTGAAGGCTTGCGCGATTCCCGCGAGCTCGGCGGCGGCCGCTTCGGAGGCGGGAGTGGCGAGGCCTGCGGTCGTTCGATGGTTGTCGGTTCGACCGGTGGAGAAGCCTGCAGCACCCGCTTCGAGGGCTTCACGAAGCAAGCGACGCATATCGGCGATATCCGCATCGGTCGCCACTTGCTGGGCGAGAGCGCGGTCGCCCATCACGGCCATGCGTAGAGGGTCGTGCGGAACTTGAACTAGAAAATCGAGGCTGTGGGGCATGCGCTCGAGGGCGTTCATGTACTCGGGGAACGATTGCCAATCGAAGCTCACGCCTTCGGCGAGTGCGACGCCCGGAATATCCTCAACCCCCTCCATCAAAGAAATTAGGCCGTCGACCGCGCGCTGCTTGTCACCCGGCGCAAGCGGTGCGAAGCCGACCCCGCAGTTACCGAAAACGACCGTGGTCACGCCGTGATGGATGCTGGGGTTGAAGGTTTCGTCCCAACTCGCTTGTCCGTCGTAATGCGTATGCAAATCGACGAACCCCGGGGTGAGCCATGCGCCGTGCGCGGCGATGCGCTCTCGAGCTTGGGAGGTGACTCGACCGACTTCACGAATATGGCCCTCGGTGATGCCGACATCCGCCGTGCGCGGGGCGGCACCCGTGCCGTCGATGACCGTTGCCCCTTCGATGACGAGATCGAGCATGGCTATTCCTCGAGTGGATTCAGCGCGGGATGCGCAGGTCGACGCCAACTGGGCAGTGATCGGCGAGTTTGCGTTCGAGCGCATCGCGTCCGTCGTAAGTGATCCTTACGAACGAGTCGGGGACTCGCCATTCGGCGAGTTTGGCGCCGAGAACGACGTGATCGATGTAGCTGCGATAATTTTGATCGGGTGCACAGTTCATGAAGCGTTGACCCTCGGCGACATTGACGAGATCGGCGCCCGCCGGCTCGCCGTCATCGATCTCGGCCCAAAAATTACGGGGCTGTCCTTGCTCATTACGCGCAGGGCCCATATCGGCGAGCAAGTCGTGATTGAAGTCACCGAGTATCGCGAAGCGGCGACCCGCTGCGGCCTGCTCGTCGATCCAGCGTTCGAGAACCGGGACTTGCTCAGCGAGGGTTTGGCAATCGCGGCGCGGGTCGTCGAGGGGGCGGCGTGGGCACCCGGCCTTCAAATGGATCGAGAGCAGCCGTAACTCACGCTTCTCACCCGGATAGACAATGAGCACGGCCCCGCGACGAACCCGGTCGTCGAGCGAGAGATCAATGAAATCTTCGCCGCAGCGATGGGGCACACCCTTGCGGATGGCGAACCCCGTGTTCTGTACGCCCTCGCGACGCGAGAAACAAAAGTCGTGATTGCGAAAGACCTTGCGGGCGGCCGCGACGCCATCGACTTCCTGCAAGGCGACGATGTCGGCATCGAGTTGCTTGGCGTAGCGTTCGAGCGCTTGGAAGTCGAGGGAAGATCGCTCGAGTTCTTGCGCCACATTGCAGGGAATTGAGCGCTCGCGAGGACCGGGCGATACCCCGCGCGGCACACACGTTTCGGAGAGCTTGCGGAAGTCCTCTGGGGCGATAAGCCACTCGAGGTTCCAGGCGGCGATACGCAGGGTCCGATCGGCGGCGGGAGACAGGGGGCTTGCGAGCGCAGCACCCACGGTCAAGAGACAGAGCATTGAACGGTACATGGCCCATTCTCGCCAACGCAGCCCACGATGCGCAAACCTCGAACCGTTATCATGGATCCCTGATGAGCGACCTTTATAAAGAGCCCCCCGAAAGACTGCAGAAGGTCCTGGCCTCGCTCGGTCTCGGGTCCCGGCGCAGCATCGAAGAGTGGATTCGTGACGGACGCGTGACGGTCAACGGAGTCGTCGCTGAACTCGGTGTACGAGTCAGCTCCGCAGACCGTGTACTCATCGACGGCAAGCCCGTCGATCTCGGTGTTCGGACGAGCGCCACAGGTTCCGTCGTGCTCGGGTATCACAAACCGGTCGGCGAGATGACCACGCGCAATGACCCGCAGGGTCGTCCGACGGTCTTCGAGCGCTTGCCGCCACCGCCTTCGGGCCGCTGGGTCGTTGTCGGTCGCCTCGATGTCAACACCTCGGGTCTGTTGCTCTTCACCACGGACGGTGAGCTCGCACATCGGCTCATGCATCCCTCGTCGGAAGTCGAGCGCGAGTATCTCGTGCGTGTGCGATCACATCCCGATCGCGAGACGCTCGACACCTTGCGTCGCGGCGTCGAGCTCGACGATGGCTGGGCGCGCTTCGATCGCATCGAGGCCGAAGCTTCCACGGACGGCCATGCGTGGTATCGCGTCATACTCCACGAAGGCCGTAACCGCGAGGTACGTCGGTTGTGGAGTGCGGTGGGTCATGAGGTGAGTCGACTCATGCGGATTCGCTATGGCCCCGTCGTCCTGCCGCGCGATCTTCGGCCCGGTGAGTCGCGACTTCTTCCCGCCGATCTCGTCGCGGAACTCTCTCGAGCGACCGCATGAAATCTTTGCGCCGCATCCGCCAAGCCTTCTGGGGACTGGTGTTTGCTGCGCTCTGGCGACGCGTTCGTGACGCAGGGGCTGTGCCACCGCCCGCCTTCAGTGTGTTGATTCGCGGCGGCGTCATTTATGACGGGATGGGCGGTGACCCGTTCGAAGCCGATGTCGGTCTCATCGGCGATCGCATCGCTGCCATCGGTGACCTCAGTTGGATGCACGGCCGGACGGAGCTTGATGCGACGGGTCTCGCCGTCGCGCCCGGCTTCATCAACAGCCTGTCCTGGGCGACCGAATCCATCATCGAAGATCCGACCGCCGAGAGTGATCTGCGTCAGGGCGTGACGCTCGAGGTATTTGGTGAAGGCTTGTCGATGGGGCCACTCAACACCGACATGCGCCGTGAGCTTCGGTTGCGACGTGGAGAGAGTCGATATCCGATCGATTGGCACTCGCTCGGTGAGTACCTCGAATTTTTGGAAAAGCGCGGCGTGGTTCCGAACGTGGCCTCGCTCGTCGGTGCGACGACGGTTCGAATTCACGAACTCGGGCATGCCAATCGCGCGCCCACCTCCGCGGAGCTCGTCCGCATGCAGTCGCTGGTACGTACCGCGATGACCGAGGGGGCGCTCGGTGTGGGTTCGTCGTTGATCTACGCACCCGCCGCCTTCGCAGGTCACGACGAGCTACGCGCACTCGCACTCGCTGCCGCTGAGTATGGCGGTGCGTATTACTCGCATCTAAGAAGCGAATCACGCCACTTACTTCCGGCCGTCGATGAGTTGATCGATATCGCCAGAGCGACGCGCGCGCATGCTGAGATTTGGCACTTCAAGGCGGCAGGTTGTGACAACTGGCCGCTGCTCGCAGCCGCGATCGATCGCATCGAGGCGGCCCGTGCGGAAGGCCTCGATGTCGGCGCCAACGTGTACCCGTATCTCGCCGGCGCCTCGGGTTTTGATGCCGCGATGCCGCCGTGGGTGCAGGAAGGCGGTCATGCGCAATGGTTGGAGCGGTTGCGCGACCCGACGATTCGAGAGCAGGTCATCAAAGAAATCGAGGTGATGCAGCCAGAGTGGGAAAGCCTGTACGCCGCGGCGGGTTCGGCCGAGAACGTGCGCTTGCTCGGGTTCAGGCATGCCGCCTTGCAGGACTATTGCGGGCTGACCCTCGCCGACGTGGCAAAGAAACGAGGACGTACGCCCGCCGAGACGATTGTCGATCTTGTGCTCGAGGACGACAGTCGCGTGCACGCCGCCTATTTCATGATGTCGGAAGATAATCTAAGGCGTCTGATCACGCTGCCCTGGGTGGGCATCTGTTCAGACGAAGAGGCGTTGGCGCCGCGGGGTGCGTTCCTGCAGCACTCTCCGCACCCGCGTGCCTATGGCGCGTTCGCAAGATTTTTGGGTCATTACGTGCGTGACGAAGGATTGCTCGGACTGCCGGAAGCCATTCGTCGATTGACGCGCCTGCCCGCGAGCAACCTCAAGTTGACCGACCGCGGCGTGCTCCGCGCGGGGGCGCACGCGGACGTCGTCGTGTTCGATCCTGAGCAAGTGCGAGATCTCGCCACCTACGCACGGCCGCATCAGTTTGCGGCAGGCATGAAGCATGTGGTGATCAATGGGCAGCTCGCGCTGCGCGATGGAGTGCCGACCGGAGCGCGTCCAGGCCGATTCGTGCGCGGACCGGGCGCTCAGCGAAACTTGTCGGGTCTCAACACTTCGACGTCGACGACCCACATCACGATCGCGTAGTTCTCGTAATACTTTTCGCGTAGGCGCTCGAGCACGCGTTCGGCAAGTGGTGTATCGCAGACGATCTCGACGCGAATGTTGCTGCTGTGTCCCCAGTGCGAGGCGCGCAGACCTTTGTCGCCACGCCCGCGAACATCGCTGATCGTATAGCCCGCAACACCGAGCGCTTCGATCTCGCGTACGAGATCTCGCTCGAGATTCGACTCGGTGATCACGGTCAGTAACTTACGATGGGCTTGGGCAGCGCCAGTCATGACGGAGTCCTCAGTAGCCACTCGGCTGCCTGCTGATACAGCGGGATGCCGACGAGAATGTTGAAGGGAAAAGTGATCGCGAGCGCGGCAGTCAAAGAAATCGCTGGATTCGCCTCCGGCACTGCAGAGCGCATGGCGGCGGGCGCAGCGATGTACGACGCACTCGCCGCAAGCGTCGCGAGCAGGATGGCACCGCCCACCGAAAGCTCCATGAGCGCAGCGAAGCCGAGGCCGATCATGGCGAAGAGCGGTGGGATCAGGAGCGCGAAAGCCCCCATGAAGAGGCCGTGGCGACGGAAGCCGCCCAGGTGGTCGGCTGCGATGAGGCCCATCTCGAGTAGAAACACCGCGAGGATGCCTTTGAAGAGGTCAAAGAATAGCGGCGCGACCGGCTCGAGGCCTTCGGGGCCTGCGGCCCAGCCGATGGCGAGGCCGCCCAGCAGCAGCAGTACGCTTCGGCCAAGGAGCACCTCGTGGGCGATTTCGCCCCAGGGCGTCCCAGCCTTGACCCCCCGGGCAAGTAGGATGCCGAGGACGATGGCGGGGATCTCTAAAAGGACGAGCAGCAGGGGGAGGGTCGGCTCGTAGCTGATACCTGCTCCGGCGAGGAACGCGACGGCGACCGCAAAGGTACCGATGCTGACCGATCCGTAGTGGGCGGCGACGGCGGCGGAGTTGCTCCGATCGAGTCGGCCCACATACCTCAGGATAAAAAAAGCTATAAAAGTCAATAAGATACCGAGAATCAGGGTGAGCAAAAGGTCGAGAGCCAGGCCATCCGCGGGCTGACGGGCAAGCTCGATACCTCCCTTCATTCCGATCGAGAGCAGCAACACAGTACTGACGAACTCGTAGATCGCCGGGGGTAGGCGGAGGTCGGCCTTCAGGATGCCGGCTCCGAGCCCCAGGGCGAAGAACAGGACGATAGGGTCGAGACCCATGCTCAGATCGACTCCTTCATTGACACCCTCGGGCGGTGAAATCAGAATAGGCGGCTCGTTTCACGCGGAGGGGTACCCAAGCGGCCAACGGGAGCAGACTGTAAATCTGCCGGCTCACGCCTTCGTAGGTTCGAATCCTACCCCCTCCACCAAGCGAGTGGGAGAGAGGCAAGAGTCGGCTGTTGTGGCGGATCCTGCGGGCTCACCTAAGCTTCTGAGATAAAGCGGGTGTAGTTCAATGGTAGAACCTCAGCCTTCCAAGCTGATGACGTGGGTTCGATTCCCACTACCCGCTCCAGGTTTCGGCTCACGTAGCTCAGTTGGTAGAGCACGTCCTTGGTAAGGACGAGGTCACCGGTTCAATCCCGGTCGTGAGCTCCAGAGTAGTGTCAGAGATTTTTTGAACGGTTTTCAGGAGATACAGACGTGTCCAAGGAAAAATTCGAACGCAGTAAGCCGCACGTAAACGTTGGGACGATTGGTCACGTTGACCACGGCAAGACGACATTGACTGCGGCCTTGACGAAGGTGATGGCCGAG